>JGI24740J21852_10000304_pt1 | contig 20859 bp, 21 predicted proteins | sample KBSCornC6_FD_21852 | JGI IMG/M metagenome (IMG submission 21852) | reverse complement strand
AAGCCGCTGCCGCCGGTCCAGCAAGGCCCGATGGTTCTGGTCGAGACCAGCCGTCCGGCAGGTGGCGCAGACCAGCAATAAGTAATCCGTGATGTTCCCGGCGGGCAACCGCTGGCACATTGCAAGGGGCGGCTTCGGCCGCCCTTTTTCCTGTGCGCGACACGCGGGGCCTGAACTGTGCTCCCCGCTTCAAACAGGGGCTGCGCTACACTCGACCTTGTATCGAGCGCAACCGTCCCGCCCCGTGGACTGACGCGCCGCACCGCACCATGACCGAAACCGTCATCCCCATCTATGACCTGCGTGATGGTCAGCACCATCGCGCTACGGTGCCCGCCGTGCCGGACACGCTTGTCCCCGCGCAGGGCTGGCTGGCCGATACGCGCGGCCGCCGCCTGCACGATCTGCGTATCTCGGTGACGGACCGCTGCAACTTCCGCTGCGTCTATTGCATGCCGAAGGATGTGTTCGACAAGGACTACCGGTTCCTGCGGCACTCCGAGTTGCTGTCGTTCGAAGAGATCGAGCGCATGGCAAGGCTGTTCATCGAGCACGGTGTCGAAAAGATCCGCCTGACCGGCGGCGAGCCGCTGCTGCGCAAGAACATCGAACGCCTGGTGGAAATGCTCGCGCGCCTGACCACGGCTGATGGCAAACCGCTGGACATCACGCTCACCACCAATGGCGCCCTGCTCGCACGCAAGGCGCAGTCGCTCAAGGACGCCGGCCTCAGCCGCGTCACCGTCAGTCTGGACGGCATCGACGATGCGACCTTCCGCCGCATGAACGACGTCGACTTTGCCGTCAGCGAGGTGCTGAACGGCATCGAAGTCGCGCAGCAGGTCGGGCTGGCGCCGATCAAGGTCAACATGGTCGTCAAGAAAGGCGATAACGATGACCAGCTCGTGCCGATGGCGCGCCACTTCCGGGGCAGCGGCATCATCGTGCGCTTTATCGAATACATGGACGTGGGCACGACCAACCACTGGGACATGCGCTCCGTCGTGCCGTCGGCGGAGGTGATCCGACGTCTGTCGAGCGAGTTTGCGCTGGAACCGCTGAGCGCCAACTACAACGGCGAAACCGCCGAGCGCTGGCGCTACATAGATGGTGCGGGCGAGATCGGCGTGATCTCCAGCGTGACGCAGGCGTTCTGCCACGAGTGCACCCGCGCGCGGCTGTCGACCGAAGGCAAACTGTATCTCTGCTTGTTCGCCACCGAGGGGTTCGACCTGCGTGCCCTGCTGCGAGGCGGCGCGAGCGACATCGAACTGTCCAATGCCATCCGCACGATCTGGCAAGGCCGCGCCGACCGCTACTCCGAGCTGCGCGCCAGCGGACAAGCACCCGCCTCGGCCGGGCGACGCATCGAAATGTCCTACATCGGCGGCTGACGGCCGGCCGTTTCACTTCACATGATTTCCACATCCGACATTACCGGCCTGATCTTGGCCGGCGGCCGGGGCAGCCGTATGGGCGGCGTCGACAAGGGCTTGCAGACGTTCCGTGGTGCGCCGATGGCGATGCATACGTTGATGCGCTTGTCGCCACAGGTCGATCACGTGCTCATCAACGCCAATCGCAACCTCGCTGCGTACGAATCGTTCGGCGTGCCGGTGGTGGTGGATTCCGTCCCGGATTTTGCAGGGCCGCTGGCGGGTATCCTGGCGGGGTTGGAGCAATGCCAGACGCCCTATCTGCTGACGGCCCCATGCGATTCGCCGTTCGTGCCGACCGACCTGGCCGCCAAGCTGGCCCAAGCGTTGGAAGATGCCGACGCGCGCATCGCCATGCCTGTCACGCTGGAGCCGGATGCGCAGGGTCAACCCCGCCGGCAGGTGCAGCCGGTATTCTGTTTAATCGATGCGCGACTGGCCGACGACCTGACTGCCTACCTGCAAAGCGGTGGGCGCAAGATTGAAACCTGGACCGCCCGCCACGCCACGGTAGATGTGCTGTTTGATGACAGCGCCGCCTTCGCCAATATCAACACGCTGGCAGAACTTCATACGCTGGCCGAGCGCCGCTAGAGCGCCGCAGATGCACTTACCTTCGACATGACCACCCTCGCCTCCGTCGTCTCCTGCCTGTCCGACTACGATCCGAACGCGCTGCCCGTGGAAACGGCCCAAGCCATCATGCGCGGCTTCGTGCAGCCCGTAAGCGGCTTTGCGCGCGTGCCGATTCGCAGCGCGCTCGACCGCGTGCTGGCCGAAGACATCCTGTCGTCCATCGACGTGCCCTCGCACGACAACTCCGCGATGGATGGTTTCGCCTTCTCCAGCGCCGAACTGGCGCGCAATAACGACGATATTGGCGGAGAAGTCACGCTGAAGGTGATCGGCACCGCGTACGCAGGCGTGGCCTTCGACGACGCACCGGGCACAGGCGAAGCCGTACGCATCATGACCGGTGCTGTCATGCCGGCCGGCTGCGACACCGTCATCCCGCAGGAATTCACGCAAGGTGATGCCACCACCGTGCACTTTGCCCGCGATGCCGTACGCGCTGGTGACAACCGCCGCCTGCGTGGCGAAGACCTCGCCTGTGGCAGCGCGGCACTGTCCGCTGGCCGCATCCTCCGCCCCGCCGACATCGGCCTGCTTGCCTCGCTTGGCATCGCCGAAGTGCCGGTGCGCCGGAAGCTGCGCGTGGCGTTCTTCTCCACTGGCGACGAGCTGCGTTCCATCGGTGAACCGCTCGACGCCGGCTGCGTGTACGACTCCAACCGCTACACGCTGCACGGCATGCTCTCGCGCCTGGGCGTGGAGTTGCTCGACATGGGCGTCGTGCGCGACGACCCGGCCGCGCTGGAAGCCGCTTTCCGCACTGGCGCCGAAAACGCTGATGCCATCATCACATCCGGCGGCGTCTCCGTTGGCGAAGCGGATTTCACCAAACAGATGATGGCCAAGCTGGGCGATGTGACGTTCTGGAAGATCGCCATGCGCCCCGGCCGGCCAATGGCTTTCGGGCGAATCAACTCGAACGGGCAGAACGCGTTTCTGTTCGGCCTGCCGGGCAACCCCGTGGCGGTCATGGTGACGTTCTATCACTTCGTGCGCGGCGCGCTGCTGCGCATGATGGGTGCCACCGAATCCGGTGCGCCGCTGGTGCCGGCCGTCAGCGCAACGCCCATCCGCAAGCGCCCAGGGCGGACCGAATACCAACGCGCCATCGCCGCCTTGAATGACCGCGGGCAGTTGGAAGTGCGCTTGACGGGCCAGCAAGGCTCCGGCGTGCTGCGCTCCATGAGCGAGGCCAACTGCTTTGTCGTGCTCGCGCATGAGCAAGGCCAGGTCAACGCGGGGGATTCGGTGCAGGTGTTGCTGTTCGACGGCCTGGTGTAGCGGAAGCGCGCCCCACGGTAGTGCACGGCGCTGTCGGTTTTTTGCGTCACCCTCTGGGCGCGGGTATCGGCGCGTCGGTCGATTCGCTACACTTTGCGCCAATTTGAATGCTTTGAGCTTGCCCACGTTTGAGTAATGCCATGACGAAACAGGAGATTGTTTACCTCCACCCGGCCCACACTGCGCGTGCGCTGATGTTGGTGTACCTGTGCTTCTCGCTCCCGATCGTGGGGTTGGTCTTTTTTACCGGCTTTGTTCGCACAGGCGAACTGCCGGCGATTGCCATCTTGAGTGGCCTGATTCTTAACGCGCTGATCGGTTTTGGCGCACTCTGGCTGGGTTGCCACGCCTATAACTGGGTGGCTGCACGCTTCGGCGGTATCGAGATCGCGCTGCGCGACGTGCCGGAAGAAGCCTGATCTCGGTATCTACGGATAAAAAAAGGGGCGGAAATTTCCGCCCCTTTGCTTTTGCTGATGCCGACGGCTGTTACTCAGCCTCGGTTTCATCATCCTGCCCATTCAACGCCGGCGCCGTTTCCAGCCCCAGCACGTTCTGTGCAGAATCGCTCGGCAGCGCTTCTACCGCCTTGAGTTTGCGGTTCATCTGGCGCGTGCGCACCTCGGCCTGTTCGATGTTGCTGACAGCGCGTTCCAAGGTCTTCTTGGTCGCGGCCAATACGTCGCCAAACTTACCGAATTCGCTCTTCACCGCGCCCAGCACTTGCCACACCTCGCTGGAGCGCTTTTCCAGCGCGAGCGTGCGGAAACCCATCTGCAGACTGTTCAGGATGGCCGTGAGCGTAGTGGGCCCCGCCACCGTCACGCGGAATTTGCGTTGCAGTTCATCGGTCAGGCCGGGGCGGCGCAGCACTTCGGCGTAGAGGCCTTCCGTCGGCAGGAAGAGGATCGCAAAGTCGGTCGTGGCCGGCGGTGCGATGTACTTCTCGTGGATGGTCTGCGCCTCCTTGCGCACCGCCACTTCCAACTCACGGCTTGCGACAGCGGCGGCCTCGGCATCCGCGCGCTCCTGCGCGTCGAGCAAGCGTTCGTACTGCTCTTTGGGGAACTTGGCGTCGATGGGTAGCCAGACCGTCGCGTCACGGTCCGCATCGGTCTTGCCGGGCAGCCGGATGGCGAACTCCACGCGCGCACCGGTGCCGCGCACGGTCTCGACGTTCTTGTCGTACTGCTCGGGCGTGAGCATCTGTTCGAGCAGCATCTCGAGCTGGACTTCGCCCCAGGTGCCGCGCGTTTTCACGTTGGTCAGCACCTTCTTCAGATCGCCCACGCCTTGGGCCAGCGCCTGCATTTCGCCCAGGCCGCGGTGTACCTGCTCGAGACGGTCCGACACCAGCTTGAACGATTCGCCCAGGCGCTGCTCCAGCGTGGCGTGCAGCTTTTCGTCGACGGTGCGGCGCATCTCGTCGAGCTTGGTCGCGTTGTTGGCCTCGATGTCCTTGAGTTTTTGCTCCAGCGTGGCACGCACCTCAGCCAGACGGCGCTCGTTGCCCTCGCCCAGTTGGGCGAGCTGCTGCTGCATGGTCTCGCCGAAGCGGCGCAGCGCGTTGCCCTGCTCTTCGCGCGCCTGCTGGGCCTGCTGCTGCAGGCTCTGGCGCACCGCCTCGAGCTGCTGCGTGTTCGTCTCGGTCAGCTTGGTCAGCTGCTGTGCGAACGTGTCGATCTGGTTGTTCTGCAGCGTGGCGACGCTGGTGAGCTGCGTGGCCAGCACCTGCTGAAACTGCCCGAGTTGCTGTGTGACATCGCTGCGGCCGATGCGGGCCGTCTCTGCGATTTCGCCGCGCAGTTCGCGCTCCACGCGTTCGTTGCCCCGTGCAAGCTCATCGCGCAACGCGGCGAGCATCGGCGACACATCGTTGGCCGCCGGACGCGACACACCGCGCCAGATCAGCACACACAGCACCGCCACCAGGGCCACGCCCAGCAGCGTCAACAAAGCCAACCAATCCATGGAGATATTCGATCAGGAAGAGGCGCGCTGGACCGCCAGCACGTCCGGGTTCAACAAGTTGGGCGGCTGCCCTGCATGCGGGCCAAAACCCAGCGCGGCAATCAGGTTGTCGGCCGCCAGGTTCGCCATGCCCAGGCGTGTGCCGTGCGTGGCACTGGCGATATGCGGCGTGAGCGCAACGTGTTCTGCCTCCAGCAACGCCGGATGCACGTTCGGCTCGCCCTCGTACACGTCCAGCCCAGCCGCAAAGATGCGCTTGTTCGCCAGTGCCTGCGCCAGCGCCGCATCATCGACGATGCCGCCGCGCGCCAAGTTGACCAGCGTGGCCGTCGGCTTCATCTGCGCCAACTCTGCCGTGCCAATGGCGTGATGGCTCTCCTTGGAATACGGCAGCACCAGCACGAGGTGGTCGGCCTGCTTCAGGAGTTCCTCTTTGCTGACATACGTGGCACGGGTGTCCTGCTCGATCTCGGGTGCGAGGCGGCTGCGGTTGTGATAGATCACCCGCATCGAAAAGCCGCTCGCACGCCGCGCCAACGCCTGGCCGATACGGCCCATGCCGAGGATGCCCAGCGTGCTGCCGAACACCTCGGCGCCGAGGAAGGCGTCGTACGTCCACCGCTGCCACTGCCCTGCGCGCAACCAGCGTTCGGATTCCGACACGCGGCGCGCGGCGGCCATCAGCAAGGCCCAACCAAAGTCTGCGGTGGTCTCGGTCAGGATGTCCGGCGTGTTGGTGGCCAGGATGCCCGCGCGCGTCATCGCCGGCAGGTCCAGGTTGTTGTAGCCGACCGCCATGTTCGCAACCGCACGCAGCGTGGGCACACGGGCGATCAACTCGGCGTTGATCGTGTCGGCAGCGTTGGCAAGCAGGCCCACGCGGCCTTGCAAGCGCTCGGCCAATGCCTCGGGCGGATAGACGACATCCGCCTGGTTGTCGATCACATCGAAGGATTCACGCAGGCGCTCCAGCACTTCCGGGAACATCGCGCGGGTGACAAGGATTCCGGGTTTCATACGTTCAACACGTCCGGTTAGCGGAAGAACACGAAAGTCATCAAAACAAAGATCGGCACGAGAATCCCCACCGACCACAGCATGTAGCCGAAGAAACTCGGCATCTGCAAGCCACGGCTTTCCGCAATGGCTTTGACCATCAGGTTGGGCGCGTTGCCGATGTACGTATTGGCGCCCATGAACACAGCCGCGGCCGAGATGGCGGCCAGCGTGGCGGCACCCTCGCTCATCAGCATTTGGGCGTCACCGCCGGCAGTGTTGAAGAACACGAGATACGTCGGCGCGTTGTCGAGGAACGACGACAGCAGGCCCGTCGCCCAGAAGTACATGGCGTTGTTGGGCTGGCCGGTGCCGTCGTTCACCAGATGCACGATCGCGGCAAACGGGCCGTCCACCCCCGCCTTGAGCATGGCAATCACAGGGCCGATGGTGATGAAGATGCCCGCGAACAGCTTGCCCACTTCCAGGATGGGCTCCCAGTTGAACTCGTTGCCCGAGCGCGCGCTACCGGGCGTGAGCCACAACGACAACAGCGCGATGAGGACCAGACCGACATCACGCACCACGTTCTGCAGCAGCACTTCCGTGCCCATCACGTGGAAGACGATGCCCGGCTTCCACAACCCGCTCATCAGCACGAGGCCCAGGATGCCGCCCAGCAGCACAAAGTTGATGTTGCCCTCGAAGCGCAGCGGGCCCGCGTCGTCGGGCGTGGCGTCGGTGATGTTGGGCAACTCTTCCTTACCCGTGTGGTAGTAGTAGCTATCGACGACGAAAAAGACGGCCAGCAGCAACACCCACATCGTCAGCGTCTGGCGCCAGAGGAATTTCGCGGTCCAGAAGAAATCGACGCCTTGCAGGAAACCAAGGAACAGCGGTGGATCGCCCAGAGGCGTAAGCGCCCCACCCGCGTTGGCCACCAGAAAGATAAAGAACACGACGACGTGCGCACGATGCCGGCGCGCCTCGTTGGCGCGCAGCAGCGGACGGATCAGCAACATGGCGGCACCGGTCGTACCCATGATGCTGGCGAGGCCCGTGCCGAGTGCAATCAAACCCGTGTTGAGCTTGGGTGTACCGTGGATGTTGCCGCGAATGCAGATGCCGCCTGCCACCACGTACAACGCGGCAATCAGAGCGATGAAAGGAATGTATTCGGCAAGCGCCGCGTGAACGACGGAAGCGATCGCCGCCTCGCCGCCAAAGCCGATGCCGAACGGCACCAGAAACGCCAGCGCCCACGCGGCCGCAATCTTGCCGTAGTGGTCGTGCCACAGCTTGGGCGCCACCAGCGGCGCAATCGCAATCGACAGCAGAATCCCCGCGAACGGCACGCCCCACCACAGCGGCAACTCGGCGCCATTCACATCAGCGGCGCGCGCGAAACCACAGACAAACAGGAAGACAAGGGGCCAGAGGCGTTTCACGTGGGCGTTCTCCTTAGCAGCGGCGCGCAGCCAAGCCAGGCGCGCCTCACGGGCAAAGACGCCAGTGTAAACGCCTAGGTCGCGTTGCTCGGAAAACGTCCACACATGTTTGACAGCGCAACGGGGCGAATTGGCCCAATACACCTGATGGCCTCAGGCCTCCGTCACAACGATCACGTGAACGCGGTACGGGCCGTGGGCGCCCAGTACGATGGTCTGCTCGATATCGCCCGTACGCGACGGCCCGCTGATGACGTTGGTGGCGCGCGGCAATTCTCCGCGCTCCGTACGGACCAGCGCGTAGGCATCTTCCAGGTTGGCGACGATGCGCGAACGCGGCACCACGGCGATATGCGTCTCCGGCAACAGCGCCGTGGACGCGACATTCTCCGGCCCGGACAACAGCATCAGCGAACCCGTCTCCGCAATCGCGCAGAAACAGCCCGTAATGCCGACGAGATCGCCGTGGTCGTGGTCCGCTTGGGGTTCGCACACCGGGGGGCGGAATTCGACGGTGATGCCGGCTGCCGCCCAATCGAGGGATTGCAGCGTGGTCCACGCCACAGCGGTTGACTTCAGGTCCAGGCCGGCCAGATAGCGCGCCACGGCAGCCGGAACATCGGCCAGCATGGCGACCGACTCCAGTGTCGACGCCATCTTCAGCGCCTGCTCGGCAAAGTGAGCGGCGACATCTTCCGGGATGGGTGGACGCGGGCCTGCCGGATGACGCGCCAGGTAGTCCGCCACGGCATCGCGTTCGCCCTGGGTCGGCTGCGCGGGACGATGCTGCGCGTTGCGGATGCGCGCGAAGATGGCGTCGCGGGCGCGGGTCGTGTCGAGCGGGTCGACGGGGGTATCCGGTCGTGATTCCATGGCGGCTCCGAAAGATCGGTCGATTATACGAGCCGCGTTCAGCTCGGTCCGCCAACGCCGGTGAAACTTATTCGGCGTCGGCGTGAGCCCGATTGCACGCAAAACTACTGCACGCCAAAGACTTGCTTCAGATACGTCAGGTAGGCCGGGTCGTCGCACATGGTCTTTTCGGGTGCGTCCGACAACTTGGCGACCGGCTGCCCGTTACAGCGAACCATCTTGATGACGATCTGCAGCGGCGTGTAGCCGAGATCATTGGTGAGGTTTGTCCCCACGCCAAAGGCCAGCTTGCAGCGATCGTGGAAGCGTTCGTACAAGCCGATCACCTTGGGCATATCCAGGCTATCGGAGAAGATCAGCGCCTTGGATTTTGGCTCGACGCGCATCTCTTCGTAGTGCTTGAGCATGCGTTCGCCCCACTCGAACGGGTCGCCGGAATCATGCCGCACGCCGTCGAAGAGCTTGCAGAAGAACATGTCGAAATCGCGCAGGAAGGCGTCGAAACCGTAGGTGTCCGACAGCGCGATGCCGAGATCGCCCCGGTATTCCTTGGCCCAGGTCTCCAGCGCGAAGGTTTGCGAATCGCGCAGGCGCGGGCCCAGCGCCTGGCAGGCCTGCAGGTATTCGTGCGCCATGGTGCCCAGCGGCGTCATGTTGTGCTTCATAGCGAAGTAGACGTTGCTGGTGCCGGCGTACTGGGCGCCGAGTTGCGTGCGGGTCTCCATCAGCACGTGCTCATGCCACGTGTGCGAAAAGCGGCGGCGCGTGCCGTAATCGGCGATGCGGCATGCCTCCAGACCCGGGCGCATCAGCGAGCCCAGCTTCTCGGTCAAGCGGCGCTTGCCCTCCTCCCACTGCGGGTGGCTTTGCGTACGGCTAAAGAAGACCTCGTTGACGATGGCCAGCACCGGCACTTCAAACATGATCGTGTGCAGCCACGGCCCGGCGATGACGATCTCGATCTGCCCGTCATTGCTCGGCGCCGGACGCACCTCGATGTACTTCTCGTTGAGGTGGAAGAGGCCGAGAAAATCGACGAAATCGCTCTTGATGAAGCGGAAACCGCGCAGGTAATCGAGCTCGGCCTCGGTAAAGCGCAAGGTGCAGAGCTGGCGGATTTCCGCGCGGATCTCTTCGATGAACGGCACGAGATCAACGCCGGCGTTGCGACACTTGAAGCGGTATTCAACGTGCGCACCGGGAAAGTGATGCAGCACCACCTGCATCATCGTGAATTTGTACAGATCGGTATCGAGCAGCGAGCGGATGATCATCTGGGCAACGCCAAAAACCACGGGAAGTGGGCGTCATGCTAACCGAACCCCAGCCGGGCGCCAGATGGGGCGTACAAATCTCTTCCAAAACACGGCTTTTACCGGCCCGCGCAGACGGGGAACCCCTTGATTCCGCTATAATTTCTGGTTTCCGACCGGATTTTTGCACCATGGAAGCAGAACGCCTCAACGCCATCCAGAACACGTTGGCCGACCTGAAGTCGCGTGCCGACGACCTTCGGAGGTATCTTTGACTACGACGTCAAATCTGAACGTCTAGTTGAAGTCGACAAGGAACTCGAAAACCCCGAGGTCTGGAACGACCCCAAACGCGCCCAGGAGCTGGGCCGCGAAAAAAAATCGCTGGAAACCGTCGTGCTGGCGCTGACCAAGCTCGACGAAGACCTGACGGGCGGCGCCGAGCTGTTCGAGCTGGCCCGCGAAGAAGGCGACGACGACACCATCGAAGCCATCGAAGCCGACACGGCCGGCATGCGCGCCATTGTCGAAGACATGGAATTCCGCCGCATGTTCTCCGGCCCGATGGACGCCGCCAACTGCTTTATCGACATCCAGGCCGGCGCCGGCGGCACCGAGGCGTGCGACTGGGCGTCGATGCTGCTGCGCCAGTACCTGAAGTACTGCGAGCGCAAGGGTTTCAAGACCGAAGTACTGGAAGAGTCCGAAGGCGACGTGGCCGGTATCAAGAGCGCTTCGATCAAGGTCGAGGGCGAATACGCGTTCGGCTTCCTGCGCACCGAAACCGGCGTGCACCGTCTGGTGCGTAAGTCGCCGTTTGACTCGGCGGGTGGTCGTCACACGTCGTTCTCGTCGATCTTCGTGTATCCGGAAGTGGATGACTCGATCGAAATCGAGGTCAACCCGGCGGACCTGCGCGTCGATACGTACCGCGCGTCCGGCGCGGGCGGTCAGCACATCAACAAGACCGATTCGGCCGTGCGGATTACGCACATCCCGACCGGCATCGTCGTGCAGTGTCAGAACGACCGCTCGCAGCACCGCAACCGCGCCGAGGCGATGACGATGCTGAAATCGCGTCTGTATGAGCACGAGCTGCGCAAGCGCCAGGCCGCTGCCGACGCGCAGGAAGCCGCCAAGACCGACGTTGGCTGGGGCCACCAGATCCGCTCGTACGTGCTGGACCAGAGCCGCATCAAGGATCTGCGCACGAACGTAGAAATCTCCAACACGCAGAAGGTGCTGGACGGCGATTTGGACCCCTTCATTCAGGCCAGCCTGAAGCAAGGCGTCTAACCGAGCCCGAGCGACCGCCATGTCTGACACGTCTTTGTTCATCCTGACCGGCACCTCGCGCGGCCTGGGCGCCGCGCTGGCCCAGGCGCTGATGCAGCCGGGCAATCGTCTGATCTGCGTGGCGCGCGGCGACAACGCCGAGTTGCGCGCGCAGGCGGCTGCCGCTGGCGTTGCACTCGACTGGCATCAGGTCGACCTGTCCGACGCGCACGCCGCCGAGGCCTGGATGACCAAGACGCTGGCCGCCCTGCCCGCTTTTGCCAACGTGACGCTGGTACTCAACGCCGGCGCGGTTGAGCCGATCGGCACCATCGACACGCTGCGCGCCGATACCCTGCTGCCGCACCTGCAACTGAACCTGGCTGGCCCAATGGCGCTGACGGCTGCCCTGCTACGCGGCACCGCTGCCTGGAATGCGCAGCGCCGCGTGCTGGCGATCTCGTCGGGCGCTGCGCGCCGACCGATCGCCGGCTGGGCTGCGTATTGCACGGGCAAGGCCGGGCTCGACATGTTCGTGCGCGCGCTCAACGCCGATGGCGACGCCAGCGTGCGCGCCGTAGCGCTGGCCCCGGGCGTGATCGACACCGACATGCAACGCACCATCCGTGGCGCCGAATTTGCCGGCGTGCAGCGCTTCCGCGATCTGCACGCGCACGGCGAGCTGGTCTCGCCGCAAGACGCCGCCGCGCGCATCGCCGCCTACCTCGTCCGCCCCGACTTTGGCGCGACCGAGATCGACGACCTGCGCAACTACGCCTAACCAGCGCCTGACAAGACTCTCCTCTCATCACCATCATGACCGAACAGAACAACCCGGCCACAGCACCAGTCGCGGCGCAGGATGACAACAAGATCATTGCCGAGCGCCGCGAGAAGCTGGCCGAGATTCGCCAGCACGGCGTCGCCTTCCCCAACGATTTCCGCCCGACGCATCACGCTGGCGATCTGCAAGCCAAGTACCGTGAGTTCGAGCAGACCGCGCTGGAAGCCGAGCCGGTGCAGGTGGCCATCGCCGGCCGCATGATGCTCAAGCGCGTGATGGGCAAGGCCAGCTTTGCCACCGTGCAGGACAGCACCGACCGCATCCAGTTCTACATCAGCCGCGACGCGGTGGGCGAAGACGTCTACGCCAGCTTCAAGAAGTGGGACCTGGGTGACATCGTGGCTGCCCGCGGCACGCTGATGAAGACCAAGACCGGCGAACTGTCGGTGGCCGTGACGGAACTGCGCCTGCTCTCCAAGAGCCTGCGCCCGCTGCCGGGCGACTTCTATGGTCTGGCCGATCAAGAAGTGAAATACCGCCAGCGCTACGTCGACCTGATCGTCTCGAAAGAAACGCGCGACACCTTCCGCGCCCGCACCAAGGCCATGGCCTCGCTGCGCAATTTCATGGCTGGCAACGGCTTCATGGAAGTGGAAACGCCGATGCTGCACCCGATTCCGGGCGGCGCGGCGGCCAAGCCGTTCATCACGCACCACAACGCGCTGGACATGCAGATGTTCCTGCGCATCGCGCCGGAGCTGTACCTCAAGCGCCTGATCGTCGGCGGCTTTGATCGCGTGTTCGAAATCAACCGCAACTTCCGTAACGAGGGCGTGTCGCCGCGACACAACCCCGAGTTCACGATGATGGAGTTCTACGCGGCCTACACGGACTACCGCTGGTTGATGGACTTCACCGAGCAGCTGATTCGCCAAGCCGCGATCGACGCCTCTGGCACCGCCACGTTGACGTATCAAGGCCGCGAGCTGGATCTGTCCAAGCCGTTCCATCGCCTGACGATCTGCCAGGCCATCCAGAAGTACGCGCCGCAGTACACCGACGCACAACTGGCCGACGTCGACTTCCTGCGCGCCGAACTGAAGAAATTCAAGATCGACACCAACGCGCCGCAGTTCTTGAACGCCGGCGTGGGCACGCTGCAACTGGTGCTGTTTGAAGAGACGGCCGAGTCGCAGTTGTGGGAACCGACATTCATCATCGACTACCCGGTCGAAGTCTCGCCGCTGGCGCGCGCCTCCGATACGCAGCCAGGCATCACCGAGCGCTTCGAACTGTTCATTACCGGCCGCGAAATCGCCAATGGTTTCTCGGAGCTGAATGACGCGGAAGACCAAGCCGAGCGCTTCCGCAAGCAAGTCGAGCAGAAGGACGCCGGTGACGAAGAAGCCATGTTCTACGACGCCGACTACATCCGCGCGCTGGAATACGGCATGCCCCCGACGGGCGGCTGCGGCATCGGCATCGACCGCTTGGTGATGCTGCTGACCGACAGCCCGAACATCCGCGACGTAATCCTCTTCCCGCACCTGCGCCGCGAAGATTGATTGGCCGGAAAGCCTGTCTCAGAGAACGCCCCTTCGGGGGCGTTTTTGTTGGGCGCGCAGCCGCGCAATCGACACGTCTACCCTGCTATTTGTAACATCCCCACGATGCCACAACATGTATCAAAACCCGGCAACCCATTGATTTTTAATAGAAAAATAGGACTACAGATGCTTACAAATTAAAACGGCATCCGTTTGGGCGATGCACCACACTGTGATCATCAAAACGCCGAACCGATCACGGCGCAGGAGAGCGAAGATGAACAACAACGTCCAATCGAACCAAGGTCAACAATATGCCGCCCCGTCGCCGGGCCAAGTGCCGCCGTCGTCGCGCCGCATGCATCCGCTGATGACGACGGCCGCTGTGGCCGTGATCATCGCCAGCCTGACGGCGGTGGCCGCCATCACCGGCGTCCTGCCGACGTCGAAGGCCACGCAAGGCGGCACCGATCCGAACGTGGCAGCCCAGTCTGCAGCAGCGATGCCGGGGGCCTCCGCTCCCATGGCGTTGGCCGCTCCGGGCCAAACGACGCAGCCGAATCAGGCCGCGCCGTATCCGGCGCAAAACGTGGCACCCGCTCCCGCCCCGGCACGTGCGCGTGAGCCCTCGTATGCCGAACGCGCCCCGTCGACCAGTCCGCACTACGCACAAACGCAGCCGCGCCAATCGGCCAGCCCGTATGCCGGCCGCGTGACGTCGATCACCCCAATCACCACGCAAGCCAAGGAAACCGGTCTCGGCATGATCGGCGGTGCAGTGGTGGGTGGCCTGCTGGGTAACCAGGTCGGCCGCGGCAATGGCCGCACCCTCGCGACGGTGGGCGGTGCGCTGGCGGGCGGTTACGGCGGTCACGTGGCGGAGAACTACTACCACCGCGACACCGAATACCGTGTGAACGTGCGCATGGACAACGGCACCAACCGCAGCTTCACCTACAAGGCTGCCCCGGGCTTCCAGCCGGGTGATCGCGTACACATCGAAGACGGCTCGCTGGTGGCCGGCTGATCCGGCATCCGCTTCGCACCCAAAGAAAAACCGGCCTTCGGGCCGGTTTTTTCATGCGCGAGCGCTTGAGGCTGTGCGCTTATTCTGCCTCGTCGATCCAGGCTTGCTGGATCGCCTCGAGAAACTTCTCGCCGCCGCGCTTATGGTCGTCGTCAAAGCCATCGAGGCTGACGACCTTGTTGTGCAGGTCGACGAAATTCAGGCGCGTCGGATCAACGTCGGGGTACTTGTCGTACAGCGCTTCGGCAATCTGCTGGATGTCGTTCCATTTCATGATGGGGCTCTCTCTCACCGTTTGGAACCTGTTCACAATCCGTAGCGAGCGGTCCGAGGTTGGTCCGAGAAGCGCAGCCGTACATGAGTACGGCGAGCATCGCAGGGCCAAGATCGGGCCGCGCAGTAGGATCGTGAGCAGGTTCTCAGTGGTTTTCCTTGGCGTGGTTAATCGTGTACTTCGGGATCTCGACCGTCAGGTCCGTATCCGCCACCTTGGCTTGGCACGACAGACGCGAGTTCGGCTCCAGGCCCCAGGCCTTGTCGAGCAGATCTTCTTCCTTCTCCGAAGCCTCATCCAGCGAGTTGAAGCCCTCGCGCACGATCACGTGGCAGGTCGTGCAGGCGCACGATTTTTCGCAGGCGTGCTCAATCTCGATGTCGGCGCCCAGCAGCGCATCGCAGATGGTCGTGCCGGTCTTGGCTTCGATCACGGCCCCTTCCGGGCAGTATTCGACGTGAGGAAGGACAACGATTTGAGGCATGAAAAACTCGTTCGATAAGGGTGTTTGGGGACGCGATCGGCAATCAGCCGAGCTCCTCGATGCGTTTGCCGGCGAGCGCCTTGCGGATGCCGCGGTCCATGCGGCGCGCGGCGAATTCGTCGGTGCCGTGCGACAGCGCATCCACGGCGTCCTTGATGGCGCGGTGGTCTTCACTCTGCATCGTGGTGCGCAGCGCGGCGATTTCGGTGTCGATGGCGGCGCGCTCTTCGGGCGACAGCAGGTCGCCATCGGCGGCCAGCGCCTGTGACAACGCTTCAAGCAGGCGCTCTGCTTCCACACGCTCTTCCGCCAGCGCGCGGCGGCGCATGTCGTCTTCAGCCGATTGGAAGCCTTCCTGCAGCATGCGCGCGATGTCGTCATCGGCCAGGCCGTACGACGGCTTCACGGTAATCGACGCTTCCACACCCGACACCGTTTCGCGTGCAGCCACCGACAGCAGGCCATCGGCATCCACTTGATACGTCACGCGGATACGTGCGGCACCGGCCATCATCGGCGGAATGCCGCGCAGCTCGAAGCGCGCCAGCGAGCGGCAGTCGCTCGCCAGTTCGCGCTCGCCCTGCAGCACGTGGATCGCCATGGCGGTCTGGCCATCCTTGAAGGTGGTGAATTCCTGCGCGCGTGCCACGGGAATCGTGCTGTTGCGCGGGATGATCTTTTCGACCAGGCCGCCCATCGTCTCCACGCCCAGCGACAGCGGGATCACGTCGAGCAGCAGCCAGTCTTCGCCCGGTGCACGGTTGCCGGCCAGCAGGTTGGCCTGCATGGCGGCGCCGATGGCGACCACCTGATCCGGGTCCAGATTCGTCAGCGGCGTGCGGCCAAACAGCTGACCCACGGCTCGGCGGATGATCGGCATGCGCGTCGCGCCGCCGACCAGCACCACGCCCTTCACCTCTTCAACCGTCACACCGGCATCGCGCAGTGCACGACGCACCGGCGACAGCGTTTTCTGGACGAGGTTGGCAGTCAGCTCGGCGAAGGTCTCGGCGCTCAGTACCAGGTGCACGGTCTCGCCGGTGGAGAGCATCGCGTCAATCTCGGTGCTGTCGGCGGTGGAAAGCCATTCCTTGGCGGCGCGCGCCTTGTTCAGCAGCAGGCGGGTGTCTTCGGCAGACAGCGGTTGCAGACCGGCTTGCTCGACGATCCAGCACACGATGCGCTGGTCGAAGTCATCACCGCCGAGCGCTGAATCGCCACCCGTCGACATCACCTCGAACACGCCCTTGGTGAGCTTGAGCACGGAGATATCGAACGTGCCGCCACCCAGGTCGTAGACCGCGTAGACGCCCTCGGCCGCGTTGTCGAGGCCATAGGCGATGGCCGCTGCAGTCGGCTCGTTCAGCAGGCGCAGCACGTTCAGGCCGGCCAGCTTGGCGGCGTCCTTCGTGGCTTGGCGTTGCGCATCATCAAAATACGCCGGCACCGTGATGACCGCGCCGACGAGTTCATCGCCGAGCGTGTCTTCCGCGCGCTGGCGCAGCGTGGCGAGAATCTCCGCCGACACTTCCACCGGGCTCTTCACGCCGGCGACGGTCTTGAGCTGCACCATACCGGGCGCGTCGACAAAGTCGTACGGCGTGTTCTCAATGTGGGCGACATCCTTCAGGCCACGGCCCATGAAGCGCTTGACCGAGATGATGGTGTTCTTCGCGTCGCGCACGGCTTCGGCCTGGGCCTTGTAGCCGATATGCGCGCCGCCTGTGGGCAGATAGCGCACCACGGAAGGCAGCAGCGGCCGACCCTGATCGTCAGGCAGCACTTCCGGCACGCTGCTGCGCACAGCAGCCACCAGCGAGTTGGTCGTGCCCAGGTCGATACCTACCGCCAGACGGCGCTGGTGCGGTGCGGGGGATTCGCCGGGTTCGGAAATCTGCAGTAAAGCCATGGGGATGTCTCGATTGCGCGGAATACGCAGGATGCCGGCCTCGGCAAACCCGCCATTGTCGCAAATTCTGGGTTCTAGTCTTCCAGCCGGTCGATGGCCTCGGCGGTGTCGCGTTCGATCTTTTCGATGAACATCAACTGGCGCACGGCATCCGCCGCAGCCGCGTTGTTGCCATCGCCATTGAGCAAGCCGGACAGCGCCTGATAGCGCGCGCGCTTTTCCTTGCGCAGCATGCCGAGCAGATCGTCCAGCGCATCCACGTTGCGCTCGGCCTTGGCATCGCCCAGTGCTTCGCGCCACTCCATCTGCTGCATCAGGAACGCCGGTGGCATGGCCGTGTTGTTCTCAGCCTGCACGTCGATCCCGCGCAGGTGCAGCAGATACGTCGCCCGCTTGAGCGGGTCACGCAGCGTCTGATACGCCTCGTTGGCGCGCGTGGCCCATTGCATGGCGACACGGCGCTCAGCGTCACCTGCATGCGCGTAGCGGTCCGGGTGCGCCTGCGATTGCACGGTGCGGTACGCAGCGTTCAATGCGTCGTCGTCGACCTCGAAGTGCTCGGGCAGGCCGAAGAGGGAGAAATGCGTACTCGCAGGATTCATGAATAAAAAAAGCGGCCGCGCCGCCTTGGTGTTGCTGACTTGATCGGCTCAACTGCGCGGCTCAACCTCGCGGTTCACCCCGATCGCACTTCAGGCATTCCACCACCACGCCGATCTTGCTGGCGCGCCCCGCTTCGGTTTCAGTCCAGGGCCGCTGTTGCCAGGGCGGATCGTGGCGCATGTGCTGCCCATGTCCGCAGGCGAGACGGGCGACCCAGTGGCCTTCCTCGTCCCGCTCGAAACCGACAATCGCTTGCTTCAAGCTGGCCCGCTCAAACGCGGAACGACTCGCCGCAGCCGCACTCGTCCTTCACGTTCGGGTTGTTGAACTTGAAGCCTTCGTTCAACCCTTCGCGTGCAAAGTCCAACTCGGTACCGTCGATGTACGGCAGGCTCTTCGGATCGACGATCACCTTGACGCCATTGGATTCGAACACCTGGTCTTCGGCGGCAATCTCATCCGCATATTCGAGCTTGTAAGCCAGGCCCGAGCAACCGGTGGTCTTCACGCCCACGCGCAGGCCCACGCCCTTGCCACGGCGGGTCAGGTAGCGGGTAACGTGCTGCGCGGCCTTATCGGTCAGGGTGATCATGCTGCATCCTTTCTATCGGTCTGGCTCAAGCAACCTTCTGCTCGGCAGCGGCGCCGTGCTTGTCCTTGTAGTCGGCCACGGCCGCCTTGATGGCATCTTCCGCCAGGATCGAGCAGTGGATCTTCACCGGCGGCAGCGCCAGTTCTTCGGCGATCTGCGTGTTGCGGATCTCCAGCGCTTGGTCCAGCGTCTTGCCCTTCACCCACTCCGTCACCAGCGACGACGAAGCGATGGCCGAGCCGCAGCCGTAGGTCTTGAACTTCGCGTCTTCGATCACGCCCTGCTCGTTCACCTTGATCTGCAGCTTCATCACGTCGCCGCAAGCCGGCGCGCCGACCATGCCGGTACCGACCGTGTCGTCGCCCTTTTCGAAGGAGCCGACGTTACGGGGGTTTTCGTAGTGATCCAGAACTTGGTTGCTGTAAGACATTTCACACCTCTTTCAATCGTTGGCTGGCGCGGGGGCGCCCATTGTTCGTCAAACGCCGCGCTTAGTGCGCCGCCCATTGAATGCTGCTGATATCCACGCCGTCCTTGTACATCTCCCACAGCGGAGACAGGTCGCGCAGCTTGCCGATCTTGCTCTTGAGCAGTTCGACCACGTAGTCGACTTCCTCTTCCGTGGTGAAGCGACCCACCGTGAAGCGGATCGAGCTGTGCGCCAGTTCGTCGTTGCGGCCCAGGGCGCGCAGCACATACGACGGCTCCAGCGAGGCCGACGTGCAAGCCGAGCCCGACGACACGGCGACATCCTTGATCGCCATGATCAGCGACTCGCCTTCCACAAAGTTGAAGCTGATATTCAGGTTGTGCGGCACACGGGCTTCCATGTCGCCGTTCACGTACACCTCTTCCATCGTGTTCAGGCCGCGATACAGGCGATCACGCAGCATACGGATGCGCTCGTTCTCAGTCGCCATCTCTTCCTTGGCGATGCGGAAGGCTTCACCCATGCCGACGATCTGGTGCGTGGCCAGCGTGCCCGAACGCATGCCGCGCTCGTGGCCACCGCCGTGCATCTGCGCTTCGATGCGGATACGCGGCTTGCGACGCACGTACAGTGCGCCGATGCCCTTCGGGCCATACGTCTTGTGCGCCGAGAACGACATCAGGTCGACCTTCAGCTTCTGCAGGTCAATCTCAACCTTGCCCGTCGCCTGCGCAGCATCCACATGGAAGATCACGCCCTTCTCGCGGCAGATCTCGCCGAGCTGTTCGATGTCCTGAATCACGCCGATCTCGTTGTTGACCATCATCACCGAGGCGAGGATGGTGTCCGGGCGGATGGCTTGCTTGAAGACTTCGATATCGATCAGGCCGTTGTCCTTCACGTCCAGATACGTCACTTCGAAGCCCTGGCGCTCCAACTCACGCGTCGTGTCCAGCACAGCCTTGTGCTCGGTCTTAACGGTGATGATGTGCTTGCCCTTGCTGCTGTAGAAGTTGGCGGCACCCTTGATCGCCAGGTTGTCGGACTCGGTGGCGCCCGACGTCCACACGATTTCGCGCGGGTCAGCGTTCACCAGCGCAGCGACTTGTTCGCGTGCGGTCTCAACAGCTTTTTCAGCTTCCCAGCCAAACGGATGGCTGCGCGATGCTGGGTTGCCGAAGCTCTCGCGCAGGTACGGAATCATCTTGTCGACCACGCGCGGATCCACCGGCGTCGTCGCGGAATAGTCCATGTAGATGGGAAGATGCAGGGTGCTCATTGTCTTGTCTGCCTTGTGTGGGGGGCGATGTTCTATATGTGGGATCGGCGTCTTGGCCGGACCTCACGCTGGGGCAATCATGCGATCACGACTGCGCCAGACTGAAAACGGAATTGACTAGCGGCGCGCGCTTGACCGGCTCTGCCGGCACTGCGGTGGCAGGCGCATCCGCACCGCGGGCACGGGCCGGTGTGCGCTCACGACGTGCCGGACGGGCTTCACGCATGTCCTGAATCACATCGGGCTGGCGCTCACGTTGCTGATCGACCAGGTTCTGCAGCGACACCGAATCGAGGTACTCGACCATCTTCTGGTTGAGCGTGGCCCACAGGTCGTGCGTCATGCAGCGGCCGGCCTGGCCGTTGTGTTCTTCGCCGCAATTGCCCTTGCCACCGCACTGGGTGGCGTCCAGCGGTTCGTCCACGGCGATGATGATATCGGCCACCGTGACGTCATCCGCACGGCGCGCCAGGCTGTAGCCGCCGCCCGGGCCGCGCACGCTTTCCACGATTTCGTGGCGGCGCAGCTTGCCGAACAGCTGCTCAAGATACGACAGCGAAATCTTCTGGCGCTGGCTGATGCCGGCCAGCGTGACCGGACCCTGCTCTTGGCGCAGCGCCAAGTCAATCATGGCGGTGACCGCGAAGCGGCCTTTGGTGGTCAATCTCATGGGCGTCGGGGAAATACCTGATCGTTTTGCTCAAGTATAAAGGAACCCGACAAAATCGGTCAACTAAGGTGTCGGGGGATTCCGCGTCGCAGCA
>JGI24740J21852_10000303_pt1 | contig 20929 bp, 12 predicted proteins | sample KBSCornC6_FD_21852 | JGI IMG/M metagenome (IMG submission 21852) | reverse complement strand
CGTCCAGCACCAGCGTCTGCATGGTCTCGCGCGTGAAAGCGTCGAGCGCGCCCATCGGCTCGTCCATCAGCAACACGCGCGGTTCGGTCGCCAGCGCACGTGCGATGCCGACGCGCTGCTGCATGCCGCCGGATAGCGCGTACACCGGCGACGTGGCATGCGCCTCCAGCCCGACCAATCGCAGCAATTCCAGCGCGCGTGCATGCCGCGTCTTGCGATCGCCCCCGCGCAGCTTGAGACCGAGGGCCACGTTGTCGCGCACGTTCAGCCACGGCATCAGGCCATAGCGCTGGAAGACCACACCGCGCTCTGCGCCGGGGCCGTCGACTTCGCGTTCGTCGAGCAGGATCTGCCCAGACGTTGGCGCAACAAAACCGGCCAGACAATTCAGCAGCGTGGTCTTGCCGCACCCCGAGGCACCCAGGGCGACAACAAACTCACCGGCGTGGATCGACAGGTCCACGCCGCCCAACGCTTGGGTGGTACGGCCACGCGCATCGGTGTAGTCGACGCGCAGGCCGCGGACTTCAATGCAGCTCATCGCGCTGCCGTTGCCACGGCCTTGGCGCCGCCGGCCACACGCTGCACAAAGCGCGAATCGATGGTCGCGCCGTAATCCGGCAGCACCGCCTGGATCGTGCCCTGCGTCTTCAGGAACTGCGCCGTGGCCAGCAGCGATTGCGCGGCGCCCGACTGCGCACCGCCACCCAGCCAGCGCTTGGACGCCTGCTCCGCTGCATCCGGGAAGGCATACAGCGCCAGGCTTGCCGGCACATCCGCCGCCGTCGCGCCAGAGGTCTTGGCCACCGCCGCCACCTGCGGCGAGGTCACCGTCCACGCAGCCTTGTTGTCGCGGTAAGCCGCGTCGGCCTTGGCCAGCACCTCGACAAACTTGGCGATGAACTCCGCATGGTCACGCGCAAACTTGCGATCGGCCACGAAGCCATCAAACGTCGACTTACCCGTAGCGGCGGCGATCTTGCCCGAGGTGGTCAGCACCGTGCCGTTCTTCTTCACCTTGGCGAGCACCGGGTCCCAGATGAACGCGGCATCGACGTCGCCCCGGTCCCACGCGGCCGACAACTCCTGCGGGCGCAGGTTGACGACCTTCACATCACGCGGATCGAGCCCCGCCTGCTGCAACGCCACCAGCGCATGGAAATGCGAGGTCGACACATAGGGCACGCCGAGCGTCTTGCCCTTCAAATCGGCCACGCGTGACACGCCGCTCCCGTTGCGGGCGACCAGCGCTTCCGCATCGTTGATGTTGTCGAGAATCCAGAACAGCGACAGGTCCACACCCTGCGACACACCGGCCGCAATCGGGCTCGACCCCGCTTCACCAATCTGCACCGAGCCCGATGCAATGGCGCGCACCACATCGGCACCGCTGGCGAGTTGGCGGTAGGTCACCTTGTAGCCGGTGGCGCGCTCGACCTCGCCGGTGGCCTGGGCGTAGCGCCAGGGCAGCACCATGTCCTGATACGCGATGACGACTTCGCGGTCCGCCGCGCGTGCGGGGGCGGCACCGAACAAGGCAAGCGAAACAGCCGCAGACAATGCTGCAGCCAACAAACGGGGGATGGAGAAACCAGCCATGAAAGACTCCGGCAGAAGAAGAACGCGCACATGCGCCGGAGTCGATTGTGTGAGACGGCAGGCTGGGCTGTCGTCGAAGAAAATCGGCTGAGCTTATGCAGCCCAGATGCAGACCTAAACTCGGCAGATCAATATTGGCTGAGCGTGCTGGATAGCAACTTGGCGGTGATGTCCACGATCGGAATCACGCGCTCATACGCCATGCGCATCGGCCCGATCACACCCAGCGTGCCGACGATCTTGCCGTCCACCTCGTACGGCGCGGTGATGACTGCCATGTCTTCGTGCGGCACGAGGCTGCTTTCGCCGCCGATGAAGATCTGCACACCCTCGGCGCGGCTGGAGACGTCCAGCAGCTGCAGCAGGCCGGTCTTCTGCTCGAACACGGCGAACAGGCGGCGCAGCTTGTCCATGGACGACGATAGGTCTTCCACATCCAGGAGCTTGCGCTCCCCGGAAATGACGACTGGCTCTTCGTCCGACACGGCGCTGCTGCCGGCTTCCACGGCCGCCTGCATCAGGGAGGTCATGTCGGCCTGCAATGCAGACAGCTCACCGCGCAGACGCTCACGCACGGCATCGAACGTCAGGCCGCCGTAATGTGCGTTGATGTAGTTGGCCGCCTCCACCAGCTGCGACGGGGTGTAGGGCGTATCGGTATAGATGATGCGGTTCTGCACGTCGCCCTCGGGCGTGACGACGATCAGCAGGATGCGGTTTTCCGACAGCCGCAGGAATTCAATCTGTCGGAAGGCGTGCGAGCGGCGCGGCGTCATCACCACGCCGGCAAACTGCGACAGGTTGGACAGCGTCTGCGCCGCCGCCGCTATCACCCGCTGGGATGACTCTGACCCGTGCGACGCCAGTTGCGTGCGCACCTGCTCGGCAATCGCACCCACCATCTGCTGCGCCATGCGGTCGTGCGTGCTGAGCATATCCAGCGGGCTGGCGGTCAGCATCGTATCGACGAAGAGGCGGTAGCCGCGCGGCGTCGGGATGCGCCCGGCCGAAGTGTGCGGGCTGGCGATAAAGCCCATCTCCTCCAGATCGGACATCACATTCCGGATGGTGGCCGGCGACAGATCGAGCCCCGAATACTTCGACAAGGTGCGCGAGCCGACAGGCTGCCCCTCGGCGATGTACCGTTCGATCAGGGTCTTGAGGAGGATGGTGGCGCGCTTGTCCATGATTCTTCAATTTTACGCAAAATCAGCGCCAACCTACGGGTGATGTGGGCGTTTCTCGTCAAACACGGTCAAACGTGGCGGGGGTCATATCGATATGGTGTAATGCGCGCATGTCGATTTCCCCATCTGCCGTGGCCCCGCAAGCTCCCGCCGCCCCCTCCGGTTCGCCCAGTTCACCGGCTGTGCCCGGTTCGCCCGCCTCGCCGTTCAAGACGGTCGCGCTGGTGGGCCGGTATTCGGCCGCCAACATTGCCGGCCCGCTCATGGAGCTGGCGTCGTGCATCGCCGCCAGCGGGCGCGATATCGTGTTCGAGCGCGAAACGGCGCTCAATATCGGCGTCCAGGATTACCCGGCGCTGCCACCCGAAGACATGGCACGGCAGGCCGACGTGGCCGTGGTGCTCGGCGGTGACGGCACGCTGCTGGGGATCGGCCGCCATCTGGCCGGCGCAAACGTGCCCGTGATCGGCGTCAACCATGGGCGGCTCGGCTTCATGACCGACATCCCGTTCGACGACGTGCACAACGTGCTGCCCGCCATGCTGGCCGGTCAGTACGAATCGGAAACGCGCACGCTCCTGCAAGCCCAGGTGGTGCGCGACGACGATGTCATCTTCTCCGCCCTCGCATTCAACGACGTGGTGGTCAACCGCTCGGGCATTTCGGGCATGGTCGAGCTGGCGGTGTCGGTGGATGGCTTCTTCATGTACAACCAGCGTTCGGACGGCTTGATCGTGTCCACACCCACCGGGTCGACGGCGTATGCGCTGTCCGCCGGCGGACCGATCCTGCATCCGGCGCTCTCGGGCTTTGTGCTGGTGCCCATCGCGCCGCACTCGCTGTCCAACCGGCCGATCGTCATTCCGCACGACGCGGAAGTCGTCATCCAGGTCACCAGCGGGCGCGACGCCAGCGTCAACTTCGATATGCAGTCGCTCACGTCGCTGCTGCCGGGCGACCGCATTGTCGTGCGCCGCTCGGAGCGCACCGTGCATCTGCTGCACCCGGTTGGTTACAGCTACTACGCCACGCTGCGCAAAAAGCTGCACTGGCACGAATATCCGACCGAAGACAACCGTCTTTAAGAACCTGCCCATGATCCTACTGCGCGCCCCGATCTTGACGTTGCGATGCTCGCCGTACCCATATGCGGCTGCCGAATCTGGCAAATGCGTCACGCCAACCTCGGGCCGCTCGCTACGGATCATGGGCACGCTCTAAAACTCCACGCTCACCGCTTCCATGCTGCGCAGCCTCACCATCCGCGATTTCGTCATCGTTCACGCGCTCGACCTCGATCTGGCCGACGGCTTTACCGTCTTCACGGGCGAGACGGGCGCGGGCAAGTCCATCCTGATCGACGCCCTGGCGCTCACGCTGGGCGAGCGCGCAGATGCGGCCGTCGTGCGCGAAGGCGCGCCACGGGCCGACATCACCGCCGAATTCGACGTCCATCCGCACGTGGCCGCGTGGCTGGAAGCCCACGAACTGCACGATGATGAAGGCGTCATCCTGCTGCGCCGTACGGTCGATGCCGCTGGCCGCAGCAAGGCCTTCATCAACGGGGCCGCCGTCACGCTGGCGCAACTGCGCGAGGTGGGGGAGCAACTGGTCGACATCCACGGCCAGCACGCGCATCAACTGCTGCTCAAGACGGATGCGCAGCGTAGCCTGCTTGACGCCCACGCCGGCCTCGAAGACGACGTACGCGCCGTCGGCGAGCGTTATCGCGCCTGGCAGGCCGTGGTGCGCCTACGCGAAGCCGCCGAGCAGCAATCGCGTGAGGCACAGCTCGAACGCGAGCGCATCGAATGGCAGGTCAACGAACTGCAGAAGCTCGGGCCCCAGCCCGGCGAGTGGGAAGACGTACAGGCCGAGCACCACCGCCTGTCGCACGCCGCCAGCCTGATCGAAGGCACGCGCGCGGCGCTGGATGGCCTGTCGGAATCCGAAGGCGCCGTGCTGACCCAACTGGGCGCCACGCTGCATACGCTGCGCGAGCTGGCTGAGATCGACCCGGCACTGGCCGATGTGTTGGCCGCGCTCGAACCGGCCGAGGTGCAGATCCAGGAAGCCGTGCACTCGCTCGCCCGCTATGCGGACCGTGCGGAGCTGGACCCGGACCGCCTGGCCGAAGTCGATGCGCGCATGCAGGCGCTGCACACCATGGCGCGCAAATACCGTGTCGCGCCCGAAACGCTGCCGGCTGAACTGGCCGAGCGCCAGGCGCAACTGGCCGCGCTGCAGGCGGCGTCCGATCTGGAGGCGCTGCAGGCGCAGGAAGCGCAAACCCGTGCGGCGTATGTCGACATCGCGCAGACGCTGTCACGCGCCCGCGCCAAAGCGGCGCGCGAACTGGCCGAAGCCGTGACGGGCGCCATGCAAGGCCTGTCGATGGCCGGCGGGCGTTTCGACATTGCGCTGCATGCGTTGGAGCACGGTGGCGCGGCGGGGCTCGAGCAAGTCGAATTCCTCGTCGCCGGGCATGCGGGCGTGTCGCCACGTCCGTTGGCGAAAGTCGCCTCGGGCGGCGAGCTGGCGCGGATCAGCCTGGCCATCTCCGTGATCGCCAGCGAGGCCAGCCCGACCCCCACGCTGATCTTTGACGAGGTCGATTCCGGCATCGGCGGCGCCGTGGCAGAAGTCGTTGGCCGGCGCCTGCGCGAACTCGGCACGCGTCGCCAAGTGCTGTGCGTGACCCACCTGCCGCAGGTGGCCGCACTGGCCAATCACCACATTCAAGTCGCCAAGCAGACCGTGGCTGGCAGCACGCGCTCCGACCTGCTGGTGCTGGACGCCACCGGCCGCGTGGACGAGATCGCCCGCATGCTGGGCGGCGCGTCGCTCACCGACACCACGCGGCGCCATGCGGACGAAATGCTCGCCGCAGGCCGCGCACAGCCGGCTCCCGCTCCGTCTGCACGGAAAACACGGCGCGTGGCGCAGTGATCGCCTATACCCATCAGAGCGGTCAAAGCGCGTTGGCCGCTTCGTGTCGCATTCCATACTGCATTCCGGCGCTGCCTGACGCAGCTGCCTTCACCCGAATCCAAGGAGAATTTCATGGCCCGTCCGGCTGCCCAACACCGATCCCTGCTAGCGCTGGCCAAGCCCGCACTGGCTGCAACGCTCGGCCTGTGCCTGCTGGCCGCGTGCAAGTCGGTTCCCGCCATTGACCCGGGCCAGCCGCCTGCCATGGACCCCGCCTCCGCCAACACGCAGCCACCCGCGTCCGTGTCGGCTGCACAAAACCTGGGCGACATCATCATCGGTCTGAGCACGCCGACGACTTCGTCGACCACGGTGCAAAACGTGCTGGATGCTGCAGGCGCACGCGCCACGCCGCGCCTGGCCTTTACTGTCGTGCGGCCGATGTCCGGCGGCTTCTGGGTGGTGCGGGCCAGCTCTGGCGATGCCTCGGCCACGCTGGATGGCGCCATCGCGGCATTGCGCGCTGCACCGGGCATCGCCTCGGCAGATGCCGATCGCGTGATGCGCATTCAGCGATAAGCCTTCGCCCTTCCGCGCCTCCATCGCAGGGGGCGCGTCCCTCCACACTGTGAACAATGGGGCGTCTCAGGCGCCCGGCAGCAGTCTGCTGCGCTGCATCTGCAGTCTCCGATTCACGCGCCTGAGGCCTTCCTCCATGCCTTAGGCGCCTCCCGTCATCACAAATGGGCAAGCTGCGTGCTAACGTTGCTTTTGTGTAACGTCTTGTCAACGATCACATCCTGACGACGTTTCTCATCTCAGCAAGACGCTTCGGAGCACGCATTGATGACCCCCTCCTCCCTCTTCCGGTTGAAGTTCTGGCTCCGCGCAGGCGCGAGCATGGCCTGTGCCACCGGGTTGCTTGGCGCCCTGCCCGCCAACGCTGCCACGGCGCAAGCGCAATACACAGGCGACCTGATCATCAAATGGCGCGACGACACCAGCGGCACGCGCAAGACGTTGTCGGCCACGGAAGCGAACAACCGGTTGCTGTCGATCGCACAAGCGGCGGGGAGCACGCTGCAGGTCAAGCGCACGCTGGCCACCGATGCCCAACTCATGCGCACCGGCCTGACCGATTCAGCCAGCATTGAAGCCGCCGCCGCCAAGATCGCGCAAGACGCGCGCGTGGCCTATGCGGTGCCGGATCGCATCCTGCACCCCAACACCGTCCCCAACGATCCGCTGTTTGCCTCGCAGAACAACCTGGCCTCGCCGACGGTCGTGCCGGGCGGGATCAACGTGGCATCGGCCTGGAGCATCACGCAGGGTTCGAACATCGTGGTCGCGGTAGTGGACACGGGTTATACCGATCACCCCGATCTGTCGGGCAAGATCCTGCCCGGCTACAACTTCATCTCCGACCCGGCACGCGCGGGCAATTCGTCTGGCCGTGGCACGGACGCACATGACCTGGGGGACGGCGTCACCAGCACGCAGTGGTCCAGCATTCCCGGCTGCACCAGCAGCGATGTCGGCAACAGCAGCTGGCACGGCACCGAGGTCAGCAGTGTGCTGGCGGCCGGCACCAACAACGGGCTCTCCATCGCTGGCGTGGGCTGGAACACCCAGTTCGTGCCGGTACGCGTGTCCGGCAAGTGCGGCGCGCTGCTGTCCGATACGGTGGACGGCATGCTCTGGGCGGGCGGCATCGCCGTGTCTGGCGTGCCCACCAACAGCAACCCAGCGCGTGTGGTGAACGTGAGCCTGGGCAGCACGAGTTCGTGTTCCGCGGCTGAGCAGGATGCGGTGAACCGGCTGGCAGCGCTCGGCACTGTCGTGGTAGCGGCCGCTGGCAACGAAGCCGCGCAAACCGTGGATGCGCCCGCCAATTGCACCGGTGCCATCGCCGTGACCGCCCACGTGGATAGCGGCGAAAACGCCAGCTACGCCAATGTCGGATCGCAAGTCGCACTGTCTGCGCCGGGTGGGGGCTGCGGCAACTCCAAGGTCATCACGGGCACAAACTCGTCAACCTGCGCCGAAACGCCTTCCGTGATCCAGGCTGACTCGAATGACGGTGCGCAGACGCTCGGCAACTACGTCGTCAAGCAGGTCGCGGGCACGAGCTTCTCCACGCCCGAGGTGGCCGGCACGATTGCGCTCATGCTGAGCGTGCAGCCGCAGTTGTCCAACGCCCAGATCCTCGCCGGCCTGCAAACAACGGCGCGCCCGCACCCGAGCGGCACGTATTGCGCCGTCAACAGCGGCATCTGCGGTGCCGGACTGCTGGATACGGCAGGGGCCGTCGGCTATGCACAGCGCACCACGCCCGCTGGCATCGGCAGTGGCACATCCGGTTCGGGTACGTCCACCGGCTCCGGCAGCAGCGGCGGCGGTGGCGGTGGCGCAATGCCGCTGGCCGTGGCCGCATTGTTGCTGGGCGCCGGGTTGGCCGGCCAACGACGTCGCCGCGACTGACATCCTTTCCCGCCTGCCCGCACCGCCCGGTGCGGGCGTCTGATTTTCCCTGCCCGCTGTTTCTCTCCGAGCCGAGGTTTTCGGGCTCGCGCCGAGCCTTGTCTGATTCATACCCAGGTTTCTACCTAATTCATTTAGGCAAGAGGAGTGCCGATGTACCCCAACAATTACGTGACGTTAATCAACAAAAAAATAGGGAAAATCCTATGGAAAAATCGGTCACACGGGGTTTTGTTCACGCACTGACAGCACTCGGACTGGCATCGTATTCGGCCACACCGATATTCGCGGCGGAGAAATCGGCGACGTTCAATACCCAGTTGCAGTGGGTCACGCAACTCATCGTCAAGGAAAAACCGGCGGCCAGCGGCATATTGCAGCGGCAGTCCGAATATGCGGGCGCGGCTGCGGTGCAACGCTGGTCTGCCGCGGCGCAGTTGCCGGTGACGTACCAGCGCCCCATGTCCGGCGGGGCCCACGTGGTGACGCTGCCCCAGGCGATGACGCTGGACGACGCGCAAACGGTGGCGCAGCGCATGGAAGCCAGCGGTCAATTTGATTACGTGTCGCCAGACCGCATCCTGCGGCCGATGGCCATGGCCGGCGATCCGCTCTTCAGCCGGCAATGGAACCTGCTGCCCCCGGCTGCTGCTGCGGGTGGTGCCAACGTGACCACCGCCTGGGACACGACCACGGGCACACCGACGGTCGGCATCGGCATCGTGGACACGGGCATCCGCGCCGACCACGCGGACTTTGCGGGCGTGAACTTTGGTCCGGGCTACAACTTCATACGCAGCAGCGCGATGACCGGCCTGACCGACCCGAAAACCGGCAATGCCATCCCAAGTGGCTTCGTCAATAACGGCGCCAACAATAGCGCCGCCAACTACGACCCATCGGACCCCGGCGACTGGGTCAGCGACAGCGATGCTGCATCGTTTCCCACGCTGTGCGGCAGTCAGAGCAACAGCAGCTGGCACGGCACGTTCGTGGCCGGCCAGATTGCGGCGCAACACAACAGCATCGGCATTGCGGGCATCGCGCCGGGCGTGCGCGTGCAGATGGCGCGGGCGCTGGGCAAGTGCGGTGGCGCCACCTCCGACATCATGGACGCGATGACCTGGCTGGCCGGCGGCACCGTCCCGCGTCTGGCCAACAACCCGACGCCGGCCAAGGTCATCAGCATGAGCCTGGGTGGCACAGGGGCGTGCTCCCGCAGCGAGCAGGCGGCCATCAACACGGCGCGAGCGCTGGGCGCCACCATCGTCGTGGCTGCCGGCAATGAATCGGGGCCGGTCGATTCGCCCGCCAACTGCACGGGCGCCATCGCCGTGACCGCGCATACGGTGGAGGGCGACAGCGCCTGGTATGCCAACGTGGGCACGCAAACGGCAATCAGCGCGCCGGGCGGCGGCGTGGGGACGGTCATTCGTGGCGTGGGCACTGGGATCGTGTCGCTGTCCAACACGGGCACCAACGGGCCCGTCGCCTCGCCCAGCGGCGACCGGTATGCCAACGATATCGGCACATCCATGGCCACACCGCACGTGTCGGCCGTGGCGGCGCTCATGCTGTCGATCCAGCCGGCGCTCACACCTGACAACATCACCGCGATCCTCAAGCAATCGGCCCGTCCGTTCCCAGCAGGCACCTACTGCGCCACGCACCCGGGCGTGTGCGGCGCGGGCATGCTCGATGCCGGTTCTGCCATCGCGCAGACGCAGGGCCAGCCGACCGTGCACGTCGGCGCATCGGTTTTGAGCGTCTCCCTCAATACCAACGTCTCGCTGATCGCCGTCAGCGGCCCTGGCTACACGCAAAGCGCGGGTAATCTGGTTTGGGCCCAAACAGCGGGCAATCCCGTAGCGTTGACAACTTCCCCGCCCGACGCCAACGGCACGAGCACGGCCACCTTCACGCCAACCGCTGCCGGGATCTACAGCTTCAGCGTTGCGCTGACCAACAGCGCAGGCGCCACAGCGACCGACACCGTCAGCGTGACCGTAGCAGAAGCCCCCACCCCGCCAGGGACGGAGACAGGAGCAGGCACCGGAGCTTCATCGGGCGGCGAGGGTGGCGGTGGGTCAATCGGACTCGCCTATGCGGCGCTATTGCTTGCAGCGGGCCTCGCGCATCGGCTTGGGCGCAGCGCCCGTTAAGCGACTGCCGGCCCTTTCACGTTGCATCCCTCAAGCGTGGGGTTGCATCCCCTAACCCCCCATCGCATCGGCGTTTGTGAAGTTGTAAGAAATTTTCAATTCCGTATTTAGTTCTTTTTTTGTCGTGCCACGTCGTCAATATTGAGATAATTTCGCCTCTTTTTGTTACAACAATAGGACTTTTCAAATGAAGGCGATTGTCCCGGGGGGGATGGTCCGCGCGCTGGTCGTGCTCGGACTGGTTTCGTATCACGCTGTGCCGGCGCTCGCCGTCGGTCAGGCAGCAAACGTTGGCGCCCAAACGCAATGGGTGTCGCAGTTGATCGTCAAGGAAAAGAGTGGCGCCAGCGGCACGTACGAGCTGCAATCGGCCGGAACGGCCGTGCGCGTAGATGTCGCGACAGTGCAACGCTGGTCGGCCGCTGCGCAGTTGCCGATGACGTATAAGCGCGCCATGTCTGGCGGTGCCCACGTGGTGACGCTGCCGCAAACCATGTCGGTGTCTGACGCTCAAGCCGTGGCACAGCGCATGGAAGCCAGCGGTCAATTTGAATATGTGTCGCCTGACCGGATCTGGCACGCGGCTTCCACGCCGTCCGATCAGTTCTTCCCACTCCAATGGAACCTGCTGCCCAAAACCGGCACGGTCACCAATGTCGTCACGGTCAGCGGCGGTGCATCAGCCAACGGTGCGCCAACGACGGGTGGTGCCAACGTGACCACCGCCTGGGACACGACGAAGGGTTCGAGCAGCGTCAACGTTGCCGTACTGGATACCGGCATTCTTCCCGGCCACGCTGACCTGTCTGGGGCACGGATCAAGCAGGGCTACGACTTTGTCACGAACCCCTTCGTCAATAACAAAGGCGGCGCCGGACGTAGCAGCGACCCGACCGATCCGGGTGACTGGGTCACCAGCACGGATATCACCAACAACCCGACGATGTGCGGGGGCCTGTCGCCTTCCAACAGCTCGTGGCACGGCACGTTTGTCACCGGCCAACTCATCGCGCAACACAACAGCACAGGTGTCGCCGGTATTGCCCCGGGCGTCAGCCTGTTGATGGCACGCGTACTGGGGAAATGCGGTGGCTCAAGCTCCGACATCATCGATGCGCTGACCTGGGCCACGGGTGGCATCGTCTCTGGCGTTACCACGGTCAACACGGCCCCCGCCAAGGTCGTCAACATGAGTCTGGGCGGCGTCGGCAGCTGCGATACCCCGACGCAAAACGCCATCTCGGCAGCGCGCGCTCGCGGGGCTGCCATCGTGGTGGCAACCGGCAATGATGGCAACGCGACGACCATTGGTACACCGGCCAACTGCGCAGGCACCATTGCCGTCACGGCGCACACCTTCGAAGGCGACAGGGCAAGCTACGCCAACGTCGGCACCGGCACGACGCTGAGTGCGCCTGGCGGTGGCAACGGTTCGGTGGTCAGCGGTCTGGGGGCACTGGTACCGTCGCTGACGAACGACGGCGCAACCACGGCCACCACCGACGATTACACCGCCGAAGGCGGCACCTCGATGGCCACGCCGCACGTGGCAGGCGTCGCGGCGCTGATGCTATCGGTCAACAGTGCGCTGACGCCGGCTCAGATTGCCACCGTCCTCCAGCAGTCGGCACGTCCGTTCCCGGCCGGCACGTACTGCGCGACGCATGCGGGAGTCTGCGGAGCCGGCATGCTGGACGCGGGCGCCGCCGTTGCGCTGGCGAAGGGCAATCCGATTGTGCACGCCTCGACGTCGGCAAGCACGGTGACCGCAAACAACGCGGTCACGCTTACGGCGAGCGGCAATGCAGGCCTCGTCAATACCATCGCGAGCGTGCAGTGGACGCAGACGTCCGGGCCGTCCGTCAGCCTCACCACTGCAGGGCCCGATAGCAACGGCAATTACACCGCAACATTCACGCCGTCGACCGCTGGCACCTACGCCTTCACGGTAACGCTGACCAGCAACACCGGCGCGACTGCCACGGATACTGCCAACGTGACAGTCACCGCTGCAGCAACGGGCGGCAGCACCGGCACCACCACGCCAGCAACCACCTCCAGCAGCGGCGGCGGTGGCGGCGCGATCGGCCTGGGCGGCGCAGCATTGCTGCTGGCTGCTGGCCTGGCTAGCCGTCGGCGTCGTGTGAAGTAAGCCTGTTGTTTCTCTCAGCCCGCGCCTTTCTTGGGCGCGGGCGGGCGTTCTCCCCGCCCTACCGTTCCGGCACCCGGCTGCTCACATACGCACCCGCTTACCGCGAGCGCGCCACTCCCCCAGTACCCAGATCAGTAGCCCGCTCACCGCGCCAACGGCATGGGCGATGCGCACCACGCCAAAACCCCAGTGCGGGTCATAGACGATGGGCGACAGCCACGACTGCTCCAGCCACACCTTCCCCAGCACGCCCACGCATAACGCCACGCCAATCCAGCGTGAGAGGCGATCCTCGTCCGCGTCAGCCGCAGGCTGTAGCAACCGTAGGCCACCCCACGCGGCCAGCCCGTGCAGCGCGCCGGAAAGGCCGCCATACCACTGCACTGCAGGCTGATTCAGCAAAACGATCTGCACCAGCACACCACACGCCACCAGCACGCCCACGATGGCCTGTGGCTGCAGCACGCGCGCCAGCAGCAAGATCAGCCCCGCAGCCGCCATCCCGTCGCCCAGCCAGTGCCACATATCGAGGTGGACCCACATGGCCGTAACGAGGCGCCACCATTGCCCCGCACGCACCGCATCACGCTGATACAACCCCACGGCATGGAGCCACGGCACGAAGGAAAACACCGCCGACAGCGCAGCAACACCCGCGCATGCGCCCCACGTCTGCAAGGTCTGACGATGCACCCTCATTGCGCTGGCGCGGCTCCAAACACCTGTTCCCACAACGCGCGCACCTGAGCGGTTTCATGCGCACAGGTGCCGGCGGGGACGCGCGCAGCGGATTGCCCATCCAAACGCAGCTTGTGTTGCCGTGCACGGAAATCCCGGTAGGCATCCGCCACCTGCGCAGCGCGCGTGGGGTCGATCAAACCCAGCTCGGCGGCCATGTGCAGCAGCGCGATGTTGCCTTTGTTGCGGGTGAGTTCGGCATGCACCGCGCTGTGCAGCAGCACCAGAAACTGCACGGTGAATTCGATATCCACCATGCCGCCGCGATCGTGCTTGAGGTCGAACAACTGCGTCGGATTTGCATGGCCCTCCGACACACGCTCGCGCATCGCCACGATCTCCTCGCGCAGGGGGCCCGCTTCGCGCACTTGCCGCAGCACGGCGGTCCGCAGCGCTTCAAAGCGTTCGCCGATGTCCGCATCGCCCGCACAGAAGCGTGCGCGCGTGAGCGCCTGGTGCTCCCATACCCACGCGGCGTTGTCGCCCTCGCGCATCTGGTAGCGGCGGAAGGCCTCAAAGTGCGTGACCATCAGCCCAGCCGCACCGTTCGGGCGCAGGCGCGTATCCACGTCGAACAACGTGCCGGCGGCGGTGTGGCTGGTCAACCAAGTAATCAGCTTGCGCGCGAATGACGCATAGATTTCCGGCGCGCGTTCGTCGTCATCGTCGTAGAGAAAGATGATGTCGAGGTCCGACGCATAACCGAGTTCCTTGCCACCCAGGCGCCCATAGGCGACGACCGCAAAACGCGGCACCTCACGATGGCGCGTGCCGACCTGCTTCCACACCGTCTCCAGCGTCAGGTCGAGCACGGCGTCAGCCAGATCCGACAGACGATCGCTGATGTGCTCCACGCTCAGCAGCCCCTGCAAGTCCAGCAGCAGCACGCGGAAGGTCTCCGCATGGTGCTCCTGGCGCAGGATGTCCATCTGCATTTCGACGTGGTCTTCCGCTGCATGCAGGCGTTCGCGCACGCGCTCGCGGAAGGCGGGCCAATCGGGCTCGGCCGACAGCGCCTCCATATCGAGCAGCTCATCCAGCAGTTGCGGATGGCGCGTGAGGTAGTCCGCCGCCCAGCGCGATGCGTGCAGCGTGTGTGCCACGCGCTCCATGGCCTGCGGGTATTCGCTCAGCAGGGAGAGGTACGACGCGCGTCGGCTGATCGCATCAAAGAAATCGAGAAAGCGCGCGATGGTGACATCCGCATCGGTCTGCCGTGCGGCGTGGTCGAGCGCGCGGTTGATCAGCAGGTCGAACCGCTGGCGGCTCACTTCCGACAACGCCCGGTAGCGCGGCGAATTGCGCGTGGCGCGCAGGCGTTCCAGTACGCTGTGGGGGTCGGCATAGCCGAGGTCCGCCAGTTGCGCGTGGGCGGCTTCGGTGTGCTCATCGTCGAGCAGATCGGCATGCCAGATCGACGCACACGGCGGCTGGCTGTCTTGCTTGTCCGAGAAGGTCTGCTCGAACTGCTGCGCAACTTCTTCCTGATACGCCTCCAGCTTGGCGACCAGCGCGGCGTAGTCGTCAAAGCCCATCATGCGCGCCACGCGATGCTGGTCTTCGGGCGAGCCCGGCAGGTTATGCGTCTGCGCGTCTTCGATGTATTGCAGGCGGTGCTCAAGCTGGCGCAGAAAGCGATACGCCTCGGTCAGCCGCGCCACCACGTCGTCGCCGATCAGGCCGCGTTCGGCTGCAGCGCGCAGCACCTCGAGCGTGGGCCGCACGCGCAACGCAAAATCCTGTCCGCCGCGAATCAGCTGAAACACCTGCGCGACGAACTCGATCTCGCGGATGCCGCCACGGCCGAGCTTGATGTTCGGCGAACGCGCATGCACCTGGCCATCGCTGGGGCCATGCTGGCGAATGGCGCTATTGCTACGCTTGGCCGCCTCGCTACGAATCTGCGCGTGCAGCGCGCGAATCGCGGCAATCACGCCGTAATCCAGATAGCGGCGGAACACGAACGGCGTCGTCACACGTTCCAGTTGTTGGATCACGCGCGCTGCGTGGGGACTGGTCGGGTCGGTGATGACGCGGCCCTTGATCCAGGCATAGCGCTCCCACTCCCGGCCCTGCACGACAAAGTACTCCTCCAGCATGCCCAGGCTGCACACCAGCGGCCCCGCGTCGCCATTCGGGCGCAAACGCATGTCGACGCGAAAGACGTAGCCGTCTTCCGTCACATCGGCCAGGACGTTGATCAGCCGCCGGCCGAGCTTGGTGAAGTATTCGTGGTTGGACAGCGGGCGTGGGCCGCCTTGCGTATCGCCATCGTCGTCGTAGAGGAAGATCAGGTCGATGTCGGACGAGACGTTAAGCTCGCGCCCGCCAAGCTTGCCCATGCCGACCACCACCAGCTCCTGCACCTCACCCGAGGATTGCCCGATCGGCTGGCCATGTAGCGTTTCCAGCTCCCGGCCGATCACGGAAATGGCCGCGCGCACCGCGAATTCGGCCAGGTCGGTCATGGTGCCCGTCACTTCGTCGAGCGTGGCTGCGCCCGTCAGATCGCGCTCGACCAGTCCGGCAAACACCTCGTTGCGCAGCAGCCGCAAGGCGCGCTTGAGGGCGGGCTCCAGGTCCACGGCGGTGGTATCGAACAGTTCGGTAAAGCGCGCGGACAGCCACGCCACGTCGATCACACCTGCAGCGGCAGCCTGGGCACGCGCGGCCCAACCTTCGCGCGCGTGTGCAAGGCGCTGGACATAACGTGAATACGCCAGCGCAAACGGCAGGGCGGGGGCGGAGGTTTCCGGCGCACGGGCCGGCGCTTGCAGAAACGGCTGGGCAGACAAGGCGGAATCAGTCATGCGAACCATCGGGTCAACAGCGGGGATAACAACAGGAAGCGCTCATTCTCGCTGAAATGCCCGCCAAGCCGGTCGGCGGTCACAGACTTTCGCGGGTATCGCACGTGCTTGGCGCTTCTGCAGCGGCCGCCGCAACCCTTGTTGATGTGGCGCCGCGTCACGAATATCGGATAATCCCGGTCATGCCTCGCCCGCCCCAGCCCCCAGAATCGCCGAAGTCCGACGGCGGACACACCAGTACCCTGTCATCCCGCCCGACCGGCATGCGCGCGGCCGGTCCGGCTGCGTGGGCGTGGCTCGTGCGATTGGTGGGCGCTATTGGTGGCGGTGTCGCGGCTGTGGTGCGTGCCCCGATCTGGCGCAAGCTATGGCGCCTGCTGTGGAAAACACTGGCGGTGCTGGCCGTGCTGGCCATCTTCGGCATGCTGCTGGTGCGCTTTGTGTTGTGGCCGCGTGTGAGCCTGGCGCGCGAGTGGATGGAGCGCGAGGCCTCCAGCGCACTGCACGCCACGGTCAGCATCGGCTCGCTGGAAACCTACTGGGAAGGCTGGCATCCGGCCTTCCGCGCACAACGCATCGATGCCCGTGACACTGCGGGGCGCCACACTTTCGCCGTGCAGGACGTACAGGCGCGGCTGTCGTGGCGCTCCTTGCCGCGCATGGAGATCACGTTTGCCGTACTGCACGCCAATCGCGCCGACGTGCTGGTCCGCCGCAGTGCCGAGGGCGCACTGCTGGTAGCGGGCATGCCGTTGTCGGCCAACACCAGCGGCGACAGCGGCTTCCTGGACCAACTGCTCTCCCAGGGCGACATCGATGTGCGCGAGGGCGCGGTGCGCTGGCTCGACGAGCAGCAGAAACTGCCCGAGGTGGCGCTGGGCAATGTGCGCATCCAGTTGCGCAGCGGCCCGACCCGCCACCGGCTGGACGCCAGCGGCACGTCACCCACGCTGTTCAACGGCCCCATCAAGCTGCACGCCGATTTCCGCCACGACCTGCTGGCCCGCCCAGGCGATTGGCAGCACTGGCACGGCCAGGCCAACTGGCAGGTCAATACGCTGCAACTGGCCGCCGCACAGCGTTATGTGCCGGTGCTGGCGTCCGCCAACAGCGGCACGCTGTCGTCCGACGGCTCGGTGGAGTTTGCCGATGGCGTCTTCACGCGCAGCCAGGCGCGCCTGACAGGGCAGGAACTGGACCTGCAGGTCCGCAAGGACCTCGACCCGCTGCAGTTGCGCAGCCTGCAAGTGCTGGCCACGCACCAGCGCGCGAGCACCGGTGAGCACACCCTGCGCGTCGACACCCTGCTCTGGCAACCACTGAACCCATCCACGCAAGCCGTCCAGCCGCCCACGCCCGAGCTGGCCGGCCCTGGTATCGTCACGCCGCTCAATCCCGCCGGCACGCCGCGCGGGCTGCGCAACGTCACCGTAGGCTGGGCGCTGGATAGCCACGAGGCCCTGCGCTATCTGCAGATCAAGGCCGCCACCATGGACCTGGCCGACGTGCGCGGCATCGCCACCACGTTGCCGCTGCCCGCCGGCGTGCTGGAGCCGCTGCGCGCCAAGCAGCCCGCCGGCCGGCTGGACGATCTCGACATCAATTGGCAGCGCGATGTGTCCCGCTGGCGCCCGAACGCGCCGGCGCCGGTGCACCTGACCGGCCGCGCGACGCTACGACAGGTGTCGTTTGGGCCGGGCGCACTGCCGGCCGTACCGCCCGGTCATCACCCCGAGTCCGCGGTGCCGGGGGTAGAAAACCTCTCCGGCAATGCCGTGTTCTCAGATGAGAAAGGCACCCAACGCGGCACCCTGCGCATCGACTCCACCGACGCCGCCCTGCTACTGCCCGGCACCTTTGCGGAACCGCGCGTCCCCCTGGACCGCCTGCAAGGCACCTTTAACTGGACGTATCGCAAGCAGGAGTTGGTCGTCACCAGCGACAACCTGGCGTTCTCCAATGCCGACCTGTCGGCACGCATCAGCGGCAACTATCGTCACGCCCCCAACACGAGCCATGTCGGCACCATCGATCTGACCGGCACGCTCGAGCACGCCAACGTACCGCGCGTGCCACGTTATCTGCCGCTGTCCATCGGACAGCATCTGCGCGACTATCTGACCGGTGCGCTGCAAAGCGGCACAGCCAGCAACGTCAGCTTCACGCTGTCGGGCGATCTGCTGGAATTCCCATTCCGGGCGCCGCATAAGGGCGCCTTCCGCGTCGAAGTGCCGATCCAGGATGTGACGTACCAGTCTGCCCCGCCCGAAACGGCGCATAACGCACCCGGTTCTGTGCCGACGCATCCCGGCGAATGGCCTGCGTTTACCAACATCGATGGCACAGTCATCTTTGACAAGGCTTCACTGGCATTCAAGGTGGCGCACGCCAAGGTGATGGGCGTGGACCTGCAGGATGTGAACGGCAACCTGCCCGACATGGGCGACCACTCGCCGCTGCTGACCATCGAAGGCCGCGGTGATGGTCCGACGCAAGGCTTCCTGCAATACCTCGAAGCCAGTCCCATCGGCGGGTGGATCGGCCACTTCACCAAGGATGCGCGTGCGCAGGGCAATGCCACGCTGGCGCTCAAGCTGGACCTGCCGCTGCATGAAATGCACAACACCCGCGCGCAGGGCAGCGTCACCTTCCTGCGCAATGACGTCACCCTGCTTTCGCAAGCGCCGCCGCTGACCGACGTGACGGGCGCCCTCACCTTCACGCAGAAGGGCATCGGCTTCAACAACCTGCGCGCCCGCTTTGCCGGCGGTGAAATCCGCCCGACCGGCGGCACCGCACCGGATGGCACGATCCGCATCCAGGTCGCGGGCACTGCCTCGGCCCAGGGCCTGCGTGAAACGACGCCAGAAGGTAGCCCCATCGCCGCGATTGCCCGTGCGCTGGAGGGCAGCGCGCCGTACAGCGCCACCATCGGCGTCAAGCAGCATCGACCGATCATCCAGGTGCAGTCCGACCTCACGCCGATGACCGTACGCCTGCCCGCTCCGCTCAACAAGGCCGCCGGGCAGCCGCTGCCGGTGCGCTTTGAAATGCAGCCGCTGGCCGCCAACAACGCGCTCGACGAAGTGACGCTGCAGATCGGCAACATCGTCAGCGCCCGTTACGAGCAACGCAGCAATGGCAACGGCGTGGAGGTGTTGCGCGGTGGCATCGGCGTGCGCCAACCCGTGCCGCAACCGACCGACGGTGTGCAGGCCAACCTCGCGCTGGATCAGTTGGACATCGACGCGTGGCGCCAGGTCTTCGCCGCGCCCTCGGCCGACAAGAACGCCAGCCAGATCGCCTCCGAACACGCCGCGGCCAGCGCGAACGCCAGCCACAACGCGTATCTGCCCAACCGCCTGAACGCGCGGGCGCAAATACTGCACATGCTGGGCCGCGACTTCAACGCCGTGCGCATCGACGCCACGCGCGATGGCGCCAACTGGCAATCGACCATCGAATCGCGCGAGATCGCCGGCAACACACGCTGGCATGCCGAAAGCGCCGCCGTGCCCTTCGGGGAACTAACGATGCGCCTGTCGCGTATGAGCATCCCCGACGCGAAGGAAGAAAGCGCGCTGACCGAATCCCTGGCCAGCAGCTCGCAGGAAATCCCGTCGCTCGACCTCGTTGCCGACAAGTTCGACCTGCGCGGCAAGACGCTCGGCAAGCTGGAAATCAAGGCGCGCAGCCAGATCAACGATGGCGCACCCGTGTGGACGCTGGAAACGCTCAAGATTGAGCAGCCGGCCGCCACGCTCACCGCGCAGGGCACGTGGCGCATCCCGCGCCGGCTGCGCGGCGGGGGTGATGACCCCGAGCGCCGTACGCTGCTCGACTTCCACCTGGACCTGCGCGACTCCGGCGAACTGCTGCAAAAAATGGGCTTCGCCAAGGTGCTCGATGGTGCCAAGGGCAAGCTCGAAGGCCGCGTGGTCTGGCGTGGCTCGCCTATGTCGATCGACACCCCCACCCTCAACGGCCGCATGGCGTTGAACCTGGAGCGTGGCCAGTTCCTGCCGGTCGATCCGGGCCTCGCCAAGCTGGCTGGCGTGCTGAGCCTGCAAGGGCTGCTGCATTTCGCCACCGACCTGCGCAGCGCCACGGGGCGCGGCACGCCGTTCGACAGTGTGACCGCCACCGGCACGATCGCCGGCGGCGTCGCACGCACGGAAGACTTCGCCGTCAAGGGCCCGCAGTTCCAGGTGGCGATGCAGGGCTCGGCCAACATCCTCGAGGAAACGCAGGATCTGCACGTCAAGGTCACGCCCAAGGTCGATGCCACCTCCGCATCGTTGGCGGCGGCGTTCATCAACCCCGCCATTGGGCTCGGCACGCTGGCGGCGCAGCTCGTCTTGGGCGACCAGTTGTCGAAGGCATTTGCCACGCAGTACCACGTCACCGGCAGCTGGGCCGATCCGAAGATTGAAAAGATCGCGTCCAGCAGCAATTCAGGCAGCGCACCGCAAACCTCGGCAAAATAGGCGCCATGACTTCCACGACCACCACGACTGTGACGTCCGCTTCCACCCCCTCCGGCTCGGATGCGCCTTTTGCCGCACCTTTTCGCGTCGCCGCCATCCAGACCGTGTCAGGCATCGAAGTGGATGCCAATTTGGCGCGCGCCGACGCTCTGCTCGCCGAAGCTGCCGCGCAGGGCGCACAACTCGCGCTGCTGCCCGAGTACTTCTGCAAGATGGGCCGCAAGGACAGCGATAAGGTCGCCATCCGCGAGAACGATGAGGATGGCCCGATCCAAACGTTCCTCGCCGATGCCGCACGCCGCCACAAGCTGTGGCTCGTCGGCGGCACGCTGCCGATGTGGTGCGAAGACGAACAACGCGTGCGCAATACGTCGCTCGCGTT
>JGI24740J21852_10000302_pt1 | contig 21021 bp, 18 predicted proteins | sample KBSCornC6_FD_21852 | JGI IMG/M metagenome (IMG submission 21852) | reverse complement strand
GGGGTGGGTGTTGGCGTCGGAGCGGGCGCCGGAGTCGGCGCGGTGGGACTTGACCCGGGGGTGGGCGCCGGCGACGGCGGCGGGCGCTCCCCAGGGTTGGACGCAGACACGGGTGCAGTCGTTGCGGTCGTGGAGGTGTCGGCAGGCGTGTCGGACGCGCCGCCACCGCAAGCCGCCAGCCACAGGCTCAGCAGACCGATCACCATGCTGCGCGCGCGCGGTGCGCTTGTTCTCTTCCACGTCGACGACATTGCTGGGCTCATTTTTGGGATGGGTGGATACGGCAGGACCCCCTACGAAAGTGGGGTGCGCCGTGTTGCACACGCGGTATCCCATGTCGCCTCTGCGCGCGTCAAGGCAAGCGCGGGGTTGGTGAGAGTTCTTGAATATCTGGGTGGGGTCGGTGCCTTTGTGGCGATGACGGGCTGCCCTTGCACCTTGCAGGCCCCGTTGCTGCTAGGGCATGGGCAGACCAACGTGCACCGACCGTTGCGGCCGCAAAACAGGAGGCAGGCATGGCCAAACAAAAACCCTCCGCAAAAACCGTCAAGCCCAAAGACCGCGGCCCCGTTCTCACGCGCCTGCGGCAGGAGAAGATGGCCAAGTCCGTGCATGCCTACGTGCGCGGCAGTACCGAGAAGTTCTATGAATGGCTGGCCACGGTGCAGCCGCAGCTGCTGCCCGACGGGCCCACCATCTGGATCTGCGGGGACTGCCATGTCGGCAACCTCGGGCCCATTGGCGACATGCGGGGCAGCACGAGCATCCAGATCCGCGATTTTGACCAGACGGTCATTGGCAACCCGGCGCACGACCTCATCCGGCTGGGCGTTTCGCTGGCCACGGCGGCGCGTGGTTCAGACCTGCCCGGCATCGTCACCGCGCGCATGGTGGAAGGCCTGATGACGGGCTATTTGGATGGCATCAACCCGGACGGTGGCATGGCGCTGCCCGAGCGGCCCTCCGCCGTGCATACCGCCATGAAGGCCGCCACGGCCCGCACGTGGAAGCAGCTCGCCCGCGATCGGCTGGAAGACGCGTCGCCCACCATCCCGCTGGGCAAGCGCTTCTGGCCGCTGGCGCGCGAAGAGCAGCGCGAACTGAAGCAACTGACGCAGCAGCCGGGGCTGCTGGAGCTGGTCGGCCATCTCTACGGCAGCCATCGGGACGACGCGGAAATCGTCGACGCGGCGTATTGGGTGAAAGGCTGCAGTTCGCTCGGCAAGCGGCGCTATGCCGTGTTGCTATCGGCAAAAGGGTGTGCCGAACGCCCCTACCGCCTGCTCGATTTCAAAGAAGCCGGTGCGCCCGCCGCACCGCGTGCACCGGGAATAGACATGCCCCGGCACAACGGTGAACGCGTGGTCACGGGCGCGCGCCATGTCTGCCCCGAGCTGGGCAACCGCATGGCGTGGGTCCGCATGCTCGGCACGAGCTTCTTCGTGCGCGAGCTGTTGCCGCAAGACCTCAAGCTCGACGTTGAAACCCTGGGCACCCGAGACGCCGTATCGCTGGCGACCTACCTCGGCCACGTGGTCGGCCTGGCACATGGGCAGCAGATGCCGCGCGATGTCGCACAGGCGTGGCGCCGCGATCTGAAAGCGCGGCACGGCAAATCCATCGACGCGCCGTTCTGGCTCTGGACGTCCATTGTCGATTTGATCGGTCTGCATGAGCGGCAGTATCTGGAGCATTGCCGGGCATGGGCGCGGTAGGCGTCATGTGCCCAAGTTGTCTATCGCGTCGGGTGTGGTCCCGCTTCTGGTGACGGCACGATAGCGGTGCCGCTGCAATGCGAGGTGCGGCCTCAGCTCTCCAAAAACGGTGCGCGTTCCAAACCGGTGCCTCGCGCACCAACTCCAAGCCGGCGCCGCCCCATCCCGTGGCGCGTGCCTCGCGCCAGGGCGCGGCCCAGGCAATCAACGCTGCGCCAATCCGCACAAAACGCCGCACATTGCTGCATGGCACAAAACTCGCATAAGCGGTGGGCGACCGGTCAGACCACGACCGTGTCTTTCTCCAATGTCGGCCCATGCACAGCATTCCATCCTCCGTTGCGCAAGCACTCCAGCAAGGCATCCTCCGCGGCGATTACCCCAGCGGCAGCCGTCTGCCGCCGCAGCGTGAACTGGCAGAAAGCCTGGGCGTGAGCCGCGCATCGTTGCGCGAGGCGCTGACGGTGCTGGAGACGCTGGGCCTGGTGGACATCCTGCCCAGCCGGGGTGTGGTGGTGCGTGGGCCGCAGGCCAGTGCCGAGCGCATGCATCGCCCGTTTGCCACGCCGGCGCTGGGCACGCTGTCGCCGCGTCAGTTGATAGAACTGCGCCTGGTGCTGGAGCCCGGCTGGACGGCGCTTGCCGCTGCGCGCATGCACGCCGCCGGCCTGCGCCACCTGCAATGGCTGCAGCAGCAGTTGGCGCATGCGTTGGAACGCAATGACTTGCTGAGCGCGGCCGAGGCGGATCTGCACTTCCACCTGTTGCTGGCGCAGCAGTCGGGCAACCCGGGTTTGATGGCGATGGCGGCCCAGTTGGAGCACGCCATCGGCCACAGCCTGCGCTTGCCCTTTGCCCGCAATGGCGCAGACGACCACCCCGCGCACGAGCACGACGCCATCGTGCAGGCCATTGCGGCAGGCGATGCCGCCGCCAGCGCAGACGCCATGCGCGCCCACCTTCTATCGGCCGCGCGCCGCAGCGGGATCGACCTGAATGCCCCGCCCGCTGCGTCCGAATCCATGCAACCCGAACCGGTTTCCTTTCGCCTCGTCTCGATTTCTGAAGGAGTTCTTGAATGACCCGCATCACCGTCCGCCCCACCTTGGGCAATACCTCGCGCCGCACCATCCTCCTCGCCGCCATGGCAGCCAGCGCGGTGGTTGCGCTGTTGCCGGGCCGCGCGGCCCATGCCGACACGCTGGCCAACATCCAAAAAGCCGGCGTGATCCGCGTGGCGATTCCGAATGACTTCCCGCCATTCGGCTCGCTCGGCCCGGACCTCAAGCTACAGGGCTATGACATCGACATGGCTAACCTCGTCGCCAAGGAGCTGGGTGTGAAGGCCGAGCTGGTGCCCGTCACCAGCACCAACCGCATTCCGTTCCTGACCACGGGCAAGGTGGATGTCGTGATCTCCAGCCTGGGTAAGAACGCCGAGCGCGCGAAGGTGATCGACTTCACGCAGGCATATGCGCCGTTCCCCAAGAGCGTGTACGGCCCGAAGGATGTGTCGATCAAGGCGCCAGCCGACCTGGCCGGCAAGACGATCGGCGTGACGCGCGGCTCGACGGAAGACCTGGCCCTCTCGGCCGTGGCGCCGGCGTCGGCCACTATCAAGCGCTATGAAGACAACAACGCCACCGCGCAGAGCTACCTGATCGGTCAGGTGCAGCTGGTGACGGTGGGCAACATCGTGGCCAATGCGGTGAACGAGCGCACGAAGCTGCGCCAGCTCGACCTGAAGTTCCCCGTGGAAGACACGCCTTGCTATGTGGGTGTGGCCAAGGGCGAGCCCGCGCTGCTCGACAAGGTGAACGCCGTGATCACCAAGCTGAAGACAGATGGGCGCCTGAACGACTTGTCGCAGCGCTGGATCAAGATGCCGCTGCCTGCAAAGCTGTAAGCACACGCACGCCTTCGCAACACAGGCCCGGCGCGCGCCTAGGTGTGCCGGGCCACGGATGACCTCCATGGCTTATCAATTCGACTTTGGCGCTGTCTTCGGTTACAGCGGCCAGCTCGCGCAGGGCGCGGCGTTTACGCTCGCGCTCACGGCGGCGGGCGCGGTGGCGGGCGGCGCCATCGGCATCGCCGGCGGCGTGTGCCGCGCCTGGCGCATCGCGCCGTTCAACGCGCTGTTCAAGGTGTATGTGGAGGCCATCCGCAATACGCCGTTCCTGGTGCAGCTGATGTTCGTGTTCTTCGGTTTGCCCTCGCTGGGTGTGCAGATCAACGAATGGCAGGCGGCGTTGCTCACGGCGGTCGTCAACCTCGGCGCGTACATTACGGAGATCGTGCGTGCAGGTATTCAGGAAACGCCGCGCGGCCAGTTGGAAGCGGCCAACGCGCTGGCGATGAGCCGCTGGGCGATCTTCCGGCACGTGGTGCTGCGGCCTGCGTTGCAGAAGGTGTGGCCTGCGCTGAGCAGCCAGATCGTGATCGTGATGCTGGGCACGTCGGTGGTCTCGCAGATTGCCGCGCAGGATCTGACCTTTGCGGCCAACTTCATCCAGTCGCGCAACTTCCGCGCGTTTGAAACCTATCTGGTGGTGACGGCGCTGTACTTTGCCCTGGCGCTGTTGCTGCGTCAGTTGCTGGCCTGGGTGGGGCAGCGCTTTGTTGTCGGGCGCCGTGCGCCGGCGGCATCGGCTGCAGCACGCGCGGTCACCCCCACGCCTGCGGAGACCACTGCATGATCGCCGACATCCCTCTGTTGCCCATTCTCCTCAAGCTGGGGGAAGGGCTGCTTGCCACGCTCATGCTGTCGCTCATGGCCTTTGTGCTGGGCGGCACGGCGGGCCTGGTGGTGCTGTTTGCCCGCGTGGGGCGCAACGCAGGCCTGCAGCGGGTGAGCAAGGCGTACATCCAGCTCTTCCAGAACACGCCGCTGCTCATGCAGATGTTCATCGTGTTCTTTGGGGCGTCGATGGCGGGGTTCGAGATGTCGCCGTGGACGGCGGCCGCCATCGGCCTGACGCTGTACACCAGTGCCTACCTGGCCGAGGTGTGGCGCGGCTGCGTGGAGGCCATCCCCCGTGGGCAGTGGGAGGCGTCTTCCAGCCTGGCGATGGGCTACTTCCAGCAGATGCGGCATGTGGTGTTGCCGCAGGCGGTGCGCCTGTCGATTGCGCCCACGGTGGGGTTCTCCGTGCAGATCGTCAAGGGCACGGCGGTGGCGTCCATCATCGGGTTTGAAGATCTGTCCAAGCTGGGCTCGGTGCTGGCCAATGCCACGTTCCAGCCGTTCCTTATCTATGGGCTGGTGGCGCTGGCGTACTTCGCGCTGTGCTGGCCGCTGTCGCTCTGTGCCTCTCATCTGGAAAAGAAGCTCTATGCCGCTCGTTGATCTGTGCGCCGTACACAAGCATTACGGCAACAACCATGTGCTCAAGGGCGTGGACCTGCGCGTCGAAAGCGGCCAGGTGGTCGCCATCATCGGGCGCAGCGGCTCGGGCAAGAGCACGCTGCTGCGGTCCATCAACGGGCTGGAGGCCATCGACGACGGCCAGATCGTGGTCGACAACGCGGTGCTCAAGGGCTCACAGGCCACGCCCGCGCAACTGCGCGCGCTGCGCCTGAACGTGGGCATGGTGTTCCAGCAGTTCAACCTGTTTCCGCACCTCACAGCGGGCGAAAACGTGGCGCTGTCGCCCGTGGTGGTCAAGGGCGTGAAGAAGGCCGATGCCAATGACCTCGCGCGCCAGATGATGGCCAAGGTGGGCCTGGCCGATAAGTTCGATGCGTACCCCGATCAGCTCAGCGGCGGGCAGCAGCAGCGCGTGGCCATTGCGCGCGCGCTGGCCATGCAGCCGAAGGTGCTGCTGTGCGACGAGATCACCTCTGCGTTGGATCCGGAGCTGGTGAACGAGGTGCTGGCCGTGGTGAAGCAACTCGCGGCCGAAGGCATGACGCTGATCATGGTCACGCATGAGATGCGCTTTGCGCGCGATGTGGGCGATCAGCTCGTGTTCATGCACCAGGGGCTGATCCATGAACGTGGCCCCGCCAAGGACGTGTTTGCCAGCCCCAAGACGGCGGAGCTGGCAGCGTTCATCGGCGCGGTGCAGTAAGCCCGCTCACGCGATGTGCCCCGCCGTCGGCTCATACCTGCGAGTCACGGCGGGCACATCGTTGCCACCGCTTGTAGCCATTTCGGTGTAGACCGTTCCTGATAGCCCGCGCCAATGGCGCCACGGTTATTTTGTGGGTGCACTAAACATAACGGTTGTGTGTGGAAAATCGGTAATCTGTTCAGTAAATTTATTCTCCATCTGCTCTTCATATCTCTCAGCGGCGTCACGATTTTTATTTGCTTATGCTAGCGAAGCCCTGAACCCGGGGCGTCGTTAATGCGGCAACACAATATGCCGCGTTGATTGGCTGAGACTGGAATCACAGAATGATCCAGCTCGTTCACTTCATATGGAGATAAAACATGTCGAACGTTCAGACTGCCGCAACTTCGTGGGGCACGGTGCCTTCCATCCGCGTCTACACGGCCAACGGCGGCAAGATCACCGAGCGTTGCTGGGACGGGAAAGGCTGGTACACGGGCGCGTTCGCCGAGCCTGGTGATAACGTGTCCGTCACCAGCTGGCTGGTTGGCAGCGCCATCCACATCCGCGTGTATGCCACTACCGGCACCACCACCACGGAGTGGTGCTGGGATGGCAACGGCTGGTCGAAAGGCGCTTACACCACGGTTTAATCCGGGTTGAGCAATGCGGGGCTTTCGGGCTCCGCACGCAAATCGGCGTAAAACGGGGGAAACCGTTTTATGCCGATTTGCGTTTGTGTTTTTATAGTGGATTTATCTTTATTTTTCATTCTGATTTATTTTTGTCGTGGTTTTGTTGCGCTGGTGAAAATCGGCTCAACAAGAAGAAGACATAACGCGGGCCGGCGGCAGGTGGCAATTCGGTTCGCGTAGACAGCCAGCACCGTCGGGCAAGGTGCTGTTGCGCGCTGGGCCACTGGGGTGTCTGCGATAATTCCGCACCCCATCTGATACGCGCTCGCGTCTGCCTCATGGTCGTTCGCCCCCACCTGCACTGGTTCCGCATGCTGCTTGCGTGGCGCGGCTCTGTGTTGCCGCAGTTGCTGCCACGCTTGTTCCTCATCTTCGGTATTTCGATGGTGGCGCTGGCGGTGCATGCGCATTGGCTGCCCATCCGCGTCAGCCTCAGCACCACGCCGTTTTCGCTCATCGGCATCGCGCTGGCGGTGTTTCTCGGTTTTCGCAACAACGCCAGTTACGACCGCTACTGGGAGGCGCGCAAGCTCTGGGGGCAGGTGCTCAACGATGCGCGCTCGCTCACGCGGCAAGCCGCGACGTTGCCGCGTCGCGGTGAACAGAACCACGGCGGGGCCGAATCCGACGTGCGCGTTGACGTGCTCGAATTCGTGCACGTGCTGGGCGCGCTGCCGCATGCGCTGCGCCATCAGTTGCGTCATACCGATCCACGTGAAGACCTGGCTGCCCGTCTGCCGGCACCGCTGCTCGACCGCGTGATGGCGGCGCGCTACCGGCCCGCTATCCTCCTGCAGTGGCTTGGCGAGTGGGTGGGGCAGCGCACGCATGACAAGACGATTGGCGACTGGGCCGCGCTGGCGTTTGACCGCAACCTGAACGAGCTCTCCAACGCCATCGGAGGGTGTGAGCGCATTGCCAGTACGCCGTTGCCCTTTGCGTATTCCGTGATGATCCACCGCACGGTGTACTTCTTCTGCGCGGCACTGCCGTTCGGGCTGGTGGAAAGCATCGGCAATTTCACGCCGGTGTTCTCGGTGTTTGTGGCCTACACCTTCATGGCACACGAGGCCATTGCCTCGCAGTTGGAAGACCCGTTCGGCACGGAAGACAACGACCTCGCCCTCAACGCGCTGTCCAGCACCATCGAAGATGCCGTGCGTGACATGGTGGGCGAGCCGAGCTTGCCACCGACTGCGCATGCGCGTCGGGGTGTGATTCTGGATTGAGGGTCCCCGCCGCCCCCGCCTCACTCTTCGCCCTGCGCTCAATGCAAAAGCCCCTCGCCATATCGAGGGGCTTTGCACATCTACTGTGCGGTTTCAGTTGCCTCAGGGCACCGCTACCACCGCCATCCCGCGCGGAATGTTGCCGGTGGCCGCGGTGCCGCTCGGCACGGCCGTCAGTTTGCCCGTGGTGCCGTTGATGCTGTATGCGGTGACGGTGTTGTCGCTGGCCGTGACCACATAGGCAAAGGTGCCCGCAAAGTTGAGCACGATCGTCACGGGGTTGACGCCGGTAGCCGTGGTGTCGACCTTCGTGAGTGCGCCGTTGGACGGGTTGATGCTGAAGACGTCAACGGAGTTGCCCAGTATGTTGGCCACGTACAGGAAGCCGCCGGATGGCCCGATGGCCATGCCGTAGGGGTTGGTGCCTGCGGGCACGGCGGCACCCGAAGCGGTGAGTGCGCCAGTGGTGCTGTTGATGCTGTACACGCCCAGCGTGTTGCTGCCACTGTTGGCCACGTAGGCGTAGCTGCCGTTGGGGCTCAGTGCGATGAACTGCGGCACGCTTCCGGCAGTGAGCGCACTGCCCACCTGTGTAAGCGCGCCGGTGCTGCTGTTGACGGCAAACGCCATGACGGTGCCGGTGGCGTTGGCGGTGTCGGCATTCACCACATAGGCGAAGGTGCCGGCGCTGTTGAGCTTGATGTCATAGGGGTTGTTGCCTGCGGTGATGGGCGCCAGCGCCGTGAGCGCGCCGGTGCCGGTGTTCACTGAGAACGCCGACAGCGTGTTGTCGCCAAAGTTGGCCGTGTACGCAAACTTGCCGCTGGGCGCGCGCGTGATGCTGAAGGGCAGGAGGCCCGTGCTGGTAGGCGTGCCCACGACCGTCAGCAGGCCGGTGTCTGCGTTGATCGACAGCGTGGTGATGGTGCTGTCTGCCGCATTCGCCACGTACACGTATTTGCCCGCCGGATCGATGGTGAGCGACAGCGGCCCTTGCCCCACCTTTACCGCTGTTGCACCGATGGCAGTCGGCATGCCGGTGGTCAGGTTTAGCGTGTAGGCCGAGACGGTGCCGTCGTTGGAGTTGACGGCATACGCAAACAGCGGGCGCGGCGCACATGCGACGGCAATGGTGGTGACGTTGGTGGTGGCCACCGTGCCGCTGCCATTGGTGACGGTGCAGTTCTCACCCGAAGGCCGTTTGCCGACCGTGGCCGCGTAGGGCTTGCCTTGCGCAAGTTTGGTTGGGAACTGGAAGCTGCCGTTGGCACTGACCGTGACCGCATCGCCGCCGTTGTCGAGCAGCGTGACCGATGTGCCGGTGGAAAGCCCGCTGACGGTGCCGCCCACTGTGTAGGTGGGCACAGGCGCGGGCGCTGGTGAAGGGGACGGCGTTGGTGTCGGCGCGGGCGTGACGTTAGTGGTGGGTGGCGTCGTGCCGGTGCCGGCATCGTCGCCGCCGCCGCACGCGCTGAGCCCCAGCGACAACGCAGCGGCCATCACCAGCGCGGCGCCATGCCGATGCGGGGGAATGGGCGCGGGTGTCGGTTGTGATGGCGTGCAACCGGCACGCGGCGCTTGGGCGATCGACAACTCGGCCATGGCTTCCCCTCGTTCTGGATTGGCGCAAGCGGTGGCCTGCGTTTTCCGGAAGCATAGAAACCCGCACCCACACGCCGACATAGGCCAATTGACGGACAAAGCCCTCGGCCTCATGGATACCAACATGCAGCGTGCACCGCTTGATACGGCAAGCAACGGCGGCGAACGGTGGGGGTATCGTTCACCGCCGTTGCAAGGACATCGTTTGCCTGTGTAAGCGCCGCGCCTACGTGGCCAGGTTCATGCTGCCTCGGCGGCCGGCACCTTCAGCGGCACCGGGTTGCGCAGGCTCACGTTCAGCAGGTTCCAGCTGTTGATGACGACGATGACAAAGCTCAGCTCGGCAATCTCCTCATCGCTGAAGTGGGTGCGCAGCTGCGCGAATTCTTCATCGCTGGTGTCGCTGTGCGGCGTGTTGGTGACGAGCTCCGCCCAGCGCAGCGCGGCGCGTTCGCGCTCGGTAAAGAACGGCGCCTCGCGCCAGCCGGCCACGGCGTTCAGGTGACGCGGGTCTTCGCCCATCTTGATGAGGTCGCGCCAGTGCATGTCGATGCAGTAGGCGCAGCCGTTGATCTGCGACACGCGCAGCAGGACGAGGTCGACCAAGCGCGCGCCGAGCAGATCCTTGCGCAGATTGTTCGACAGGTTCAGCAGGCCGTTGAAGGCCTTCGGGGCCAGTTGGTAATAGGCGATGCGCGGGGCGTGCGACATGATGGGCTCCTTGAGGTGGTGGGATATCCGGAGCGATTGCACACGTTGCGCAGCTTGCGTCGTTGCGTGCAGCGTCGCTCCATACCCTCAAGACGCCCGGCGTGGCCGCGTTGTGACAGCCCGCCCGAACATTTTTGTTTTTACGCGCCGCTGCCGATGTGGGCGAGCTTGTCTGGGTTGCGCACCACGTAGATGGCCACGATGCGCCCGTCTTCGATCACGAACGACTGCGCCGATTCCAGCGTGCCATTCACATAGCGCAGCAGGCCGGGTTCGCCATTGACGCGCGCGTGCTGGTAGCGCACCTCGCCCATGTGCTGGACCAGCTCGCAGTAGATCTTGGTGATCTGCGCGGCGTCTTGAATGATGCGCGTGAACGAGGGCACCTTGCCGCCACCGTCGCCCACTAGCTGTGCGTCGTCCGCCAGCAGGGCGCGGATGGCGTCGCGCTGGCCGGTGCGCGAGGCTTCGGCAAAGCGCGCGAGCAAGTCGCGGTGCGCATCGTGCGACACGTCAAAGCGTGGGCGCTCCTGCTGCACGCGGTCCGATGCGCGATGCACCATCTGCCGGCACGCGGCTTCGGTCTTGCCGAGCAGCGCGGCGATGTCCGCGTAATCCTGGTCGAACACTTGGCGCATCAAGAACGCAGCGCGCTCTTCGGGTGACAGGCGCTCCAGCACCCACAGCAAGGCCATCGACAAGTCGCCCGCCAACTCCACGGCGGTCTCGGGCGTGGGCGCGTTGGATTCCACCTCCACCAGCGGTTCGGGCAGCCACCAGCCCACGTAGGCTTCGCGCTCGGCCTTGGCGGCGCGCAGGCGGTCGATGGACAGACGCGTGACCACAGTCACCAGCCACGCCTCGGCGGATTGCAATGCGGCTTGGTCGGCCTGGTGCCAGCGCATCCACGCGTCTTGCAGCACGTCTTCGGCATCGGCGCGGCTGCCGAGCATGCGGTAGGCAATCGCAAACAGGCGCGGGCGCGCGGCGGTGAAGGCGGTGTCTTGAGTGTCGGTGCGGGAAGCGCTGGCCATGGCGGGTGGTGGTCGGGGGCGATCTCTCTAGACGGAGCCGGGGGTGGGTTTGTGACAACCTGCCCAGTTTATGCCGCGCGCGTCACGTCCTGCGGGGTGACGCGCAGCCATGGCGCCAGCGCCTGCTGCAGGGCCGGGAGTGCAATCGGTTTGCCCAGCAGGCATGCGCCGGCAATGGGTTCGCCAATCTCGGCGTGCGTGCCGTAGCCCGACATGAGCAGCACATGCAGATGCGGTTGCGCACGCAACAGGGTGCGCGCCAGATCGGCTCCCGACTGGCCGGGCAGCGTGAGGTCGGTGAGCAGCACGTCAAAACGCTGCGTGCCGGTCAGGGCGAGCGCGTCTTCGGCGTTGGCGGCGGCGGTGCAACGCAGGCCGAAGGCGGTCAGCATGGCGTGCATGGCTTCGCGCGAGAGGGCGTCGTCCTCCACCAGCAGCAGGCTGGCCGCGTCGGCGCCCCGCGTGCAGGTGGGTGTGGTGGCCGGCGTGGTGGCCTGTGGTAAGGCGGCCTCGCGATGCTGATCCAGCACGCTGCGCACGGTGCGCGCGAGATCATCACGCCGATACGGTTTGCCCAGCAGCACGACGCCCGGTGGCACGCCTTCGCCATGTGTGAGTTCGTCACGGGTGTAGCCGGACACCAGCAGCACCGGCAGCGGTGGCACGCGCCGGGCGGCGTGCGCGGCCAGTTCGCCGCCCTTGAGCGTGCCCGGCATGATGACGTCGGAGAAGAGCAAGTCGATGGGGGTGTCGCCGTTGATCAGCTCTAGCGCGGCGTCGCCGTTGGTAGCGGTGAGTACGCGGTAGCCGAGTTGGGCCAGCATGTCGACGGCGGTCAGCCGCACGTCGGTGTCGTCTTCCACCACGAGGATGGTCTCCCGGCCGCCCACGGGCGTGGCCGTGGTTTCGCGCAGGTCGGCGGTATCGGCTGGTGCAGCCTCGGTGCAACGCGGAAAGTAAAGCTGCACAGTGGTCCCCTGGCCGACTACGCTGCGGATGCTGACATGCCCGCCGCTCTGCTTAACGAAGCCGAACACCATGCTCAGGCCCAGGCCAGTGCCGTGCCCGTCGGGCTTGGTGGTGAAGAAGGGCTCGAAGGCGTGTTCGACCACCTCGGGCGGCATGCCCACGCCGGTATCGGCCACGGAAAACACCAGGTAGTCGCCCGGTGACAGCGCGTCGTGCTCGTGCGCTTGCGCCGCATCCAGTGTGACGTTGTTTGCGGTGATGGTGAGCTGGCCGCCGCCACGCATTGCATCGCGCGCATTGATGGCGAGATTCAGCAGCGCGTTTTCGAGCTGGTTGCGGTCGGCCAGCACGTTCCACAGATCCGGGGCGAGGTGGGTTTCCACCTTGATGGTTTCACCCAGCGCACGGTGCAGCATTTCGCTCATGCCCGCTACCAAGCGTGCCGGTGCAACCACCGCTGGGGACAACTGCTGCCGGCGGGCAAAGGCCAGTAATTGCGCGGCCAGCGTGGCGCCGCGCTGCACCGCACGCGTGGCCGCAGCAATACGGTGCTCGGCGCGCGCGTTGCCGGGCAGTTCGACGGACAACATCTGCAAGTTGCCGGCAATCACTTGCAGCACGTTGTTGAAGTCGTGCGCCACGCCGCCGGTCAGGCTGCCGATGGCTTCCATCTTTTGCGCTTGGCGCAGCTGTGCTTCCACCTCGGCTCGGGCGGACAGGGCATCGGCCACGCGTTGCTCGAGCGTTTCCGTCAGTTGGCGCAGGGCCCGCTCGGCGCTTTGGCGTTCGCGCTCGGTCTGCACGCGTTCGGTGGTTTCCACCACGATGGCAAGCACGCCGGTAGGCGTCCCCTCATCGTCGGGCAGCGGGCTGTAGTACAAGTCCATCCACACGTCTTCGGGGCGGCCGTTGCGCAACAGCACGAGGCCCTTGTCGCGGTACGACAGCGTGCCGCCAGCCAGGCACGTGTCCATGACGTGGCGGTTGAAATCTGCCACCTCGGGCCAGCCGAGCTCGACCGGGCAGCCGAGCAGATACGGGTGCCGCCCGCCAGCAAACTCGGCGTAGGCGTCGTTGTAGACCATGTAGCCTTGCCGCCCCCACAGCATGACCAGCGGCACTGGAGACGCCAGCACCGTCTGCACGGCGGCCTGCAGGCTGTGGGGCCACGCGGCGACGGGCCCCAGCTCGGTGGCCGACCAGTCGAACGCGAGAATGCGCTGCGCCATCTCCCCATTCCAGCCGGAACAGTCGTGGTGATGCGCGAGAAACGGCATGGGATCTCCTGTGTGGCCCGACGTGCTGGTCATTCTAGAAAAGCGCGCACCCGCTTGGCAGTGCCGGCAAACAAGCCGGGGCACGCAGAAAACATGCCTAGGGCCATCAGCAGGCTTGGCGGGGGCTGACTATCATGAACGTCCACGCGCCCATGGCTCGCTATGGCGCCTCACCTTGCCCCTCACCCAGGAGACCCCATGAAGTTGATCGGCATGCTCGACTCTCCCTATGTGCGCCGTACCGCCATTTCGCTCAAGCTGCTCGGCCTGCCGTTCGAGCATGCGTCGGTGTCGGTCTTCCGGCATTTCGATCGGTTCCAGGCCATCAACCCCGTGGTCAAGGCGCCCACGCTGGTGTGCGATGACGGCACGGTGCTGATGGATTCCACGCTCATCATCGATTACGCCGAGGCCGTGGCCGGGCGCAGTCTGTTGCCCGCGCCGATTGCCGCGCGTCAACGTGAATTGCGCGCGATCGGTCTGGCGCTGGCCGCGTGCGAGAAGGCGATACAAATCGTCTACGAGCACAACCTGCGGCCGACGGAGAAGGTGCACGGGCCGTGGGTCGATCGCGTGCATGGCCAGTTGCTGGCGGCAGTGGACGCGCTGGAGACCGAGTGGAAAGACGTGCCGCTGCCGGTGGAGGCAGGCGAGTTGACGCAGGCCGGTGTGACGGTGGCCGTGGCGTGGGCCTTTATCCAACTGATGGTGGCGGATCGGGTGCCGGCGGCGGACTACCCGCGCCTGGTAGCGTATTCGGTGGCGGCGGAACAGCTGGGCGTCTTTCGTGACACCCCCATCGACGCAACCTGACGGCGCTCAGGCCGCCTGCGGTTCGATCGTGGCCTGCCGGTACAGCCCGCCTACCAAATCCGATTCGGTGATGATGCCGGCCAGTTGGCCATTGGCGTCAATCACGGGGATGTGGTGGTGCCCGGCGTTGGCAAACAGCGGCACCAGGTCGGACATGGGCGCAGTGGCGGCAATGATCTGCACGTGCGTCTTCATGTGGTCGGCCACGCGCGGCGGGGTGAGCGCGCCGATGCTGAACCAGTGGCGCAGGGTCTGGCGCAGGTCGCGTGGGTTCAGGCCGAGCAAATCCGCACGGGTGACGATGCCGATCACGCGCTGCCCCGCATCCACCACCGGCAGCGCCTTGATGCTGTGCTGACGCAGCAGTTGCAACGCACGCGGGATCGACGTGGCTGGCGTGGCAGCAATGACCGGCTGCGACATGATGTCGGCACAGGTGAGTGCGTGGAAGGTGCGGCGCAGTTTCTCTTCTCGAGCCTGGAGCTGCATCTCGCGCAGCACGGCCTCGATGTCTTCGGGGTCGATGTCGAGCAGCTCGCTCTGGCGGCGCAGCGCAGCGACGATGTCGGCCCGCGTAAAGCCGGCAGTGGTGGGTGGGCGCTCTGCAGCCGGCAGGCGCTGTGCGTGCGGATACCGGTGGCCCGTGGCGGCGTGGTACACCAGCGCGCCCACCAGCAGCAACGCCGACTGAATCAGGATCGGCTCGGCCACAAAGCGATACCCCAGTGCATGCACGGCCGGCCCGCCAATCACCGCCGTCAATGCCACCGCGCCCGAGGGTGGGTGCACGCAGCGCAGCGCAAACATGCCGGCAATGGCAATCGATACGGCCAGCGCGGAGGCCAGCACCGGATCATCGACCAGCAGCGCACACGTTACGCCCACGGTGGCTGCCACCAGATTGCCGCCGATGATCGACCACGGCTGCGCCAGCGGACTGGCCGGCACCGCAAACAACAGCACGGCCGACGCGCCCATGGGGGCCACCAGCAGCGGGATCAGCGTGGATGCGCCGGGCACCAGCTTCATCATCGTGCCGGTCAACAGAATGCCAACGAGCGCGCCCACGGCAGAACGCACGCGCTCGCGCCAGCGAATGGTGACAGGGGCGGGGACAAAACTGTGGAGCCAGCGACGCAGGGCGCTGCGTTGGAGCGGTGGGGCAGACATGGTCGACGGACGGCGATGGCCCGCGAACACGGCAGAGGCTTCACCAGAGTCAAAAATTGTGGCGTGAATTCTATCACGCTGTGACATAACGGCAGGGCGCGGCACTGCCCGCGACATGCCTGCCCGACGTGCCCAACAATGGGGCGCAACCGTTTGCGTTCTGTCACGCAACCGTCACGCGAATTTCATGGGGCGCGCCGAGACTGCTGGGCTTTTCCAGCGTTCTGCGGGCGTCGGCCCGCTTGCCCATGTCTGCTTTTGCCCGTCCCGTTCTTGCCCGCCCGCGCGTTTGCGCCAGGCTCGTTGCCCTGTTTGGCGCGCTTGCCCTGACCGCGTGCGGCGGTGGTGATGACACCTCCACCGCACCGGTGGCCACCACGCAGGCCATTCCGGCGCCGCCGGCGGATCCGGGCTTTGTCGACACGGCGGCGGTGACCAGCGGCGTGCCCGCGTTCGTGGACAACATCGCCACCAACCAGCGCGGCGACGCGCGTTACGCCACGCTCGGCACCAATGCCGGGGTGCGCCTGTTCACGCGCTTTCTGGACCTCTGGCAGCCGCTGACGGAAATCGTCGACGCGGGGGTGTCGGCGCCGGCCAATGGGTCGTTCCCGGCCGTGGTGGCCTCCACCTGGACGGGCCTGCCCAACGACGGCACGGCGGGCGGCACGCAGCTGAATCTGCCGGTGTTGAACGCCAACATTCAGTACGTGGTGAACGCCACCACCAACCGCACGCCGGCCCAGGCCGATGCGGCCTACTTTGACGACCGCCGCGGCAAGGGCTACAGCGTGACCGACGGCATGGGGCCGCTCACCACTGCGTGGCGCACGCTCACGCAGCAGACCACCAGCATCACCTCCGTGCCGGCCGATGCCAACACCGTGCTCTACAACGACAGCGGCAACAACACGGGCGTCGGCACCTCGGGCGGCAATGCCACCTTCGGCAAGGTGGTCGACCTGATCAACACGATGGGCAACAACGCTTCCACCGAGCCGGCCAAGCGCTTCTACAAATACGCGCGCCCGTACCGTTGGAGCAGCAGCGTGGTGGTCGCGCCGACCTTGGTGCCCGCCGAAAGCACGACGCCCGGCACCGATGGCGGCTTCATCAGCGGCCACTCCGCCGAAGCCATGCGCGATGCCGTGGCGATGGCGTACCTGGTGCCCGAGCGCTTCCAGCAGATGCTCACGCGCGGCACGGAGCTGGGCGAGAACCGCATCCTGGCCGGCATGCACTCGCCGCTGGACGTGATGTCCGGGCGCATGCTCGGCATTGCCGCCGTGGCCGCCAACTTGAACGATCCGGCCAACGCCACGCTCAAGGCCACCGCCTTCACGCAAGCGCACACCGCGCTGATGGCGCAGACGGGCACCGACGCCACCAGCTTCCCGGCGCTCGCGCAGTCCGGCACGACAGCCACCGACCGCTTTGCCGACTACGGCACCAACCAGGCCAACTTTACGCGCCGCATGACCTTCGGCTTCACGCAGATCAACAGCGCAGCGTTGGCGCCCGTGGTGCCCAAGGGCGCTGAGGTGCTGCTGGAAACGCGCTTCCCGTACCTGAGTGCCGATCAGCGCCGCGTGGTGCTCAAGACCACCGAGTTGGCCTCCGGCTACCCTGTTCTCGACGATGCTGAAGGCTGGGGCCGCCTGAACCTGTTTGCTGCGGCCGATGGTTACGGCGCCTTCAACGGCAACGTGGTCGTGTCGATGGATGCCAGCCAGGGCGGCTTCAACGCGGCAGACACGTGGCGCAATGCCATCTCGGGCGCGGGCAAGCTCACGCTGCAGGGCACGGGCATGCTGCGTCTGGCGGGCGCCAACACCTACACCGGAGGTACGCAAATCGCAGGCGGCGTGCTGGAGGCCGATTCGGCCAACGCATTCGGCGCGGGCGATGTGTACCTGGGCGCTGGCACGCTGGCCGTGAATGCACCGGCGGCGGTGGCCATTGCGGGCAAGTTCACGCAACTGCAGGGCACGACGCTCAACCTCGCCATCGGCCCGAACGGCCAGGGCAAGCTGAGCGTGGCCGGCCTGACCACGATTGCCGGCGGCACGCTGCACGTGAAGTTCGTCAACGGCTACACGCCCAAGGTGGGCGACACCATCGCCGTGGTGGATGGCGCGGGCAGCAACCGCCAGTTCTCGACGGTGATGGTGGACGGCTTCAAGGCCACGGCCATCTATACGGCAACAGGCATCCAGATTCACCTGGATGCCTGAGCGCTCACTTGAGCGGTAGCAACACGTCCGTCACGGCTTCGTGCTCGGGCACATCAGGGTAGAAGCGCACGCGCTGGAACAGCAGCGGCGCGTCGCGCAATTCCTCGCCGCTGGCGGGCAGCCATTCGGCATACAGGTACGTGACGCTCTGGCCGAGCGTGTCATCCGAGCCTGTGTGGCGCAGCACGGCGTAGCGCCCGCCGGCCAGGGTTTTCGGTATGACGCCTGCCGCATTGGGCGCCACCGGCTCGCGCACGGCCGCGCAGATATCCATGCGAAACGCTTCGGGCGGCACGTCGTCGGGGTTGTTGTAGACGATGTTGTACGTGGCAGAAACGCTCGGGTGCAGCCGGTGTTCGCGGCGCCAGGCGATGAACGTGCGGATGGTCTGGCCGAGGCCGGCCGGGTCGCCATGATGTTCGGTGGCGGCAACAGGCACGTCTTCGCGTTCAACGATGTCGACGGATTGGCTTTGCGGTTGTACGGGCATGTGTTCACTCCTGAGGGCGCGTAGCGCGTGTAGATCGGTGGCCCAGGTGCCCCATCGCGGCGTGGTCCGAAAATCCGTCGGCGATTGTCCCGCCTGCTTGCGGAACGCACGCGTAAAGGCTTCCGGCGCCTCGTACCCACATGCCAGCGCAATGTCGGTGATGCGCGCAGCGTCGCGATACGCAAGCTGATGCGCAGCGCGCTTCAGGCGCAGCAACTGCACATAGCGCCCGACATTCATGCCGAACAGCAGCGTGAACTGGCGGTGGAAGTGGTACTTCGAGAACGCGGCCACCTCCGCCAACTGTTCCACGTCGAGCGCGTCTTCCAGGTGCGTGTCGATATGCGCCAGTACGGCGCGCATGCGGGCGAGGTAGTGATCGGTGGCGGTGGTCGTCAATTGGGATGGGCTCCTGGGTGGCGATACGGTAGTGGGACCATGTAGACCGCGCCTGATCGGGATTTCTCGATTGTGATGTTGCAATACCCCACTTAAAAGGGGGGCATGGAGCACGCGCTTGCTTGATAGCATCCCTGAGCCCCGTCGGGGCACCGTCTGCGGGGGCACGGATCCATGTCGATCGCCTGCGCTGACGTATCCGAGTAAATCTCTCATCAGAAGAATCAGGGTATGCAAAACAACAACAAGTTGGGGGGCGGAGCCTTCATCCGCCGAGTTGTCATGGCCACGGCACTGGTTAGCGCGGCCCTGTTGACGGGCTGCGCAAGCACCTACGTCGATACGGCGACCAAGCTGGTGCCTCCATCGGAGATGAAGAAGGTTGCAGACCCGAAACCGGTCCAACTGGTGTTCGAGTTCCAGACGAAGGGCGCGCCCAATCCCCGTGCCACGACGCTGCTCAAGGACACCGTCGCAAAGGAAGTGACCGATACGGGCTTGTTCGCCAAGGTATCGACGGATCCGACGCCCAACGTCGGCATGCTCAACGTGACGCTGAATAATGTGCCGCTCACGGACAACCCTGGCGCCAAGGGTTTTGTGACGGGGCTCACGTTCGGTCTGGCGGGCAGCGCGGTGACGGACGGCTACATCTGCACGGTCAGCTATCTGCCGGCAGGTCAGACCACGCCGATCGTTAAGATGGCGCGCCACGCTATCCACACGACGATCGGCAACGCCAATCCGCCCGCAGGCGTGCAGAAGTCGGCGTCGATGCTCGATGCTGTCCAACAGATGACGCGGGATGTGGTCAGCAACGCGCTGAAGGATCTGTCTTATGACACGGCCTTCAACTGACGCTGGCGCGGTGCACGCGCTCGGCTTGGGGCTGCTGGCCGCCGCCTTGCTTCTGGCCGGCTGTGCCGAAATGCCGATGAGTCCGCCTAAGCCGACCATCGAGAATGCGGCAAAACTACGCGGTGGCAATCCTGCAATTGGCGCGGTCCAGGTTGGCCAGTTCACGCTCGATGCAGGGCAGTCGGCCAGCATCGACAAGGGCGTCAGCATTCGCAGCAACATGGTGCGCTCGCCGGTGGAGGGCTCGTTTGCTCAATACCTGCGCGAAACCCTGCGGGTCGAGTTGCAATCCGCCGGTTTGCTGGATGCCAAGTCTGACGCGGTGATTACCGGTACGCTGCTCGACAGTACGGTTGAAGCGCCTGTGGGCACGGGCAAAGCGGCGCTGGTTGCGCGGTTTGTCGTCACGCGGGCCGGTACGGTGCGCTATGACCGAGCTCTGCGCAGCGAGGCGTCGTGGGATTCTCCCTTCGTGGGCGTTTCCGCGATTCCGCAGGCAGCCGGGCAGTACGAGGCGCTGTATCGCAAGCTCGTCGGTACCTTGCTTGACGATGCTGCGTTTCGAGCGGCGGTTGCCAAGCAATAGCAGAACGCTCGTAGCAAGAGGGGGCCGTTCTTCGGGGCGGCCTTTCTCGTGAACGAATCGCGAATAAAAAAACCGCCCCGAGGGGCGGTTTCCTTTTTGCAGCAACGCAGGCTCAGGCAAAGGCCTTGGCCGGCTCACCCGCCAGGCCGGCCGCTTCGCGCAGCAGCAGGGCCTTGTCGGTGGCTTCCCAGCTGAACTCCGGCTCTTCGCGGCCGAAGTGGCCGTAAGCGGCGGTCTTTTCGTACACCGGGCGCAGCAGGTCCAGCATCTGCACGATGCCCTTCGGACGCAGGTCGAAGTGCTCGTGCACGAGCTTGGCGATCTGGTCGTCTGGGATCACGCCCGTGCCTTCGGTGTACACCGTGATGTTGATCGGGCGCGCCACGCCAATCGCATAGCTCACCTGCACCTGGCACTGACGCGCCAGACCGGCTGCCACCACGTTCTTGGCGACATAGCGCGCGGCGTACGCTGCCGAGCGGTCGACCTTCGACGGATCCTTGCCCGAGAATGCGCCGCCGCCGTGCGGGGCCGCGCCACCGTACGTATCGACGATGATCTTGCGGCCGGTCAGGCCGCAATCACCTTGCGGGCCGCCGATGACGAAGCGGCCGGTCGGGTTCACCAGGTACTTGGTGTCGGCCAGCATGTGCGAGGGCAGCACCGGCTTGATGATCTCTTCGATCACGGCTTCGCGGATGGCCTCTTGCGACATCTCCGGCGCGTGCTGGGTCGACAGCACCACGGTATCCACGCTGTGCGGCTTGCCATCCACATAACGCACCGTCACTTGGGACTTGGCGTCCGGGCGCAGCCAGGGCAGGCGGCCGTCGCGGCGCAGTTGCGACTGGCGCTCGACCAGGCGGTGTGCGTAGTAGATCGGAAAGGGCATCAGCTCGGGCGTTTCATCGCACGCGTAGCCGAACATCAGGCCCTGGTCGCCGGCGCCCTGGTTGAGGTAGTCGTCCGATGCACGGTCGACGCCCTGGGCGATATCCGGCGATTGCTTGTCGTAAGCGACGAGCACGGCACAGCCCTTGTAGTCGATGCCGTAGTCGGTGTTGTCGTAGCCGATGCGCTTGATGGTTTCGCGCGCCACGTGGATGTAATCCACATTGGCCGTCGTGGTGATTTCACCCGCCAGCACCACCAAGCCGGTGTTGCACAGCGTTTCTGCAGCG
>JGI24740J21852_10000301_pt1 | contig 21093 bp, 24 predicted proteins | sample KBSCornC6_FD_21852 | JGI IMG/M metagenome (IMG submission 21852) | reverse complement strand
GCATCACGTTCCTGAGCAGCACCACGACCACGAATGACATTGGCGAGGTGGTTGAGGACGCTCCAACTGAGGTCGCAACGGTCTGGGCCGCCAAATATCAGTTGACTGTCAAGGACATCACTCGCGCAGCCGGTCAGTCCGCGCAGGCAGAGGCAAAGTTCCTCATTCGATACCGCGCCGACATCACAACAAAGATGGTCGTACAGCACAAAGGCGTCACTTACGCAATCACTGGCCTTGAAGAATATGAGGACGGTCAGGGCTTGTTCGTGATGGTCCGCAGCATGACCGCATAAGCATCTGGATAAAGAGAACATAAAAGATGGCCGACAGACTACGCATTGAAATGAGGGGATGGGATGAACTCAAGAGGGGTTTGGAACAACTCGGTCCAGAACTAGCTACTAGGGCTGGAAAGTCCGCGATCCGTGCTGGCGCTAAAGCTCTGTCAGAAGAGGTGAAAGCCGCTACGCCGGTTGGCGATGATGATACTTCCCGCACCTATCGCAACAAGAGCGGTGAGCAAGTGCGTGTGGACTACGGCCATATGCGCGACAACATCAAAGTTAAAATGGGACGCCCGAAGAAGGCGTTCAATGTCGTTGCCATTGTTACGTTCGGCTCTGCGTTCTGGGCACGCTTCCTTGAATATGGCACTGTGAAGATGGCCGCGAAGCCATTTGCCAAGCCCGCCTTCGACAATGCGTCGATCATTGTTCTGGAAAAAGTCAAAACATCGCTAGGCGCGTCCATTGATCGCCTCGCAAAGAAGTATGGGAGGCGTTGATCATGGATAGCGCTTTCTACGCCGCTCTCAGCGCACAGACAGGAACCGTGAAGGTCTATCCGGTTCTCGCGCCTGATAGCGCGGCTGCTCCGTTCGTCATTTACCAGCGCACCAGCACCCAACGCGGGGTCGCACTTGATGGACTGATCGGATTGGCTTCTGCGTCATATCGCATCGATGTTTACGCAACCTCTCTCAAGGCAGCACAGCAGATTGCCAACGATGTTGTGACCGGCCTTGCTGCATATAACGCCGCGCCCATCAACTTTATCAGGATCGAAAATGAGTTCGATGCTTCGGACTTATCCGGTGATCCCAAGTTGTTCAGAATGATCATTGAAGTGACTGCTCACTTCGCCGCCGACTAAGAGAACGGCCCCAGTCTCCAACAAATAAATAGTTGGAAGCAAGCCCTGAGAGGCGAGCTACCAACTTTTGGAGGCTAAAACATAATGACAACCGCCGTAGAAACTCAGGGCACTGTCCTATCCATTGAAACCGCAACCGGCGTTTTCACCCCTGTTGCTAAGATCACCGACTTCTCCGCGTTCAGCGGCTCGGCATCGGTCATCGATACAACCAACCTCGACAGCACCGCTAAAGAAAAGCTGATGGGCTTGCAGGATTTCGGTCAGGTATCCATCAACTTCCTTGTCATCCCAAATGATGCCGGTCAGGTCGCTCTTGAAGCAGCTAAGGCTTCGCGCTCCCTCAAGAATTTCAAGCTACAGTTGAATGATACCGACAACACAACCTATGCCTTTTCCGGCTTCGTTATCAGCAAGCCACTGAACGGCGGTGTTGACGCAGCCGTTACCGGCTCGGCCACTATCGAAATCTCCGGCGATGTGACGGTGAGCTAATGGCAAAGCTGGCTACAAAGTCGTTCTTGCTATCACAAAAGCCACGTTCAACCGAACTGTTCATCCCAGAGTGGAATGCAACAATTCGCTTGGAGGCGTTCAATGTCGAACGTCGCGTGGCTTTCGTGACAACCCTTCAAGACAATGCCAAAGCGGTTCAGGCTCACAACGATGATCCAAAAGCCAACCCATATGTTGAACCTCTTGATGAAGCGATGGTTGGTATCGTGTTCAGTGTGGTGGATGGCAAAGGCAACCTTATGTTCTCCCTTGACGATATTCCAGCACTAAAGAAGCTGCCATATCAGCAAATCCAGAACATTTATCTGCATATGCTGTCCATGTCGCTGTCAGGCGGAAACATGCCAGAGCAAGTCGAGGCCGAAAAAAAAGACTGATGGATAACCCGGAGAGGCTGTTTATCTGCCGACTGGCTTTGGCCCTAGGCAAAAGCCTCTCCGAAGTCGCAGCCATGCCGTTGCCTGAGTTCACTACATGGGCAGCCTATTATGAGCTTGAGCCATGGGGCTGTCCAGTCGAGGACGAGCGTTCCAGAAACCAGCTTACACTGTTCTACTCCGCTTACCGGGCTTCATCCGATACTCCTATCCCCACATTCTACGACAGATGGAAGTTGGAAGAGAAGACTGAACCGGAACCGGAAAGCCATCTGCATAACAAGATCAAGGGCTACTTCAAGGCATACGCCGAACGCCAGAACAAGAAGGACCCTACATAGCCAATAAATACTCCGTAAGTCCTACGGAGTATTTTTATGTCACAGTTCGGCAGTCTCTACGCCAGCCTTTCACTTGAGAGCGCATCATTCTTGAGCGGCATGAAGAAGGCCGCTGATGAAAGCACCAAGACATCGCGCATCATTCAAGGCTCGATGGACAAAGCCAGCTTCGCAGTCAAAGGTCTAGCTGCCGCCGTCGGCGTCGATATGCTTGTTGGCCTTACTCAGAACGCGCTCGATTTCAGCGATGCCATCGCGGACATGTCGGATCGAACCGGTGTCTCAACAAAGATGATCCAAGAGTTCCGTTACGCTGCCCAGATGGCAGGATCGGACTTCGAGACAGCCGATGCTGGCTTGGAAAAGTTCTCAAAGACCGTTGGTGACGCGGCGAATGGCAATGAAGCAGCGATCAAGAAGCTGAATGAATACGGCGTCACCACTCTTGAAGTCGATAAGGCGGTGAAGCAAGCCGCCGACAGCATCAAGAAGATGGATAATCCGACTAAACAGATGTCCGCCACGATGGACCTGTTTGGCAAAAAGGCCGGTACCCTGACACAAACCCTTGCAGGCGGTTCGGAAGGTCTGGAACTCCAAGCAAGGGCTGCTCGCGATCTGGGCATCGTGCTGGAGGATGGCATTATCCGCAATGCGGGTCAGGCGAACGATCAGCTTGATACCATGAAGATGATCCTCAGCGCGCAAATGGCAGCAAATATCTCTGCCAATGCAGGCGCAATCGCGGGATTTGCCAGCGGTATTTCGAGCGTGACATCGGCGCTCATGAAGTTTTGGGCACAGAACCCCAGAACAGCAATGGGCATCATGGGCGCGATTGCCGGTGGTCTGGCTTCCGGTCCGTGGGGTGCCGCCGCTGGTGCTGCTGGCGGCGTCTATCTTGGTGGCAAGATGGATCAGGCCATGCAGGACAGCAACATGGACCTGCGCTTTCGCCAGCAGAAGATGCACGAAGCAAGGCGGAAATATTATGATGCCAAGGCAGCGGGCAGCACTGATATTGGCATCGGCACAGTCAGGCATGACACTCAGGGCTTGTTGAAAGAATGGCAGCGACAAGTCGGGCTGCTCAACAAAGCGGTCGCTGCGGCAAAGACAGGTAATGCTGGTCATGGCACTGCGCTTCCTACGCCAACGCCAAAGCCTACACCCGCTAAGTCCGGTCCAACGGCAGCAGAACTAGCGCAGAAGGAGGTTGATCGCTTAGCCGCATATAAGGCTGATCTTGCCCGCGCCAATGCCGACCTGGCCCGCGCTTCTTACATTGATCGTGGCGACTACGCGCAGGGCTATGCTTTAGAGCGCGAAGCCATCGACAAGGAACTGGCGCAGCGCAAGCAGGAAATCCTCAATGATGTAAAGACGCAGCAGAACACCAGCGGCAAATACACTGAGGAAGAGGCAAACAGCCTCATTCAGCTTCAGGAGAAGATCGCTCTCGCGGAGAAGAGCCAGATTAACAACGAGGAAGCTGTCCGCATCGAAGCTGAACTGCTCAAAAGCAAGGAAGCTGAACTATCCGATCAACTCGACATGCTGAGCATAGTTGGCGAAATGTCTAAGACAGCCCGCCAGCGCCGCGAGGTCGAACTTCGCACGCTCGAACTGCAAAAGAAGCGCGAAAAGCTGGAACTTGAAGCTGTTCTGTCAGCCACCAGCACCGCTTCGCCGGAAGAACGCGCAACAGCGCAGCGCAGGCTTGACGGTCTGGACGCCAAATATGGCGCGCTCTCGGACAATGCGATCAAGAACACGATGGGACCGCTGGAAAGCTATCTCGACAGCTTACCCGGAAGCGCGGCCGAGGTTCAGGAAGCCCTAGAAAGCATCGGCACAGAGGGGCTTCAATCGATCAGCAGCGGTTTGGCTGACGCAATCGTGAACGCGAAGAATTTTGGTGATGTGTTCCTAGAGGTCGGGAAAAAGGTCCTCGCCACCATTGCGGAAATCATCATCCAGCAGGCGTTTATCAAGCCCATTGGCGGGCTATTGAGCGGCGCTCTGTCGGGCATCGGCATTGGTGGCGGTTCCAGCGGCAGCGATATAGTGATGGGTGGCGCTTACAACAATTTCGTGGGCGCTCATGCGAATGGCGGCCACGTCTCGTCCTCCGGTTGGAAGCTGGTTGGTGAGTGTGGGCCGGAACTAGCCTATTTGAAAGGCGGCACAAGCGTCCTCTCGCATAACGTCCTTTCCGGCATATCCGGTGATCGCGGCGGCCTAACGATCAATGTTGATGCCCGCGAAAGCCAGAACGAAGCCCGCACGCAGGAACTGGTCATGAATGGCATCCTACAGGCCATGCCGATGATTAAGAAGCAGGCCAACAGTTACACAATGGATCAGCTGGGCAGATCGAGGCTCTGACCGGCCAACTAACACCGGATACAAGAACGGAAAAGCAATTTACGCGATGTCGTAGTACCTCTTCCATTGTTGCCGATGGGTTGAACGTGCGGCATTAAGCAAGGCGTGCGCGCCCTTCTCTTCATTGCCTGGAACGTCAATTAATTTACCCCACTTGATCCTTTTGTCGATCTTTGCGTAGCAACTGGCATAAAAACTTTTAGCAGCATCAGGCCAATTGGGACGATACCCATTCTCCATCTCCAGAAATTTCCTCACAAGGAATATGACGAGATCAGAAACTTGGATCATCGGGTGTCTTACAGAATCGATCGGGTAGCTAAATTCAACAAGCCATTTTAATCTTCTGGCCTTTGCAATCTCGTAACGACGGTAGTTCGTTATCGCATCAATGTCTGAATGGTAGTTATCCTTTTCATCAAGAATAATCATACCTCTCACCGTTCTACCGAGGACCTCCTTTGTATATCGCTCGATATAACTTACAAGATAATTGAACCCTAATAGATAGGGAACTGCACAGTTCACAACTTCATGACCGCTTCCCGGCAAAGCCGCAGCCAGCTTCGCTTTGTCGATCCCAACGAAATGGATCGCATGTTTACGCTCGGCGATTAGGTCAAGAAAGCTGTGGGCGAGAGCGTTGCATTGTTCTTGCGTAAAGCCAGCGAATGCGCCTTGGTGATTGACTAAGTCAGTGGCGTGGAGTTCGAACCCGTTTGGCACAGCGCCGCCGAAAAAGTCGTCCAATATTTTTCGGCATTGATCGGTAGTCTCTCTCCATCCCTGAGCTTTGACCGAGATCCCACCTATTACGAATATTGGTTGCTGTTGGTTGGCCAAATCCGCGCCAGTACAACCAGTCTCATCCAAATAAAAAAAGTGCATGCCACCCCGACTGCGAAACTTAGAAATCCGTTGACCAGCCTGTGTCCCTTTGAAGGCCGTAGGAGTCAAGGCTCCTAGCACTTGGCCAAAAAATCAATCATTTAGCCAACCGCCTAGGTCAAGCTGCGTAGCACGGACGAACCGGGCCGAAACCCGCCAATGTTCGGCCAATAAATATCTAAAATGGGCGAGAGGCTTCTATAATGACAACATATCCGATCAGCGGACCCCCGATCACTCCATCGACCGAAGATATTAGGCTGGTCAATAATCAGGGTGTCGCTCAGTCACCCTTTTCCGGTCACGCTTCTATCGTGAACAACTTTTCACAGTGGCAAGTTCAGCTATCATTCCCAAACCAAAAGCGCGGCAGCAGCATTGCCAAAGAGCATGTTGCTTGGGTCATGTCCTTAAACGGCACTATGGGCAGCTTTCTCTATCAGCCTCATGGCAGTGGCAAAGCGATCATCGGCAAGTCGATCTATAACGGCGCATATGCTGAGAGCAACGTGATCGCTGTAAAGGGCTGGACTGGAAGCGAAGCAACCGGGCTAGAAGTTGGCGACTATTTCAGCATCAACAACTCCTTGCATCAAATTACAGTGGTTCCGACAAACGCAAGCAGTGGTCGAGCAAACATTGAGTTCCAGCCTCCGCTCAGGAAGAACTATGCAGCGGATGCCATTGTCGAATTCGCCAATCCCAAGACCGAACTCCGCCTAGCAAGTGGTGACGAGTTCAACGGCTACAGTCAGGACGCGGAGGTTATGTACCTGCGATCCCTTAGCTGCGTCCAGAAGCTATAAGGGGGCAATATGCGCGACGGAATTACAGGCGAATGGCTGGACGCTTTAGAAGCGCAAGGCATCCGAACTGCCATCATGGGCTATCTCGATTTTAAATCTGATCCAACCCGCTTGTGGACAGGATGGACGACGATCCAGCCCATGGGTAGCGGCGACATTTATCTCGATAATTATGTGTTCGACCCGATTGCCGAGGGCGTCCCGATCCAGATTGGCGAGAATACATTTTCGTATCAGGGGTCCGATCAGCTTGAGTTGGCGATCGCCGTGCCCCAAACTGCCCCTGACGCGCTCATAGCGGCATCACTGGATAGCAGCGAGTATAAGGGCCGTAGAGCCATCCTCTGGCGCGCTCTCATGATTACGCCACCCAATGCTGTTGCGCCCGCAACATGGGCGTTCAGGCGCATCCGTAGCGGGATTATGGATAAGCTATCCCTGTCCTATGACGGACAGCAGCGCCTTTTCACGCTGACCATCGAAAGCCACGCGGCCTCGATCACGAACGCGACCGCCAGCACCTATCTCGATCAGCCGCTATTCGATCCCGACGATACCAGCCAAGCCTATGCTGTGAGCATCGCCAATGATCCCCGCGTACCTGGCCGTCTTGCTACGGGAGAGAAATGATGTTCCAGCGCACGAAATACTGGCCTGACGCGCTTTCGACCTATCTCGACCGCGTGAGCGAATATCGCTTCGATTGGGGCGCGACCAAGCCTGACACCCATGACTGCGCCACGTTCATTTGTGGAGCGATCAAGGCTCAGACGGGCGTGGACATTACCGAGGATTTTGCAGGCAAATATACGAGCTGGAAAGAAGCAGGAAAATGGCTGATCCAGAACGGCTACAGGTCGTTCTATGACTGCGCTAACCAGCGTTTAGGCGAGAGCGTACATGCTTCTCAAGCAAGGCGCGGTGACATTGTAGGCCGACAAGACAATGGACGATTTTATCTCGGCGTCTGCGTTGGAAAGTTTAGCTACTTCCTAGATGACAATGGCCTAGTTCCTTGGCCGTCTGTGGACTGCGATGCTTGTTGGCGCATCGGCTAACTAGGAAGCCCAAGCGGTAAATACCTTACAACAAGTAGGGTATTTCAATGGGCAAAATCATTAAGTTCGTAGCAGTTATTGCGCTTGCCGTAGTTGCTATGGTTGCTTTCAGTTATCTAGCACCAGCACTGTTCAGCGCGTTTGGCGGAACTGGCGCGCTGGCAGCAGCAGGAACTAGCTTCACTGCGGTAGCAGCTAAAGTAGCGGCAGGGTTGATTGTTGGTCTGGGTATGTCGCTGGCGTCCAGACTGATTATGGGTAAGCCCAAGTCATTCGGCTCTGGCCTCAGCTTCAACATAACAACAGACCCTACTGCACCTCGCAAGATCGTCTTCGGACGGACAGCAGCAGGCACGGACGAACGTTTCCATGAGAAAGTGAAGCGCGACAGTTGGGACTATCTGTCGGAACTAATTGCCAGCAATCCGAAGAGCGGCTTTTGGGGACAAGTGCCCAAAGTGACTGTGTTGAAGAAGGGCGATTATCTTCACAGGGTCATCGCTCTCGCAAGCCATCGCGTTCACAAAATCTCGAAGGTCTATCTAGAGGACGAGCTTTCCTACCTCAATGGCAGCACCACCGGCAAATATGATGACAAGAGCGGCCTTGTAATCGGTGCAGTTGCAGAAGGTGATACCGAAAACGCTGAAAAGTTCGGCAGCGGCGATTATTGGAAGAACACCGCAACGTTTACCGGCTGCGCCTATCTGAAAATGATCTTCCGTCTCAGCACGGACAATTACCCTGATGGTCTGCCAACCCGCATCACTACAATCGTTGACGGTTGCCCGGTTTACGACCCTCGCCTCGATAGCACAGTCGGCGGCGTCGGCTCCCATCGTCCCGACAATCAGGACACATGGTCCTTTATCAGCGGCTCTGAGGATATTGGCCGCAATCCGGCCCTTGCCCTGCTCACTTACCTGATTGGCTGGCGGATCAATGGTCGCCTTGCTTGGGGCATGGGCGTTCCTGTGGATCGCATCGACCTCGGCAATTTCATGACCTACGCCAATATGTGCGAGGAACCCGTCATCACGAATGATGGTACGACGACCAATCGCTATTTCTGCGATGTGCTGCTCTCGACAGCCGATACCCACGAAACCAACATCAACATCATCGCTGCGGCCATGGGTACAGCTAAGCTGGTCGATACCGCTGGCATGTATCAGCTTATCGGCGGCTATGATGACCTAGACGGCCCGTCGATCACGTTCACGCCGGACGATCTGATCGGGCAATACTCGCACACCCCCGACAATCTATCCCTGAAAGATAGCTACAACATCGCTCGCGGACGCTTCCCTGATCCTGAGAACCTGTACCAGTTGAACGATTGGGGACAGATCGAGATTGCGCCGCTGGACGACAACATACCGCGTCCAGTTGTCCTCGATTTTGCGGCCATCACCCGATTTGAGCAAGCGCAGCGCATTGCTAAGCAGAATCTAGTAAGGAACAAATATACCGGCACATTCAGTGGTATCTTCGGTCCCAAAGCATTCGCAGTACAGGTCGGCTCGCTTGTCCGCATGGTCGTCCCTGAATTAGGCTGGGTTACGAATGGCAAGCTGTTCCGCGTCATCAGCCAAAGCGAGACTGTGGACCTCGCGTTCAACATGACGCTCCAAGAGGAAGCTGCACAAATCTACGCATGGGACGACGACGAGACGAAAGAGCTTCCCCCTTACGTCAAAGTTCCGGCTTATGATCCGTATGAAAGCATTGGCGTTGAAGGGTTGGTAGCTTCAACGCGAACCATCACTAACAGCAACGGCGCACAAGTCGGCCAGATTGATGTTAGCTGGATTGCCCCCGACGCAGGTGTTCAAGCTATCCAGATTGAGTTCCGTGAACAGAATGGCGACACTTGGCAAACTGCAACTGACAGGTTCAGTCATGAAGCGGAGATGTTCTCGTTCTCTGCAATCGCTGGCGGCGTGAACCACATCATTAGAGCGCGCTTCCTCATGTTCAGCGGCATGTGGGGTAGCTGGACAGAGACGCAAGTTGAAAGCCTCAGGGACAGTTACGCTTCAAGCGTTGTCGGCTACTTAACCAATGAGAACGTCTCCTTCCCATCCGACGCAACCGGCAACATCACATAAATATTGGGAGTTCCAATATTAGGTGACAGCATGACCTCCCTTGACACGTTTAGCGGACAGTTCAAAATCTACGACAATGCGGTTGATGTGACGACCGGCAATGGCGCAATCTATGAGGTAGCATTTCAAGAAGGCTGCACTGTCACCATTAATAGCGCGACCGGCGCCTACGGGGTTACGGCTGTTGAAGATGACAATGCCAATGCGACGTTTCGCGCCTACTATAATGGCTATGACATCTACAAGACCTTCACCATCGCAAAAGCCCGCGAGACTGACGGGACGAGCAAGTATGTTGAACTAGCGACTAGCCACTTCTTCTATGCCTATGACGCTAACAATGAGCCATTAGCGCAGACCACTACTCTAACGCTGACCAAGTATAACCTCACTTCCGCTACTCAATGGCGTTTGAAGAGGGTTGATAACACGGTTGTCGCCGAGGGAACCGCTTCTGCTCTGCTTACAGCCGGGAAGATCAGCAGTTCAGCAAACGCGAACAGCATCGCTATCGACGCCCCTCTCTTTGACGACCTTTGCAGATCAAACGGCGTCTCTGCACTTGTGGTGGAGGCCGTAGTTCCCAATGGCAGCGAGTTCAGCACCGATAGGGTTACGCTCTATCAGATGCTCCAGCGTTCGCGCATCGCATGGGATAGCGTAACCGATCCCAACGGAACGAAGCCGGAAGACAATGCCACTGTTGGCGCACCAGAGGGAACATTTGTTGGCGCGCGCCCTGTCAGCGAGGTACTTGCCGACTTGGAGTTTAATGCCGACTCCATGCTTGAGCAGACTTTTCGCGTCGATAACATGGAAACAGTCTATGACGCCCGAACCTTTGTTGAAGGACAGCCGGTAGGCACGTTTGTTCTGAATGAACGAACCCAGCGGGAAACGGACATCGCGGCTATCAACACGACGCTCGATCTCATTGGCGCTAAAAGCTCTGATGGAACGGCCTTCATTCTGGATGCAGCAACGGTTCAAAGCCAACCGGGCAAAACCCTAGCATCAACGCTAGACGAAATCAGCGCCGCAACAAGCGACCATGAAGCCTCGATCATCAACTTGAGTGAAGTTTTAATTGGCACGGACGGCGTAACGGCAAAGTCCGTTCTTCAAATCAATGTCGATGGTCACATTACCGGAACGGTAAACACGAATGACGGGACAGTCGGTGAGTTTGCGATTGTCGCTGACGTATTGAGATTGATCGATCCCAACGATGGAACGCCAATTCAGCCATTTATCTATAGCGATGGCGTGATCCGTATGACAAACGTCGAAGTCGATACCATCAAGGTCGGCACAAGCGGCACTGTCGCAAATCCGACCACCAACTCGGCAACATCGCCGGTCAGCGGGACCGGAACGAGCGATTGGCACACAATCCTCTCGCAGTCGATCACGTTGGCAAGCGCGGGAACGATCTTTGCCCAAGCCAGTGTCGCTCAGGGCTTTCCAGACGGCGACAAGACTTGGAACCTTCGCTTGCGGATCAATGGACAGGTCGTCTTCCCTGCGGGCGGTATGAAGACCGATGACGCCGTGCCGTTGAGCGGTTCCCTTGCTCTGCCAGCGGGCACCTACACCGTCGATGTTATATTCGCTGCTGAGAGTTCCGTGACGGCCAATGCGCGAACGCTCTTCTCCATGACGATCTATTGATCGGTTGAACAAATCAGGCTCCATCCTGAGCTGCCATCCGCAATCGACCATTGGCGACCACTTGTTGACGCCGAAGACAGCGGTGCGGCAAGCCAGTTGCGGTCGTACATCCGCGCTCGACGCAATGGGTGTAAAACAGGACTCTTCTGGTTCGTTCAACTATGATAAGATGCACTATCACCCGGTTCTAGTCGCAAGCATCCCGTGACTGAGAGACCTTTGCGCTCCCGCTTGCTGACGCGGAGTTCATCATGATTACCGATACTAAAAACAAGGCCGGACCTGCCGAATGGGCAGACTATGTCTTCCGCGCTGCTGCTGGAATAGCCAATGCCGGATCGATCTTCGGCTATGAGAAAATCGTCGCTGCCCGGATTTGGCTGGCCGGACGCCACGGGCGTCCGCTGGCAAGCGCTGCGGACCACAAGCTGGACGATCAGCCCTGGTGGAGCCGGGGGAGGAGAGATGAACTCGCTACTGCTCTTGACGAATGGGAGAACGAGGGCGGTGGCATCTCGAGGTAAGGCGAGCGAAGAGCCCACACGGCTGTACTGTCTGGTAAGCGAGAACATTTTCAGTGCGGGGTCTTTCGCGCGGCTTTACACCGTGTCAGCCTGTCGCGCTATCGCCAGCTCAATCGCCCTGATGAATTGATCACCATATTGCTGCGTGGTCACATAATCCTGTTCATGCTCCCCGAGGACATGACCTTGCCCGAATGTTTGTTTGAGGCGTATCAGAATGTCGGGCTGCTCTTCTGCGATATGACGGATCAAGGCCCGTAATATGCGTTCATGGGCAAGTACCCGGCGTTCCAGATCAGTATTTTCAATATTCATAGCGATGACATTCCTTTGGTCACACTTCTGCGAAGCGCTTTGTAATGCAGCCTTCTGCCGAACCACGTATTTTGAACGGGGTTCTGCTGCAGCGTTTCGTTCGTTAGCCATTCCTACTTCTTCGGCTGCCGATCGAAAGGCGCTAAAGCGCCTTTGACCTCCTTGCGCATCAGACATATTCCACATCCATTTGAGTAGAGTTACAATTTCGGAGCCGGACACCGCTGAACCTCGATTTCGTTCTGCGGACCGGACAAGCCGGGTGATTAACCCAGCGTTTCTAAGGTGCCGCCACGTCGCCGAAAGCCTTGTTGAGCCGACGCACGTCGGAATGAGTCAGAAGTTCGCCGCGCGCTACTTGGTCACGCGCACTGGTGAGCAGCCCTTCAAGAGTCCGAAGATGCTTTTGAGTTCTGTTGGGCGTACTGGCCAAGCCAGACTGAGCCTTGATGATCATGGCCGCGAGATCCAGGTTATTTGCTGTTGGACAATTGTTGATTTCTTGGCCTATTTCCATCTTTCTGAACTTAATCGTACATCAGGATGAGAATAGTTGCTGCAATAAGAATAAGTGACGCGTTCATGATGACCGCGCGGGCTAAGGTGTCATCACGGCAGAGATCAGCGCTGAACCGGAATATTTTCGTACTTCGCGGCGTGGTGACATCGGAAGGACTGCCGCCTTCATTTTCCCATCTGTCGATAGCCGTGTTCGGGCTAATTTCTCCCGGCACTAGTATGAGACCAGCACGAAGCGTTCGTTCTCGCGCCGCACCCAGTGCGAGTCCTAGCCGCTCGACTCGAGCATGCAGGACAGTTTGCTGCAATGGCAATTGGAACGGTGTGTTTGGTGAGGTGGACATGTCACTCTCCTTGTCGGGCGGGAGCGCGATAGTCTCTCAGTCACGGCGGCCATGGACGGAGTCGAAGCCGGGATGCGCCAGCATACCACGTCTCAGGTTGCGATCCTAAAGCCGTTTTCGTCAATGGACGCCTGCACGAAATTGTGGCGCCCCGGCGGAGGGCTCGTTGGTGCCAATCCTCTCGCTTGAGAAAGTGTCCGGCTCACACTTCCAGCCGCTGTAAGCTGCCATTCGGCTAACCACCCATCCCGGTCGCTCCCGAATTTTTGGAAATGACACTGCCAAGCATCGTTGCTGGACCGATAAGTAACATATGTCCAGAACACTCGATCAGCTTGATACCGATCTAGCGGCGCTTGAAACGGCCGTCGGCGCGGAGTTGTCGCCTAGCCGTGCCGAACTCACCAACCAGATGTCCGAACTGCTCGACAAATGGCAGGCGCGAGAAACCGAATTTCGCACATGGATGACCGGCACGATCAACGGCGGTCCCAATGGGGACGGCTATTATCCCCTCACCGATGCCACTGGTTACACCCAGCTCGCAGCCTGTCCCGCGAAACTGAGAGATATTTCACAGGTGATTATCCAGCGGATCACCCCTACGTCCTCAAGCCTGTTCGTGGACGCACTTGCGGGGCCGGTCGCGCATATCACGCTGAACACGGCCAGCCTGACCCTCACAGTGGGCGTTACCGCCGCCGATACAGCCCATGAGCATCGGCTGCGCCTGTACCTCACGCAGGATGGATCAGGGGGCCGGGATATTAGCTGGCCCTCGAATGTCGTCTGGAACCAGCAGCGCGAGCCGATCCTTTCGGTGACGCCGGGTTACACGGATATCATCGACCTATCGAGCATCGACGGCGGGGTGAGTTGGTTCGGCATCTTTGCCGGGGTGGCGTTCACCTCATGACCGGCGCGTTTTCCAACGACATCGTAAGCATGATTATCAGCCTCCACAATTTCGTGGAGCGATATACCGGCGATGCTGCCGTAGGCGAGGACGCCAATTACCTCGTCAACAATGCCGGGGTGGTCAACAATTCGCTGCATTATGAAAGCGGTCGCGGTAGCTATCTGCCGTCAAATGCGGCTACCAGCGAAAGCCAAGTGCTTCTCGCGCTGGGTTATATCCGCGCCTATGAAGCGACCGGCATCCCCATGTTCAGAGAGCGTGCCGTCAAGTTCACGGACGCCTATCTCGAAAACTACTTTCCGGCATATTCGCTGCCGATCTCCGTGGGCGAATGGCGGCATCATTGGGTCATCAATGGCAAATACCCGTTCAAAGTTTTGGGTCCAGTTGAGACGCGGGACTATCAGCAATCCGGTTCGTTCGATCTTGTCGTGGATTTTGATGATGGGATTGGCTTCATACCGCATGGCTCCCCGAACTTTGGCGAGCAAACCGCTCGCGTCTATTTTGCATACGGCCCGGTCGCTACCGCAAAACTGCTTTGGAAGAACGTCTTTGCCGATGTACTGGCCGATACCGGCGACAAATATGCGGTGGATTATTTCATCGACAGCCGATTGATGAAGATGGATGCCAACGGTGTTGAACTCGGTATCCAAGCAGGCGAAACGGCAGGCAAGATCAAGTTGGTTGAGCCATTCACCGGGCCGCTGAAAGTCGTCTCTGCGGCTCGTACAGGTGCCGTCATTGCGCGCAACAATGGCTTTGATGCTTGGCCTATGTGGCGCAAGCTGGGGTATGGCGAGTGCGCGAGCGCAATGGACGTTGAACTCTGGCACATCGAATTATTCAAGGTGATGTACGACAACACCGGCAACACCGACTATCTGCGCGCCTTCAACTCCGCTGCCTACTCGCTCGACTCCGCAACGCGACTGGACCCAGATGCCTACTACTTCAAAAAGAATCTAACCGCTTCCAAAGCCTTCAAGCATGGCATCTCCTATTGGTCGCTCAGCAACACCACTAGAACCGCATTCGTTGGAGTTGATCGCGGCTACAGTTCTATTACGAAATATGCGGAAACTGGTTCTGACATTGCGGAACTGGAAGTCGCGCAAACAGGCGTAATCAACCGCATCACCCCGGAAACCATTCTTAACTGCGAAATGCTGCTTAACAGCCCCAACACATTCTGCGATCTGACCATCACTGTCAGCCCCGAACTGGGAGCAGAGCCGCAAACGTTTAGCCAAGTGCTGCTTGCCGACGATAGCCTGAGTTCAGTGCCACTCCGCGCCTTCAAGTTGAAGACGTTTCGTAGCAAGAAGAAAAGCGATGGCACCAGCTATCTAACCGCCGATCAGGCCGAGATCATGCCCAATTCGGGCGCGGTGGCGACGAAACAGATAGGCTATTTCAATGATCGCCTCGTCGGCTTCGCCGGTATTTCCCTGCCATCCCCGGAAGCATATTGCGTCGTAGGGTTCTGGACCGTCACATCGGGATCGATCGGCCTCGACGCACTTACATACCGCCTCAAATCCGGTCGCTGCGCCATCACTATTCAGGACGCCGACGGATGGATTTGGGGCAAGGAATTAGCCGCAGGATCAGGTAGCTGGAGCCAATATACGCTCAGCGCCGGGGATCTCACGCCATGGCCCTACCAGAACAACACAGGGACGCCACCGAGCGCGTTTCCCACAGGGGACAGCTTTAATAGCTTCAGCTTCGCGCCGGTCCCTGAAACCGGGCCGGCCTCTATCGACGTATATTGCTATGGCGACGAGCCGACGAACTTTGATCTTCCCGAAGCGATGCTGACGGAAGTGAAGCTGAAAATGAAAAGCCGAGCCGCGATCACCGCTAAGTTCGGGGATATGTACGTCTCGAACAGCTTGCCGATCAGCTACCGTTACAGCCCGGGCGTCGTACCATTCACGACCGACAAAAACGGCAAGGAAGGCACCAAATTCTGGCGCGGGACGCCTTACGTCGCTTACCAATATCCTTCTGTTTGGGCGATGCTAGGCAAGCTGGATCATGTTAGCCAGGTCATAGAATTCTATGTGGACAGCCAGGACGATTACGAGGCCAAAAGTGGCCTTCGCGGTCCCTTCTCGCAGGTTTATATCTGGCCCAAATGGGATAACGTCGCATATGGACAAGCCGAAGGCTTCTCAGCAACCGGCCCTGACCCGAACACATATTGGGGCGGCTTCCAAGCGCGCTCGTTCTACGGCGCTGCCAGTCTGTTGCTGCAACTGTACAGGGACGGCAATGCGATCCCGACCGCGCTCTATGAGGTCGTGGACGACTATGCGTCGTTCCTTGTTGAGTTCCTGCGCGACAATGCGAACCAGCCACCCACGCTATTCGCTCAGGATGGATCATCACTACCCCTTGGCACATATGACGAGCCGCATATCGCTGCGCTCCATATCAACGCCCTATCGGCGCTGATTGAGGCGGGTCATACGACAGCCGACATTGCAGAGGCCCGCGAAAGGAGCCTCAGCTACCTCTATGGCCTTTTCAGCAAGAGCGGGGATATGTCGGGTAGCTTTTCCCCTAGCCCCTCGACACGACTGTTCTACGGGTTCTGGGTAGGCGAAATTCTCAGGGCGCTATCCTCGTCAATCCTGATGGAAGACCAGCAGTTGCGAGCGCCATCATCTGTCATCGCAGAACCCGAGCAGATGGAATTTGAAGAGGATACCTTTGTCACCCTCGAAACCGGCGAGGTTATCGCTTTCGACAAACCAGTTGTCATGCCGCCGATTGAGATGGAATTTGCAGGTCAAATTACGATCACGACAGAAGCAGGAGACGTCTTGGTGTTCGATTAAATAAAAACAAAAGACAGGAGACGCCATGGCGACAAAGAAGATTTCCGAACTCAGTAGCGCGCCAAGCGTTGACGGGACAGAAACGTTCCCGATCTTAAAGTCCGGTTTCAATTACAAGATGACAGTTGCCCAAGTGCTGGCCTTGATTAGCAATGCGACCACCACTGTTGCGGGCTTCCTATCTGCCTCCGACAAATCCAAGCTAGATGCCATTGAGGCTGGCGCTACCGCAAATGCGAGTAACGCGGCGCTTCGTGACCGATCCACGCATACCGGAACACAGAACGCCAGCACGATCACCGGCTTGTCCGATGTTGCGACCACCGGGGATTATGACGACCTGACCGGCCAGCCAACGGCGGCTACCATATCGGTTGACGGCCTTATGTCCGCTTCGGACAAAACGAAGCTGAATGGCATTGCGACAGGCGCGACAGCAAACGCAACGAATGCTGATTTAAGAGACCGATCCACCCATACGGGGACACAGGCGGCCAGCACGATTACCGGCCTTGGTACGGTAGCGACCAGCGGCAGCTATAACGATCTCTCGAATAGACCCATTGACGCAAGCTATGTGCGCTTGCCCACGGTGGCATTCCAGAGCGCGACCGGCACAACGCAAGGAACCGCCAGCGCGATCACCAAATCCGTTTTCCATATCGGCAGTGCGGATGCCTCGAATACCGGCATCATCCTGCCCGCTGGTATGACGCTCGGCACGGTGTTCACGATCTTCAACGGCACGGGCACTGGACTGAATATCTATCCACCTACAGGCGGCCAGATCAACTATGCCGGGGTGAATACGCCCTATGCGCTGGGGGCTTATACGCCGCTTACACTCGTTCTGATCGATCAGGCCAATGGGGTGTATCAGCAAATCTGACGAGGAGCCCGCCGATCATCCCTCAACAGTCTCGCTCGGTGCTGGAATTAGCGGCTGAGGGGGCGGAAGTTGTTTACGACGCGTCAGGCTTCCAATCAATTCGTGAACAGGTGATCCATGAGACTGACGCTCAACGTGACGGAGTGGCTCTTCGGACAATCGATCTAGCGCCATCGCAAACAACCGCTTCCCTTGTTCGGGATCAATGTTAATTGCTTCTCGACGGTAGCCTTCATAGGCTTTTGCCACCGACGCCTTAAAATCGTAGTCCTCAGCGAGCCTAAATCGTTGACCAATTTGTTTTGTTAGCAACCAGCCAAACCAGATTGGTCCTGCGACACTGGCGAGTGTCAACCATACGTTGATCCAAAGTAGAGACAGCGAGACGTTCGGCCTTTCCATAAGGGTGTGAAGCCAGTCAACACGACTAAAGGTGATCCAAGCGCCAATACCAAGAGTTACGGCAAGCGCGACAAATAGACCCCATGTTGACCTCGACAAATGCTGGGCCTTGTCGCCAAACGCTTTTCCCAATCCCTGAGTGGTAGCTGCACTATATGCGGCGTCTAAGTTTTTCATCTGCTGGTCAGCTTCTAGACGAAGCTCTTTTATCGTCTTAAGTTGCGCTTCCGCAACCGACTTGGCATCGCTAATTTTCTGAGCTGATTGCGTGAGGTCATCTACTGCATTTCTATAGTCTGTCCGGGCATCAAACAACTCTGCGAGGCTCGTTGGCAGTTCCTTCGCCGCACTATATGCCGCATTGATTTCGGCAATTTGCCCTTTCAGTTCACCACCTTCCTGCTCAAGTCGAGCTATATTCTTTTGGGTCTGACGTAACTTCCTAAGTTGTGTCGCGGGCAGGAGGCTTTCAGTTTCCGGGCTATCCCAATCAATATCTGTAGTCACATATTTCGACAAAATCTGGATCAACCGGTCGATAAGAGAGCGCGCTGTAAGGTAGACGTGGAAGGCATTACCGCCCGGAAGCTGGGGAAGAGAGTTTGCTTGAAAATAAGCAATGCGCGAAGGAAACTGCGTCAAAGCCTGTAAATCAGCCTCACTGAATTCTTTACTCGGCAGGGAATTTATAATTGCAATGGGCGTCCGAATATAATCGGCAAATTCCGTCCTGTTGATTGCAGGAAGATTCCATCCCCAAGTTTCCATAAATGACTGGTCATTTGGTACCGTATTGATGAGCTGTACCGCCAGCGCCTCCAGTGCCACAGCGATTTGCCCTGTAATTGTTGTTGCGTCAGCCATTTCCCTGCCCCTTTAACATCTGCGGCAACTTAATGCTTGCGTATCAAATTACAATATGGCGGCGATTTACGGATAGCCATTCACGGAAATAGGCGCGGCCTATGTGCCGGTTTCCTTGCATCATGTTGCGCACTACCTGTAGTGCTGTCTCGAAATGGGGGACAGATAATGCCTATGGGATCACGCCACGACGAAACAGGCTGGCTTAATGAACGTGACGGCCAATGGATATTGCGCCGTGACGAAGGAGGCCGCTGGCGTCTGGACGTGGGGTTCTGGCTTAGCTGGCGTAGCCGCAAACTGATCGGCAAGCGGGTCCGCATCGCGGGAACACGGGGCGAATTCGACCTGCTAAACGTTGATCGGATCGAGGCGCTCTAATGATTTCCGCAACCAGCCTGACCGGGGCCGCTGGCGAACACTACGTGATGAGCGAATTGCTGCGGCGCGGCTATATTGCGGCTCTGGCTCCCGCTGGCGTTCCTAACTGCGATATCATCGTTACCGACGACATTGGGGACCGGCTGTGCGCCATTCAGGTGAAGACCCGAAATAATACCGGCGCAGATGGCGGCTGGCATATGGGCAAGAAGCACGAAAGCCTGACCGCCCCGACGCTCTTCTACTGCTTCGTGGATTTCGCCATGGGCAAGGATTGCGGCGCGTTCACCTATGTCGTCCCGGCGGCTACCGTGGCACAGGTTCTGGCCGAAACGCATCTCGCGTGGGTCAAGCAGCCCGGTAAGAAGGGACAACAGAGGAAGGATGGCGATATGCGCCGATTCCTGCCCGGCTATAATCATCTGGCAATGGGCCAGTACGAATCTGGCTGGCTGAAGCCATACCGCGAAGCTTGGTATTTGCTTGGATCAGCAACTCCGATAGGGTTTGAAACGATAGCGGAGAAGTGAGCAAATGACTGACGAGCGAACGTTGGCAACTGAGATAAGGGAACTGTTCCGCGACGTTGCCAGTCAGCAAAGTCGGAGGACGAGAGAAGGCTGGGCTGTCCATTTCGATGTGGAAGAAGGCAGCGAGCAATTCTATATGGCCATCGCGGCAGTGAGGCGAAACATTGATCAGCTTCGCCGGGACATCGAAGCATCTCCGCTCAAGGCTGGAAGCAAGTCTCTCTACGTAGGAGCCGTAAATACCTTTGCGAGATATGTCACGCTGGCGGGTTTGATGGAGACAACTACAAAAGAGATTGCTCAACATACTCAAGCGTTTGAATACCTCACTCTGGTCGATGACTTCCTTGAGCCACTTGATCACCGCGATGTGCCAAAGAAAACTATCGAGGAAATCCGGGACAGAATAGCGGGGGTTCTAAGCGACCTTGACACTGTCGACATGGATGATCGCTTAAAAGCTTTTGTAAGATCACAAATTTCGACCCTCTTGTGGGCAATTGATCACTTCAATCTGATCGGAATTGATGGTGTTTGCCGCACATACGGTGCGGCCCATGCAGAGATCATGCGGAGCTTTGGATTTAGGGGAGCAAAGTCACCTGCCGCACAAGGGTGGTTCAAGAAGGCGTTACCAGCATTGGCTGTTGTCGGCGGCGTTATAACAACCGCTTCTGCTGTTGTAGAACACACCGATAATCTTCTTACCCACGGCGAAAGCATCTATCACTTCATTGCAGGAGATTTTCACGCTATAGAAGGACCTGAAGTAGACGTACAAGTAGAAATAAACGGCTCATCGAACCATAATTCGAATCCTCCGCTTCTTCCTAATCCCGATCAGGTATAAGCCATTAAATTACCGATTGATCCATAGCGGCTATTACATGGACATCGCGCTGAGCGATAGTTTCTATATAGAGGAGGACGAACGCTGACGCGTCGTCCTGCTTCTACACAATCTACTCGCTTTTCGTGCGGATCGCACTCCAAGCGGCAGATTGTTTGAAGCGATTGCTTTTGAAGTTAGTCGGAGGAGCGATGAGCAGAAGAAGCAGTGGAAGATGTTTTGATTATTCCTGATTCATTCCAGGTGGATTGATACACACTTCCCCCATATACCAGAACCATTGTAAAGAGAAATAACATTCTCAAAACTCAATTCTAGTATATGGGGGAAGCTATGTGGGTATTCCAGTACGGACGTCTCACACTTCGTATCTAACGCCCTTATCAGGGGCAG
>JGI24740J21852_10000298_pt1 | contig 21116 bp, 17 predicted proteins | sample KBSCornC6_FD_21852 | JGI IMG/M metagenome (IMG submission 21852) | reverse complement strand
TGCCGCATGCCGGAGACGTGGGTGAGTGGCTGAAACCAACGCTTTGCTAAAGCGTCATACGGGAAACCGTATCGAGGGTTCGAATCCCTCCGTCTCCGCCAGAGCTTGAGCTCTTTCAGTAGCTTAGCTCGAAATTTGATTTCTGTGCCCACTTAGATGCCCATTTTCCGCGTGGCTCCATGCGGTTTCCAGCGATCAAGGGCGGACTCAAGGCGGCAAACCGAGTTCCAGCGTTGCGGGCTAGAATCGGGGGATGAAGAATATCGCGCGCGAACCCAATTGGTGCCGAGCTCCCGAGCCCTCAACCCCCAGCGACTTCCGTTTGATGCGCTTGTAGCGATAGCTGTCAAACAAGCCCCAACCATCAGCGTCGACACTCTCAACAACGGTATAATGGTTCCACGCTCTTTTTAGTTCGATTGCCACAGGCGTCCCGCGACTGACAGCGCTCTCGATCATCTCGACGGCAGTATCCAAGTCCTCGGGCAGCCGCCGGAACGCAGCCTTCCCGCATTTGAGATCGACAATGCCCTTCTCGCCGAGGTGGTCGAACATGTGTCGAGCAACTCGATGCCAGCTCTTTGCATCTAGCCCGACGCGCACGATGTCGCCGCACTCCTCGTCCTCAAGGCGTTGCATGCCGCTCTTGAAGAGGGTGCGACTTTGCGCTTTTGGGAGTTCCCTAGGCGCCAGAGCCAGGCGAATGCCGTTGACAATAGAGTATAGGCCACACAGGCTGTCGAGCTCGCCTTGGCGGAACGGGGTTAGTTCCGGAAGCCCTACGGACATTCGGACGCGTCATTTTCGACGCTCCTCTGATCGGATGCGAGCCGCACCAATTTAAGTCCGGTCCAGCGATAGACGTTGTAGACACATCGGGTCGTGAGGGGCTTCGCGTCGTCGGGCTCGCCGCCCTCGGACCACATGAAGGATTCGAAGAGCAGCGCGCTGTCTGGTCGATAATAGAGGTCATCATAACTCACTTCTTCACCGCCCCCGTATGGCTCATGGCCGACTACGAAACCGGACTGAACATTGATGAAGTTATAGGCGACGCAACCGGTCCCGCAGCCATGAGCTTCAACCGCGATGTTGCCCGCAAAATCGGGTCCGGAACGCACCGCATCAGTTAGGCGAGTACGGTATGCAGCGAAGTCGCGCTGTGCGCCCTTGAACGAAGGGTACACGATGGGACCTGCATATTTAGCAACGGCGTAGTCGGTGAACTTGAACCGGCTGAACACTACGTTGTTCGAAGCCCAACTGGGAGGACTGCTCGGCAGGTCGCGCGTGCGGGCCTCGTCTGCCTCTTGGGATGTGGAGAAGCCTGAAACGGCTACCGCCCGGTTACCGATGGTCGGCCCCTGCGGCAACTGCCATCCCTTGGCTGCGATCGTGCCTTTCAAGTCCGTATCAACATACCGTAGGCCGACCTGTCGGGCGCGGTACATTAAGCGAGCGCCGCCTGTCCGGCACTCTAAGGTTACCCCGCCACTGTCGTCGTGGAGCGTAGCGTTAACAAGGGCGCCATCTCTTACGGTTGTGTTCTCCAGCATCGAGACATTTTCGGAGCGAACGAATCCACTGTCAGGTGAGCTCAAATCGACCCTCTGAATGGATACGTTGTAGCTATCTCGGCCTTGCGCCTTGACACTCACGTCCATTGTCTGTCCGAGCGACGGGGCATAGCTCCAGTGACCCACGCAAGAAGTAGGATTGCCGGAACCGGCCTCATCCCAAACGCTGGTGGAGTTGATTGGCGCGATTGGCCCAATCGTGGCGACGATGGCGAGGCCAATCGCCGTTGCACCCACTATCCCGCCTATTATCCAAATGCGTTTATGATTTATCCACGCTGGACGAATTTGCTGACCGCTTGTGTCGCGCGTGTTGGCTTCAACTTCGGCGACCGTTTCACCTCGCGCCAAAATGTGCGTCTTTTGTTTCTCAAATTCATCCGTCGACAACAGCCCATCGTCGCGCAACTTTCCGATGCGCTCCAGTTCGTTCCAACGATCCATGATGCCCCCTTGGCAAGGGCGGCGCACTGGCGTCAGCCTCGCGCCGCCCGTATGTCCACTCGGGGCAGCGGCCGAAGCCGGATGTTCGTAACCTAGCCACTAGAGCAGGCGCATGCGCCTTTACCGGCAAGCCGGCTGGACATACGCGCATGCCACCCGGCCTCCGAATTCGGCGACCGAGTCTAGCGGCTGGGGTTACGACGCCCCACGCAGCGGCTTTCACGCAGCGCAACATTATTATACGCGAAAAGCTTGCGGTCAGCAACGAGGCTGCCAAGGCCTCCGTTTCCAGGCGGTTGTGGACGTTAGCGACCTCGTTTTACTTATTTTGGCTTTTTGAGTGCGAAGGCAGGGCCTCTAAGGCTGGTGCAAGAATGGCCACAATTGGGCCGGCTTCTGCCTGTCCGGTTTCAGTTTCAAGAACCGGAGAAGCAGACGTTGAGGCTGACCTTGAATCCTTACAGCACCTCTGCCAACATTGCAGTCCTTCCTCGCGCCGGAAAGGCTGGTCCAGCGCCGCCGTGCATCACTGCGACAACAGGGCCATGTGCAGCCGACGCTCTAAGATTGGGCGTCGACAAAGCCATTAGTCGGAGCGTGCGCTGTGGCAGGCCGCTACCTAGTCGCCTCTTGCAGTTTGTCGCTCCCGCCGATGTCGCTGACCACCAGCTTGTCGATGACGTCGAGACAACGCTTCCTGATCGCAGTGTCACCCTCGTTAGAAGTGTAGACTCGCATGAGCGGTTCCCAAAGGCGATACCCAATCATGCCACGACCAGCAGCGGCAGTTGACACCTTGGCCACAGCCAGCTCGATCAACTCGAGAACCAGGGAATCCAGCGCGGCAGGCGCATCCTCAAGCCGGTGCAGGAAATACGTTCTCTCGCCCTCAAAGAACCTCGAGTTCAAGTAGCCGCGATACAGTTCGGCATGAATTGCCATCGCACCAGTGCCGACACTCCTGAAGACATCCGTAGCCGCTGCCCGAACCAATTCGGAATCGTCATTAAAAAATTTGAGGATCAGTGCGTTGAGCTCGGCATTTAGATGTTCGCGCTCGACGTGATTGGCCGCGACGTGCGCGGCAGCGGCGCGCCATTCTTCGCAACCGTTCAGGATGAGTTCCCGTTCGGGCAGCCATCGAGGATCATCAAAACTGCGCACGAATATCAAAGCGGCCGCAAGAGCGCTGAGCGACACGTCCAGGCTATTCAGCATGGCGGTCAAAATCGGCCGAGCCGCTTTATGGTCGAGTTGATCTAAGTGCAGCAGCGCCGCTCGACCGCTATCGTTGGCAAGTGCCCACGGTCCCAGTTCGAAGAGGTGGCCAAGCCACCGGGCGGCATCCGGAATGCCATGTTTGATCGCAGCTTGCACAAAAATGCAGGTCGCCGCGAGTATGCGGTCCGGTCCTCGCTCTTCAATAACGCGATCAACAAGCGCGCGAGTTTGCTCAAATAGTGTTTTGTCGCGCCATGCCAGCCGCCCGAGCAAATCTATGGCCTTGCCGCGCGCTGTTTCTCGGCCGCGCCACGCCAGCTCATGCCCCACGCTCATTGCCACGCGAAACTGCGGTTCGGGCTTCTCCATCTCCTTTCGGTTAGACTCGTGCTCTTTGCCAACGTCGCCACTGGCTGCCAACTGGATCAGAAGGTCCATTGCTTTATGGCCGAGCGCATCACCCTTTCGCTGGCTAATCAGCCATAGCAACGTGTGTTCATCGGGTTGCCAAGGAGCCTCCTTTTCAAGCTGCGCCAGCAACGCATCCAATTCATCGGTGTCGAGGCGGCCCTCCGCGATCGCTTGGAGAATGCCACGCGCAAACACCGGCGATGCATTGGGTGGTAGCTTCCAAAACAGTGCAAGGAAACGCTCGGGATCGGCCTTGGCTTCCTCCTGCAGCACGCGAGCTAGGTCGCTAGCGTCGCCACCGAAATCGATAACGCTTTGCCGCTGGCGCATCGACCAATCGGTCCCGATCGCCGATAGCCATGCCTGGTCGCTCATCCGCTTGGCTTTATCTGGCGGGATCGGCGAACAAGAACTGCCGGAACGGATTCCATCAGGTTCTTCAGGCTCTAGCCCAACGAACTTCCGCTCCAGTTCTTGTGCCCGGCGACGCGCGGCGGGAGAGAGCTCGATGCCTACCAATTGCCGAAAGGTGGACCATTGGGACTTGCCGCTATCTGCGAGCCCGTGTTTCGCCCAGAGCTTCATCTGCTCTGGAGGCCAGTTCCCTTGATTTGCAGGCAGTTTGCTTTTCCGTAAGCATCGCGCCGCGAATTCCAACTCAGGATAGAGGCGCATCAGGCGCGCCTCTAGGTGCTCGCGCACCTCGGGTCTGAACATAGGCCAAGCGGTAGCCATCGCCTTTCCCGCAGAGAATGCGTCGGCATGATGCCATCCCGCTTTGAACAACCCTGGATTGTCTACTTGTTCTTCGAGCAATTGCGCGAGCTCGGGGTTGGCTGAAATGGCCTCGAGCAGCAGATGCAACGCCGTCATGTGGCGGCGCGGATCAAGCGGCGCGAGCAGATCGGCAACACGTTCAGGTTCGTTTACGGCGACCTTCTGGAGCGCGTTTCGCACCATATCGATGAATTCAACGACATGGGGGCCTGCGCCGCGGTCCTTGCGTCGCCAATACCACAAACGGTCTTCGGATGGGCGTTCGTCTCCAACCTCGGTGCGATCCATCGCTACCTTCATGGCCGGAATGACACTCCTCAGCGCAGTTACAGGATCGGCTTCTGCAAGTTCGTTGAAATGATAAAAGTCGCGATGAACGTGATGCGCCTCGTCGCCAAACGGCGCTCCGGTGTCGTGATGCCGGTACCAGTTGTCGAGGATAGCGGTCAAAATCCGCCCGGCATTTCTTGGCGCATGCTTGACCCAACCGTCGGCTAGGCCGAACGGCCCTTCGCCCGTGCCGTCAAACGCCATCGCATCGCATAGGCCCAGGCAACGTATGACGACGTCCGCAATATCCGGCATCTCGTGCTCGGGCTGGAACCATCCAAAGCAGCGCAAGAGCACAGCCGCCTTCTCGGGTCGGTCATTGAGAAATGTTGAAAGTAGCCGTACCGCGTCGACCTCGCTCTCCTTCGCCATGCTTTCGACTGCGCGAAGGATCCAATAAAGGTCGTCGTCGTCCTCGGATTTGAACCAGGAATCGAGGATCCCCCGAGCTTCGAGCAACAGCAGCCAACCTTGGTTTCCGAAGATGACCCGGCCCGTATGGCGTGGCAAACCTTCCCCACCATCCCCCGAGGCAAGCACCAGGTCCCACTCTTCGATGCTGGGGTCGGTTATCGTCGCCAGCCATTTCACCGCGAGGTCGCGGACGTGCGGACGGACCCGATGGTCTGAGAGAATGAACTTCAGGTTGGCCAAATAAGTAGTGCGGTCGACATCACGCTCTTGCGCCAGGATTTGCCGCACCTGCGTGCGCCGGAACAATGTCTGCTCAGATTGAAGAAGGAAATCCTGAAGCCGGTAGCCTTGAGCGACGAATTCGCGCGCGTGAAGGTAGTCGAACAATGATTCGTGCATGAGCGCCAATTTTTGACCGCTGGCGACCACAAGTCCGGCTTGCTGCAACAGGTCGTTCGCCCCCGGGAAACGATCAAGCACCGAAACCGGCGCAGCTAATTGCTCGCGTTCACTCATTGATCTGGCGATGCTCCCGAGCGCATCGTACAGGCTCCACGGCGGCTGATAGAGTGTGCGCAGTTCGCGGTCGCGCAACTTCAACAATTCGTCGTAAAGTTGCGAAATGTGCTCGACGTGACCGAGCTCCACCGGCCCCGCGCGTGCCAACTCCGCAGCAATTGCCAACCCGATGGGCTGACACAAAAGGGCCTGCACTTTGGGACCCGCTCGCGCCACGCTGATTCCCAGGCGCTTTGCGACTGGCATCACATCTTCGGTCCAGCGCAATGGCGAAACATCGATGCGCGTGCAGTGTTTGGGATCGGCGATCGCGCGGAATTCGTGATCGTTCTCGAGGTCGAAGGACCGGCAGCTGAACACGACCGTCAATTGCCGATAGAAGCGAGCCTGACGAAGCAGTTTGAGCAAGACCACCCGAACCGCGCTTGCCCGCCCCGACATGTCACTAACGGCATCCGCCTGATCGATTATCAGAATAGCTGATTGGTGTCCGGCTAACTGCTGCAGCACAACCGCCGGACTGTCGCCAACATCGATAGTCGTTTCGCCCAAACTCGACAGGCTCGATACGGGGGTGAGCTGATCGACGCGGAAAACGAGGATGGGCCTGGCGGCGGTGTCGAGCTTGCCAAGGGCCTTCCGTATGATCACCGATTTCCCCGATCCCGCCGGTCCGGCCAGTGCGATCATGCGCGATGCCGCGGCATCGCTGAGCGCGGATACGAGCGCGTCGACTTCGGGACGTTCGATCTCGAAGAGCCCGGCGCCAATAGGCCGGTAGCTCTCGTCATAGTTGAGATTGGCGGCCTCCAGCTTACCCGGGATGCTCCGGTCGAACTCGTATTGCTTGAGATCAATCGCCCGCTCGCCAAGAAATACATCAAGATCGGCGCGCGAAATCTGGCGGTTGAAATTGCGATCGTCTTCGATCCAGCCGCGCAGGGCCCCCAATACGTCAACCGACGGCGAACCGAACCACCGCTCCAACTCGGCCAGCACCGACGACGTCAATTCGGTCTCCGGGAAGGTCAGAAACTCGCAGCGAGCGAGCCACACCAATGCCTCATCACCTTGAAGTCCAAGCTGCTGTTGCAGATTTTGCCAATGCGTTTGCTCGTCGCCCGACAGCGACGCCTCGAACGTCTTGGCATCCTGCGCGGTCGGCAGTTTTTCTTTGAGAAGCTTTACTTGTTTGGATGGATCGGTCGAAACGAAAACGCATCGATCGCTGGTGCTGCTTGCCACCTTCCTCTTGAAGTGCGTCAGCACCCCTTCGCCGGCTAGCCGGTTGATTGTCCAACTACCGCCGGTCTGGCGTTTGCATTGATGCCATTCACGATGGGTCGGGCGATCGAGCGCGAATTCGAAGCCGATCCCTTCGTCGCCCAACGCCTCAATCGTGATCGCCGTAGCGCGGCCGTCGATAAGCTGGACGAGGTGGCGGATCAGCCAGACCGCCTCGTATCGATTGCCAACTTTGTCCGCGATACCACCTGGATGCATGCTTTAGCCCTCTGCCAAAATGCAAATACCGAGAAGAGCAGGGGCCAGTCATTTTTCGACAGTTGGACAGTATCCTATGGACCCGCCATGCAATCGATGGAAGTTTGCATAGAGCGTTGGGAAACACCATCGCCTGACGGGTCCAAACGTTCAAGATTGCGGCGTAGAGTTGTCGTCAGGCTTCACTTCTTGATTTAAGTAAGCCTTGCCCTGACACAAATTGCCTGACATCCTGCATCTTCGAACGGCATCGCCTCTCACAGAGGCGCGCAATCCGCCAACGAAGCGGTCGCCCGGTGAACAAAATCGGGCGATCGGAGATCGCTTTACCCAGATGCCGATTCGGATCGTAACGGATTTCGACTGTAGGCGACCCGCGATCAAATCAATTGCGCTGCTGCCGCAAAAACAATTTTACACGCCTCGTCCAAAGATGGCGGATCAGCGGGTAACGTAAATCTTCTTGCTGGGGAGTGGCGCGCATAGTTCGCCGCCTGTTTGACCCGTTTCCACTGGACGCAATGTTTCTTCATCTCCGCCTCGCCACCGACTAGCGACTCCATCGACTCCATCGCCTTGTAGAGATCGAACCAATTGTCAGCGCGAACTAGGAACGCGAATACGTCCGAGACCTCGTCCGTAGTCGCCGCTTTTTTCAGTCGCTCTTGCATGGGAGATGGCGCCGGCTGTGACGGAAGTGCGCCCACTGAAACCCCTCTAGCGCGCACGCGACTTCCAGCAAGCGTGAGTTTTCCTGTAGCCGCGATCAATACGCGATCCAGTGATCCGTCAGTCTTGAACTTGATAATCCGTCCTAATGAGACCGGCAGTGAATCTCCTAGGTTCAGCATTGCGGCGGCGTTGATGTGATCAATCAAACGTGTTGCATCATCCATCAACTCGCGGGCCGTCGTAAGAGACGCCCAAGCCTCGGAGCGAAGCAATAGAACTGGTGTGCCGTCGTCGTCATAGTCTTCAACCCACGGGTCGAAGGGCCTCTTCAACGCCAAACGCAGGTCGTCTAGGTCGAAAGCGTCGCCTGCTAGGATGATTGCCCAACCCTCAACTGGCATCATGAAACTCCGAGCCCTTGTTCAACGCCTGGCTCAGCGTTTATCATGCCTGGAGAAACAAAATTTTGAAACACGGTCGAGCCATCAGGCGCAATTGGGAGCCACGCAGTTCACTCCACTTTAGCGGCCGTTCGAATCCGGTTCGGCACGGGCGGCGGCTCACGAGCCAATTGTCGACGTTTTCGTTGCTAATGGCGCAACCTAGAAGCGGGCGCAGGTTCGTTCAGTGAAAATCGGAAATCACCAGGACGCACTCACCGGTCTCATGTTCCCACAGGTAGAGTTGATCACTCGTATCAAAGATGATCAGACGATCACCATTGCCGTCAGGCGACACCGAGACTCCGCTCTCGGGGAATGATTCCCATGTTCGGGCCGACGCTGTCTCGACGAGCATGTGGTTAGAAGTGCGACCGATCGTTTTTCTGTCTGCGGGATCCCAGATTGAATGAAGCGACCACTCGTCGTCATTGACGATGATCTCGCCCCCGTTGTCGCGAACTGACAATTGGTCGAGCCGGCCGAACGTTAATCCTTATACCGGTCGCGCCGGAACTAAGAATCCGTATTCCCCGAAGTCGTATCGGCACCATCACTAGGCATAACCGGCAATTGAGGCTGCACGAACAAAATAACCGTCGTTATGAACTATTGGCTGCTTTTGCGCGAGCTAGATTAGATTTTACGACAGGAAAACACCTCCTCCGATCATGCGATACGGAGCCGGTCCCAAGAATTCTGATCTACCTACTTCTATAGAGTCGGGAGCCCATACCGCGTGACATGGGAGGTGAGCGCCAGGGTTGACTGTAAATTGCGACCAGTATCCTTCGGGACGTGAATATATTTCTTCTTGGATTTGACGATTTGGATGGAGACTGATTGCTAGATCGAGAGCGGTAAGACCGTCTCCGTTAACAACCGGGACCCTCACGAACCAAACGAAGTCCAGTGACTTTTCATTCTTCTGCGGAAACGGCGGATCAAGATAATAAGCGCCCGTCACAGTAAACACCTGCTTTATCACACTTCTCTCGACCTTTTGGCCGTCAGGAAGAGATTGATCGATCTGGTGCCAAATCTCAGCTTGGTCAAAACCGACCAGCACGGTCGCGCCCGGCGCAACTCTAATTTCGTGCTGCTGGGGCCACCTTTGGCGCGATGCGAGCAAGTCTGACGCGTAAATAGTTTGCGGAAGGGGCGAGTTGATGTCTACGTTGGCGACTACTCCGCGGTTTTGATTGCTGTTGTGAAGAAAGATCCCGGTTCGCGCGGGAGAGTTCGGATGTACGCCAGAAACAATTTGGATATCTGTTGCCGCCGAGAGTGCCATAAATTCAACCCCTTCGCTGCCGGTGTCGACCATAGTCGTCCCATTCTAATGAGCTGCTAGCTTAGGCCCTGCTAGTGGCTCACCCATACCGAGCGCCCGTCACGGTGTAGGTGGCGTTAGTTTGGGGTGGCCCCTGCGTGCCTCCGTAGAATACGTCGCACCCGAGAAATTCCACGGCAGACGGCTCAAGTGCGATCGTTCGTGTATCTGTCCGATTACCAGACACCCACGTCAGATGAATGGTGACAGTCGCCGTAATCCGTTCAGACGTCGAATTATTTCTAAGAAACTTACCTGGCCCCGGCGATCCAGAAAACCCGCAATGGGCGACTGATTGGCTATTGATAGACAACCGGTTAATCGCGGGCGGCTGACCTTGTGCAAACGCTCCCGTGCCAACCAAAGCTGCGACGCAAAGTGATAGGCCGACGTTTTTCATGTTGCCCTCCCAAACAATTTCGGTAGCTTATACCTGCCCGCTCTGCGGTTCAACAAACTTGAATTGGCATGCTGACGAGCGGGTAAAGAACTGGGCGAAACGGCAATTTGGCGATACTCACGGATAATCTAGATCTGATCCTCTTGAGCGACGTGGCGGCCGGTTGGAGATCGACAACTACATCGCGGAACGTGCGATCCGCAGCATCGCGATCGGCCGCAAGAACTGGCTGTTCGCCGGATCAAAGTCAGGCGGCGAACGCGCCGCCGCGATCTACACCGTTATCGAGGCCTGCAAGCTCAACGGTGTCGAGCCGCAGGCTTACGTCGCTGACGTCATCGCCAAAATCGCCGGCGACTGGCCCGCCTCCCGCTGGGACGAACTCATGCCGTGGAACTGGTGTCCAGACTTCCGGACGATCGCCGAAGCCGCATAGGCAACGTCGCAATTCGCCCACTAGCGGACCTCCACTGCCACATCTACGATAACATGATGACGCATGATCTAACTGACGAGGACTGCTCAAAATCGAGATCGGGTGACGGCTTCTGGATTGCGCCGTTTGCCTTGGACGGCGAGCTACTTGGTGTCGGAGAGTGGCGGTTCGACGCTTTGTCCAAGCATTGGATCAGCGTTTGCACCTCTCTGATCGATCATTACGGCCCCGTTTTTGATGAATGCCTTCAGGGGCCGCTCGGCCATCTGCGTATCAAATGTACTGCCGCTGAAAGCGCTGCAATGGTCGTCATCTACGCTCACGGCGCGCCAGCTTCGTCATTTGCCGTTGCAACAGGTGCTATTCCGGCAATGGACACGCGTGTCCTAGCCATGTTCGCTGAATCGATCCGTTCTTCGACGCGGCAGTTTCAAGTTTCAAATATAGGAGAGCCATTTGAAGCGATGACGAGCGTGGCTCAGCGCCCGCTTATGGTGGTAGTCCCATGGCCGCAGTCACATATTGCTGAGCAAGATCACGAACTCGTGAGGGAGATAGGTTGGCACTTCGCAGCCGCGTTGATACGCAAAGCGGGTTAATGACCGTTCACCACCAGTTATCACTGTTCCGCAGCCTTCAGACCACGCTTACGGATCAATTTCCTATAAGCCAAAGATGCGCTGCACGACTGCACAACTCACGCTGCCTTCGGTCCAACGCCACCTCATCCCATTCACTTTCAGCGAGGATCATCTTTGTAGTGTCGAAAGAGACGGTGTTGTTCTTCTCCGTGTAAATTGCTTTCTTGCGCTCGAAATCGTAGTTTTTTGCTCGATAGTTTTTTGTTCCAGCGAGCAAGGCAAGATTAGCGAGGCGGTGAATCCAGCCTCGGTGTGCCTCCGGATCAAAGCGGCTCTGCCAGTACGGGTCGGCGAGCGATTGAGGTAAGACATGCTCGATGGTGACATGCCCATCGTAGGATTTAGTCACCGACTCGTCTTGGTCGGCCTCCTCGATCCGAAGTAGTACTGCCTGAGCAAAGGGCCGCGTATAGATTTCGCCGTCGATGAATTGCAGGAACTCTTCGTTGTTTGAGGCATCTCTCACGATGCTACGGATCAGGTCGGCGACTACTGGCCCATTCTCGACCTGCAACGCTTTGATAATTTGAAAATAGACCGTCTGTCGCGCTGTGAACGCTAGCCGCCGAACCCAGTTTTGGAACGTGATCTTTTCGAGAAGGGAAAGGTAGTCAGCCTCTGCCATGCCAGCGGCGGGCCGGTCGAGAAAGGCCAGCAGTGGAGGAATCCACTCTTCAAATTTCACCCGCCCGAGAGAGCGGAGTGCTCGCTTGGCAGAGACGCTGTCAAACTCCCCATTGAGAATTCGCATGTAGTTTCGGGCAGAATCGTTTGTGTGACGCAGGAAGTCGAATGGGCGTCCCTTGAACCCACTAATGATCTCGGCGAACTCCTCGTGCAGCGAGCCTCGGGCTTTCGCAGCCGTCAGCGAGGTCCGGTAATGACCCAGGAAGCCGTCGAGCCGATCGACACCGACCGTGTCTTCGAGTTCGAGCCATGCCTCCTCCAGTTCGGCGCTGAGTGTTTGGTCCGACAGCTCGGAGAAGAGCGCGTTTTTGATTAAATCAGCGTTGGAGAGCGCGAGGCCGCGAGCGTTCAGCACGTTGAAGAGACGATAGGCTGAAGACAGAGACCCGGTTGTCACGAACACAACATACACCTGCGTGAGGAGGTAGTTTGCAAACGCCTTCAGCGTGGCCTCATCGCGCTCCGCGCAGAAGGCGTCGATCGCGGCGAGGTTTTCGATGATCCGAAGCTTCGGAGCGTCGCTTGCCGCCTGGATTTCAGCCTCATGCGCTGGCTCAACCGGCTTGCCGTCCAACACGTGTAGGCGGAAGAACTTCTGATCTTTTCGGCGAAGTGTGAGGCGGGGTGCACCTTGTTCACCGGTGAGCTCATTGGCCGGAAGTACACGTTTGCCTAACGCGGTACGCGCCGGTTCCGATACATGGTCGCGGAGGCGCGCGAGTATCAGGTTAAGCGTCGTCAGGCGTTGCTGACCGTCGACAACGTCGTATAGCCGGTCCCGCTCGCGCTCAATCGTGATAAGTGAGCCAATAAAATACTCCGTGTCATTGCGAACGTGCGCTTCCCAAACGTCGTCGAGCAACTGCTCGACATTCTCCCGCGTCCACGAATATGGGCGCTGATAGGGTGGCACCTCGTACCGAATCTCTTCGGTGAGAACTTGGGATATTTTCCGTTCCGATGCCTGCATGTCCTCTCCCCTGTCGTCTTGTGACTTCGACGCAAGAGGCAAGCTCGGGCATGCGAGCGACACTAACGCGCGGCAGTCGAACGGCCACCTTCAGAAAGATTGCCGGCACTTTGGTAAATTCCACTAACCCAGCAACTCTTTTAGCTCAACTTCGTCCTGAAGGTGTGCCTTAAAGCTCACTGCGGCTACCGTGAGGTCGGCGTAAATGCGCTCTTCCGTTAACCCAAACAATCGGAGGGCGCTGCGCACCGTGAACTTATCTACCGCCCTGACCCTGAAAACCGGCCTAGCCTTGATTGGGGGTTCGTTTTGGGTGTGCAGGGTCATGAAGCTGTCTTGCGCGGTCGATCGCACGTTCATTGTGGAGGTATCGAGGAGCAAAGGCTGAGGCCGGTCCTCTTTGAACACCTCAACCGTCTCGATCGCCTGAATGCGATGAAACTGCTGAGCGTCAACTTGCACAACCTCGCCGTCTTCTCCGCCTTCAAGGGCTTGGCTCGCAAAGAACATTGCGATCAGGGGGTTGGTCGTCCAATCTAGCAAGCCGGTCGGAATGCCGTAGTGCTGCGCGAGGACGAGATATGCCAACTCGCTCGTAGGTTGAGGCGATACGAAGCGTTGTGACATCGATCGCCAAAACCGCAGTTGGTCACGCCGGACGATGCCGTTGATTTTGTCGCGATAGGCAGAAGCTATCGGCTTCCATTCGGTGCTAGCATGCCCACGAAACAAGCGTTGCGAGCTAACGTAGTGAGCGCCGATCGCCCTTAGGAAATCCGCGACAACTTCAAGGCCATTTACCTCACTCGGCCCGAGCTTCAGCTCCGCCATCGATCCCCCAAGAACAAATATCCCGCCTAAATGCAGATAACCAAGAACGCCTTCCCGCGGAAGCGATTCTAGATCCGAAACAAACCAAATAAGATGGCCGAACGACGCGCCATTGCAAAACCGTTGCGATTAAGGACGTGAGTCGACAAATCCCTGGCATAATGGTCCACGAAGCGCCTCATCGTCCCTAACGTTTCGAGGAATTACTGCGGCCGACACCATGTGTGGCATTGCAGAAATGCTCCAGGCCGCTAGGCCGCTCACCATGACAATTACAAATCCGAGGAACAGGACGATCGCGAACGCCAGAGCGTCGTGACCGCGATCGAGAAAAAGCTTTGACGATTGCGGTTATGGTTTGCCATCGATCATAGGGAATACCTTACTCGTCACATCACGCCAAAGCGTCGCCGACAGCGCCAAGCAAACTCCCTAGGTCCATCTGGGCCCATAGTGGCCCGTTCGCCTCAATCAAGGAGTATCCGCTGCGCGAATCTCGACTGCATCCAGTATTGGAGGCATAAGATCTGATCGGTGGTCAACCTATCGCCCACTCGATCCGGAGGGGCCGGTGACAGATCCAACGACACAGCACCTTTACGTGATGCAGAACGAATTCGGATGCATCAAAGTCGGGCGCAGCGTCGATCCATTGGGACGCAGGTATGCACTGCGCCAAACCGAGCGCTGCCAGATCGAGTTGGTTATCGCGGTACAGGGTGGCGGCGAGGACGAGGAAGGCATCCATTACCGGCTCCGCAAGCATCACTTGGTAGGAGAATGGTTCGCTGGCACCGACGCCGCCCGAGATGCGGTCGTCAAGGAATTCCAGCCACTCGCTATCGACTGGAAATTCAAACACGATCCCGATGGCGCGGCCGAGTGGCTGGACCATCTACATGTCGTTCGCGCTGCCCATTCGACGCGCATGGGCATCACGCGCGAGATCGGCATCCTGACGACATCGGAAGGTCCGCACGAGCTCCACGACCTGGACCTCCTACAAATATTCCACCTCGCCAAGACCGGAACCGACCCGGTCATCAATCGGCAAAGGATCGATGGGGCAACTCGGTATGCTTGGCGAAACCCAGACACGGGCGGATGGGAGCCAATCCCCGCATACTCAGCGAACGTCGGAGTGGCGTTATCGGGATGGCCAGACGATGTTCGCCCTAAGACCTGGGATGGCACCGCGATCGAGTGCTGCATTGCTGCCCTTCGAGTGATACGTCGACATCTGCCGAAAGTGCCGAAGCGCACTTAGTCTTGCTGAGCCTGACGTGATGTGGCTCAACGGCCACATTGCACAGCTACGCCGGTGTAGGGGGCGTCCACCACTTCATGTCAGGTATTTCACTTGGAAATCCGACAGGAATGGACATTGTTCTTACTGATGCGGCTGCCCGCTAGACGGTATGGCGCGAAACGAAACGGTAGAGAGTAAAGCGTGTCGCAGCTTCAGGATCGCAGGGATTTATTCCGCCAGGACGTGATCGACGCCCAAGCCCGGCGCCTCCACGGAGAAGTCATCCTTCGGCAGTCCTTGCCGACGAAGATCATTACAGCGATCATCGTTATCCTCGTGACGGCAGCCGCGATTTGGGTGGTCGCAGGCCGCTACGCACGGGTCGAGACCGCACGCGGTATGCTGGTCCCGGTGGACGGGTCATCGAAAATAGTCGCGCTTCGCCCAGGTGTTGTCGCAGCCCTCCTCGTTCGGGACGGCGACCTTGTGAAGGCTGGACAGAAACTCGCCGTCATAAGGATGGAGACCCCCAATGCAGCTGGTAGGGTCGGGACAGAGGAAGAATTGGGTGCGAACAGCAACCAAACAGCACTTGCTCGCGAACAAGTCGGCCTTTCCGTACAGCGCTCCCAAAGCGACGTGTTGCGTCTCGATGGGACTATTGCGGGATTGCGTCAGCAAGTCGCCTCGCTCGATGACCAGATCAGGCTCCAGCGCGAGTTCGTATCGTCCGCTACTACAACGTTTGAGCAGATCAAGTCGGTAGTTGAGAAAGGCTATGTCAGTAAGCTCGAATACGAGCGCCGCCACCAAGCGATGCTGACTGCGCAGCAAGATCTGAGCCGCCTGCTGCAGCAACTCGAAAGCGCTCAAGCGCAGATCGCGACGACTGAACGGGAACGGGCCAAGGCAGTGCTCGATGGTGCGAATGAGCAGGCTAGCGCACGCTCAGCGTTGGAAGGTTTGCGTCAACAGCGCAGCCGAATTGAAGGCGAAGCCAGCTATACGATCGAGGCGCCCGTAGCTGGCCGAGTGACGGGTTTGCAAACCAGCCTCGGAAGCACCGTATCGGAAACGCTCCCCCTGATGGTGGTGATCCCCGATGGGGCGAAACTGCGGGCGGACTTGTTTGTCCCCAGCCGCGCTATCGGCTTTGTGAAACCAGGGCAGGAAGTCCGCTTGCTCTACGATGCTTTTCCGTATCAGCGCTTTGGAAGCTACGTGGCCCACGTCGATACCGTCTCAAGACTCGCAATTCCTGGGCAAGAAACGGGGGCTCCATTCCGGATAGATGAGCCCGTTTATCGTGTGAGCGCTGTCCTCGATCGCCAACAGATCAACGCTTACGGTCGCCCCGAGGCGTTGCAGCCAGGTATGACTTTGGTTGCCAATCTTATTCTCGAACGCCAATCGTTCCTCGATTGGGTGCTTGATCCCATACGTGCCGTTTCCAACCGGAATTGACTATTCTCGAACAACTGAACTTTGGCGGTGGGCGTAAGACGCCCATAATTCGGCAAGCCGAGGCCAGCGAGTGCGGCCTTGCGTGCCTGGCCATGATCGCCGCCCATCACGGCCTCGAAACCGATCTCATCGCGCTACGGCGGCAATTCCAGATGTCGCTCAAGGGGGCGACGCTGAAACAGTTAATGGGCATTGCGGAGGAATTGGGGTTCTCAGCGCGCCCTTTGCGTGGCGAAGTCGCGGAACTCGCCCACGTGAATCTACCAGCAATTCTCCATTGGGACCTCAATCATTTCGTTGTCCTGACGCGCGTTTCCCAAGGTGTGCGTGAAACTCGTTTCCACGTTCATGATCCGGCGTCTGGCGCACGGGTATTGAGCGAAGCCGAGATCGCGCCGCGCTTTACCGGTGTGGTGCTCGAATTGGTGAAGTCCGAGAACTTTCAGCCGAGAGTCGAACGCACCCGCTTGCGGGTTACCCAGCTTTGGAGCCGCATCGATGGTTTTTGGGCTACGTTCCGCCAGGTTTTTTTGTTGTCGGCCGTGTTGCAGTTGCTGGCGCTCGTCGCACCCTTCTTCCTGCAAATCTCAATCGACACCGTGCTGCCGAGCGCCGACGTCGACCTTTTGCTCGTTCTTGCCCTTGGTTTCGGCGGCGTCGCGATTGTGTCGATGCTCACCTCGTGGGTGCGGTCGCTCGTATTAGTGCGGCTCGGCACGTCTATTTCGTATCAGATGGCGGTCAACCTTTACCGCCACCTGCTGCGCTTGCCGCTGCCCTGGTTCGAGCGGCGCCACGTCGGTGATGTGATTTCGCGGTTCGGCTCGACTAAGCCGATTTCAGACCTGCTCAGCCAAGGGTTAATCGCAGCGGTCATCGACGGCTTCATGGCGGTAATCACGCTCGTTTTGATGATCGTCTATTCGCCGGCTCTTGCGTTGCTTGCGGTCGCGGCTTTGGCGCTGACCGTCGGCCTGCGATTTGGGTTCTTCGCTTCGCTCAAAAACGCCAACGTAAGCATGATTACAGCGAACGCTCGTGAGAGCAGCGCATTCATCGAAACCATTCGTGGCGTGGCGACTATAAAGGCCTTTGGTGAGGAAGCCAACCGACAGCGCTACTGGCAGCAGAAGAAGGCCGACGCCGTCAATGCTGAGATCAAAGCCGGTCGGCTCAGCGCCGGGTTTAATGCCGGCGAAGACCTCGTAATGGCGGTTGAACGTATCCTCTTCGTCTATGTCGCCATTCGCTACGCGATGCTCGGGCAGCTCTCGCTCGGCATGATTTTCGCTCTCCAATCGTATCGTCAGCAATTTCTGGACGCAGTGCGCAGGCTGATACAACAGGGCGTTTCCTACCGTCTTCTCGATATGCATTTGACTCGGATCGCCGATATCGCCCTTAGCACTCCCGAAGCGGCGAGCGTCGGGGGTTTATCGCTGCTGAACGAGCGTGAGGCGCCGGCCCGCATTGAGTTGCGCGATGTTCGGTTTCGCTATGCCCCGAATGAGCCCGAAATATTGCAGGGCATCAATCTGACCATCGAGGCGGGAGAGATGGTCGCCTTCGTTGGCGCGTCCGGCGGCGGAAAGACCACGCTCATGAAGGTCATGATGGGTCTCCTCATGCCGACTTACGGCCAGGTATTAGTGAACGGCCAGCCGCTTGCTTCCTTTGGTGTGGCCCGCTGGCGTCGTGAAATTGCGTCAGTTGCCCAGGATGACGTCCTCTTCGCTGGGTCGCTCGCTGACAATATATGCATGTTTGATCCCAACCCTGACAACGAACGAATGTTGCGTGCTGCGGAGGCGGCAAGCATCCGCGACGACATCGACCGGATGCCGATGGGTTTCCATACGCCGGTCGGCGATATGGGCTCCGTGCTCTCGGGAGGACAAAAGCAACGGGTGATGCTTGCTCGTGCTCTCTATCGGCAGCCGAGCATGCTTCTCCTCGACGAAGCTACAGCCCATCTTGATCCCGACAGCGAGCGCGCTGTTGGCGGAGCGGTCCGGGCACTTCACTGTACGCGCGTGGTTATCGCCCATCGGCCGCAAACCATTCAGCGCGCCGATCGGCTATTTAATGTCGCCAACGGGCAATGCTTTCTTGTGGAGCCTCGCAAGTTTGTGGTCGCTCAACCCACCTGAGCCGAATGAGCTGCCCGTGTGGTAGGCATTTTTTGCTTACGACTGCAGTAGCTAAGATCGGAATAGCGGGATCAACCCAGTTTGGACTAAAAAAAGTTCCGCTCCGCGGCACATCTGACCCGCGGAACAGCAAGAATATAAGGCCGTGTCCTTGATAGATCAGTCGATGATTGATAATACGATGTGTACTGGAAATAGTAGGCTTCACAGTAGGATGGGAAACGGTTCTCGACATGAGTAAAGTGACGCTGGGTAGACCAAAGAATAGAACCAAGTTTATATCCGGCACACTTACGTTTCCAACCATGACCTATCCATCTGGCTTACTGCTGAGAGATGCAGCTCAAAGATGCGCGTACGAATCTGCTCCGAATTCGTCTATATTAACACTAAAAGGATTCGCCGCTCGGCTAGAATCTGAGTACTTTGCAGAAGAATACCCGAATTTAAACGATGAACTGTCTAGTTTTATTGATGATGCAAATGTAAATTACAATTTACATTTAGCTGAAAAGCTGGAGCGCGAATTTCGGGTATGTAAGAAGAATATCTCTAATGTGGTACCTGCCATAGAGGGAGACGGACAATTCTTTCTGGATACAATTAAGACTATTCACCGAGCACTGGGCGAGGGTGCGGATACTTTCCGGGTAAGCGCAGTCGCTATCGGATCAGATCGGCTGGGCAACCAAGTTATCTTCCCTCATCATACTCAATGTATTCCGCTATTGCTAAACCTCCACGCCTTTCTCCAAGTAAATTTTCGTGATCATCCCGTACTTAGTGCTATAGTTTCATACGGTGCTCTGATCCATGCGCATCCTTTTAATGACGGTAACGGTAGAACAAGCAGAGTTATATTTAACCTGTTGGCAATGGCTGGAACTAACAGTGGGCATTTTCTGCCGATTCGTGGGATAGCGGGGGTCAGTTTAGGCGGATTTCTGATAACTCTCAGAAGGGCGTTGTATGGCGGGGAGTGGGAGCCTCTTCAGAAGTTCTTCGGGGATGGACTGCGTCTTTCGGCAAAGCTACAGCAATTTGAATGACCTAGGCAGTTCCCGAGAACCTGAAGGGCAGTGGTAAGAGGAGGTTGTGAATGCGACTTTTGACCGATTACGAGCTTGATCTAGTTGCGGGGGGCAACACCTATTCTGACTCGCAGGGGTATATCACCGTGGCGCCGGGCGGCGGCGGAGGTGGCGGTATCGGTGGATTCGACCCCGGCAGCGGAGGCGGCAGTGGTGGTGGTAGTGGCACTACTCCGCCTAACGATCCACCGCCTAACGCGCCAACTCCCGCCGATACACACATTGATTGTGTAGCAAAACATATGGCGGACCAAATCGCCCAAAAAAGCGATAATCATTACATGGAATATGCGGGGGTGATTTATGTGAGCCCGGACGGAAGCGTCCATGCCTCTAATATCTTACCCAACGGTCAGTCAGGTGGTTCGACGACTACGTCGCATTCATATCAAGACTACGGCGTGCCTGATGGCGCATACATCATCGGTATAGTTCACAATCATCCTGACCAAGTACTGCAAGATCCTAGCACGGGCGCCACTGAGCCGGTCAGCAATCCAACCCTCGCTGCAGACCCTTCATACCTCGATATGAAGGGCTTGGATGATTTGCATACGGCATATTCTCAATATTCGGGCTACCCGTTCGATCCCAATGATTTGAGATCGTACATTTCGTTTGATGGGCAAACTAGTGAGTACGATTGGAAAGACCAGGACTGGTCGCATCTGAGCGGAGGCAATACCGGACAGGCGCCTTGGGCACAGAAATCTAATTTCGAACCAGCGTGTGAGAGTTAGTCGTGGCAAACTTCACCATAATGCTCTTCGCCCTAGGGACGGCTTGGTTAGGCGCAGGATTGGAAAGCCCGCAAAGGACTTTCCCCCCTCGACCGGCAATACCTGGAAATTTTGAACCGCCGCAGCCGAGTGCCATTAAAATATCGTTTTCGGCAGAATGTCAGGAAAAGCATCTCTCACTTACTTTGAAAAGCCCTGGTCCAGAGCGAGTGACTGATTTTCGCTTTGGGTCCCAAAAAATTTCATCTGCTGATCTTCAGAGTCTCAACTCTTGGCTATCTCGATTGAGGGGAAGTGTAGGTGCCAAGGTATTGTGCGACAGAAATGGTGCACGCATCGTGTTCGAAGAGCAGTTCGACTTTGACAGAGCGGCACGGCGATGGGTTGAGGTTAGCTATTTCAAAAATAAGCTTTCGTTGGAGGACACAAAATAGAAATCCCCAGCGCGGTCGAACCAGGACTCCTTGGTTAGAGCCAAAGATGGTGGTGGTAGCGAGCTTATAGCTGGATGAGCTGCGTAGCTTCTACCGAAGTCGACCGCTCTGATTCATGCGCACCCGTTTAATAACGGCAACGGTAGAACAAGTAGAGTTGTATTTAACCTGTTGGCAATGGCCGGAACTAACAGTGGGCATTTTCTACCGATTCGTGGGATAGCGGGGGTCGGTTTAGGCGGATTTCTGACAACTCTCAGAAGGGCGTTGTATGGCGGGGGCCTAGGCAGTTCCCGAGAACCTGAAGGGCAGTGGTAAGAGGAGGTTGTGAATGCGACTTTTGACCGATTACGAGCTTGATCTAGTTGCGGGGGGCAACACC
>JGI24740J21852_10000297_pt1 | contig 21146 bp, 17 predicted proteins | sample KBSCornC6_FD_21852 | JGI IMG/M metagenome (IMG submission 21852) | reverse complement strand
CCCCGGCCGAGATGCGCCAGACGCTGAACGGCCTGTTTGACGGCAGCATGCGCGGCCGCACGCTGTACGTGGTGCCGTTCTCGATGGGCCCGCTGGGTTCGCCGATCGCGCACATTGGCGTGGAACTGTCGGACAGCCCGTACGTGGCCGTCAACATGCGCATCATGACCCGCATGGGTCGTGCGGTGTATGACGTGCTCGGCACCGACGGCGATTTCGTGCCGTGCGTGCACACCGTCGGCAAACCGCTGGCCGCTGGCGAGAAAGACGTGCCATGGCCGTGCAACCCGACCAAGTACATCGTGCACTTCCCGGAAACGCGCGAAATCTGGTCGTTCGGCTCGGGCTACGGCGGCAACGCGCTGCTGGGCAAGAAGTGCTTCGCGCTGCGGATCGCCTCCACCATGGGCCGCGACCAAGGGTGGCTCGCCGAACACATGCTGATCCTGGGCGTGACCTCGCCCGAGGGCAAGACGTACCACGTGGCGGCCGCCTTCCCGTCGGCCTGCGGCAAGACCAACTTTGCGATGCTGATTCCGCCCGCCGGCTTCAACGGGTGGAAGGTCACGACCATCGGCGACGACATCGCCTGGATCAAGCCGCGCCAGGACGCCGACGGCCAGACCCGCCTGTACGCCATCAACCCGGAATCGGGCTTCTTTGGCGTGGCACCGGGCACGGGCGAAAAGACCAACCCCAATGCAATGGCCACGCTCAAGGAAAACGTCATCTTCACCAACGTGGCGCTGACGGACGACGGCGACGTGTGGTGGGAAGGCATGACCGACGCCGTGCCCGCGCACCTGACCGACTGGCAGGGCCAAAGCTGGACGCCGGAGATTGGCAAGGAAACCGGCCGCAAGGCCGCGCATCCGAACGCCCGTTTCACGGCACCGGCGGCGCAATGCCCGTCGATCGATCCGGAATGGGACAACCCGGCCGGCGTACCCATTGATGCGTTCATCTTTGGTGGCCGCCGCTCGACCACCGTGCCGCTCGTTACCGAAGCGCGCGACTGGACCGAAGGCGTGTACATGGCCGCCACAATGGGCTCGGAAACCACCGCCGCCGCTGCCGGTCAGCAAGGCGTGGTGCGCCGCGACCCGTTCGCCATGCTGCCGTTCTGCGGCTACAACATGGCCGACTACTTCGCGCACTGGCTCAAGCTGGGCGACCAGCTCGCCAAGAGCGGCGCCACGCTGCCGAAGATCTTCTGCGTGAACTGGTTCCGCAAGGACGAGAACGGCAAGTTCGTGTGGCCGGGCTTTGGCGAGAACATGCGCGTGCTGAAGTGGATGATCGACCGCCTCGAAGGCCAGGCGCAGGGCGATGCGCATGCCTTTGGTGTGTCGCCGCGCTATGAAGAACTGCGCTGGGATGGGCTGAACTTCACGGCGGAGCAGTTCGCCAAGGTGATCTCGGTCGACGCTGCCGCGTGGCAGCAGGAACTGGCGCTGCACGATCAGCTGTTCACGCAGTTGGCGCATGGCCTGCCGCAGGCGCTGCCGGAGGCGAAGGCGCGCCTGGAGGGGCGCTTGGCAGGGTGATCCCCCCACCGGCCGCAAAAAGCCCGCCTAGTGCGGGCTTTTTTTTGTTCGCACGCCCGGTCACTGCCTAAACAATGAGCAGTAATCCTAAAGTTTTAAATCGCGCGATTTACCCCTATCCACAAAACGGTCGCTTGATTTAAATTCCGCAATATTCAGCTGTAAAAAATACAACCATCGGAGGCCCGCGTTTCATTATGCCAGCAATAACATAATGAATGCTGAATTATGCCAACAGCGAATCGTCGGGGGCGCGGCACCACGCCAACCCCTTGTCTGGCATAGCTTTGTGAAGCATGCATGTCAATCGAATGCGTACGCAAAGTTCGGTGTCGTCTAAATTTCCAAATTTTAAAAATCCCGCGTGACGAATTCCGGCGGGATTCTTATAATCCGGCAAAACAGAATTCCTTTTCCTTGAGCCGGAGGGGGATTCACTAGAGGAAACGAGAAAGGCAACAAGCCAATGCAACAGGGAGGGTACCCCCTCTTCTCCACGGCGCTCGGGGGGGCGTCGGCTCGGTTTTGCGTGCATGTGGTGTCGAACTTTGTGCAAACGATTGCATAAATGAGGCACCGAATCGCAGCGCCGAGGCTTGTGAACCCATCTCAACACCACACACCCTGGAGTGATCCGGGGGGCTCCGCTGGGGATCGTCCGACCGGGAACGGCAGTACACGACGATCAGCGCCAGGCCTGTCCGGCCGGGCGGCAGCGCCCGCAAGAACGACATGCGAGCAAACGCGCAGCGCTCGCATGCCACTCATAACAACGCGCACCGCAGACAGAAGAGCGCGGCCGCAAGGCTGCTCGCCGGAGTGTGTCGGCTGGTTAGACGGGAGGTATCACAAAGTGGGTATTCAGATCATGCTGGTCGAACAGGACCAGGCAGAGGGGGAGCGTCTGTCGTTTTCCCTGCGTGACGGTGGACACGACGTTCAACGTGTCGGCAATCCAGGGCAGGCGCAGGCGGCCATCCAGGTCGCCATGCCGGAACTGCTGCTCATGGAGTGGACGTGGCCCGAGCGCGAGTCGATCGACATGCTGCTGGCCTTGCGCGCCAACATGCAGACGCGCGGCCTGCCGGTCATCGTGCTATCTCGCCATGGCGATGCGCGCGCCAAGATTGCCGCGCTTGACGCCGGTGCCGATGACTACGTCGTCAAGCCGTGCGACACGGGCGAACTGCATGCGCGCATCCGCGCGGTGCTGCGCCGCCGGGCGCCGCAGCAGCATGGCGATGACGTGCTGCAAGTCAACGGCCTGCGCCTGGATCCGCTCACCTTGGGCGTGATGGCGCAAACCGACACGGGGCCGCGCGCCATTCCGCTCAGCCCGCTGGAATTCCGCCTGCTGCACTTCCTGGTGGCGCATCCGCAACGCGTGCATTCGCGTACCCAACTGCTCGATCGCGTGTGGGGCAATCACGTGTTCGTTGGGGAACGCACTGTTGACGTGCACGTGCGCAAGCTGCGCGTGGCGCTGGCAGGCACGCCGTGCGATGGCCTGATCCAGACAGTACGCGGCGGCGGCTATCGCCTCGTCGTGGGTGCCAGTGGGGCGACCGCCGCGCACACTGCCGACGCCATCAGCATGCAGCTCGAAGCCGCCACCCGCAAAGCCGAACTGCCGTCGTACGGGCCTATCCCAACGGGCCGCTCGCTGGGCACAGGGCCGGTACATCTGGGCGCCTGAGCCCCGGGTCGATCCGGCCTCATCGCATTCTCCACCTGACGACCATCCTGTCGCCCGCATTGCGCGGCGATCGGATGGTCGTGCCATCTCAAGCCATCAAGGAATCGAACATGAAGCTGTGGTGCAGCGGTGTACTGCTGGCTGCTCTGGCCGCACTCTCCCTGGGCGCATACGCGCAGGAAGTCACGCCGGGCCTGTGGGAAAGCACAACCAGCCTGACGCTGAACGGCAAGCCGTTGCCGCACGTTGACGAGCAAGGCCGCCAAGTACCCAGCCGGCCCGAGCGCGGCTGCCTGAGTGCGAACGACGCCAGCGATATCCGGGCCACGTTCGAGCGCAATATCCGCAGAGACCACGGAAGCTGCTCGCTCACGCGCTGGAACTACGCCGTGGGCACGCTGAAGGTCTCGCTGTCGTGTACAGACCCGCAGGGCGGCAAGGGCGTACTCGAAGCCAGCGGCCCGCTCACACCCACCACGTTCAACATCACGGGCAATGGCCAGTACCAGCACCCGCAGTACGGGCCGATGAAGAGCGGCTTCCACTACCAGGGGCGCTACCTCGGCGCGTGCAAGTCGTAAGCGGCGCATCAAGCAAAAACGGCCGGACTGCAGATGCAGTGCCGGCCGTTTTTGCTTTGGAGCAACGCCGATCAGCGCTGGCTTTCGCGCCAGCGCTTGAGCCAGCCCAACCCTTCACTTGTACCTGCACGCGGGCGGTACTCGCAGCCGACCCAGCCGTCGTAGCCGAGCGTATCCATCAGCGCGAAGAGGTGCGGATAGTTCAGCTCACCTGCGTCCGGCTCATGGCGATCGGGCACGCCGGCAATCTGCACGTGGCCGACGCCGCCCTCACCCACATACCGCTTGAGCTTGACCGACAGATCGCCTTCCATGATCTGCGCGTGGTACAGGTCGAATTGCACCTTCACGTTAGACGCGCCCACCTCCTTGCACACGGCATGCGCCTGCGCCTGATGCGTCAGGAAGAAGCCCGGCATGTCGCGCGTGTTGATCGGCTCCAACACGACGGTGATGCCCGCGCCGGCCGCCTCGCGCGCGGCGTAGGCAACATTGCTTACGTAGGTGGCGTGATGGCGTGCGCGGTCGGCATCGGCTGGTATCAGACCGGCCATCACATGCAGGCGCGTGTTGCCGAGCACTTGCGCATACTCCAGGGCCGTCGCAATGCCGCGCTTGAATTCCTCTTCACGTCCCGGCAATGACGCGATGCCGCGCTCGCCGGCGGCCCAGTCGCCCGGAGGCGCGTTGAACAGCGCCTGCTTGAGCCCGGCATCGTCGAGACGCGCGCGGATCTCGGCCTTGTCAAAGTCATAGGGGAAGAGAAACTCCACGCCCTCAAAGCCATCCTTTGCCGCAGCGGCAAAGCGGTCGAGGAAGGCGTGCTCCTGGTACATCATGGACAGGTTGGCGGCAAAGCGCGGCATATCAAACCCTCTGGAAACAATTGCTTGGTTGCTTATTTATTGACCAGCTTGGCAGGCGTGCGCAACACGGCGATGCAGCCGAGCACCAGCACGCCGGCCAGCGCGTACATGCCCGTTGCGGTGCTGCCGGTCATGTCCTTGAGCGCCCCGATCATATAGGGGCTCACGAAACCGGCCAGGTTGCCCACCGAGTTGATGGCGGCGATGCCCGCAGCCGCCGCAGTGCCTTGCAGGAACGCGGTCGGCAGCGACCAGAACAGCGGCGCGCAGGTCAGCACACCAGCCGCCGCCAGCGACAGGAACACGATCGACAACGCCACGTTGTTGCCCGCCGTGGCCACCACTGCAAAACCAACCGCCCCCATCAGCGCCGGCACAACCAGATGCCAGCGGCGCTCGCGGCGCGCATCGGCGCTGCGGCCGATCAGCACCATGGTGATCGCCGCGCAGAGGTACGGAATGGCGGAGAGCACGCCCACCATGAAGGTGTCCTTCACGCCCGCGTTCTTCACCAGCGTCGGCATCCAGAACGTCAACCCATACTGGCCCATGACGAAGGCAAAGTAGATCAGGCTCATGCCCCACACGCGCAAGTCCGAGAACACCTTGCCGATGCCGGGGTGCTCGGTCTTGCCCTTATTGTCCGCAGCGATGTTGGCTTCGAGGATCTGCTTCTCGTCTTCGCTCAGCCACTTGGCTTTGCGGATGCTGTCGTCAAACTTCCACAGCACCAGCAGGCCGACCAGCACAGCAGGAATCGCTTCGATCACGAACATCCACTGCCAGCCCTGCCAGCCGCTGTGGTCATGGAACGCGCTCATGATCCAGCCCGACAGCGGATTGCCGAAGATGCCCGAGATAGGAATTGCCGCCATGAACATCGCCACGATGCGCGCGCGGCGGTGCGACGGATACCAGTACGTCAGGTACAGGATGATGCCGGGGTAAAAACCGGCCTCCGCCAGGCCCAGCAGGAAACGCATCACGTAGAACTGCGTGGGCGTCTGCACGAAGGCGAACGCGCCCGAGATCAGCCCCCACGTGATCATGATCCGCGCGATCCAGATGCGCGCGCCGATCTTGTTCATCAGCAGGTTGCTCGGCACCTCGAAGAGGAAGTAGCCGATGAAGAAGATGCCGGCGCCCAGCCCGTACACCGTCTCGGAAAAATTCAGCGCCTGCGACATCTGCAGCTTGGCGAAGCCCACGTTCACGCGGTCGAGATACGCGACCACGTAACACAGCATGATGAGCGGAACGATGCGGCGCGACACGCGTGCGTAGACGCTGTCCTCTTTTGAAACGGCGTGCGAAGGCAGCGCCGCCGTGGTGGCGGTGGAGGTGTTCATGTGGTCTCCAATCTAGGTTTTATAGGGGCCGTGGTGGCTTACCAGCGGGCCCCGAACGTCTGGCGCAATTCGTCGATTTGCGCATCGGACAGCGGTGCGGGCTTCGGCTCCGTCATCAGCCAAAGCTTGGCGGTTTCTTCCAGTTCTTCCAGGGCGTAGGCCGCGTTCGATACCGAGCCGTGCCACACAACGGGGCCCAGGCGATCAAGCAGCACGGCGCGCACATCAGTCGCCAGTGCGGCGATCTGCGCAGCCACATCCGGGTGCCCCGGACGTTGGTATTGGATGAGCGGTACGTGGCCGACCTTCATCACGTAGTACGGCGTGATCGGCGGCAGCACATCGGCCTCGCGCCAGACACCGGCTAGCGTGAGCGCCACCAGGTGCGTCGAGTGCGTGTGCACCACGGCGTGCGCGTCGGCATTGCGGTCGTAGATGCCGCGATGCAGGGCGAGCGTCTTCGATGGCTTGTCGCCGCTGACCCACTCGCCCGCCGTGCTGACCTTGGCGATGCGCGCAGGGTCCAGCGTGCCGAGGCATGCGTCGGTGGGCGTGATGAGCCAGCCGTCCGGCAAACGCGCGCTGATGTTGCCGGCGGTGCCGACCGTGTAACCGCGCGCATACAGGCTCTGGCCCGCGCGCGCGACTTCTTCGCGCAGCGCATTTTCATTGGCGGTGGTCATGCGACCGGCTCCGTCGTGGCTTGCGCCAATTGCGCCAGCGCTTTCTCGAAGAAATCGACCGTACCGAAGTTGCCCGACTTCAACGCCAGCGCAATGGGGTCATCGCCAATGGTGGCCGTCCAGGGCACGCCCGGATCAATCTGCGGGCCGATGCGCAACGCGCGCACATCGAGCGCCTGCACAACCGCGCCCGAGGTCTCGCCGCCAGCCACCACGAAGCGGCGCACGCCATCGGCATGCAGCGCACGGGCGATGCGGCCGAGCGCCTCTTCGACCAGCTTGCCGGCGCGCTCCACACCCAGCGTCTTCTGCACCTGGGCGACTTGCTCTGGCGCGCTGGTCGCGTAGACCAGCACAGTTTGACCGGCGTGGCGCTGCACGAAATCGAGCGCCTCGACCACCACCGACTGGCCTTCAGCCAGCGCGAGCGGATCAATCTGAAATGCCGGGCGCGACGCGCGCCAGTGCGCCACCTGCGCGTTCGTTGCGCGCGAGCAGCTACCCGACAGCACGATGGCCGAGTCAGCCACGGCGGGCAATTGCGCCGCGTCACCATGCTCGGTGATGAGGCCTGCGCGTCGGTATTGCGCCGGCAAGCCAAGCGCCAAGCCCGAGCCGCCCGTGAGCAGCGGCAGATCGGCAAACGCTTCGCCCAGCACGATCAGATCGTCGTTGGAGATCGCATCGGCAATCGCCAGCTTCACGCCGTCGGCGCGCAGTTGCTGCGCCTGATCGCGCGCGGCTTGCGCACCGCGCATTACCGTGTCGTAACGCAGCAAACCCACCTTGCCCTCGCTCTGGCGCGCGAGCACCGGCACGAGGTTCGGGTCGCGCATCGGCGTGAGCGGATGGTGTTCCATGCCCGACGCGTTGAGCAGCACATCGCCAACGAAGAGGTGGCCACGGAAGATCGTGCGACCGTTCTCGGGAAACGCCGGGCACGCGAGCGTGAAGTCGGTGCCGAGTTCTGCCATCAGCGCCTCGGCCACGGGGCCGATGTTGCCGTCGTCGGTCGAATCGAAGGTCGAGCAGTATTTGAAGAAGAAGCGCGAGCAGCCTTGCGCACGCAGCCAGCGCAGCGCGGCGAGCGACTGCTGCACGGCATCGGCCGCCGGAATCGTGCGCGACTTGAGTGCGACGACGATGGCGTCTGCATCAGCAGCGATGGCTTCATCGCCCGCTTGTGGGACGCCGATGGTCTGCACCGTGCGCATGCCGGCGCGCACGAGCATGTTGGCGAGGTCGGTTGCGCCGGTGAAGTCATCGGCGATACAACCGAGCACGGGGCGGGAGGTCTGCGCTGCGCTCATTTCGATTGACCCTCCGGCAGCGTGATGCCCGGGAAGATCTTGATGACGGCCGAATCGTCTTCCTTCGCATAACCGGCGGTGGACGCCTGCATGAACATCTGATGCGCGGTGGCCGCCAGCGGCAGCGGAAACTTGGTCGCGCGCGCGGTATCGAGCACCAGCCCCAAATCCTTGACGAAGATATCGACGGCGGACAGCGGCGTGTAGTCACCGGCCAGCACATGGGCCATGCGGTTTTCGAACATCCAGCTGTTGCCCGCGCTGTGGGTGATGACTTCGTACAGCGCGTCGGCTGCCACGCCTTCGCGCAGGCCGAGGGCCATGGCTTCAGCAGCGGCAGCGATGTGCACGCCGGCCAGCAACTGGTTGATGATCTTGACCTTGCTGCCCGCGCCCGCTTTGTCGCCCAGGCGATAGACCTTGCCGGCCATGGCGTCGAGCACCTGGCCCGCAGCGGCATAAGCGGCGGGCGTGGCCGAGGTCATCATCGTCATCTGGCCCGAGGCAGCCTTGGCGGCGCCGCCGGAAATGGGGCCGTCCACGTATAGGATGCCCTGCTGCGCCAAGCGCGCCTCCAGCGCGATCGACCAGTTCGGGTCCACGGTCGAACACATGACGAAGGTGCTGCCCGGCTTCATTGCAGCGGCCGCGCCGTTCTCGCCAAACAGCACGGATTCCGTCTGCGCGGCGTTGACCACCACAGAGACGATCACGTCCGCTCCAGCAGCTACCTCGGCTGGCGTTGCACAGGCCACGCCGTCTTCCTTGGCGAAATCTGCGGCGGCGCCGGGGCGCGCGTCGCATGCGAAAACGGTGTAGCCGTTGTGACGCAGGGTCTTGGCAATGCCCAAACCCATGGCGCCGAGTCCGATCACGCCAACCTTCCGGTCAGCCGTCGATTGCGTCATGAAGTGCTCCTGAAATCAGTCTTGCGCAACGTCCCGGCCCTCGGCCAGGCGACGTGCGGCATTGAACATGTGGGTCTGCGCGGCATTGCGCGCAGCGAGTGCGTCGCGGGCGCGGATGGCCTCAACCATCGCGCGGTGCTCGTCGCGCACCTGGCGGGCGAAGTCTTCGCGGCGCGCTTCGTTGCTGCGCGTCACGCCAATCGCTTCTTCCAGGTACTGGCTGAAGAAGCCCAGCGCCTGCACGAGGAACGGATTGCCGCTGGCCGCCGCAATGGCGTGGTGAAAGCGCAGGTCTTCGGCCACGCCGTCGCCGCCGGCCGCCACGGCGGCGTCGATGCCGTCGAGCGCGGCGTCGATCTCGACCATCTGGGCGTCGGTGCGGCGCTGGGCGGCCATCGCCGCGCCTTCGGCTTCCAGCGCGCGGCGCAGTTCGATGATGTGCAGCACGGCATCGATCGACCCGGCCTGCGCTGCGTCGATACGGAGCGGCTTCAGGCCGGCCTGCTGCGTGACGTACACGCCGCTTCCCTGGCGCGCTTCGACCACGCCCTCATGGCGCAGGCGCGAAATCGCCTCGCGGATCACGGTGCGGCTGACGCCAAATTCCTGGCCGAGCACGGTTTCCGACGGCATGCGTTCGCCGCGGCGCAGTTCACCGGCGTCGATCTTGTCCATCAGGGTTTGGGCCACGCGGTCGGATAGGGAGGGCGCGGCGTCGAGTTTTTCAAACATGGTGTGTCGCTTGGCAAGCGTAAATTCGTCGTGTCATCATACAAGTTGAGTCGCAGAGCTTCATCCCTGTTTACCCTAGGCATCGATTAGATCGCCGGGCGATCCACGTTCGGCACAAGGAGACACCATGAACATCGTCATCACCGGCGGCGCCGGTTTTTTGGGCCAGCGCGTGCTGGCGGCATTGCTCCAGCAACCCGGCCTGCCAGGCGCGGATGGCACGGTCCAGCCTGTCGACACCTTCATCGTGCTGGATCAGGTGGCCGGCCAGATTACCGACCCGCGCGTGCGCTATGTGACGGGCGATGCATCGGACCCCGCCCTCATCGCCCAGGTGATCGATGAAAACGTGGGCGGCGTATTCCACCTCGCCGCAGTGGTGAGCGGCACGGCCGAGGCCGATTTCGACCTCGGCATGCGCGTGAACTTGGACGGCACGCGTGCGTTGCTGGATGCCTTGCGTGCGCAGCAGGCCAAGACGGGCCGCGCGCCGCGTGTGCTGTTCGCCAGTTCGGTGGCGGTGTTCGGCGGCCAACTGCCGGCGGTTGTGACCGATGACACGGCGGCCACGCCGCAGGCGTCGTACGGCGTACAGAAGCTGATGGGCGAATTCCTGGTCGGCGAGTATTCGCGCAAGGGCTACATCGATGGCCGCGCGGTGCGCATCCCGACCGTATCTGTGCGGCCGGGCAAGCCGAATGGCGCAGCGTCGAGCTTTGCCAGCGGGATCATCCGCGAGCCGCTGGCGGGCGAAGAAGCCATCTGCCCGGTGGAGGCGGAGACCGAACTGTGGCTGGCATCCCCACGCCAAGTGGTGGCTTCGCTGTTGCATGCGTTCACGCTGCCGGCATCGGCGTGGGGCAACCGCCGTTCGCTGAACTTGCCGGGCATCACGGTGCGTGTGGGGGAGATGGTGGAGGCGCTGCGCAAGGTCGCGGGCGATGCACCGGTCGAACGCATCCGCTGGGAGCCGGACGCGCGCATCAAGGCCATCGTGCAAAGCTGGCCCGCACGCTTCGATACCGCACGCGCGGATGCGATGGGATTCGGGCGCGACACCTCGTTCGAGACGATGGTGCGCGAGTACGTGGAAAGCGTGAAGGCGCGCTGAAGGCTCAGCGCCTAGCGTCCCTTCCCCAACTCCACCGCAAACTTCACCAGTTCCGCCTGCCCCTCGATGCCGAGCTTGCGCTTGAGGTTCAGGCGGTGCGATTCCACCGTGCGCACCGACAAGCCGAGTTCATCCGCAATGCGCTTGTTGGCGTAGCCCTTGGCAATGCCGTCGAGGATGTCGCGCTCGCGCGGCGTGAGGGCTTCCACCGGTGTGGGCATGACGGCCTGTTCGGCCATGCGCATCGCGAGTTGGGCGCTGTAGAACGGGCGGCCGGCCAGCACGGCATCAATGGCTTCGACCAGTTCGCTGGCGGGCGCGTCCTTGAGCACGTAGCCGCGCGCGCCGGCGCGGATCACCTGGCGCACGTATTCCAGGTTGTCGTGCATCGAGAGCACCAGCACGGCGATCTCCGGAAATTCTTCCGCAAACTTTTCGGTGAGCGCGATGCCGTTCATGCCGCGCATGCCGATATCCATCAGCGCCAGGTCGGGCGACAGCGTGCGTGCGGCTTCGAGCGCGGCGGCCGCATCGCCCGCCTCGCCGACGACTTCGAAATGCGGCACGGCCTCCAGCCGCACGCGCACGCCATCGCGCACCAGCGGGTGATCATCAACAAGCAGCAATTTGACGGGCGCGTTCATACAAGTGAAGACGTGGCGGCCGAAGCCAGTTGAGCGATGACAGCGTGGGGCAGCACGACACACACTTCAGTGCCGTGCCGCGTGTCGTCCATGCTGGAGACGATGGTACAGGTGCCGCCCAGCGCGGCCATGCGTTCGCGCATGTTGCGCAGGCCGATGCCGTGTTCGGGGTCCACCTGCACGGACTCGACGTCGAAACCGGGGCCGTTGTCGCGAATGGATAGCCGCACGGCATCGACATTGTTCTCCAACAGCACGCTGATACGCGTGGCTTGCGTGGCATGGCGCTCGATGTTGGAGATGGCCTCCTGCGCGATGCGGAACAGCGCCGTGTTGCAGGCATCCGGCAACTGCACCGGCGGGCCGACACGTTCGAGTGCAATGGCAAAACTGGGCTGACGGTCTTCGTGCGCCTCGCGTGTTTCGCGCACGAGCAACTCCAGTGCCGCAGCCAAACCCAGATCATCGAGCAGTGCAGGGCGCAGGTTGTGCGACACGCGCCGCACTTCACCCAGCGCGCTGTTCAGGCGATCCAGCGCGCGGCGCAGCATGCTGGCCGCCCGTTCGATCGACACCGTCGGCGCGGATGGTGTTTCGAGATGGCCGTGCGCCGTCTCGAGCAGCAGCTTGGTCGACACCAGCACCTGGCTGATCCCGTCGTGCAACTCACGTGAGACGCGCGCCCGCTCGTCTTCCTGAGACCGCACCACCTGCTGCGCAAGCTGCCGCAGCTTGGCGTCGGCCTCGCGGTGGTCGCTCACGTTCAGCGCCAGGCCGCTGCCGGCCACCAGCAGGATGCTGATCGCGGCAATGCCTACCACCCAGGCCAGCGTCTGGTCGATGTTGGCTTGCGCGCGTTGGTCGATCTCGCGCAGGGTCTGCTCGATGTCGTCCAGGTAGAGCCCGGTGCCGACCATCCAGCCCCATTGCGGAATCGGCTCCACATAGCCGAGCTTGGGCACGCTCTGGTGCGTGGAGGGCTTGTCCCACATGTAGCGCACGAAGCCGCCGCCATTCTGGGCCGCAGCTACCAGCTTCTGGATGGTGGGCTGGCCGCGGGCATCGGTGAGGTCCCACAAGTCACGACCGACAAGTTCCGGCTGGCGCGGATGCATGAGATTGCGCCCGCGCAGGTCGTAGAGGAAGAAGTAGCCGTCGGTGCCGAAGTCGAGGCGGGCGAGGGTGCGCATGGCTTCGTCGCGCGTCGCCGCATCATTTTTTTCGGATGCCAGCAGTGGAGCGATGGCGCTCTGCGCGAGCTGGACGTAGGCGCGCAGCTCCGTCTCCTTGGCTTGCAGATAGGCGGATTCCACCAACTGCCGCTCGTGCTTGGCCAGCGCGATCGACTGGTGCCGCACAGTCAGCATGATCGCCAGCATGGCGATGGTCAGCGGTGCGACGGCGAGCAGCAGGATCTTCTGGCGGAGCTTCATGGCGGAGCGCGGCATCTTGCGTTGCAACATCGCAAGGTGGGACGCAATTTCGATTGGAAGTCGCATCAACTGCGTAGTACTACGGACATGTGCTGCGTAGTCCTCCGCTTGTGGCGCGGGCAGGGCTGGCAAATACTACACGCCCCTGTCACGGGGCAGGACGTAGAGCCGCTAACCAAACTGTCCTGGCTAGGCGTGCCGACGCAGACAGTACAAGTGGTACGGCAAGTCGGCGCAACGACGCCAGGGCGGTTTGGTTAGCGGCTCTTACAACAGGGATGAATCCACATCCCGCATTCAGCACATAACTTCGACCAAGGTTCGAGGAGACCGACATGAGCTTCGTCAGGCAACACCTGATCTGGCTGGTCGTCGCCATTCTTGGCGCGTCTGCCTTTGCCACCGTTGCGCTTGCGCGCGGCGAGGCAGTCAGCGCGCTGTGGGTGGTGGTGGCCGCCGTGTGCATCTATCTGATCGCATACCGCTACTACAGCCGCTTCATTGCCGACAAGGTGCTCGGCTTGGACGGCACCCGCAAGACACCCGCCTGGGTGCACAACGACGGGCTCGACTACGTCCCGACCAACAAGAACGTGCTGTTCGGCCACCACTTCGCGGCCATTGCCGGTGCCGGCCCGCTGGTGGGCCCCGTGCTGGCCGCGCAGATGGGCTATCTGCCCGGCATGCTGTGGATCCTGGCCGGCGTGGTGTTTGCCGGCGCGGTGCAGGACTTCGTCGTGCTGTTCATCTCCACCCGCCGCGACGGCCGCTCGCTGGGCGACCTGGTGAAGAGCGAGATGGGCACGGTGCCCGGCGTGATCGCGCTGTTTGGCGCCTTCCTCATCATGATCATCATCCTGGCCGTGCTGGCGCTGATCGTGGTGAAGGCGCTGGTGGGCTCACCGTGGGGCACGTTCACGGTGGCCGCGACGATTCCCATCGCGCTGTTCATGGGCATCTACGTGCGCTACATCCGCCCGGGCCGTATCGGTGAGATCTCCATCATCGGCTTCGTCCTGCTGATGCTCGCCATCATCGGTGGCCAGGCCGTGCACGAGAACGCTGCCCTGGCGCCGCTGTTCACGTTCGACGGCAAGGCGCTCACGTGGATGCTGATCGGTTACGGCTTCGTTGCCTCTGTACTGCCGGTGTGGCTGCTGCTGGCCCCGCGCGATTACCTGTCGACGTTCCTGAAGATCGGCACCATTCTCGCGCTGGCCATCGGCATCCTGATCGTCGCGCCGCAGATGCAGATGCCGCAGCTCACGCAGTTTGCTGCGGGCGGTGGCCCGGTGTGGTCGGGCAACCTGTTCCCGTTCCTGTTCATCACGATTGCGTGCGGCGCGGTGTCGGGCTTCCACTCGCTCATCTCGTCGGGCACCACGCCCAAGCTGCTGGAAAACGAAACGCAGGCGCGCTTTATCGGCTACGGCGCGATGCTGATGGAATCGTTCGTCGCCATCATGGCGCTGGTGGCTGCGTCGGTCATCAACCCGGGCGTGTACTTTGCGATGAACAGCCCGGCGGCACTTGTCGGCGCCACGCCGGATGCGGTGGCGCAGACGCTGTCCACCTGGGGCTTCGTCATCACGCCGGACGTGCTGATCCAGACCGCCAAGGACGTCGGCGAGAACACCATCCTGGCCCGCGCAGGCGGCGCCCCGACGCTGGCCGTGGGCATGGCGCACATCCTGCACCAGGTGGTGGGTGGCCAGGCCATGATGGCCTTCTGGTACCACTTCGCGATTCTGTTCGAGGCGCTGTTCATCCTCACCGCCGTGGACGCGGGCACGCGTGCCGGCCGCTTCATGCTGCAGGATCTGCTGGGCACGTTTGTGCCGGCACTCAAGCGCACGGATTCGCTGGCGGCCAACCTGATCGCCACGGCCGCGACGGTCGCCCTGTGGGGCTACTTCCTGTATCAGGGCGTGGTCGATCCTCTGGGCGGCATCAACACGCTGTGGCCGCTGTTCGGCATCTCCAACCAGATGCTGGCCGCGATCGCGCTGACGCTCGGCACCTGCGTGCTGGTCAAGATGAAGCGCGACCGCTACGTGTGGGTGACGCTGCTGCCGACCGCATGGCTGCTGATCTGCACGCTCACCGCCGGCTGGCAGAAGCTGTTCGATCCGGACCCGAAGATCGGCTTCCTGGCGCACGCCAACAAGTACGCCGGGGCAATCGCTGACGGCAAACTGCTGGCCCCAGCCAAGTCGATGGCGCAGATGCAGCAGGTGGTGCTGAACGACCGTATCGACGCCTTCCTGTGCGGCCTGTTCATCCTCGTCGTGGTCAGCATCGCCTGGTACGGCGTGCGTACAGTGCTCAAGGCGCGCGCCGCGAGCCGCCCGACCGCCAATGAAACACCGTACGAAGCGCTGGGCGCCTGAGCACCACCATGCGCGAAGAACTCGAAACCTTCGGCCGCTACCTGGGCCAGACCCTGCGCCTGATGGTCGGCGTGCCGGACTACGACACCTACGTGCGCCACATGCAGGAGACGCACCCGGACCGGCCCGTCATGACGTACGAAGACTTCTTCCGCGAACGCCAGGACGCGCGCTACGCCGGACGCGTCGGCCGCTGCTGTTGATGCACGGCTGAGCGCGCTACAAAACAAAACCGCCGGTGCATGCGCCATGCCCGGCGGTTTTTGTTTATGTGCATGTGGAGCGCTACATGGACTGCCGTGCCGTCGAGGGCGGGTCGCCATGCTTGGCGCGGTACGTTTTCTCCACCAGCTCGCGCAGCTTGGCCAGCGCCCCCGCATCGCCCTGCGCTGCCGCCTTGCCGTACCAGGTCTTGGCCTGCTCGATATCCTGCGGCACCACGCCGGACTCGCCACGCTCGTAGTAGCTGCCCACGATGTACTGCGACGGCCCATCGCCGCCCTCAGCTGCTTTCTTGTACCAAGCGAAGGCGCGCTTGTAATCGCGCGGCACGCCACGACCGGTGAAGTAGTTGGTAGCCAGCGCGCGCTGCGCCTCGACGTGCCCGCCAGCGGCGGCGCGCTCGTACCACTTGTTGGCGTCTTCCAAGGAGCGCGGCACCAGCTCGCCGCGTTCGAACAATTCGCCGTAGGCAAACTGCGCGTGGGTCATCTGATTGTCGGCGGCGCGGCGCAGCCATTTGACGGCCTCTTCAGGCCGGGCGACGGTGCCTTCGCCGCGCATCAGCATCATCGCGTAGTTGAATTGCGCGAGGCGGTTGCCACGCTGCGCAGCTTCGGCAAATTCGTCGAGGGCGTGGCCGAAGTCGTTGTGCTCGTAGTGCGCGATGGCGATCTGGGTGAGAGCGGCGGCATCGCCCTGCGCATCCTTTGGCGACGGTGCGGCGAGCGCTAACGCGGTAGCCGCGCTCATCGCAACCGCCAACATTGCCCGCAGCATGCGCGGAACCCTGCGCTTGGTCACTCTGCTCATCGCGCGCTCCTCATCGGAAGATGGTCCAGTGTAGCGCGCCCACCTGCTGCGCGTGGGTGCGCTCAAACCGCCACACCTTAGCCGCGCATGGATGCCGAGGCAATCAGCCCGCGCGCACCCGATACACCGCCACACTGCCGCGCCAATTGGCACCCCAGCGCACCACATCGCCATCGTGCAGCACCACGCGATCCAGAATCACCAGCCCCACCTTGGGCGCCAGCGCTTCAAAGTCGCGGATGGTGAGCACGCGCACGTTGGGCGTGTTGTACCACTCGTACGGCAGCGATTTGGACACCGGCATGCGCCCGCGGAAGATCGACAACCGGTGCGGCCAATAACCAAAGTTCGGGAACGACACGATGCACTCGCGGCCCACGCGCAGCATCTCGCGCAGCACTTGCGCGGTGTTGTGGATGGTCTGCAAGGTCTGCGAGAGGATGACGGTATCGAAGCTCTTATCTTCGAACAGCGCCAGGCCGCCTTCCATGTTCTGCTGGATAACGTGCACGCCCTTTTGCGCGGAAGCGAGCACACCCGCATCGTCGATCTCGATGCCATAGGCCAGCACGTCGAGTTCATCCTGCAGCACGCGCAGCAGGCTGCCGTCGCCGCAGCCGAGGTCGAGCACCGTGGAGCGCGGTTCGATCCAGCGGGCGATGGCGCGGAAGTCCGCTCGGTCCGCCAGAATGTTGGGCACCGCCGATGCGGCGGCGGGGGCGGCGATGGCGTTCAGCGTTTGCGTGGTCATACGCCGATCTCCTGGGCGATGCGTTCGTAATAGGCTCGTACCAGCGCGTGGTAGCGCGGGTCTTCCAGCAGGAAGGCGTCGTGGCCGTGCGGCGCGTCGATCTCGCCGTAGGTGACGGGCCGCTTGTTGTCGAGCAGCGCCTTGACCAGCTCGCGGCTGCGTGCCGGGGCGAAGCGCCAGTCGGTCATGAAGCTGACGACAAGGTAGTTGGCCTTGGTGTGTGCAACCGCCTTGGTGAGGTCGCCACCGTAAGCCAGCGCCGGGTCGAAGTAATCGAGCGCACGCGTGATGAGCAGATAGGTGTTCGCGTCGAAGTACTCCGCAAACTTGTCGCCCTGGTAGCGCAGGTAGCTTTCCACCTGAAACTCGACGTCGAACGAGAAGCGGATGTCTTCCGCCTTCAGCTCACGGCCGAATTTCTCGGCCATGTCCTCGTCCGACAGATACGTGATGTGGCCGATCATGCGCGCCACGCGCAGGCCGCGCTTGGGCTTGACGTTGTGCGCGTAGTAATCGCCGCCGTGGAAGTCGGGGTCAGACAGGATCGCGCTGCGCGCCACTTCGTTGAACGCGATGTTCTGCGCGGACAGCTTGGGCGTGGACGCCACCACCACGCAGTGCCGCAAGCGATCGGGATACATCAAGCTCCAGGCCAGCGCCTGCATGCCGCCGAGGCTGCCGCCCATCACCGCTGCGAATTGCTGGATGCCGAAGCGATCGGCCACGCGCGCCTGGGCGTTCACCCAATCCTCCACCGTCACCACGGGGAAGCGCGCGCCGTACGGGGCGCCCGTCTCCGGGTGCGGGCTCATCGGGCCGGTCGAGCCGAAGCACGAGCCGAGATTGTTCACCCCGATGACGAAGAAGCGGTTGGTATCCACCGGCTTGCCCGGGCCGACCATGTTGTCCCACCAGCCAACTTCACCCTCGGCATGCACCCCGGCCACGTGGTGCGAGGCGTTGAGCGCGTGGCAGATCAGCACAGCGTTGGAGCGATCGGCATTGAGCGTGCCGTAGGTCTCGACCATCAGGTCGTAGCCGCTGATTTGTGAGCCGTTGCGCAATTGCAGCGGTTCGGCAAAGTGCATGCGCTCTGGCACGACCAGGCCGAGGGTGTTGGCTGGCTTGTCTTTCTGTGCCTGAGGAGGAGGCTGGATATCGGTACTGACCGTGGCCGCAGCAACTGCGGGGGCCGCCTGAATGTCTGTCATGGCGCCAAAGAAAAAACCCGACCGGCAACGCTGTTCACGCAACCAATCGGGTTCTCTTGTGGCGCACGTCGGGCGGATGCCCACCGTTCTGACCGAACCTCTTTAGCCGCATTTGTAATGAGAGCCCGGCGCCGCATTCGTGTAGCAAGGACTCCCGCGCGCCCGCAAGCCAGTCGTCAAATCGGCGCGCCAGAGATTGGGGATTATAGATCAGACGGCGGCCACTGTGATGCCAGCCTAGGCGCGGGCCCCGGCAGGCTGGGGCATAGCCATCCGCGCCCGCCGGTTCAGCCATGCCGCCAACACGATCAGCAGCGCCAGCAACGCCGTGGCACCCACTTCTGATCGGTGGCCCGGCAGCATCAGCATGGCCGTCAGCACGCCGCAGATAAACAGGATGACGGCCCAGGTCAGCCACGGAAACAGCCACATGCGCAACGGCAGGTCGGTACGCGACGCGCCCAGCGTGGCGCGCATGCGCAGCTGCGAAATCGCGATCACCAGGTAGACCAGCAGCGCAATCGCGCCCGAGGTGGCCAGCAGGAACGCAAACACCTGCTCGGGCATCACGTAGTTGGCGATGACGGTCACAAAGCCGAACGCGGTGGACGCCAGCACGGCCGCGCGCGGCGTGCCGCTGGCATCGGTGCGGCGCAGGGCGGCCGGCGCATCGCCGCGCACCGACAGCGAGAACAGCATGCGCGACGCCGTGTACAGCGCCGAGTTCAGGCAACTCGCCACCGACACCAGCACGATCACATCGACGATGGCCTTGGCATGCGGCACGCCAATCAGTTCCAGCGTGCGCTGGTACGAGCCGTGCGCGGCCAGCAGCGGATCGTTCCACGGCACCAGCGCCGTCACCACGAAGATCGAACCCAGGTAGAACAGGCAGATGCGCCAGATGACGGAGTTGGTGGCACGCACGATCTGCTTGGCCGGGTCCGCCGACTCCGCCGCCGCGATGGTGACGATCTCGGTGCCAAGGAAGGTGAACATGGTCGTCAGCAGCGCAGCCAGCACGGCGCCAAAGCCATTGGGCATGAAGCCGCCCGTATCCATCAAGCGTGCGGCGCCCGACACGCCGGAGCCCGGCAGCAGGCCCAGCACAGCCGCACCGGCCACGCCCAGAAAGATGACGATGGCCACCACCTTGATGAGCGCAAACCAGAATTCGAACTCACCGTAGTTCTTGACGGAGAACAGGTTGGTGAGCGTGAGCACAAACGTCACGCCCAACGCAAACACCCACGTGGCGACACCCGGAAACCACGTGTTCAGGATCAACGCCGCGGCGGTCGCCTCGATGGGAATCACCAGCACCCAGAACCACCAGTACAGCCAGCCGATGGTGAAGCCTGCCCAGTGCCCGATGGCGCGGTCCGCGTAGGTGGAAAATGAACCGGTGTCCGGATGCGCCACGGCCATCTCGCCCAGCATGCGCATCACCAGCACCACCAGCAAACCGGCGATGCCGTAGGCGATGAGCGCGGCCGGCCCGGCCTTGGCAATGGCATGGCCGGAGCCCACAAACAACCCCGCGCCGATCACGCCCGCGATCGACAACATAGTCACGTGGCGCGGCTTCAGGCCCGAACTCAGGCCTGTCTTTGATCCTGTCATGTCTCTTCCTTGTTCCTGTCTTGGTGTTTCCCGCCCCCCGTCGGGTGCTGGAAAAAACGACGGCCGGATTCTCGCGTCCGGCCTGTCGTGAGGGGGTACAGCCTACAAGGCTTTAGCCGAGTCCGGCCATGTTGATGTACTTGATCTCCAGGTATTCGTCGATGCCGTACTTGGAACCTTCGCGGCCCAGGCCCGATTGCTTGACGCCACCAAATGGCGCTTCCGCCGTCGAGATCAGCCCCGTGTTGACGCCGACCATGCCGGACTCCAGCGCCTCCGACACGCGCCACGCGCGGCCCAGGTCACGGGTGTAGAAGTACGCGGCCAGGCCGAACTCGGTATCGTTGGCGGCGGCGACGGCTTCGTCTTCCGTATCGAACGGGATGAGTGCCGCCAGCGGGCCGAAGGTTTCTTCGTGCGTGAGCAGCATGCCCGGCTTGGCATCGACCACGACCGTCGGCTCGAAGAAGGCGCCCCCTTGCGCAGATAGCGCGTGCGGCTTGCCGCCCACCAGCACGCGCGCGCCCTGGGAGACAGCATCGTCCAGGTGCTGCTGCACTTTTTCCATCGCACGCAGGTGAATCAGCGGGCCCTGCTGTACGCCGGGCTCGGTACCGTTGCCCACGCGCAGCGCGCGCACCGCATCGGCCAGCTTGCCGGCAAACGCATCGTAGATGCCGCGCTGTACGTAGAAGCGGTTGGCGCAGACACAGGTCTGGCCGGCATTGCGGTACTTGGCGATCATCGCGCCTTCCACGGCGGCATCGACATCCGCATCGTCGAACACGATGAAGGGCGCGTTGCCGCCGAGTTCGAGCGAAAGCTTCTTGATGTCGTCAGCGCACTGGCGCATCAGCAGACGGCCAACAGCGGTCGACCCCGTGAAGCTGAGCTTGCGCACGATCGGGTTGGAGGTCAGCTCGCCGCCAATGGGTTGCGAATCTCCGGTGATGACGGAGAGCAGCCCCGCCGGCACGCCAGCGCGCGCGGCCAGTTCGGCGAACGCCAGCGCGGAATAGGGCGTCTCAAGCGCCGGCTTGACGACCATCGAGCAGCCGGCAGCCAGCGCCGGGCCAACCTTGCGCGTCATCATCGCGATCGGGAAATTCCACGGCGTGATGGCGGCGGTCACCCCAATCGGCTCCTTCTGCACGACGATGCGGCGATCGCCCTGCGGCGACGGGATCGTGTCGCCGTAGATGCGGCGTGCCTCTTCGGCAAACCATTCGATGAACGACGCAGCGTAGGCGATTTCGCCCGCCGCTTCGGGCAGCGGCTT
>JGI24740J21852_10000296_pt1 | contig 21184 bp, 24 predicted proteins | sample KBSCornC6_FD_21852 | JGI IMG/M metagenome (IMG submission 21852) | reverse complement strand
CCTGCTTCCCATTCGCTGCCCAGGCGAGCGGCAGGCGTCGTTGTGCATGACGCCAGAAACCTTGCGCTTCCTCGTGGTCGCTGCCCACATATCGAGGCTGCAGGGAGCAGCCTCAGGATTCGCCAGTCGCGCAAGGTGGAATGGTTGCCCGCGAGTGTACGACAGGCCCATGACCGCCGCAAGGCACCGGGCGCGTCGCAGCGCACATTGCGGCGCAACAGCCTCCAACGCTTCAGGTAAACTCAGACCTTCGTTTTTTTCAGGCTCGGAGACACTCTCATGATCGTATTCGTGACCGGCGCCACAGCCGGCTTTGGCGCGGCCATTGCGCGGCGTTTCGTGCGAGAAGGCCACCGCGTGATCGCGGCCGGTCGCCGTCAGGACCGTCTCGATACGCTCAAGGCCGAACTGGGCGATGCGCTGCTGCCGATCGTGCTGGATGTGCTGGATGCGGACGCCGTTGCTGCGCTGCCCGGCTCGCTGCCCGAGGGCTGGCGCGAAGTCGATGTGCTGGTCAACAACGCCGGTTTGGCACTCGGCCTGGAGCCCGCCCAGCGCGCCGACTTGACCGACTGGGACCGCATGATCGGCACGAACTGCTCGGGCCTGGTCCACATGACACGCGCGCTGCTTCCCGGCATGGTCGAGCGCAACCGCGGTCACGTTATCAACATTGGCTCCATCGCCGGGACGTATCCGTATCCGGGCGGCAACGTTTATGGCGCCACCAAGGCGTTCGTGCGCCAGTTCTCGTTGAACCTGCGGGCGGACCTGACCGGCACTCGCGTTCGCGTATCGAACGTCGAGCCGGGCCTGTGCTCCGGCACTGAGTTTTCCAATGTCCGCTTCAAGGGCGACGATGCCCGCGTGGAGAAGGTCTACGAGGGCACGGAAGCGCTTACCGCAGACGATATCGCCGAGGCCGTCTACTGGATGGCGGCGCTGCCGGCGCACTTCAATGTCAACGCGATGGAATTGATGCCCGTTTGCCAGTCGTTTTCGCCTACCAGCGTGACGCGAGGCATGGCCTGAGCGCCAACGCAAGCCCTCGGCCAGCCGGTGGATGGCTGGCCGTCACATGCGCCTTGGTAAAATTGCCCAATGTCTTCTTTTGATTGGAACCTGCGCGTGTATTGGGAAGATACCGACGCAGGCGGCGTGGTGTTCTACGCCAACTACCTGAAATTCTTCGAGCGCGCCCGCACCGAGTGGCTCCGCGCGCTGGGGGTCGATCAGCAGGCGCTGGCTGACACGACTGGGGCTATCTTTGTCGTGCGCAACACTGCTGTGGACTATCGCGCACCCGCCCGCCTGGATGACCTGCTGCAGATCCGTTCGCGTATGGAACGCGTCGGCCCGGCGTCGGTCCAATTCGCCCAGGAAAGCTGGCGTGGCGATATCTTGCTCGCCACCGGCACGATTCGTGTTGGATGTGTCGACCGGATCACATTCCGTCCGACCCCGATTCCCGCTCCCGTACTCGCAACCATCAAAGCTGCCGCATGAATCCCGTCGAGGTCACTCAAGATCTGTCGATCGTCTCGCTGGTGCTGCACGCCAGTGTCCTGGTCCAATTTGTTATGGGCCTGCTGCTGGTGATGTCGCTGTTCTCCTGGACGTACATTTTCCGCAAAGCCTTTGCGCTGCGTGCCGCGCGCAGCCAGACTGAATCGTTCGAGCGCGATTTCTGGGCCGGCGGCGACCTGCAGGCGCTGTATCAGAGTGCCGCCAATAACCGCCACACCACGGGGGCGCTGGAGCGCATTTTTGAAGCCGGCATGCGCGAATACCTCAAGACGCGTGAGCAACAGCGCGGCGCCATTTCAGACCCGAGTGCCATTCTGGATGCGGCCCGCCGTGCCATGCGTGCCGCGTATCAGCGCGAGATGGACTCGCTCGAATCGCATCTGCCGTTCCTGGCGTCGGTCGGTTCGGTCAGCCCGTATATCGGTCTGTTCGGCACGGTGTGGGGGATCATGAACGCCTTCCGTGGTCTGTCGAACGTGCAGCAGGCCACGCTGTCGGCGGTGGCGCCCGGTATTGCCGAAGCGCTGGTCGCCACGGCCATCGGCCTGTTTGCGGCCATTCCGGCGGTGATTGCCTACAACCGCTACGCCACCGAGATCGACCGCCTGGCCAACCGCTTCGAGAGCTTCATGGAAGAGTTCTCGAACATCCTGCAGCGCCAGACGCGCTAAGGAGCCGAGCGTATGGCGACCATCCAGCGAACGCGCCGCGCCCGACGGGCCAAGGCTGACATCAACGTCGTTCCGTACATCGACGTGATGCTGGTGCTGCTGGTCATCTTCATGGTGGCCGCACCTGTGGTGAACCCCGGCGTGGTCAACCTGCCGTCGGTGGCCAACGCCACGCCGCAGCAGACGCAGCCGCCTATTGTTGTGACGATCAAGAGCGACGGCACGATCCTTGCTCGCGTCAAAACAGGTTCAGGGGCGACCGAGCAAAAGCTTGCCAATAACAACGAGCTGCGCGCTTTTGTGAAGCAGCGTACCGACGAAAACCCCGATCAGCCTGTCGTGATTGCTGCCGACAAGGCGGTCCAATACGACCGCGTGCTGACCGTGATGAGCGTGCTCAAGGGCGACGGCGTCAAGCGCGTCGGCCTGATGGTGAAATCGTGATGGGCATGCGGATGAACCGAGGCGAGGCAATTTGAGCGTCATGGCCACGACGGCGTTGCACTCCAAGCTGCATCGGTATGAGCCTGTGCGCGAGCGCGGCACGCTGCGCGCGTTCGGGTTGGCGGTGCTCACGCATCTGCTGCTGATCGCCTTCCTGTATTTCGGCGTGCAATGGCAGAGCAGTACACCGCGCGGCGAAGAGGCGGAGCTGTGGGACGAAGCCGCTATACAACAGGCCGTGCAGTCGGCGCCGCCACCGGAGGTGAAGCCGGAGCCGGTCATCAAGGCGCCCCCCGCCAAGGTGGAAGACGAGGCCGACATTGCGCTGGAGCAGCAGAAGCGCAAACGCGAACAAGAGGCCGCCGCAGCCCGCGAGGCCGAGCTGGCGCGCCGCGCCGCCGCTGAGCGCGCGGAAGCCAAGCGCCAGGCGCAGTTGAAGGAACAGCAGGCGAAGGAACAACAGGCGCGTCAGGCGGAACTCCAGCGCAAGGCGCTGGCTGAGCAGCAGGCCAAGGACAAGGCTGCGGTCGAGGCCCAGGCGCGCAAGAACGCGCAACTGCAAGCACAGGCAGAAGCCAAGGCGAAGGCGGAAGCCGAGGCCAAGCAGAAGGAGCAGAAGGCGAAGGCTGCGGCAGAGGCTAAGTTGAAAGCCGAGGCCGAGCGCAAGGCGGCGGAAGCCAAGGCCAACGCGCAGCGCAACGCCAATCTGGCGCATCTGCAAGCGCTGGCTGGTGGAACGCCCAATACCGGAGGCAAGGTAGCGGGCTCAGGCGGCGGCGTTGGTACGGGCCAGGGCACTGGCGGTACGGCGGCGGCAGGTTATGCCGAACGCGTTCGTGCCAAGGTCAAGCCGAACATCCTGTTCGACCCGTCGGCCGTCAGCGGCAATCCAACGGCGGTTGTGGCGGTGCAGATGGCGCCAGACGGGTCCATCCTGTCCAAGCGCCTGACCAAGTCCAGCGGCAACGACGCGTATGACGAAGCCGTGCTGCGGGCTGTTGACCGCTCCGACCCGCTACCTAATCCTCCCGAGGGCATGCGCAGTGTCACGTTGACGTTCAAGCCCAAGGACAGGCAATAAGCTTCCAGATTCGAATACGGATGATGAATATGATGCGCAAGATGTGGATTCAGATCTTCCGACGAGCCGCGCAGGCGCTGCTGCTTTCCGCAGCGTGCGTCGGTGTGGCCCACGCCCAGCTCAATGTGGAAATCTCGGGCGTTGGCGCCAGCCAGTACCCGATTGCGATTGCCAACTTCCAGGGCGAAGCGGGTATCCCGCAGAACCTCTCCGCCATCGTGCGTGCGGATCTGGCGCGCAGCGGGCGTTTCTCCAACGTGGATGTCGCTGGCGCCGTGGTGCCGGACAGCCCGGCTCCCGACCTGGGCGCCTGGAAGACGCGTGGCGCCGCCGCCTTCGTGGGTGGCACCGTCACCCGCAACGGCGACCGCTATGAAATCCGCTTCCGCCTGTATGACACCGCCAAGGGCGAAAGCCTGGGCGGTCTCTCGCTCACGCGGGGCCCGGGCCAATTGCGGTTGGCGGGTCACGAGATTGCCGATTACATCTACCAGAAGCTGATTGGCGAGCGCGGTGTGTTTGCGACGCGCCTGTCGTACGTGTCGAAGGTGGGCCGCCGCTACCAGTTGCAGATTTCCGATTCGGATGGTGCCAACCCGCAAATCGCGCTGACGAGCAATGAACCGATCATTTCGCCGTCGTGGTCGCCGGATGGCACCAAGGTGGCCTATGTGTCGTTTGAGCTCAAGAAGCCGGTGGTGTACGTGCACGATCTGGTGGCCGGTCGCCGCACCGTGATCTCGAATCAGAAGGGCAACAACTCGGCGCCGTCATGGTCACCCGATGGCCGCCGCGTGGCCGTGGCACTCTCGCGTGACGGCAATACGCAGGTTTACGTGGTGAACGCGGATGGCTCGGGCCTGCGCCGCCTCACCCGCAGCGGCGCCATCGACACCGAGCCGTCGTTCTCGCCGGATGGCCGCTCGATCTACTTCACCAGCGATCGTGGCGGCGCGCCGCAGATCTATCGCATGTCGGCCGACGGTGAAGAGGCGGGCGGTGCGCAGCGCGTGACCTTCAAGGGCAGCTACAACACCAGCCCGCGCGTGTCGCCGGATGGCAAGCTGCTGGCGTATATCTCGCGCGTGGGCGGGGCGTTCCGCCTGTACACGCAGGATTTGTCCAACGGCGACGTGAATGCGCTCACCGATACGTCCTACGATGAATCGCCGAGCTTTGCTGCCAACGGCAAGTTCATCCTGTATTCCACGCGCGTGGGTGGCAAGACGGTGCTGGCCGCGGTGTCGACCGATGGCCGCACGCGTCAGATTCTTTCCCTCCAGGCCGGCGAGGTTCGCGAGCCGGCGTGGGGTCCTTTCATGCAATAACGCGGCCGTTCCTTTAGGAGAAATCGGACATGTCGAAGCCTCAAACCATGATCAAACTTGCAGCCATTGCCGCGCTGCTGGCCTTGGGCGCTTGCAGCTCGGGCGTGAAGCTCGATGACACCGCCAAGAACGGTACGGGCGGTGCCGCCGGCACGGGCGCTGATGCTCGCCAAGTCACCCCGGTGGATGTGGGCCGTGACGAACTGACCGACCCGAACAGCCCGTTGGCCAAGCGCAGCATCTACTTCGATTTCGACAGCTACTCGGTCAAGTCGGAGTACCAAGGCCTGCTGGGCCAGCACTCGCGCTATCTGCAATCGCACAACCAGCGCAAGGTGCTGATCCAGGGCAATACCGATGAGCGCGGCACCAGCGAGTACAACCTCGCACTGGGCCAGAAGCGTGCCGAGGCCGTGCGCCGCGCGCTGTCGTCGATGGGCGTGCCTGACAGCCAGATGGAAGCCGTGAGCCTGGGCAAGGAAAAGCCGCAGGCCACCGGCCATGACGAAGAGTCGTGGGCGCAGAACCGCCGCGCTGACATCGTGTATTGATCGGCCGTTTGAAGTCGCATACGCCGGCTGCGTTGTCGTGGCCGGCGTTCTTACGTTGGAATCCCATGAATACGATGATGAAACAGCGCGCCGAAGGGGCCAAGCTCGGGGCCCTGCGCCGGGCCATCCTGACGATGACGCTTGTCGCGGGTGGAGCTCTGACCCTGGCCGCGCCGGCGGCAGCGGGGGTGTTTGACGACGATGAGGCGCGCCGCGCCATCATCGACATGCGCGACAAGTTCAACAACTTCCAATCCAGCGCAGCGCAGCGCATCGACCAGAACAGCAAGAACCTGATCGATGCGCAAAACCAGATCGAGACGCTCAAGTCTGAAGTGGCGCGCCTGCGTGGGCAGAATGAAGTGCTGCAGAACGCGGTCGACACGCTGACCAAGCAGCAGAAGGATTACTACTCAGACTTGGATGCGCGCCTGAAGAAGTTCGAGCCGCAGCAGGCCACAGTGGAGGGCCACGAAGGCATGGTCCAGCCCGGCGAGAAGGACGAGTATGACGCCGCGCTCAAGACCTTCCAGACCGGCAACTTCAAGGGCGCGGGCAACCAGTTTTCAGCGTTCGTGAAGAAGTATCCGCAGAGCCCGTATTTGCCGTTGGCGCAATTCTGGCTGGGCAACGCCTTGTACGCGCAGCGCGACTATAAGGGCTCCAGCTACGTGCTGGAGAACATGGCACGCACGAACCCGCAGCATCCCAAGGCGGCGGACGCGCTGCTGCAGGTGGCCACCAACCAGGGCGAATCCGGCCAGAAGGCGGCCGCGCGCAAGACGCTGGAAGCCGTGGTTGCGCAGTACCCCAACTCTGAGCAGGCCAAGACCGCACAAAGCCGGCTGAAGACGATGCACTGATCGACGCAGCATCATCTGCCGCGCCACGCGCCCGTCGTGATTGCACCGGCGGGCGTTTTTCATGGTGCGGCCGGAATGGTCGCCATGCTCGCGGTGCGGCACTGCCGGGGTGATGGCGCGCTAAAATGCGGCCTTCCCTGATTGGCTTCACAAGGCTCCGCCCATGAAAAAACGCGCCATCGTCCTGCTCTCCGGCGGGCTGGACTCCGCCACCGTGCTCGCCATGGCCAATGCCGATGGTTTTGAGACGTACGCGCTGTCGATGCGCTACGGCCAGCGCCATTCCTCCGAGCTGGAAGCGGCCAAGAAGGTGGCCGCATCGCTGGGCGCGGTTCGCCATGAAATCGTTGACCTGGACTTGCGCAAGTTCGGCGGTTCCGCGCTCACCGACGACACCCTCGACGTGCCAACCGATGGCGCGCAATCGGGCATCCCCATTACCTACGTGCCGGCGCGCAACACGATCATGTTGTCGCTGGCGCTCGGCTGGGCCGAGGCCGTGGGCGCGCGTGACCTGTTCTTCGGCGCCAACGCGGTGGATTACTCCGGCTACCCGGATTGCCGCCCCGAATACGTCGCCGCCTACGAGACGCTGGCCAACCTGGCCACCAAGGCCGGCGTGGAGGGCGACCGCATTCGCGTGAACGCACCCATCATCGCCATGACCAAGGCCGAGATCATCCAGGCCGGCGTACGCCTGGGCGTGGACTACGGCCTGACCGTGTCGTGCTATCAGGCCGACGATGACGGCCGCGCCTGCGGCGTGTGCGATTCGTGCCGCATCCGCAAGGCGGGCTTTGAGGCCGCTGGTGTACCCGACCCGACCCGCTACGCTCCACGGTAACCGCGCGCCATGCCAGAGATTGACCTCAACGCGTTGTCGCATACGGTTTTGTGGGGCACGTTCGTGCTCACGTTCGTGTTTGGCGCGATTCTGCAGCGCACGCACTTCTGCACCATGGGCGCGGTGTCCGACGCCATCAACATCGGCGACTGGAACCGCCTGCGCATGTGGGCGCTCGCCATCGGCGTGGCCATGATCGGCACGGGCGTGCTGAGTTGGCTGGGCTTGATTGATACGAGCAAGACGATCTACACGGCCAGCAAGCTGCTGTGGCTGTCCTCGCTGGTGGGCGGGCTGCTGTTCGGCTTCGGTATGGTGCTGGGCTCGGGCTGCGGAAGCAAGACGCTGGTGCGTATTGGCGGCGGCAACCTCAAATCAGTGGTGGTGTTCGTGTTCCTTGGGCTGGCGGCGTACATGACGCTCAAAGGCGTGTTTGGCGTGGTGCGTGTAGCCACTGTTGATAGCGTCGCTATCACGTTGCCGACGTCGCAGGATTTGCCCAGCGTGTTGGGACATGCGCTGTCGGTGGATGTGCGCACGTTGCGTCTGGCGCTCGCGCTCGTGATGGGTGGGGCACTGTCGCTGTGGGCGCTGCTCGGGCGTGATTTCCGCACGGGCGATAACTTGCTCGGCGGCATCGGCGTGGGGCTCATCATCGTGGGCATGTGGTACGTGTCGGGCCACCTCGGCTACGTGCAGGAAGATCCGAATACGCTGCAAGAGGCCTTCGTTGCGACCAACAGCGGCCGCATGGAGGCATTGAGCTTCGTGGCCCCGGTGTCGTACACGCTGGAGTGGCTGATGTTTTTCAGCGATACGTCAAAGGTGCTGACGGTCGGAATCGTAAGCGTGCTGGGCGTGATTGCCGGTTCGGCCGCGGTGGCACTGGCCACGCGCACGTTCCGCTGGGAAGGCTTTGCCAATGCCGAGGACACCGGCAACCACATCGTCGGCGGGATCCTGATGGGCGTGGGCGGCGTGACGGCGCTGGGCTGCACGATCGGGCAGGGGCTGTCTGGCGTGTCGACGTTGGCGATCGGCTCGTTCATCGCGCTCGCAGGCATCCTGGTCGGGGCGGTGTTGGCGTTCCGCTATCAGATGTGGCGGATGGAACGCTTGATTTGAGCGGACGGGCGTTGACAGGCCCGCAAAAAACTTTCTATAATCGCGGTCTTTGGGGTCTTTAGCTCAGTCGGTAGAGCAGTAGACTTTTAATCTATTGGTCGCGGGTTCGAATCCCGCAGGACCCACCAAATTTCAGAGGGCTCGACAGCAATGTCGGGCCCTTTGTCTTTTGTGCCGCGCGTGCATGCGGCGCTATCCTGCGCGTGTCACTTACTGGCCTACGCCCATGTCCTTGCGCCTCTACCTCGCCGGCCCCGATGTCTTCCGTCCGCAACCTGCCGCGCATGGCGAAGCACTCAAAGCGTTGTGCGCGGAATTCGACTTCATCGGCCTCTACCCGCTAGACAACGCGATCGCCCCGCAGGCAGATGGCCCGTCAACCGCCGCCGAGATCTACCGCCAAAACATCGCGTTGATCGACTCGGCTGACGCGGTGATGACCAACGTGGCCGATTTCCGCGGCCACGAACCGGACTCCGGCACGTGCTTTGAAATTGGCTACGCCATCGCGCGCGGCAAGGACGTGTGGTGCTACCACGTGCCCGCCGTGCCGCTCATCGCTCAGGTGCCGAACGCCAATGGCAACGATGCCGATGGCTGGGCCGTGGAGGACTTTGGTCTACCGCGCAATCTCATGATCGCCTGCAGCAGCCGGCTGGTCGTGGGCGATGCGCGCGCGTGTCTGGAGCGCATGCGCGCGCACTACGCCCGCGCATAGTCGCGCGCTCAATATGCGTATGCGGATTGCTTCCTTCAGGGTGGCCGAGCGCCTCCGTATAGTGCCTGCACCGTATAGCGCCCAAGCAAACAGGCACGTCTATGAAGCTCGACGATCTGCATCAACTTCCCGATCTCACTCCTCTGCTGGCTGAACTGGCTTCGACGGCGGCGCAGCGTGATCAGCAGGGCGGCCACGCCGCGCATGAGAAGGCCGCAATTGCGCGCGCGGGCTTGCTGCCACTGGTGATCCCGCCGCAGTACGGCGGCGCTGGGGCAAGTTGGGCGGATGCCTTTGCCGCTGTCCGCAGCATTGCGGCGGTGGATAGCTCGCTGGGGCATCTACTGGCGTTTCAGTATTTGCAAACCGCCACGGTCTATCTGTATGCCTCCGATGCGCAGCGCGAACGCTTTTTGCGCCCCACGGCCGAGCTGGGCTGGTGGTGGGGCAACGCCGTCAATCCGCTTGACCACCGCCTGCGCGCGCAGCGTTCGGGCAGCGGCTGGGTGCTCGATGGCGAGAAGGGGTTCTGTTCGGGCACGCTCGGCTCCAACATGATGGTCGTGTCGGCGCATGACGAGACGACCGGCAAGCCCGTGATCGCCGTGGTGCCGACCGCGCGCTACGGCATCACCGTGCGGGATGACTGGCACCCGATCGGGCAGCGCCAGACCGACAGCGCCAGCGTGCAGTTCCGCCACGTGCAGGTGGCAGAAGACGAAGTGCTGGCTGGCCCCGAGGCCGTCTTGGCACCATATCAGACCCTGCGTTCGTGCCTTGCGCAGAACGTGCTGGTCAACCTCTACACGGGCATCGCCGCTGGGGCGTTGGACGAAGCGCGCAAGCACACGCTGCAATCGTCGCGGCCATGGTTCACTTCCGGCGTGGAGCGTGTGGCAGACGACCCCTACCAGATCCACCGCTTCGGCGAAATGCGCGTGCAATGGCTCGCCGCCGAGGCGCTCGCTGATCGCGCCATCCAACGTCTGGACCGCGCCTGGCGCAAAGGGCCAGCGCTTACCGCCGATGAGCGCGCCGAGGTATCGCTCGCCACCGCCGAGGCGAAAGTCGCGGCCCATCGTGCCGCGCTCTTCATCGGGCAGGAACTGTTCGAGGCCACCGGCGCCCGCTTCACCAAGGCGGCACTCGCGCTGGACCGCTTCTGGCGCAACGCACGCACGCATACGCTGCACGATCCGATCGACTACAAACTGCGCGCCATCGGCCGCTACGCGCTGGAAGGCCTGCTGCCCGACGCCACCGTCTACAGCTGAGCGCGTATCGATCTGCGGTTTCCTTCGTTGGCACGGGGTATGCGCGGGCGGTGTAATGTGAAATTCATTCGCTACCCGTCTGCTACCGCGCGCTTGCATCATGTCCGACGCCGTTACCGTTGCGCCTGAGGCGCCTGCTGTTCACACCGCCCGCTTTCACATCCGCCGCTTGCCCGGTGCGCCGCTGGGTGCCGAAGTGCTTGGCCTGGGGGATGCCGCCGGGCTTTCCGACGCCGACATCGCCGCGATCCGCCAGGCGTGGCTTGCGCACGACGGGTTGCTCGTTTTTCGCGACGTTGACTTCACGCCAGCGGCGCACGTGGCTTTCAGCCGCCGGTTCGGCCCGCAGCAGGTGCATGTGCTGAACCAGTTCCATCTGGCGGGGCATCCGGAAATCCTCGTCGTCTCCAACGTCGTCGAAAACGGTCAGCCGATCGGCTTGGGCGATGCCGGCCGCGACTGGCATTCGGACCTGTCGTACAAGCCGCTGCCGAGCCTCGGTTCGATGTTGCTGGCGCGGGAGTTGCCGCAAGAGGGCGGCGACACGTTGTTCGCCAACATGGTGCGCGCCTACGAAACCCTGTCGGGGGAGCTCAAGCGCGTGATCGAGGGCCGCCGTGCGGTGCATTCGTACGTGTACCGTTACGAGCGGTTGCGTGCGCTATCGACATGGCGCCCGCCGCTCACGCAGGCGCAGCGCGATGCAGTGCCGCCAGTCGACCACCCCATCGTGCGTACGCACCCGGAGACAGCCAAGCGCGCGCTCTTCGTCAACGAGGGCTTCACCTCGCACATCCTCGGTTTGCCGGAAGATGAGAGCACCGCCGCGCTGGAGCAACTCTTCGCCCACAGCATCCGCCCGGACAACGTCTACACGCACCGTTGGCGTGCCGGCGACATGCTGTTCTGGGACAACCGCTCCACCATCCATTTCGCGCCCGGGTGCCCGGATCAATATCGGCGCACGCTGCATCGCACGACCATCGAAGGCGATGTGCCGGTCTGATGCTGATCGCTAAAGCCCAGCCTGGCGCAGTTGAGCGTCGATGTCCTGCAGCGTCAGCGCCTGTGCAAACAGCCGCGTGAGCGATTGGCTCGCATACTGCGGCACCTCACTCGCGCTGGCCCAGCGGTACGCGTCCATCTCGGGGATCAGCCGGCCGGTGTGGTAGCTGTTGAACATCGACGTGCACGTCAACGTATCGAGTGCAACCTCGGCGCGGCGTAGGCGCGTGGCGAACAGGTGCAGCGCCTTGTCGCGCCGATAGGGGAAGCGCCCCAGTTCGATCAACGTGTGGCCGTCGAGCACGAGGCCGGTTTCTTCGCGCGTTTCGCGCAAGGCGGTGTCGCGGCACGATTCGCCGGGTTCGGCGGCGCCTTTGGGGATGTCCCAGTGGCGTGTTTCGGTGGCGTGCGCGAGCAGCACCTCGGCGTCTTCATTGAGCAGCACCAGGCCGCAGGACAGGGCGATCGCCATGTTGGATTCAGCCTCCACGCTGCGTGATGCGCGTGCTCAGCAATTGGTGCTCGCTGCTGAACAGCCGGCGGTAGGCCAGCAGCACGGCCGCCACCGTGCCCAGCCCGGAAGACGCCGCCAGCAAGAACATGATGACGATCTGGTAGCGCACGGCTTCCAGCGGCGATTGTCCGGCCAGCACCTGGCCCGTCATCATGCCTGGCAAGCTCACCACGCCCACAACCGACATCTGGTTGATGATCGGCGTCATGCCAGCGCGCACCGCCGTGCGGGCGGCATTGCGTGCCGCCTCCCAGCGCGTGCCGCCGAGTGCCAGCACAGTTTCCACCTGATCCCGCGTGGCAATCAGCTCGCCCGTCATGCGCTCCAACGCCAAGCCCACGCCGGTGAGCGTGTTGCCAAGAATCATCCCCATGATCGGAATGGCGAACTGCGGCTCGTACCACGGCTGCGTGTGCAGCACGACCGTCAGCCCAATCGCCCCGATGAGCCACGTGCTGCCGAATACCGACAACGTGCCATCCAGGCGCAGCCCCGCGTAACCACGCGCGCCACGGCTGGCGGTGGCATGCCCGGCAATCAGCGTCATGACGGCCACGACGGCCAGCACCACGGCCCAATGCGCGTGGGCAAACACCCATTCGAGTACAAAGCCAATCGCCAGCAACTGCACCACGGTGCGCGCGCCAGCCCACGCCAGGCGCCGCTCCAGCCCCAGCCCGAGCGCCACCGACAACGCGCCGTTCACGAGGATCAGCGCCGCTGCAATGCCGACTTGCCAGGCGGAGAGCGTGAGTGCCTGCCCGTTCATCGGGTGGTCTCCGTTTGAAGATGGCCGGCTTCCACACGCCAATGCTGCTGGCCGATGCGTGCGGCCTGCGCGGGATCGTGCGTAATCCATACCCACGCGTGTCGCTCGGGGGCCTGCGCAAACCAGTGCTGCAACAGGGCTTCGATGGCGCGCGCGGAGGCGGGGTCCAGTGCGGCGGTCGGCTCATCGAGCAGCAAGATCGTCGGCTCCGTCTGCAACGTGCGGACGAGTGCCGCGATCTGCGCTTCGCCGCCAGACAGGTCGGCAGCCGATTTGTCGAGGAATGCCGCACTGCGGTCGGCACCAGCCAGCAGCGCAAGCGCGGCGTCGCGGTTGAATGCGGTGCCGTGCCGTCGGGTGCGCAGTTGGTATGGCAAGCGCAGGTTGTCTTCCACCGTGCCCGGCAGCAGGGCGGGGCGCTGGCGCACATACGCCACCTGACAGCGGTATGCGGGGATGGCGCGTGGCATCATCTGCTCGCCGCGCCATGTCACATGACCGCCATCGAGCGGATCGAGGAGCGCCAGCGCGCGCAGCAGCACGCTCTTGCCCGCACCGGAAGGGCCGGTCAGCGCAATGCGATCGCCCGGGCGAACCGCAAGCGTGGCCGGGTGCAACAACGTGGCACCCGAGCGGGTGTCGCGGCGGAGGAGGTCGGTGGCAACCAGCATGGCGTGGGAATGTGTGTTGCGTACGATACGGCATCAATGCAGCCTGTCTATGCATTATGCATATGAGTGCGCGGGCCTCGGCTCCATCGAATTCCTGATGCACTTCCGGCGTGCAAACGCTGCGCCCCGCATGGCAACGCGATCTCCATGCCACACAGGGTGATACCTAGTCCGAACGGATCAGCACGAAAACGTTGTCACGCAGTGCATGTCGGAGGAATCCGACAGCCCGTTCAGCGCTGGGCGGGTCGCCATTTGCGCATACCGGGCTTAGCATCAAAACATCATTACAAGAGCGATGGAGGACGCCATGGAGACCAGCCAAGTTCAGGTAGCCCACCCATGGTGGCAGCCCGGTGTTTTCGCATCGGCGCCGGCGATTTTCCTCTGGGTATGCGCGGAGTTGCCGCCCGACATGCTTGGCGCCATCTTCCACGCGGGCACGTCCCCCGACTCGCTCATGCACGTGGGCGACACCTTGTTTGTGATCGGCTGGACGGCCAGCGGCGCGCTGTTGTGGCATGGTCGCCGCCACGCACGACATGACGCCGATACATCGGCGCAGCCCGCCCGCTTCGATACCGCCTCTGCTGCAGAATCTACACCGCCCGCACATGGCTTCTCGGCTTGGCGCCAGAACATGGCTCGCCGCTTGGAGCGCATGCGGCACCCGATCCCGCTGCACTGAGCGCAACTGCCACAAACACAAAAGGCCGGATTGCTCCGGCCTTTCTTCGTTGGGTGCGCTCAGGATGTGCTGCCCGGGATGATCTCGTTCGCGTCGTTTTGGGGGGGCGCGGCAGAAGGAGGGGTTGCCTGTTCGCCGTGGCTTTCCTGCCATTTCTGATAGCCCCACCACGCCGCGCCTGCCACCAGCCCGACCTTGCCGAGCCGGCGCGTGATGCGCCCGATGAAGGTGCGGCGCAGCCCGGCATACGCCAGCGACAGTGCGGTACCGACCAGCGGATACTCCCGAGCGATGCCCAGCGTGCGCATCAGGCTGTTCGGTCGTGCCAGCGGGCGAATTAGGCTCGGCAACAGCGCGCCCAGCCCGCCCAGACTGAAGGTGCGGTTGGCTGCGCGATGCACATCGCTACGGGCCTGCGCGTAGTCGTAACGCTCCAGCGCGGCGCGGGTGAGCAGTAGCTCCTTGCGTACGGACAGCGGCAAGCGCGTTTCGCTGCCGCGGCGGGACGGCCGCACGTGATGGCGTGCGTTGTGCCCGGGTTCATGAGCCGAGGCTGCGTCGGTCGACGGGTTGTGTTGGGTCGGATCGGTCATCGGCGCAGGATCTCACGGTCTTTGTCGAGTTCGGCCAGCGTGGCCTCGAACAGCGGCGGCCCGCTGCGCAGCGACGCACGCACTTTCCACAGGCACGCGACCGCGCCCAGGGCATAGAGCGCAGCCATGATCGCCAGCGACTGCCAGCGGTAGGTATCCCAGCACAGGATCACCACCAGCGCGGTCAGCGTCATGATGGCGAGGCCGATCAGGCTGACCGCCAGCATGCCGAGGAAGGCAGCACCGAGCAGGCGCTCTTTTTCTTCGGCCAGCTCAACGCTTGCCAGCTCAAGCCGCGTTTGCAGCATCGAGACGACTGTGCCGGCCAGTGTCTTCAGGGAGGCGAACAGCTTTGGGCTGGTGTCATCAGACATGTTGGTTCCGGGGGGATGGGACAAGGCGAGGGCGGCACCGCCGATGCAGCACGCACTGTGCCCAAGGCGGGGCCGCCAGAATGCGACTGGCCGATGGCGCGATCCACATAGGGCGCGCCATCGGCCAGAAAGGGTGCGGCAGGTTACTTGCGGTTGAGCAGCAGGCCGATCAGCAGACCCACGCCGGCCGCCACGCCCACGGCTTGCCACGGGTGATCGTGGACATAGTCGTCGGTGGCACGTGCGGCGGCCTTGCTCTTGGTGACTACGGCGTCTTGCAGGTCTTGCGCCTTCTCCTTGGCTTGGCGCAGCAGTCCCATGCCACGCTCGCGCAGCTCGGCGGCTTTCTCGCCGCTGGTGGACGCAGCTTGCTTGAGCAGGGCTTCAGCGTCGGACAGAACAGTCTTCACGTCGGTCATCAGTTTCTCCTTATTGACGGGGTCGGCCAGGTTGGGGGATGTGTTCGTCATGGTCGGGCACCTTGGTATTTGGAACGGGGAATTCGATCGTCAATCTATCGACGCGCTTATTCGCTAGCATATGTGTGGGCCTTGTGAAACTTCAAGCGCCCGTGTGGCGCATGCTGCGATGGATCAAAGCCTTGGCCATTGTCCGGCAACGTGTGCATACCTTCCACCGTTTCGTCAGCAAATGCCGCGCCAAATGACAAAAAGTGATGTTGTTGTGAATTTATAGTCGTTTTGGTTGGATGGCAATCTGGCTATAGTGGTTCCCAATCAGTGTATGGAGGACACGATGTCTCTACGTTTGGGCGATATCGCCCCGGATTTCGAGCAGGATTCCAGCGAAGGCCGCATCAAGTTTCACGAGTGGCTGGGCAACAGCTGGGGCGTGCTGTTTTCACACCCGGCCGACTACACGCCGGTCTGCACCACTGAACTGGGCCTGACGGCCAAGCTCAAGGACGAATTTGCCAAGCGCAATGTCAAGGTGATCGCGCTGTCGGTGGATTCGGTCGATTCGCACAAGGGCTGGATCAACGACATCAACGAGACGCAAAACACCAGCGTCAACTTCCCGATCATCGCGGACCCGGATCGCAAGGTTTCGCAGCTGTACGACATGATTCACCCGAACGCGAGCGAGACCTTTACCGTGCGTTCGCTGTTCGTGATCGACCCGAACAAGAAGGTGCGGCTGATCATCACGTATCCGGCATCGACGGGGCGTAACTTCAACGAAGTGCTGCGCGTGATCGACTCGCTGCAGCTGACCGAGTACCACAGCGTGGCGACGCCGGGCAACTGGCAGGACGGCGACGACGTCGTCATCGTGCCGTCGCTCAAGGACGAAGAAGTCATCAAGCAAAAATTTCCGAAGGGCTACAAGGCGTTGCGCCCCTATTTGCGCCTGACGCCGCAGCCCAATAAGTAACCGGCTCCTTGGTAGTGTGATTGTCGCCCGGCCCTGGTGCCGGGCGTTTTTTGCGTTGGAACCGGCTCAGGATCCTACTGCGCGTGCCGATCTCGGCCCTGTGATGCTCGCCGTACCCATGTACGGCTGCGCTTCTCGGACCAACCTCGACCCGCTCGCTACGGATCCTGAGCCGGTTCCCAGGCAAAACAAAACCGGCCAGCCCTTGCGGGTCTGGCCGGTTTTGTTTTGTGAAGACGGTTCAGTGCGTGGTCAGATCGCCCAGCCGCCCACGTAGAACGCCACCAGCGCCACGGCAATCGCCACGGTTCCGGCGTTCAGCTTGCGCCATTCGCCGGCCACCAGGCGGCCGATCACGAGCGTGGCGAAGCCGAGCATGATGCCGGTGACAATGTTGCAGGTCAGTACGATGAAGACGGCGCAGACCAGGCCGGACAGGGCGTCAACCATATCGTCCATGTGCAGCTTGCTCACGCTCGAGAGCATCAACAGCCCGACGTACATCAGCGCGGGCGCTGTTGCGTACGACGGCACCAGGCCCGCCAGCGGCGAGAAGAACATCACCGCCAGAAACAGCACGCCGACGACCACTGCGGTCAGGCCCGTCTTGCCGCCAGCCGCCACACCCACCGTCGACTCAATGTAAGCCGCTGCCGGGGCGCCGCCGAAGCATGCCGAGAAGATCGAGCTGATCGAATCGGCCGTCAGTGCGCGGCCACCGTTGATGATGTGGCCCTTGTCGTTGAGCAGCCCCGCTTGGCCGGCCACGGCGCGGATGGTGCCGGTGGCGTCGAACACGGCGGTCATCACCAGCGCCAGCACGGCGGGCAGCACGGCAGCGGAGAGGGCGCCGCGAATGTCCATCGCACCGATCAACGAAGCATGGCCCGCGGTGGCCAGCGACGGCAGCGCAAAAATGCCGGTGAATTTGACCTGCGGATCAAAGATCAGGCCCAGCGCCGAGATGGCGACGATGACGATCAGGATGCCCCCCGGCACGCGACGGCGCTCCATGCCAAAGATGGCTGCCAGCCCCAGCACCGACATCATCACCGGGAAGGCGGTGACGTGACCCAGCGCCACGGGCAGGCCCGCACCGGCGTTCTTGACCACGAGACCGACGTCGTTCGACGCGATCAGCAGCAGGAACAGGCCAATGCCGATGCCCGTGCCGTGCGCCACGCCCGAGGGGAGGTTGCGCAGAATCCACGAGCGCACGCCAGTGGCCGAGATGGCGGTGAACACCACGCCCATCAGGAACACCGCGCCCAGCGCCACTTCGGGCGAGAGCTTCTGCCCGAGCACCAAGCCGAACGCCATGAACGCCGTCAGCGAAATCGCGCAGCCGATGGCGATGGGCAGCTTGGCCCACAGGCCCATCAATAGCGAGCCGAAGGCAGTCGTCAGGCACACCGCAACGAACACGGCGCTGGTGTCGAACCCCGCCTTGCCCAACATGCCGGGCACGACGAATACGGCATACACCATCGCCATGAAGGTGGTGATGCCCGCCACCACCTCACGGCGTTGCGTGCTGCCACGCGCGGAAATCTGGAAATAGCGATCGATGGCGCGTGCGTCGGCAAAGCCGGCGGCGCCAAGATCCGTCGTGGACGGAATGGACTGTTCAGCCATGGTGGTTTGTCTCCTGGCAGGGCTCCGCGCTGGCCGATCGGTGTGGTCCGAACGGCGGGTAGCGTGAGGGGCACTGTTCTGGTTTTGCTATCGGTGCGGGTGCCCGCATGCGCGCGCGGGCATTCTCCAGACCGTTGTCTCGCGATTGGTTTTTTCGCAGCGCTGCAGCCTGCGTGTGGGCGGCGCGCGTTTTATCGGTGTGAGGGATGTTGGAGCGAAGCATAGACGGGCACCCGCGGCCGATTCATGCGGCAGGGCGTATCCCGGTCATTTGCAAACTTGTATAACGCGCGAAGAGGAGACGAGCGATGCCCAGGACGGGCACAAGATGCGGCGAGTGACGCACGAGTGGGCGGTATTTGCCCAAAACAAAACGCCGCGCAACGTATCGCGCGGCGTTCGTGTTTGGCGTGGGCTACGGATTATTCCGCCAGCGCAGCGCGTGCAAATGCAATGGCCTGCTTCACCTGCTCCGGCGCAGTCCCGCCAATGTGATTGCGCGATGCGACTGAGCCTTCCAGCGTCAGCACAGCGTGCACGTCATCACCAATCAAGTTGGCCTTGTCGCCCAAGCCGCTGATGTCGCGCAGTTGTGCAACGCTCAGGTCCGCCAGATCGCAGCGCAGGTCATCGCAGGCGCGCACGGCGTGGGCCACGGCTTCGTGCGCATCGCGGAAGGGCAGGCCGCGCTTGACCAGATAGTCGGCCAGGTCGGTGGCGGTGGCGTAGCCTTGTAGCGCGGCAGCGCGCATGGCGTCGGCCTTGACGGTGATGCCAGTCGCCATGTCGGCAAAGATGCGCAGCGTGTCGACCACGGTATCCACGGTGTCGAACAGCGGTTCCTTGTCTTCCTGGTTGTCCTTGTTGTAGGCCAGCGGCTGGCCCTTCATCAGCGTGAGCAGGGCGATCAGGTGGCCGTTGACGCGGCCGGTCTTGCCGCGTGCCAGTTCCGGCACGTCGGGGTTTTTCTTCTGCGGCATGATCGAGCTGCCGGTGCAGAAGCGGTCCGCAATGTCGATAAAGCCGACGCGCGGGCTCATCCACAGCACCAACTCTTCCGAGAAGCGCGAGACGTGCGTCATGACGAGCGCGGCCGCGGCGCAGAATTCGATGGCGAAGTCGCGATCGGACACGGCATCCAGCGAGTTGCGGCACACGCCGTCAAAGCCCAGTTGCTGCGCGACGAATTCGCGGTCGATCGGGTAGCTCGTGCCGGCCAGTGCGGCGGCGCCCAGCGGCAGGCGGTTCACGCGCTTGCGGCAATCGAGCATGCGCTCGGTGTCGCGCGTGAACATCTCGACGTAGGCCAGCAGGTGGTGGCCGAACACCACCGGTTGCGCGACCTGCAGGTGCGTGAAGCCCGGGACGATGGTGTTGGTGTGCTGCTCGGCCAGGTCCAGCAGCGCGCCGCGCAGGGCCTTAAGCAGACCGACGATGTTGTCGATCTCGCTGCGCAGCCACAGGCGGATGTCGGTCGCAACCTGGTCGTTACGCGAGCGGCCGGTGTGCAGGCGCTTGCCGGCGTCGCCCGCCATGGCGGTCAGGCGCGCTTCGATGTTCAGGTGCACGTCTTCCAGGTCCAGCTTCCACTCGAACGTGCCGGCTTCGATCTCCTGGCGGATCTGTGCCATGCCTTTCTCGATGGCGGCGCGGTCAGCCTCGGCGATGATGCCCTGCTTGGCAAGCATGGCCGCATGCGCGAGCGAGCCCTGGATGTCGAACAGTGCGAGGCGCTTGTCGAAGAACACCGACGCGGTATAGCGCTTGACGAGATCGGACACCGGCTCGTTAAAGCGGGCGGACCACGCTTCAGCCTTCTTGGCGAGTTGGGAGGTCATGGGCGGACAGCTGGAGGAAGGCGGCCAAATGGAGGCATCGGCCGCAAATTCAGGAAACCGCGATTATATCGCTAGGCCCATTGGGCCTACAGCGTGCTGTCGATCAGCGCGCCCTTGAAGACCACAGGCCCCGTCGGCCCGTCTGGGTTGGGCGAGCCGCCGCGCGGTTCCACGCTGATGGCTAGGGCGGGCACCTGCCGCAGCGGCTGCGCGACCGTCAGCCGGACCGCACGCTGGTGCCCGATCAGACCAAGTGACTGAGGCTTCCCATTCGGCAGCAGTGCCCAGAGTTGCAGCGCTTGTTCCGTGGTGAGCGGCGTCGCGTCCAGCCGCTTGAGCGACAGCGTGCCGGTCCGGGCATCCCAAGTGACGAGGACGGCGGCCTGCGCCTGCGCGTCCTGCAGCACGGCCACCGCGTTGGCGATGGGCGCCTCGCGCAACTGCTCCGACAGCCGCAGGTTCAGCCCAACCGCCGCCGCCGCGACAATCGCCGCGACTGCCGTAGCACCGCGCCAGAAGCCGGTGCCTTGCCAAAGCTTTTGCCAGAGCGCTTTGGGCGATGGCGCAGGTTCGCGCCAGCCGAGCTGCACTTCCACACGGCAGAGAATTTCCGGCAGCGGCGCCGTGGCTGGCTGCAAGGCCGGCAGGTCCGCCAGGTAACGCTGCCAGCGCTCAACCGTCGCGCGGACGTCGTCGTGGTGGCGGATCCACTGCTCGAACCGGCGGCGTGCGCCCGCGCGCAGCGTGCCGACCGCGTATTCAGCGGCCAGCTTGTCGACGAGATCGGGGTGGCGGCGCGGGTCCATCAGGGCGCTCCCAGGCATTCGCGCAGGCGGTCGAGCCCGCGCCGCATCCACGATTTGACGGTGCCCAGCGGCAGCGACAGCGCTTGCGCCAGCTCGCTGTGCGACAGGTCACGCAGATAGGCAAGCGAGATGACTTCGCGCTGCTTCGGGTCCAGGCGCTTGAGGCATTCGGCCAGCGCGCGTGCCTGCTGGCCGGCGAGCGCAAGGTCGGCCGGGCCGGGGGCGTGGTCGGCCAGGACATCGGCGTAGGTGTCATCCAGCGGCACGGACTCCTGCACGCGCTCGGCATGCTGCCGGCGCAGGCAATCGAGTGCGCGGTTGCGCACGATGGTGGTCATCCACGTCATGGGGGCGGCCAGGTGCGGGTGGTAATCGCCGGCGTGGCGCCAGATGTTGACGAAGCTTTCTTGCAAGACGTCCTCGGCCCAGTCCTTCCTGACCAAGATACGCAGCGCGAGCCCAAACAGTTT
>JGI24740J21852_10000293_pt1 | contig 21322 bp, 19 predicted proteins | sample KBSCornC6_FD_21852 | JGI IMG/M metagenome (IMG submission 21852) | reverse complement strand
CTGCGTGATATCCAGCCGGCGTTCTAAAGCGCGTCGCGATCTTTCAGTTTCGCTTCCCGCGCTTTAGGTCCTTGATTTTGCGCATCGCAAAACCGCCGCACACTTTTGCGCGACATGCTCCAGGTTCCGAGGTTCATTTTGTCACTGACGATCGCTATCGAATCCCCGCGTCAGGAAGGCGTCATTCGCCTTCTCGACATGTCCAGCGCCTATGCGGAATCGCTCTATCCGGCGGAAAGCAACCATATGCTCGATCTGTCTTCGCTGGAGAAGGCGGAGGTGACCTTCTGGGTCGCCAGGGTCGGGGAGATGATCGTCGGATGTTGCGCGCTGGTGGAAGCCGGTGACGGCACGGCGGAGATCAAGCGCATGTTCGTCGATCCGGCCGCCAGGGGCCGAAGCGTCGCACGCAGGCTCATGGAAACGCTCGAAGCGGCGGCGCTCGAGAAAGGCCTTTCCGCAGTGCGGCTTGAAACCGGCATATATCAACCGGAAGCGATCGGACTCTACCGGAAATTCGGTTATCTCGAAATTCCGCCTTTCGGCAGCTATCAGCCGGATCCACTGAGCCTTTTCATGGAAAAGCGGCTGAAACAAACCAGCTGAACAATCAACCCTCGGCAGCGTCCCGGACATGCAATTGCAGTTCGGGCTCCTGCGCGTGCTGCTCCTCGGTCAATTCGGCTTCGCGAATCCATTCGCGCCAAATGGCAACGATGATGGCCATCAGCACCGGGCCGATGAAGAGCCCGAGGAAGCCCATGGTCTTCACGCCGCCCACCAGGCCGAAAAAGGTTGGCAGGAAGGGCAGTTTGATCGGCCCGCCGACGAGTTTGGGGCGAAGCGTCTTGTCGACAATGAAAAGCTCGATCGTACCCCAGAGGAAGAGGCCAATACCGGCCCAAAGCGAGCCGCTGGCGACGAGATAGATCGAAACGAGCGACATCGAGAGCGGGGCGCCCCCCGGGACAAGAGCCATGACGCCCGTGAGAACGCCGAGCGTGATGGCCGATGGAGCGCCGGCAATCCAATAGGCCACACCGAGAACGATGCCTTCACCGATAGCGATCAGCGTCATGCCCATGACGGTAGAGCTGATCGTCGCCGGCACGACGCGGGAAATCCGTTCCCAGCGATTGGGAAGAATACGTTCGCCGAGCAGATCGACCTGGCGAACGAAGGTCGAGCCATCGCGATAGATGAAAAACAGGGCGATCAGCATGAAGAGCAGGGTCAAGACGACGTGGAAGGCGCCACCGCCTGCTGCGAGTACTGCCCTATAGATATTGCCGATATGGGCGCCGCTTACGAGCTGCGCCAGCTCACCGAGTGAGCCGGGGCTGCCGACATATTGCGCCCACTGCTCGCCGAGCCAGGAGCCGACGACCGGCAAAGCCAGAATCCATTGCGGCGGCGGCGCCCCCTCACGATTCACATGGATTGCCCAGCCGAACCAGTCGCGTACTTCTCCGGCCATGTAGAGGGCGGAAAGAACGATCGGCAGAACCAGAAAGGTCACGATGAATGCGATGGCGATGGTGGCGGCAATTGTCGTATTCCCGCCCGTTCGCCGCACGATATCGCTGTAAAGCGGCCAGGTGGCAAAGCCGATCACCGCGGCGGCCAGAACCGGAACGAGAAATCCGTAGAAGAAATAAATGCCGGCAATGGCAATCAGAATCAGCAGCCAGCGTGCCGCGGAAATGGATGGGATCAAAGGCATGCGCGCATGCGCGCTCGGCCCCAGCCACCGGTGTTCCTTTGGCTTATGACGTTCAAATACACCCACCGGTCTTACTTCGCCCCAATTTACTAGATCATCCGGTTATGGGGTATGATCTAGGCCGTTTCAAGAGCAACGGCTTCAAGCTTCTTATTCAGCCGTCATGACAATAGCACGACTGCCCTGCGCGCCATAATCAAGGCCACGAAGCATCTTGAACGCAAAAGATTGAGTTTCTGCGTCGAATTGAAACTGTTTTGGTGAGCAGGATCGGCAAATCCGTTCGGCGGTGGGTTCGCCGTCAGATATCCAGATCCTCCGCAAAGGCAGCACGCTCCTGAATGAAGCGGAAGCGTGCGTCGGCCTTGGTGCCCATCAGATTGTCGACCGCGTCGCGGGTGCCTTCGAAATCCACTTCGTCGATCTCAACGCGCAGCAATGTGCGCTTGGCCGGGTCCATCGTCGTTTCCTTGAGTTGCGCCGGCAGCATTTCGCCCAGACCTTTGAAGCGGCTGATCTCGACCTTGCCTTTGCCCTTGAATTCCGTCTGCATGAGTTCCAGGCGGTGGGCGTCGTCGCGGGCATAGATGGATTTCGAGCCCTGCGTGATCTTGTAGAGCGGCGGTACGGCCAGGAAGAGATGGCCCTGGCGGATCAGCTCAGGCATCTCCTGATAGAAGAAAGTGATGAGCAGGGAAGCGATGTGAGCGCCATCGACGTCGGCATCGGTCATGACGACGATGCGCTGATAGCGAAGATCTTCCTCGCGGTATTTCGAGCGCGTGCCGCAACCGAGCGCCTGCACCAGATCGGCAATCTGCTGGTTGGCGGAAAGCTTCTCGCGACCGGCGCTGGCGACGTTGAGGATCTTGCCGCGCAGCGGCAGGATCGCCTGATTCAAGCGGTTGCGCGCCTGCTTGGCAGAGCCACCGGCCGAGTCACCTTCGACCAGGAAAAGTTCAGCGCCAGCGGCGGAGTTCTGCGAGCAGTCGGCCAGCTTGCCGGGCAAGCGCAGCTTGCGCACAGCCGTCTTGCGATTGACTTCCTTCTCCTTGCGGCGGCGCATGCGCTCTTCCGAGCGCTCGATCACCCATTCCAGCAGCTTCTCGGCTTCGGCCGGATTATCGGTAAGGTAATGGTCGAAAGGGTCACGCAGGGCGTTTTCGACGATGCGCTGGGCTTCGACCGTCGCGAGCCTATCCTTGGTCTGGCCGACAAATTCCGGTTCGCGGATGAAGATGGACAGCATGCCGACGCCGGAAATCATCACGTCATCCGTGGTGATATTGGCCGCACGCTTGTTCTGGGTGAGATCGGCGTAGTTTTTCAGGCCCTTGGTCAATGCGATGCGGAGGCCTGCCTCGTGCGTGCCGCCTTCCGGGGTCGGAATCGTATTGCAATAGGAATGGATCTGCGGGTCGCCGCCATACCAGGTGACGGCCCATTCGAGCGAGCCGTGGCCGCTTTCCTTCTCAGACTTGCCTGCAAAAATTTCACGGGTGACGGTGAATTCGCTGCCCATCGTCGCCTTGAGATAGTCCTTCAGGCCGCCCGGGAAGTGAAAGACCGCCTTTTCCGGAACATCGGCGCCTTCGGGCGCCAGTTCGGGATCACAGCCCCAACGGATCTCGACGCCGCCGAACAGATAGGCCTTGGAACGGGCCATGCGGAAAACGCGGGCCGGATCGAAACGGGCGTGATCGCCGAAGATCTGTGGATCGGGATGGAAGCGGACGCGGGTGCCGCGCCGGTTATGCACATCGCCCAGCTCTTCCAGGCCGCCCACCGGCAGACCCCGCGAGAAGCGCTGGCGATAGAGCTTGCGGTTACGGGCAACTTCAACTTCCAGGTCGTCCGACAACGCATTGACAACGGACACGCCGACACCGTGCAGACCGCCCGAGGTCTCATAGGCCTTGCCGTCGAACTTACCGCCGGCATGCAGCTTGGTCATGATGACTTCGAGCGTCGATTTGCCGGGCACCTGCGGATGGTTTTCCACCGGAATGCCACGGCCGTTATCCGTGACGGTGAGATAACCTTCCCGATCGAGATAGACTTCGATGAAATTGGCGTGACCGGCCACAGCCTCGTCCATCGAGTTGTCGATCACTTCNGCGAAAAGGTGGTGCAGCGCCTTCTCGTCCGTGCCNCCGATATACATGCCGGGGCGCATGCGGACCGGCTCGAGCCCTTCGAGAACACGAATCGAACTCGCGCCATATTCCTCCGACGACTGGGTCGCCGGCGCCGCGCGCTGTGCGGGCGCAGGGGCAGGCTTTTCTGCCTTTACCACCGGCTTTTCCGCTGCCTCCGGCTTCGGGGAGCGGGGGAGTCCGGAGAAGAGATCGTTGCTATTGTCCATAGAATTTCAAGCTGCTCAGATTTGTTCTGGTGGGGCCAGACCCCTTCATTATCGCATTTGTCGCCGCTATTCGCGAATCACCGTGATTCTGCCAGAAACAGCGCACAAGAGCGATGGCGCCCCACGACGGGGCAGATTCATGAAAGAGATTTGCGTTGCCGGGTGAAGAATGGCAAGCCCGATGGCCGATCGGAGGAAGTATCCGCATGCCAATGTCCACAGCTCATTTGCCCGTTCTGTCCGCAATCTCGGGCATTTTGTTGCTTGCGACCGCCTCGGGAACCTCTGCCGAGATGCTCAAGCCGTTCAAGGACGAACTGTTTTCCAGCCAGACGGTCATTGAGAGTCACGACAACGGCGCCTTCCAGACGATCGATTATCAGGAATTGCGTGACATTAACGGCCGCGACCAGATTCCGGAAAAGCGCGTCAAACCGGCTTATGTCGATACCGGCGTGCGCTGGAAGGCGCAAGAGGACGAAACGCTCGAGATCGGCGATCGCAGGGTCGATGTCACTCGCATAGGCCCCGCATCGAAACAGGCCTTTACCGTGATCTTCATTCACGGCCGAGGCGGCGACCGCCGGCTTGGCTCCAACGATTATGCGTTCGGCGGCAATTTCAACCGGCTGAAGAACCTGGCTTACAAGAACGGCGGCACCTATTATGCGCCGAGCGTCAGAGGTTTCGACAGCAATGGCGTTGCCGATATCGCGGCGCTCATCCGCTATTCCTACGAGCAATCCGGCGGCAAGCCCGTCATACTCACTTGTGCGTCCATGGGGAGTTTCATCTGCTGGGGCATCACGCGCGATGCCGAAAGCGTCAAGCGGCTGAAGGGCATGGCGATCCTGAGTGGCGTTACCGATCCAGATTTCGCGAAGAGCGCTTTCTACAAGGCAAAGCTGCCGCTCTGGTTTACCCATGGCAGCAAGGATCCAGTCTACGCCGCGGCCGACCAGCAAGCCTTGTTCGAGAAACTTTACAAGGGGCATTATCCCACGCGTTTTACGCTTTTCGAAACCGGAAACCACGGAACGCCGGTGCGCATGACCGATTGGCGCAAGGTGCTAAACTGGCTCGTGGATCCACAGGCGCCGTGAAACACATCGCACAATTCGATTTATTTTCCGGATAAGCATTTTTTCAAACGATTTGAACAGGTTTCGGCCTTGTTCGCTAACTTTCCTTTGCTCCGCCTTTTTGTTAGTCCGATGGATGAAATAGGGGGAGAAACCGGAATGACGAAGACGATACGGCCGCTTTTGGCCGGAAACTGGAAGATGAACGGCACACGCGCGAGCCTGGATCAGATCAAGGCGATCGCGGATGGCGTCAAGACGCCACTGTCGGAGAAAATCGACACGCTGCTCTGCCCCCCGGCGACGTTGCTCTATGTGGCAACGGCGCTTTGCGACGACAGCCCGCTCGCCATCGGCGCCCAGGATTGCCATCAGCAGGTCAGTGGCGCTCATACGGGTGACATCTCGGCCGAAATGATTGCCGACTGCTTCGGCACGCATGTCATCGTCGGCCATTCCGAGCGCCGCAGAAATCACGCGGAAAGCGACATGCTTGTACGCGCCAAGGCACAGGCCGCGCACGATGCCGGCCTGATTGCCATCATCTGCATCGGCGAGACTGCCTATGAACGCAATAGCGGCCAGACGCTCGACGTTTTGAAGCGGGAGTTGATCGGCTCGGTTCCCGATGGTGCGACCGCGGCAACGACCGTGATTGCTTACGAGCCAGTCTGGGCAATCGGCACCGGCGTGGTTCCGACCAGCGAAGATGTCGAGGAAGCCCATGCCTTCATGCGCGCAGAGCTTATCGAACGCTTCGGCAAGGAGGGCGCAAACATGCGAATTCTTTATGGCGGATCCGTCAGCGGTGCGAATGCGCGCAGTCTTCTCGACATTCCGCATGTCAACGGCGTGCTTGTCGGCGGACAGAGCTTGAAAGCCGCCGACTTCCTTGCCATTTATGCCGCATTCGAACGGCAGTTCGCCTGAAGCAACAACTTGCCCGGAGTTCCAGCCTTAAAAGGGCTTGGAATAGGCGAGAGCCTCATGTAAAGAGCCGCGAGCTTTTATTTTTGATGCCCGCACCGGGCAGGACTGGATCTATGCAAACCGTACTGCTTGTCATCTATCTCATGATCGTCGTCGCCCTTATCGGCGTGGTGCTGATTCAGCGCTCCGAAGGTGGCGGCCTTGGCATCGGCGGCGGATCGGGCTTCATGTCTGCGCGCGGTACGGCCAATGCGCTGACGCGCACCACGGCCATTCTTGCGGCGCTGTTCTTCGCACTTGCGCTCGGCATGAACGTGCTATCCCGCTTCGAGGCGCGTCCGACCGACGTTCTCAATCGTATTCCGAGCACGGCGGGTCAGGGCAACGGTATCCTCGATTCGCTTGGTGGCCAGAAGGGTGCTGCTCCGGCAACCACCCAGCCGAAGCCGGCCGACAACAGCGGCGTGCCGAACAGTGGGGCCGTTGCTCCGCAATCGCAGGCGACCCCGCCGGCCGCGACGAATCAGGCAGCACCTGCACAGCAGGCTCCGGCCGCGACCGGTCAACAGACCGCGCCGGCGACGACCACTCCCGCGCCAGCCGACAACGGCGGCGTCCCGACCGGCAAGTAATTCCGGTCGCCAAAGATCATCCCCGGCAGGTCCTCGGATCTGCCGGTTTTGTTTTGTCCATATTCCGCGTTCTGTAGCCAAAATTCCGGAAACGAATTTTAGGGCTAGCGGAATCATTTGTGAAAAGGTATCCGGTGACTCCCATGGCGCGATATGTATTCATCACTGGCGGCGTGGTTTCTTCCCTCGGAAAAGGAATTGCGGCTGCGGCTCTCGGAGCGTTGTTGCAGGCTCGTGGTTATCGAGTCCGCCTGCGCAAACTCGACCCCTATCTGAACGTGGATCCGGGCACCATGAGCCCGACCCAGCACGGCGAGGTCTTCGTCACCGACGACGGAGCGGAAACCGACCTCGATCTCGGCCACTACGAGCGCTTCACTGGCCGCTCGGCCACCAAGACCGATAACATCACCACCGGTCGCATCTATAAGAACATCATCGACAAGGAACGCCGTGGCGACTATCTCGGCGCGACCGTTCAGGTCATTCCGCACGTTACCAACGAGATCAAGGATTTCGTCACGGAGGGCAATGACGAGTATGATTTCGTCATCTGCGAGATCGGCGGCACGGTCGGCGATATCGAAGCTATGCCTTTCATGGAAGCGATCCGCCAGCTCGGCAACGACCTGCCACGCGGCACGGCTGTCTACGTTCATCTGACGCTGATGCCCTATATTCCGGCCGCCGGCGAATTGAAGACCAAGCCGACGCAGCATTCCGTCAAGGAACTGCAGGCCCTCGGCATCCATCCCGATATCTTGCTCGTGCGTGCCGACCGGGAAATCCCCGAAGCCGAACGCCGCAAACTCTCGCTGTTCTGCAACGTGCGGGAATCTGCCGTCATTCAAGCGCTCGATGTTGCGAACATCTATGACGTGCCGATGGCTTACCACAGGGAAGGCCTGGATAACGAGGTGCTGGCCGCCTTCGGCATCGAGCCGGCTCCGAAGCCGCGTCTGGAACAGTGGGAAGAGGTCTGCAATCGCATCCGCACACCGGAAGGCGAAGTGACCATCGCCATCGTCGGCAAATATACCGGCCTCAAAGATGCCTATAAGTCGCTGATCGAAGCGCTGCACCACGGCGGCATTGCCAACCGGGTCAAGGTTAAGCTGGAATGGATCGAGTCCGAGGTCTTCGAAAAGGAAGATCCGGCGCCGTATCTCGAGAAGGTGCATGGCATTCTCGTGCCTGGCGGTTTCGGCGAGCGCGGTTCCGAAGGGAAGATCCTGGCTGCCCGTTTCGCGCGCGAACGCAAGGTGCCGTATTTCGGCATCTGCTTCGGCATGCAGATGGCCGTAATCGAAGCGGCCCGCAATCTGGCCGGTGTCGAGCATGCCTCGTCGACCGAATTCGGCCCGACCAAAGAGCCGGTCGTCGGTCTGATGACCGAATGGCTGAAGGGCAACGAACTGCAGAAGCGCACCGCATCGGGCGATCTCGGCGGCACCATGCGTCTCGGTGCCTATAAGGCAGCCCTGAAGAAGGGCACGAAGATTTCGGAAATCTACGGCTCCATCGATATTTCGGAGCGCCATCGCCACCGCTATGAAGTCAACATCGACTACAAGGATAAGTTGGAAGATTGCGGCCTGACCTTCTCCGGCATGTCACCGGATGGCGTGCTGCCTGAGACGATCGAATATGCGGATCATCCGTGGTTTATCGGCGTCCAGTACCATCCGGAACTGAAATCCCGTCCGCTGGAACCGCATCCGCTGTTCTCGAGCTTCATCGAAGCGGCGACGGAACAGAGCCGGCTGGTATAAAGCGCTTCACCGAAGCGCTCTACATCTTTGCTTTTACGCAATTCCGGACGGAAAACCGCTACGCACTTTTCCTGGAGCTGCTTTGAGGACTGCAAATCGCTTGCGGTAGTCGCTAGGACTGACCGCAAGCCTCTCCCGAAAATGATGGCGCATGGTGGCGAGCGATCCAAATCCGCTTGCCACCGCCACATCGTCAAGCGAAATAGCCGTCTGTTTCTCCAGGAGATCGCGGGCGCGCCGCAGCCGCTCGCTGAGCAGCCATTCGCCCGGCGCCATGCCGGTGGTCGCCTCGAAACGGCGCTGAAAAGTCCGCACGCTCATGCCGGCCCGCGCTGCAAGCGTCGCAATGGGCTGATCTTCCTGCAGACGCTCTCGCATCCATTCTAGCAGGGGGCCTAAACGCGCGCCCTCGCGCTGCCTTAAAACCGGCGTCTCGATATATTGAGCCTGGCCGCCTTCGCGATGCGGGGGCACCACGAGACGGCGGGCGACGCTATTGGCGGCGTCAGGTCCGAAGTCCCGACGCACGACATGCAGGCAGAGATCGATCGCAGCGGCACTGCCGGCGGCCGTGAGCACCTTATCCTCATCGACATAGAGAACATCGGCATCCACTGATATGTCCGGATAGCGCGCCGCGATGGACTCGACATAGCGCCAATGCGTCGTCGCCTTGCGGCCCGCGAGCAATCCTGCGGCGGCGAGGACCGCGACACCAGAGCAGAGAGACATGATGCGGACGCCGCGGCGGCTCGCCGCTTGGAGCTGGGCAATCAGCGGGGCAGGGACTGCCGTGCCTATACCACGCCAACCGGGCACGACGATCAGGTCAGCATCGGCAATGACCTCGAGGCCATGATCGACCTGCACCGTCAGCCCACCCGCGGCGCGCAGTAGGCCTTCCTCGATCGCGCAGGCGGAAAAGCGATACCAATCCTCACCCATCTCTGGTCGCGGCATGCCGAAGATTTCGTAGGCGACACCAAATTCGAAGGTGCAGAGCCCGTCATAGACGAGGGTGACGACATGTGGGCCGTGAAGATTGGGGTTATCTGAGTTTGGCATGATATTGACGTTATATGGCATTTCGGCCAATTTCAACCACGGGATCGCTCAGGCATGAATGCACCGAAACAAAGAAGGAGCGTTCCATGTCGCTAGTCAGTGAAATCCCCACCGCAGATCCCAGTCTCGTCGCCGAGCACTATGCCAAGAGGCTTGGCTTCGAAACCGATTGCTCCGACGTCTACCAGTCCATGACATCAGGCAATGTCGATTTCGTTCTGCTCGATGTCCGCGGTCCTGCAATGTACCAAGAGAAGCATATCCCGGCTGCGATCAACCTGCCGCATGGCAAGATGACCGCAAGGAAGATGGCGGAATGGCCTGACGATACCCTGTTCGTCGTCTATTGCGCCGGGCCGCATTGCAATGGCACCGACAAGGCGGCTTGGCGCCTGGGTACGCTCGGCAAGCGCGTGAAGGTCATGATCGGCGGCATGACCGGCTGGGCCGATGAGGGGTATCCGTTCGAGAAGGGCTGAGCGCGAGGGCAGAGCCGGCACATGCTGGGTCTGCCCATTTTTACGACACTGCGAAAAACTTCGGCATCTACGTCATTTGACTGTCGCGTCGCTTTCGTTTCCGTGACACTATGCGAGTAAGCATAATGGGAACAAAAGTATGATCCTCAATCCATTTGACGATGGCGTCGAGCGGCCGAGGGCCAAGATTGCCGTCACCTTCACTCTGTTGATCGCTTTCAATATTGCCGCGTGGGCTTGGGCCTGGGTCGCCTTTGCAGACCGCCCGTCTTTGCTCGGCATTGCGCTTCTTGCCTATATGTTCGGCCTACGCCACGCTTTCGATGCCGATCACATCGCCGCCATCGACAATGTCGTACGCAAGCTCATTCAGGAAAAGAAGCAGCCCTATGCCGTCGGCTTTTTCTTCTCGCTCGGTCATTCCTCCATCGTGGTGATCGCCTCCATCCTGATTGCCGCAACGGCAGCTGCCATGCAGAGCCAGCTCGATTCCTTCCACGATATCGGCGGCGTCATCGGTACGACGGTTTCGGCTGTTTTTCTGCTGCTGATCGGTATGGCCAATCTCCTCGTCCTGAAGGGCGTCTGGTCGGCCTTCAGACGAGCGCAGAGAGGTGAGCGGATCGCAGAGGAAGATCTCGACACGCTGCTTGCCGGCGGCGGCTTGCTGGCGCGCATCTTCCGGCCCATGTTCAAGGTCGTAACTCGCTCCTGGCATATGTATCCGATCGGCTTCCTTTTCGGCCTCGGCTTCGATACCGCAACAGAGATCGGGCTTCTCGGCATTTCCGCCGCTCAAGCCGCGCAGGGCATGTCCTTCTGGACCATACTCGTCTTTCCGGCGCTATTTACCGCCGGCATGTCGTTGATGGATACTCTCGACAGCACGCTGATGACGGGCGCCTATGGCTGGGCCTTCGTCAAGCCGGTGCGCAAGCTTTGGTATAATCTAACCATTACCGCGGCTTCGGTCGTCGTCGCCATCTTCATCGGCGGCATCGAGGCTTTGGGGCTCATCGCCGACAAACTCGGCCTCGAAGGAGGTTTCTGGAGCTTCGTGGGCGAACTCAACGACAATCTTGCCAACTTCGGCTTCGCCGTCGTCGGCATTTTCCTTTTGAGCTGGCTGGTTTCGACGGTGCTCTATAAAGCCGGAGGCTACGACAACTTGCAGATTAATCGCTCATGACGCATCATTGCGCCCGGGGATCGAGCATGTTTTGACTGGACATCGTCGTCCGCGGCTCCAGTTATATGCGATGAGGGGCCACCACCATGATCCATGCAAGCAGTATTCGCGGCCTAGGACTGACGGCAGGCATCCTGTTCGTCATCGGCGCCGGCACAGCTTTTGCGCAAATTCTCACGAATTGCCCGCTGCAGCCGACCGTCAGCACCGAACGCCGGACTTTGAATTGCCAGCCTGGGCTTAGCATCACCGTCGAGCGCGGCGCGCATTTCCACCTTGCTGACCGAAATCGGGATGGCCGGGTGGACGCTATCGTGCTCGACAGCAAGGCGGCCTTGGTCGATGTGGATAGTAGCCGTGTTCAGGGTGGGTTCGAAGTGGTAACGCCGCAGGCGATCGCTGCCGTCCGCGGCACGCGATGGGCTGTTGACGTGCAACGTGGCAAGACATCCGTGCTCGTGTTGCGCGGCCGTGTTGCGGTTAACAAGGTATCGACCGGGCAAGGGGTGACGCTCGGGCAAGGGCAAGGTGTCGATGTGGATCGCACTCGCTCTGCCTTGCGTGTCAATCCGTGGGGACAGCCGCGCATAAACGCCTTGATGGCACGCCTCGGCCAGTGAGATCCCGACGCCATGCGCAGACCATCGCTGCAAACGTTGATTGCGCTTCTCTTGACTGTCGCCTGGAGCCTGGGTCTTGGCATTGCGCACCTGCGCGGTGACATTCCCTTCATCGACGGCGCGGAAGCAACACTTACAAATCTCCGCAATACGCTCGGCGGCCACAGCCAACCGCCCGATCTCGTCACGATCGTCGCCATCGACGATGAGACCTCGCGAGTGGCGGGGCGCTATCCCTTGCCGCGCGCCACGCTTGCCAGGATCGTCGACGCCATCTCCGCCCTGGGACCTAGAGCCATCGCCCTCGACGTGCTTCTGGTCGATCCCGGTGACGAAGCCGGCGATGCGGCGTTGGAGCAATCACTCAAGCGGACCAAGGTCGTGCTGGCCGCAGCCGGTATTTTTCCCGAAAGCCGCCAGCGCGTTGTCGACAACAGCAACGAACCTCTCGCCCGCGTGCCCAGCGCGCTGCAATTCCTCGAACCGCAGCAGCGGTTCGCCGATGCCGCAAGCTATGGCATCGTCAATCTGCAGACCGACAAGGCGGGCACGCCGCGTTTCGTTCCGATGCTGTTTCGGAGCGGCGAACGGATCGAGCCATCCTTTTCGCTACGCGTCGTTTCCGCCGCAAGCGGCGAGCAGACGACTGTTCTTTCCGACTATATCAAGATCGGCGACCGCTCCATCCATACCGACACCGGCTATCTCATGCCGCTCTCGTTCTACGGTCCACGTGGAACGATCCGCACCGTCAGCGCCAACGCGGCGCTGAGCGGCCAGTTGCCGGAAGCCGCGATCAGGGACCATGTCGTCGTTATCGGCGCGACCGTTACAGGGGGAGGAGATGTCTTTCCGACGCCGTTCGATCCCGTTCTGCCCGGTGTCGAGGTGATCTCCACTTCCATTACGCATCTGATCTCAGGAGATGGCCTGGTACGCGACCGCAACGTTCGTTTCATCGACCTCTATTTCGCCGTCGGGCTGCCGATTGCTGTTGTCAGCCTTCTTTCATGGCGACGCAGCACCATAGGTCTGATCATGGTGCTGGGTGTCGTCCTTCTTTGGTTTGCCATCAACGTCAGCGCCTTCAAGCACGGAATTTGGCTAAGCGCCGCCCTTCCGATTGCGGCAACTGTCCCGCCGGCGCTGCTGTTTGGCGCGATCCAGCTTTGGCTCGACCGCAGACGCGCCACCCGCTTCGCCGAACAAAGCCAGCTGTTGCAGCGCATCCAGGCGCCTGGTCTGGCCGAGCATCTTGCGCGCGATCCAGGCCTTCTCGCAGAGCCGGTACACCAGGAGGCGGCCGTCGTCTTCATCGATATCAATGGCTTCACCGGTCTTAGCGAATCGATCGGCCCGACCGCCGTGCGTGAACTGCTGAATGGCTTCTACAATCTCGTCGACGAAGAAGTGACTGCATCCGGCGGTGCCATTACCAGCTTCATGGGTGACGGCGCCATGATCCTTTTCGGCCTGCCGCATCCAAAGCCTGCCGATCCTGCCAATGCAGCGCATTGTTGCATTCGCCTGGCTCACCGGATGAGAGATTGGCTCTCGGCATTGCCGCAGGGAATAACTTCGCGAATCGGTTTCAAAATCGGCGCTCATTTCGGCACCATCGTCGCCTCCAGGCTCGGCGGCGGCGATCGTCAACAGATCACTGCGACGGGTGATACGGTCAACGTTGCCAGTCGCTTGATGGAGGTTGCCGCAGGTCACCATGCGGAGGCTGCCATCAGCGCCGACCTCTTGCTTGCGGCGGGTCGCGACAGCACCCCCTTCAAAGAAGGGCACCTCAACGGCCCGATCGAAACAAGCCTGCGTGGCCGCGCCGGTTCTTTGACCATATGGCTTTGGCGCGATCGGCCGTGACCCGAGAGATCTCAGCGCGTCGGATCTTATGCGTACCACATGGGAGCGATTGAAATCACGAGGAGACAAGCGAGAGAAATGTTGAGTGCTCGCCATTGCCAGGCCGTTTTCAAGAGGTGTCCGAGCATTTGCCCCAGAGCGCACCAAACCGCCAAAGAGAAAGCGGCGATAAGGCAGAAGGTCACGCCAAGTAGGAATGCAAGTCTGGCCGGACTATCCGCCAGCGCGGCAAAGGAGGCGGCGGCGCCCATCGTCATCGCCCAGCCCTTGGGATTGTGCCAGAGCATCCAGACGCCGGCAAGGAAGCCTGTCGGCCTCACCATCTGCCCGGCCTCGCGCGGCTGGCCGCTTCTGCCGATTCGAATAGCGAGCCAGATCAAATAGAGCGAGCCCAGCGTCTTCATGGCGACCTGCAGCATTGGCAGTGCCATCAAAACGCCGCCCAGCCCGGCTGCCGCCGCTCCGGCCATGGAACCCAAGCCGAAGGCAAAGCCGCCCATGACCGGTATGGACCGGCGAAAGCCGAAGTGCGCGCCGGATGCTGTCGCGAGCGTGGTCGCACCGCCAGGCGTTATGGTGGAAACCAATGCGAAGAGTATCAGCGGCAGCAAGGGTTCGATCGTCATATCCAGCCTTTCTCTAATTGAAAAAGGCATAGGCGCCGCTCCAGCATCATGAAATCGAATATTGAAGGATCGATGCATTAGCAATTATAATGCCTACATGATCCGAAACTTTGATATTGCCCTCATCAGAACCTTCGCCACGGTTGCCGACCAGGGGAGCATGACGATTGCAGCCAATATGCTGCATATGACGCAAGGCGCCGTCAGCCAGCAGATCAAGCGACTGGAGGACATGCTCGGCTGCGCCCTGTTCGAGCGTGATAGGCGTGGATTGCGGTTGACGGAAGCGGGCGAACGGCTGCGCGGCAATGCCCGTCGCCTATTGACGTTGAATGACGAGATCTGGGACGACATGACGGAAAGCACGGTTCGCGGCGGCGTCCGGCTCGGCGTTCCCTATGATCTTGTCGGAGCAACGCTAGCGCCTGTGCTGAAATCCTATGCCGAGCGCCATCCGCAGGTGGAGATTTCGCTGGTTTGCGCATCATCACCGGAACTGCTGGAAGAGCTGGGGAAGGGAACCATCGACCTCTGCGTGGCTGAGGAACCATACGGCACGTCGCAGGGGGAATGCCTTGCTGTGGAGCGGCTCGTCTGGGTCGGAGCGAAGGCCGGCAACGCCCATCGCAAGGTGCCGCTGCCGATCTCGATGGTCGCCGATACCTGTGCCTTCCGATCATCCGTCTTTGCGGCGCTCAGCAAGGATGGTCTGCGCTGGCGGACGGTCTTTGAGAACGGCAATATCGAGGCGACCACGGCGACCGTGCGTACAGACCTGGCCGTCACCGCTTGGCTCGCTTCGACCGTACCGGCTGATCTCGATATTCTCACCGTCGAGCAGGGCCTGCCCGAACTACCAGTCTTTTCGATCAATCTGCATTTGCCGAAAAGTGCGACGCCGCAGGCGCTGGAGCTTGCGCGCCATATCCGCGAGGGCATGATGCGGCCGCGCCAATCCGCGGCCGCCTAAGTGCCGTCTTCCGATAGACTGGCTTATGCCGCCTTCGGCAGCGGACCGACATAGCGCGATTGCGGGCGGATCAGGCGTCCGTCAAGCGTCTGCTCGCGGGCGTGGGCGATCCAGCCAACCGTGCGGCCGATCGCGAAGACTCCGGTGAAGGAACTCCGCGGAAAGCCGAGGGCATCGAGCAGCAGGGCGGTGTAATATTCGACATTGACGTCCAAGGGCCGATCCGGCTTGCGCTCTTTCAACAGCGCCAGTGCTGCCGTCTCGATCGCTTCCGCCAAGGCGATACGTCCAGCATCTGCCTGGCCGCTGGCAAATATCGGTTTCAACGCTGTCTTCAGGGCATCGGCGCGCGGGTCACGCACGCGGTAGATGCGATGGCCGAAGCCCATCAGCCGCTCGCCACGATCGAGCGCGTCAGACAACCATGCACGTGCATTTTCGGGCTTTCCGACACCATCAAACATATCGAGAACCGGGCCGGGGGCGCCGCCGTGCAGCGGTCCCTTGAGGGCGCTGATTGCTGCAAGCACCGAGGAGGTCAGGCCGGCATGGGTCGAGGCAATGACNCGGGAGGCGAAGGTCGACGCATTCAAGCCGTGNTCGGAAATCGTCACCAAATAGGCATCGAGTCCCGCCGTTTGCTCGGCGGTTGGTAACCGGCCCGTTAGCATGNGCAGGATATCACCGGATTGGGACAAGGATGCATCCGGCTTGATCGGNGCTTGCCCCTTCTGCAATCGCAAGATGGCCGGCAGGAAAACGGCCGGGGCCGCCATCAGGCGGATCGCNGTTGCAAAATNTTCGCCGTCGGCAACGCGTGCCAGCAAGGCGCGCACGGCGTCCACCGGCGGCAGTGCGAGCAGAGCGGCATCGGCGGCCTCAACATGCGGGAAAAGCGCAACGCGAGCCGCGCCGAGTTGAGTTCGGATGGAAGCTGCATCGATATGTTCGTCAAACAGGCCGTCCAACAGCAGGGCCGCAACATCCTCGAAGCGGCTGGTCGCCACCAGATCATCGAGCGACACGCCGCGGATAATCAGGCGACCGGCAGCGCCGTCGACGTCGGACAGCTTGGTTTCTGCGGCAATGACATCTTCAAGACCACTTTTCATTACGGTTCTCCTTTGACTATCCGATTAGATCGGATCTATTCCTATTGACGTCAATCTTGATGCAATTGATCAATATGAGGACCGATGAGCTGGCTGACGGCAGAGCAGGCGCTGAACCTGCTGGGAACGAAATCACAGACGCTCTACGCCAATGTCAGCCGCGGGCGCATTCGTGCGAAAGCCGATCCCACAGATACGCGGCGCAGCCTCTATTTCGCCGATGACGTCAAGCGATTGGCCGCCCGCCATGCAGGAAGGCGCAAGACCGAGGCGGTGGCGGCCGAGGCCATTCAATGGGGCGATCCGGTATTGCCATCGGCGCTGTCGACCGTTTCGAACGGCAGGCTTTTCTATCGCGGCCAGGATGCGGCGCGGCTAGCCGAAAGCGCAAGCCTCGAAGATATCGCGCTGCTGCTTTGGGACATGAAGCGGCCGTTGCGATTCGAGCCAAGCGAGGCGCGGCGGAAGCAGCCCTCCCTGGATAGCGCTTTCTCCGTGCTTGCCGAGCGCATAACACGCGACCTACCGTCGCTCGGACGTTCACTTCCGGCCCTCCAAAACGAAGCTGAAAGCGTCTTCGGTACGGTGGCTGAAGCATTGGCTCCGGGCCCATGGGATCAGCCGCTGCACCGACGTCTCGCCACCGCTTGGAACCGTCCGGATGCCGAGGATGTGATCCGCCGTAGCTTCGTCCTGCTTGCAGATCATGAGCTGAACGCTTCGACCTTCACCGCGCGGATCACGGCATCCGCAGGCGCGACATTATCTGCGGCCACTCTATCCGGCCTTTCGACGCTGACCGGTCCGCTGCATGGCGGCGCATGGCAGAGCGCGCGCACGCTGATCGCGCGGGCGGCCACGACGGGAGTGGACGAAGCGGTGCGCAGCTATCTGGCGGAAGGACGGCCATTGCCTGCTTTCGGCCATCAGCTTTATCCTGACGTCGATATTCGTGGCGAGGCGCTGCTTGGCTGCTTCACACTGCCTCCGCTCTTCGCCAGGGTTCGCGATGTCGGCGAGCAATTGGTCGGTGAGCGCGTCAATGTTGACTTCGCACTGACGGCGATGACCCACGCCTATCATCTCCCGGAGGATGCACCGCTGATCATTTTCGCGCTGGCACGGACGGTCGGCTGGCTTGCGCATGCCATGGAGCAGGCCACCAGCGGCAGGCTCATTCGCCCGCGTGCGCGCTATGTCGGCCCGCCGGTAGAGTAATTTGGCCGCTGGCTGCGGTGAAGGCTATATGTCCCCAAAGGAGCAGAGATACGCGCTATGGAAAGAGGCTTTCGATGAAGGCTGCAATATCCGTGCGCAAAGGAGAGTTCGCCGTAACGGCGTCAATCCGATAAAAATCGTGCTGCTTTCCTGCGTAGGCTTTCCAATAACTCGGAAGAGTGTTGTTCCAACTTTCGGTTGGCCGATATGGGTCGGCCTCTCCCCAGAGTACCATAGTCGGTATATTCAAAGGGGAGGTTTCCAAGCGCAGTCTCGTTGATGATACGCAGATCAAAGCCTTGAGCTTCAGCCCCTCCTTGACCGCATTCCATAGAGCAGTTCCACCTGCGCTGAAGCCAATGCCGACGCACATGCGTCCATCAAGTTCGAGAAGTCCTCGAAGCGCTTGTTGCAAACCACCTTTATTGAAAAGGTGGTCGTGAAGATTGTCTCCACTTAGATCAGGGCGCCCGCTGAGGCTGGCAAGCTGTAAACCGCGGTGCCTAATGCCTCCGGCGTCCAATAGTTCGACAAAAGTTTCCGGAAAGCCATGGATATCGCTAACGACCAACAAGTCTTGCGTTCTTGAACGGCACATAATCAGACCATTTTTTATCGTTTCGATAGTCGCATTGCCTTCGCGCCGGTTTGGCGTATGCGCTATGTACGGCCACCCGTACCGTGATTTCACAGGAAATGCAGCGCCCGCCACTCAAGTCACCGGCAAGTGACAAACCGCTTCGATGTTGTGGCCATCCGGATCGAGAACGAAAGCGCCATAGTAGTTCGCATGATAGTGAGGACGAAGCCCGGGAGGGCCGTTGTCGATGCCGCGGGCTGCAAGCGCCGCCCGGTGAAATTCGTCGACGATTTTCCTGCTTTCGGCCGTGAAGGCTATATGTGCACTTGTCTGCGGTGCATCACGCTGACCGATCCAGAAGAAAGCCTTCTTTCCAATGCCGTAACCTGCAAATCTTTCGCCTTCAGCATAAAGACGCTCTATGCCAATAGAGCGGAGTATGGTGTCATAAAAATCTTCGATCGCTCGAGATCGCGAACCCCGATCGTCACATGATCAAGCACATCACCCTCCAAAAGTGAGATTGAGCTCTACTACCGCTGGCCAACGGTGCCAGCGGCGCGGTCGGCAAGCGCGACCCAGCCGATGACGAGTTTGCGGTTGGCAATCAGCCAGATCGTCGCCAGCGCGATCAAACCCACGACGATATTGGCGGCGGCGAAGAGAATGGGGGCAAGTTGCGTGACTGCGCCGACATCGCCGCGTTCGACAAGGCGCATCGGTGCAGTCGCCAGTGCTGTTGCACCGAAGGTGAAGGCCCAATAGGCTGGGCTGAAGCCCTCCTTCATGATCCAGGGCAGGAGGCGCAACATGATCAGAGCCTGCAGCAAGCCATAGCCGATCATTGCATGGACGAGCATATCGGGAGGGCCTTGCGTGATGCCGATATAAGCTAGCGCACCAACGGCCGGGGGAGCCAGCTGAATTCCAAGGGTCGGCCGCAGCGGCGCAGCCAACGCCGGTCCGGTCAGCAGGCGGTGCAGCAGGGCGGATTCGATGGCAAGCCAGGCGAAGAAGCCGGCGCCGAAGAAAAGCTGCGCCCATTGCGGAAAGCCGAGCGCGGCGCCGACGATGGCGGTTACGAAGCTGCCGGCGACGCTTGGCAGGTAGAGCACGGCAGTAGTCGTCGCAATATCGCGTTCGCCCTGCCAGAGCCCTCCCGTGCGCCAAACGGAGAATGCCAGCGTGTAGACGGCGCCGATTAGGAATATGGTTTCGGCGCCGATGCGCGAATAGGGCAGCAGGCCACCGGCCACCAGCATGGTTGCTACGCCGATGAGGCCGATGAAGCAGCACTGAACTGGGTGCGCCGCTTCCTTGAAGGCCTCCTCGCGCGCCGTCATCCACTTCAACGCATAGAGCACGATCAGCAGCAGCCAGACGGCTAGCGCAATAAAGGTCAGCACTTCACCGATAAGGGCCGGCAGGCGCCAGATGCGAGCACCCACGCGCCACGCATTGGCGAGACCAGAAAGGCCAAGAACCATACCGAAAAACGAAGCTGGAACCAGCGGCAGTTTCAAAGACGCAGTCATATGCCCCCTTTTTCGCCCTATCTGAGGCCCACCTGAAAGAGAATTGTGCAAGGAATTCGAGATCAATGCTAAATCTATCAATGCGAACGGGAAGCAAAATACAGCTTTCCGCCAAGCCGGCAAAGCGCGATCATGGAGAAAAGCGGGAGGCTTCGGCATGCGAGATCACGGATGCGTGAACGCGCGCATTTTTCTCCGCTCCATGGCTCCTGCATAGCTCTCCCGTCATTTGTTCATTGGAAAATATTGCGAAATATCTCTATGCAGTATTCAAACGATTGAAACCGTCCTAGGAGACTGAAACATGCAAATCGGAATGATTGGCCTTGGCCGTATGGGCAACAACATGGTGCAGCGCCTGATGCGAGGCGGTCACAGCGCCGTTGTTTTCGATGCGCGCCCGGAAAGCATCGCCGGGCTTGAACAGCTCGGCGCCACCGGCAGCAAGTCTCTTGCGGATTTCGTATCGAAACTTGCAAAGCCACGCGTCGTCTGGCTGATGTTGCCGGCGGCAATCGTCGATCAGGAACTGGCGGCGATCGTTCCGCTGCTGGAAGAGGGCGACATCGTCATCGATGGCGGCAATTCCTATTATCACGACGATATCCGCCGTGCCGAAGAGCTGAAGCCGAAGGGCATCCACTATGTCGACGTCGGCACCAGCGGCGGTGTTTTCGGCCTTGAGCGCGGCTATTGCCTGATGATCGGCGGCGAGAAGGAAACCGTCCAGCATCTGTCACCGATCTTCGCGACGCTTGCGCCGGGCGTCGGTGACGTCGCTCCGTCGGCCATGCGCTCGGAAGAGGCTGCCAAGAAGAGCACGGCAGAGCAGGGCTATCTGCATTGCGGCCCGTCCGGCGCCGGCCACTTCGTCAAGATGGTCCATAACGGCATCGAATATGGCCTGATGGCCGCCTATGCCGAAGGCTTCAACGTTCTGCGCCATGCCAATATCGGCAAGCAGGACGCCGAGAAGGACGCTGAAACCGCGCCGCTCTCGCATCCGCAGTATTATCAGTATGATCTCGATATCGCCGAAATCTCCGAAGTCTGGCGTCGCGGCAGCGTGATCACCTCGTGGCTGCTCGACCTCACGGCCGACGCGCTGCATGGCGATGCAGCCCTTTCGCAATATGCCGGCCGCGTGTCCGACTCGGGCGAAGGCCGCTGGACGATCTCGGCTGCGATCGACGAAGGCGTTCCGACGCCGGTGCTGAGCGCTGCGCTTTACGGCCGTTTTGCTTCGCGTGGCAATGACGACTACGCCAACAAGGTTCTCTCCGCCATGCGCGCCGGCTTCGGCGGCCACCATGAGAAGCCCGTCAAGTAATTGATCGGCCTATCGATCTGATGATTGCGAGCCGGGTGGGTCAAACCTCCCGGCTTTTTCTTGCCCGCTTCTATTGTCTTAATGCTTCCAGCAGGAAAGCCGCGCTAAGCACTTTCCCCGGGGTAACTTCAGCCCAGCAGATCAGGTCGCAGGACTATGACTGGAGTGGGCGAGCCTATATCAAGCTGCGGCGCATGCGGCGGGCGGACGACCAGGCAGTCG
>JGI24740J21852_10000292_pt1 | contig 21335 bp, 42 predicted proteins | sample KBSCornC6_FD_21852 | JGI IMG/M metagenome (IMG submission 21852) | reverse complement strand
ATGAGTTTCTGAAGAGCGATCCGCGATTCCTTGTCCTGAAGATTGAGAGAGAAAATCGGAATGGTTTACCTCCTAGTGATTTTGAGGAATATGTTCGAACATTCCAAGATTACCACGCCAAGTTTATCAATCGTATGAATGGTATCGAAGAGTTCGATGCATTCTTCAAATCATTCAAGGAATCGCATGTCTAAGCATTTTGTAACAACGGCGCATCTACAGAGGATGTTCCTTGAGCAGGAAAAGCTCAACAAGAAATATAACGGGGAGAACTGGAGAGACGGCATCCAAATGGGTCATATGAAGACGGCCTATTGGGATGAAGTAGGTGAGTTCGCAAGAGAACTAACGCCAGATTGGAAGTGGTGGTCGGGTAAAGCAAAGGCTAAGACGATTGACTTTGATAAGGCTCTATATGAGCTTATTGATGTTATCCATTTCGGTTTGATGCTGATCCTATTCCGACACGATATTACGCAAGTAGTATTTCGGTTGGGTCTGAAACCGACCATCGAAGCCGATATGTATGGGGTTGTGGACGACAAATACGATCACTTCATCAAGGCTAATACTCGCTTCCTATATTCAGTAGCACAGCATAATCTGGAACAAGAGATTAGGAATCTGCTGAATGTGATCGAAACCGGTTGTAATGTTCTAGGCGTTCAATATGCAGATACCGTGTATTATGCATATATGGAGAAGAACAGCCTGAATCATAAGCGAGTGGAAGGCGGTCAGCTGGAAGGAACTTATGACAAGAGCACAGAGGTTTATAACCCTCTTATTGATCATCCGCGAAGTCCATACCGACCAGAGGGGTCTGGTAAAGTAGATTGTATGTATTGTAACTACGGCAAGAATCCTTGTAATGAATTCTGCTACGGAGAAGACCTATGAATGAATCGAATATTGTAATCACCTTCTCTGCCGCAGATTTGGAGGGGGTTCAGAAGTTCACAAAACTGATTCTTGATAATGTGGGACATAGCAGTGCCTCACATTCCGCAGTAACAAAGGAAGTACAGACGACTGAAGGCCCATGTGGGACTTATGCGGTTGGTTGCGTTGAACTTACCGTGCTTACTGAGAAATTAAATAGTTGTCTAGTCCAGCTAGATGCGGTTGAACAAGGATTTGTTCCTGACGCAGAAGACGTCATGGAAAATGTATTTGGAGATATGCGAGCAGAAGTTGTCCATGCCGATGAAAATCGCGCAGACTCTTTGCTTCAGATGAATACCTATCTCCATAATAAGGTTCAAGAGCAGAATCAGACCATTCAAGTCCTAAGCGGACAGATGAATGCAATGTTTGATATGGTCGGCACCAATCAGCAGGCTGTTCTGAAGCTCCAAGAAAGCTATGAACGTATTCAAACGTTTCTACATAGCTATGTCAATATTGTGGGGTTGATGCAGACAGTCCGAGCACTAGCCGAGCAAGTTGATCCTGATCTTCTAGACGACTACACCGAACACACAATTCACTAAGGAAAAATAAATGGCAACAAGTAGTCTAATGTCTCGCCTGCTAAAGAAAGCAGCCAAAGATAATAACATCAGTCTTTTGGAAGATTCCCATTTCTTCGATAAGGATATTGTTTATAAGTCCACAACGCCTCTTATCAATCAGATGTTATCTGGTGATATGGACGGCGGTGTGCGTCCTGGTCTCTATCTGGTAGTTGGCGACTCGCGTACATTCAAGACGAACTTCTGTGTTGATAATATGGGAGACTTCCTGGATCAAAATCCAGACGGTATCGCCCTATTCTTTGACTCTGAGTTCGGCGCCAAGACCTGTTTCGAGGCACGCGGTATCGATCAGAGCCGAGTCATCCACTATGCGCTGGAAGACATCGAAGACCTGAAGTTCAAGATGACTCAGGCTCTGGAAGAAATTGGTCCAGATGAGAAGGTATTCATCTTCATCGATTCTGTTTCCCAGATTGCATCAAAGAAGGAAGTCGAGAACGCAATTAACGAGAACGCTGCTGCGGATATGACCCGTGCTCGTGAACTCAATTCATTCTTCCGTATCATCACGCCTAAGCTGATGTTGAAGAAGATTCCTTGCTTTGCGATCAACTCCTACTACGATAGTATGGTCAATATGTACGCAGAACCGACTATCAAGGGAGGCAAGCAAGTCATGCTGTCGTCTGATGTTATCTTGATGGTTTCTCGCTCTCAAGTCAAGGATGACAAGGAACTGAAGGGTTGGAGCTTCAACTATACTGCCTTCAAGTCTCGTTATGTGCGAGAGAAGTCCAAGTTCAGCCTAGTCGTTACCTATGAAGGCGGTATCGACAAGAATTCTGGTCTATTTGATTGGGCTATGGAATCTGGACATCTGAAGTCTGAGAAGCAAGGTTTCTATCAGTTCAACCTGGAAGGCTTCAACAACGGTAAGAGCTACCGCCGTAAGGATATTGAAGAGAACTATCAAGAATTCTTCGATGCCCTTGTTAAGAACCAAGATTTCAAGGAATACGTCAAGAAGAAGTATGATCTGGCGTCGGTTGAAGGTTCTGGTGAAAAGGAATCGCACTGGGAAGTGGATTCTGAAACAGGTGAAATCCTAAATGGTTGATATCAAGGCCGAAACTAAGACCACATATACCCTTAGCAAGAATGATGTCAAAGAACTTATTATTGCTAAGTTGGGTTGTTCTCCAACTGCAAGTATTGAATTTAAATGCCGAGGCGGGGATGATGGATACGGCGGTTGGGCCAAGATGGATCTAGATTCGGTCAAGGTTGTATCGACTGTCAGATCATTGCCGTTCTCTGATCCATATCCGTAATGTTTCCATAGTCGGGTATAATCCCCGGCTATGTAGGAGAAAGTATGGCGAAGCAAGGTAAGATTAGTCACGATGAGTATGAGTTTATTGATCGCGGCGAAGAGAATTTCCACCACATCAAGTTAGTAGATAAATCTCCATACAAAGATGTGGTATTCCAGTTTGGTGAAGTAAAACTCTTAGAGGAAGACGGGGCACTGAGAGTGAAGTTTGAATATGAGGTATTTGAGAATCCAAGATTCTTAGATACCAAATCCGATAAGTTTGTAAACTATATCGGAGAGATTCTGATTACAAACCTAGAAGAATTGCTGTTTTATAACAAGTTTAAACGAGAGCAGTCTAGTGGCAATTGAACGTATCATTCTTAACAATCTCATTTTTAATGAACCATACCTAAGAACCGTTCTACCGTTTTTGTCTGAAGACTACTTTAGCAGCGAAGCTGACAAGTATGTATTCAAGTCCATCAAGGACTTTGTAGGAAAGTATACAGTGCCTCCAACTAAGGAGGCACTTGCTATTGGGGTTACTAATAGCAATCTCCATGAGGGTTTCTTTGAGGAAGTCCTGGGAGTTATTAAGGGTTTTGAGCCGGATGCTGAAGGAACCTCTTTCAAGTGGCTAGTCGATGAGACCGAGCAACATTGTAAGCGACAGGCATTGTTCCAAGCGATGTATAAGGCAATCGATATCGCTGAGGGTAATACAAAGGACGTAGATCCAAATATTATTCCTGGAATGTTGATGGATGCCCTGTCCGTCTCGTTTGATACTCACGTGGGTCATGATTATTGGGAAGATGCCGAGTCTCATTATGATATGCTCCACTCTGATCAAGCAAGACATCCGTTTGATCTTCCGATCCTAAACAAGGTAACGAAGAATGGAATTAAGGACAAGACTCTGAATGTTGTTCTTGCTCCGATTAACGGTGGTAAGTCGATCCACTTGATTCAGCAAGCTTCCGAATGGCTGATGCGCGGTAAGAATGTTTTGTATATCTCTATGGAGATGGACGAAATGACATGCCGTGAGCGTATTGACGTAGCGAACATGGATATGACTTTTGATCAGGTCTTTGCGCTACAGAAGGTTCAATATATGAACCGAATCAATGAACTCAAGCGCAAGTCTGCCGGTCGTTTAATGGTCAAGGAATTCCCCGCAGGTTCTGCCCACGTTGGTCATTTCAGGCATCTACTCCAAGAGCTACGGATTAAGAACAAATTTGTTCCGGATATGATCTGTATCGATTATCTGACGATTTGTGCATCTTCCAAGCTACCAGCTTCTGCTAAGGGTAATACAAACACATACTTCACATCGGTGGCTGAAGAGATTCGTGCGTTTGCTCAAGAGGAAGATGTTTCTGTTCCTATCTGGACTGCGGTTCAATTCGATAGAGCAACTCAAGGCGCTTCGGATGCGAATCTGGGTAATATCTCTTTGGCAATTGGTATTGCAGCAACGGCGGACTTTATGTTTGCTATTCTGACTCCAGAAGAGATGATCCAACGCGGTATGGTGATTGGTAAGATCATCAAGAATCGATATAGCAGCTATAAAGGCAAGTTTGTATTGGGTCTGAATCCAGATAAGCAAAAGTTCTATGAAGTTGATAGTCAAGCTTCAGGACTGAGCGAAGAAGAACTGGATCAACTAGGTTTGCCGAATAATATTCCTCAAAAGACTCAACCACCGCGAGAAGAACCAAGCGGACCACAACCTCAAATCATTAGCCGCAGAGCCGGGGATGATCTGGGAGAAAAGCCTTTCTGGATGAAAGATGCCAAGGAAGAGAAGACTTCAACAAATGATTGGAATTTTGGATAATGCGACAAATTGACGATTCTATCGACGCTCAACATATCTATGCATTGGCAGGCAACCAACACATTCGTTTTCTAAAGAAAGCTGATCGTCAGGTTGTGTATGACGGCACGACAAACGAGGAACTAATTGAGGTTCTGATTCATCGCCTTGGGAAGCTAAATGATAAGTCCCCCTGTCGCGAAAATATCGATGCGATTGCCTATCTAGGAGGTGCTTTGAATCGACTGAATCAAAGAGCCGCTAGGCTTTCTTATAAGGGTTGATATGCAAATTCGTTATATCACAGATGTAGTTCAAGACCTTGAGAACGCTTATATTGAGGCAAGAGCCTCAGACAAGAAGATTCATCGAATCATCCTAGATGAATATGAAACCGCAGCCTTCCTAGATGAAGCGGATATGCTTGTTCAACAGGGGATCGTTTATATTGAATATGCTCCGGCCTGTATCAGTGAATCTATTTTCGCTGTACCCAAATGTGAGTATTACTATCGCGGCATTCGAATCAAACTGATGGAATGAATATGGTAAGCAAAGAAACTATTGATAAAATCCTACAACTGTGGGAAATTAGCAGTAAGGAACTTGAATATATTGAACGAGGCAGTTGGGAAGTAGATCATAAGTATGAAAACCGAGAAACCATCGTCAAGTATCAAGACAAATATTATTGTATCCAAGAAGGTCGATCCGGAAGCTACTATACAGACTATGAGTACACCGATCCGTCTGTCTATGAAGTCCAGCCGATTAAAGTGGAGGTCACCAAATGGGCGATGGTCAAGTGAAGGTATTCAAGGACTGCGCCAAGCGGGTTATCCAACCAGGAATGACAGTGGCCACAACACAGGACGGCTACACATATGCTCTGATGCTAGCTCAAGTGATTGGATTCACCGAGAAGAAGGTTAGAGTTAGATTCCGGGATGGAAATGAAACAACAAAGTTTGGTCTCCAGACCTGCATTATCGGTTAATATGAAAAACACCCCGGTTCATAGCCGGGGTGTTTTCTTTTATGAAATAGGTATTTACTTCACCATATGGAATGTATATACTTCTCCTATCGATTAACGCGACGCGGAATGATCCGAATGTTTAGCAATATCAAAACCGACGATGAAAAGAAAGCAGCAATCAAATTGCTGAAAAGCGCTCACAACAAAATTAGAGACGGCCTCAATAGTTTGGTATGCAATGCCGTGGAAGATTCTGAAGAGAGTTACATGGATATTCGCGTCTCTCAATTTATTCGGAATGAAATCTCGCACCGTTTGGAAGGCTATGGTTATGTGACAAGTTGGTTGCGTAATAATCATTCTCCAGCTCAAGCTTTGCATGATGCCGATCATTCTCAATTTTATGTGTTGGCTCGTGAATACCGTCTGCGCTGGATCGATTCTATGATCAAGGAGATCAAGGAACAAAATGTTTAACGAGAACATCAAGACCTACCGCGAAAAGCGGACCGCAATCAAGCTTTTGAATGCATCCTATCGTTGTATTCGAGATGGACATGCAACTGCAGTTTGTGGTGCGGTATCCGCATCAGCTTCGACTCAAAAAGAATATAAGATTGCGGATGCAATCTGTGATGAAATCTCGGAGCGGCTCGGGCCTGATAGCGCCTACGTAACAACGTGGCTTCGCTTTAACTCAGCTGATGCCAGAAATCATCTTAATGATGACCAAGGCAATTTATATGCTCGCCAATATCGTCTTCTGTGGATCAAAGATATGATCCGCGAAATCAAGGAATCGTAATGTTTAGTAGATATATCAATACCTACCGTAAGAAACGTGCTGCCGTCAAAATTCTGAACGCTGCTTATCGCAGTATCAAGAATATTGAAGACCCGGACTGTTTCGATACAGCAGTTTGCAATCACGTTGAAGAGGCTGGGGACCGTATTTTTGAAAATAGTCCGCTACGAGACATTTCGTTTGATATCACAGACGAGATTGCCAAACGCATTGAATATACATACGTATATCGCTGGCTAGCGGCCAACGGGGTTCCTGCTGGAGATTCTGTTAACCCAAAGTATCTACAGCAATACCGTCTTCTTTGGATCAAGGATATGATCCGAGAGATCAAGGCTCAATAACAAATTTTTAACCCGGAGAAATCCATGTCCCTCAGTCTTGAGAAAAAGCAGGAAATTGTGCGCCTCCAACTGGAAAAGCGCAATGTTCCTACAGACATCGTACTGGCTGTCAAGATGTGTCTTGATGTGTCTGGTTCGATCCATCCGCTATTCAACAACGGCACGATCCAAGAACTGGTGAACCGCCTGATTCCGGTGGCAATGCGCTTCGATGACAACCAATCTCTGGAGGCTTATGCCTTTGGTTCGGATGTCTGCGAAGTGGAACCTATCACTCCGGATGACTTTGATTCGTATGTGAATCACAAGTTCATTCCACAAGTTCCTTCCAACATCCTTTGGTCCGGCACGCACTATAGCAAAGCGCTGAAGAAGATCCACGGAGATGTCAAGGGCAATGCTCCTGGCTTCATCCGGTCGCTGTTCGGCGCCAAGACGAAAGATACAGAACCGTCATATTTGATGTTCATCACGGACGGTGAAGATCAAGGTAACAGCGCGGAAGCGGATCAACTGGTGCATATGCTTGGCAATGAGAATATGTACATCCAGCTGATCGGCGTTGGCAATGCAGACTTCTCGCTGCTTCGCGTGCTGGCAAACAAACATGATCATGTCGGTTTCGTGACCTTCCCGAATCTCAACAAGACCACCGATGAGCAGATGTACGAAACGCTGCTCAACGACGATCTGTGTAACTGGGTCAAGTCCCAAAGTTCCAATTAATTCTTTGGTCAATACAAATGAAAGCAATCGCATTCTCTGAACTGAACATCGGAATGAATTTCAAATACGATGGTGATATGTTTGTCAAGACAGATAACCATATTGCCTGGGAAATCCGCCGTGGTGGGAAGTATAAAGAATGGGCTTTCGTTGGTGATGAACTTGTAGTTCAACAATAAAGGAAAAAACAAAATGCTTCAACATTACAAAAGCAGTCTGATCTTTACGGTCTGTGCTATGGTCCTGGCCTTCCTCTTGGCCGGCCCTCAAGGCGCTCTTCTGGCGGCAATCCTCGGGGTTCTTGAGACTTCGCTGTCGCTCGACAACGCTGTCGTGAATGCCAAGGTGCTCCAGGATATGGACGACAAATGGCGTCATCGATTCCTGACCTGGGGTATGGCGCTTGCCGTCTTCGGTGTTCGTCTTCTGTTCCCGATTCTGATTGTTTGGGGGACAAGCGCCCTGAGTCTGACTCAATCTTTCCTGCTCCCTTTTGAAAATCCGGCACAATATGCACAAACCGTTACGGCGGCGCATGTGAGTATCGCGGGTTTCGGTGGGACGTTCCTGATGCTTGTATTCCTGAGTTTCTTCATGGATCAGGAAAAGGATGAGCATTGGATTCCTGGTGTGGAACAAATTCTACAGTTCATTGGCAAGATCGGTCAACACGCAGCAGCTTCGGCAATTATTCTGACTCTGGTCATTGCCGGCGCCACGACGATTTTCCTTCACACCGGTCCAGAATTCTTCAAGGCAGCTGCCTGGGGCGGTTTGGCTTGGATTGCAGTCAAGATTTTCGGTGAACTGATGGACAAGAGCAATGTCGGTGCGAAAGCCGGTCTGGCGTCCTTCATCTATCTGGAGGTGTTGGATTCATCCTTCTCGTTTGATGGGGTTGTGGGAGCCTTCGCTATCTCGAACAACATCATTCTGATTGCCTTGGGCCTGGGTATTGGTGCAATGTTCGTCCGGTCGATGACACTCCATATGGTTGAGGTCGGCACTCTGGGTAGTTTGAAGTTCCTGGAACACGGCGCATTCTGGTCGATTGGTGTTCTGGCTTCGATGATGTATGCATCCACGGTAGTTGAGATTCCTGAAGTTGTTACCGGTCTGTCGGCGGCGCTGATCCTGGGTATTTCGGTTGTTCACTCCCTGTTGTCCAAGAAGGAAGCGGATGCGGCTCACGCCTGAAGTAGAAGCAAAGATCAATGGCTTGGGTCTTCCTCTGGAATTGAAGACCCTTGTTCTCAAGATCGTGCGCCAGGCGTATCCTGGCTGCAAATTTACCGACTATGATGACCTAACGGACGGCGTTATGAACGCATATGATGAAGGTTTCAGTGACGGTAAAACGTACCAAATGAATGAACTGTATCAACTTATCAAGAACCTAGTTTAAGGAAACAAATCATGCTGCAACTCCAAAAGGGCGGTAAGCTCAATCTCGCAAAGGCTGGTGGTCTGGATTTCGTCAAGGTTGGTCTGGGTTGGTCCGAGAAGAAGTTTGACACCCAACAAGACTTTGACCTGGATGCCACGGCTTTCGTGCTCCGTGAAGATGGCTCTCCATTCGGTGCAGTCCTGGCCATCCCTCCACAAAAGGACGGTTGGGTGTGCTACTACAACCAACAAAACATCGGCAACGGCGCTGTGGTGTCGAGCGGCGATAACCGCACCGGCAGCGGAGAGGGCGACGACGAAAGCATTGAAATCGATTTCAAGAAGCTGCCGCCTGAAGCCTCCCGTGTCGCTATCGTGATCACCATTCACGAGGCCGCTGAGCGCAAGCAAAACTTCGGTCAGATCGAAAAGGCATATGCCACGATCTACGACAATACCGGAGCAGAACGGGCCAAGTTCCAACTGGATGAAGACGCATCGACTGCGACGGCTCTGCTGTTCGTGGAGTTCAAGAAGAACGATAGCGGCGAATGGGTTCTGAACGCAGTTGGTGAAGGCTTCCAAAAGGGTCTTAGCGACTTCTGCACCGCGTTCAAGGTTCCTGGATTCTAAAACGTGGATATCGTCATCATCGTACTTTCGGTCATTGCGTTATTTTTGATTGTATGACTATCAATAATCGTCAGACTGACTATATCCGTGCGGATGATATCAAACATCCCGGTCGTCTCACTCCGGAACAAATTTCTTCCATTCCGGTGGATATGGTATTTGAATGGGTGAAGACCGGGAAGTGGAAGAAAAAGGATTTTGTCCGTTGGCTTGACAACACAAAGGAAAACAAATGAGTCATATCAAAAATTACATCGGAATTAGCCGGGATCGTTCGGCGTCGATGACGCACATTCGACAAGCTGCTGCCCGAGACTATAACAGCAATATCTCTTCTATTAAGGAAGAGGCAATTGCTCAAAACCAAGATACGATTGTATCGGTGATCGATTGCGGTATTGGTCGTCCTGCGATCAACAAATTCGATGTTCAGCTGGCATCGGTTACGGCCCTCAAGCCGGTCGATGAACACTACTATGATACCAACGGTTCATCCACTCCGTTGTTTGATTCGGTTGGTGAGCTGATCGAACAATTCAAGCGTGTTCCGGATGCAAACCAAGAAACGGTTTCATTCCTGGTCATGGTCATCACTGACGGCGAAGACAACTCTTCGCGTCGTTGGTCTGGTCCGGCTCTTGGTCAAGAAATTCGTCGTCTACAGGCCACCGATCGTTGGACCTTTGTGTTCCGTGTTCCTCGCGGTTATAAGGCTCGACTTACCCGCGAACTTGGTCTGCCGGATGGCAACATTCTGGAATGGGATCAAACTACCAAGGGTGTTGAAGTTGCTTCGGCTGCTACGAATACCGCAATGCGCAATTTCTATAGCGCACGTTCCAGCGGGGCTAAGAGCACCACCAGCTTCTACACGAATTTGAACGATGTTTCGGTCAAGGACGTTAAAGCCGCTCTGACTGATATCTCGCAACAAGTCAGTATCTGGAAGGTACTGGAGAAGGAAGACGGGGATCAGATCAAGGATGTTTGTGAGCGTCGTCTTGGTGGTCGTGCCTATACAAAAGGGGCAGCATACTACGAACTGACCAAGCCAGAACGTCGTGTTCAGGATTACAAGAAGATTGTTATTCGGGACAAGAAGTCTGGCGCGATCTACGGTGGTGCGGCTGCTCGTGATTTGCTGGGCCTTCCTCACGTTGGTGATGTTCGTCTGGTCCCCGGTGATCATGGCAAGTTCGACATCTTTGTACAATCTACATCAACCAACCGCAAGTTGTTTGAAGGTTCGTCGGTTCTCTACTGGCCGGCATCGGTATGATCGATCTGAGCATTGATGATATCGTCCTTGGAATGTACATCGTTGCTTTCATTATCATGATGTTGGGAATGCTAGCCGACACATTCCATAATTAAGCATCATAAAGGGAACTCCGAAAGGGGTTCCCTTTTCGCATTTACATCGTTATAATTAGCGGGTAAATGTGAATCTCATACTGGAGCTATATCATGGAAGATTATTACAGTATCGACGAAATCTTTGAAAGCGATCTGCTGACTAACTTTCGCAAGGAAGAGATGCCGATTTATGAATCGGCTATCGCAGATTGGGAAAAGGAATCCCCCGAAAACAAAGGTTTGATCTATATCAAAAAGAAAGCATATTGCCGCAAGGGACTTTTGATTGACCATTGTAGCGCACTCCATATCGATGGGGATCGCCGCGACCTTTCTGACTTTTGGGAAATCTTCGATTATTACAAACTCCAACCAAGATTCCTAGCCATTCAGACCCGATACTGGCAAGACGTCATCATCGGTGCTGCAGAATCTCGCTTGAAATATAAAAGCGGCCCTGAACAGCTTCGTCATGAAGTCTTGGTCAAGATGGCACGCGCCTGGTATAATAATCAAGTTAAGAAATCTCGGAGTCTGTAATGGTAACTGTCGTAAGCACGACCCCGCATCATTCGGTTGTGAAGCAGTGTATTTGTCATAACTGCGGGGCAACCTTGGAATATGTTCCGAACGATATTCAACAACGCAAATCGACTGACTATTCAGGACACACGGATATTGATCGTTATATCAAGTGCCCTCCCTGCGGTAAGGAAATTTTCGTTCGGTAATGACATGACCGACTATAGCAAACTGTTCGGAGAAAACAAGAGAATGTCTTTGTTTCAAACTGACTCTCGCAACCTGTTCGGGGAAGTAAAGAAGCAGGATGCGCTGGAGGATATTCAAAATTGGTGTAGTCTGCACCATGTGAATACCACAGCCAAACGCATTAACTATATCCTGAACGGTATTTCTCCGGACAAGATCACACCGACGCAAGTTTCAGACATCGGAGCCCACCACGTAGCAGAGGCAACGGAAGCGAATCGATGCGTGGACGTTGTGGTTAGTAACTTCTCCGAACTGAAGAAGCGTCTAGATGAGCCTAAGACACACATCCTGGAGGCTATCCGACAGATCGAAGGCGAGGATAAGCCCAGAGGCGTTTTCTCGTTTCTACGCTCATCTAAGCAGCCTCGCGACATCGATACGATCCGCAAGGAAGTGAAGCGCAACACAGAGAAGGCAGTTGCTTTGTATCGTAATTTGGTGCAATATCATCTAGACCCATTCCTTGATGGTATTGCGACGGCGAAGAAGACTCTGGATGCGATTTATGAAGACATCGTGAACACGATGAACACCTTGGATTATATTGTTGATCGTTCCAAGGACGATACGGTCAAAGACCTGATCTATCGTCGGCAAGAGATGTTCATGAAGTCACAGTCTTTGATGGTTATGAATCGGGGACAAATGACCAACATGGAAGACATCTGCCGCCAGAACAAGACCTTCTTAGAAGAACTGGAGTTGACGGTTATTCCAGTGGTTGAGAACGTCCTGCGAAACGCTTTGATCAAGGGCGATGATAGCTTGGATGATATCTCGGCAGCCCTGAAGAGGTTGCTATGAATGATAAGTTGGAATACTGGATCAATTGGTGTTGGAAGAAATCCAGAGGTAATCACGAAGAATACGCGCGTCTAATGCGTATCTTTGCCCGCAAACACGAATTTCTACGAACTGACAAATAAACATCATGGCCAAACAATATGACAGCCTTTTTGGCAACGCGACCGCTGAGGTCATTAAGGACACATCTGTTAATCTCATGTACCCGGAGAAACTTGCGGATTTCTCCGCTATCCAGCAAGCTCCGAAGCGAGAATATGCGGTTGCCAATGTCTCGACTCAAGCGTCAAACAAACTGGTGAAGGCCAGGGCGCTGACTGATCAGATGGCAATCAGCGAATTCGGCACTGAAGCAGGTAAGGAAGTCGCCGCGCTGTCGGATACCGTCCTTCAACGAACTACAACCGGCAAGATGGGGGATTTTGGTGATGGTATTACCCAAATTCTGGCTCTGACGTCACAAGTGAATGTTGATGATCTGAACATCGACAAGAATAAGGGTTTCATCGGTAAGGTGACGAACTTCTTCAAGAAGAAGCAGGTTGAAGTCCTGGCTCAGTTTGAAGACACAAGCAAGTCTATCGAAAAGATCGGACAAGACCTGAGCAGCCGCCAAAATGTGATGCGGGAAGACAATCGCTTCTTGGATCAGCTTTACGAAAAGAATATGCAGGAATACCATGAACTTGGTTATTCCATCGAAGCAGCGGAAGCCCTGATTGTAAACATGAATGCAGAGTATAAAGCCAAGAAGCAGGAGGCCGAAAGCTCCACTGATCAATTTTTCATTCAATCAGTGCAGGAATATGAGCAGCGAATCAAACTGTGGGAGAAACAGGTTGATCGCTTGAAGCGCATGCAACAGGTCGCGCTCCTGACGGCTCCGGAGATTCGTCAGATTCAAGCTGGTAATGTGGCAATGGTTGAGAAATTCAACGATCTGATCAATACGACGATTCCTGCCTGGAAGAAGCAACTGTCTATGACGATTCTAGCTCTGCGTCAGAAGGAAAACGCAGAATTGGGTAATCAGATGGACGACAAGACGAACGAATTTTTCCGTAAGGCAGCAGCATTGAACAATCAGAACGCAATCGCGGTGGCGAAGTCATCGGAGCGCTCGGTGGTCGATATCGAAACGTTGGAATATATGCAACAGCAGCTGATCGATAGCGTTCATCAAGTCAAGCAAATTCAGGAAGCTGGACGCCAAGAGCGTCAACAGGCTTCTGCCAAGATTAGCATGCTACGCGATTCGATGAAGCAGGAGATGCTTTCTTGGAAAAAGTAAAATTCTGGGACCTGGTCGAAGAATGTCCGATTGCTGCATTTGAGCTTGAGATGTATCGGGCTGAACAGACTCTATGGAAATACAAATCCATGTGGACGTCCAGCCTGGGCATCGACGGGGCTTGCTATGGCAGCTACAAGAAAATGTATAGGAAGGATTTCATCGGGCGTTCCTTCATTGTATATGAGGGCGATGGAGCAATGAGCATCTTCTTCACCGATGAGCTATTCGATCCAAAAACAAACACCAGCGTTCCGAACGTCGATAATAAGCGAAGAACAGAACCTTGTTTCGACTATTCAAAACAGATCAAAAATTATGGAAGACTCTGACAGGCAAAGCGATGTATTCTGGTCTCCTGAAAAGCAACGGGTGATTGATAATATCACCAAGACTGGAATGCAAAATATGCGAGAGACTGTCAAGACCCTTAAAGATGAGGGGATTGATATAGAAGCCTCGCAAGATGAGTTCTTTATTGATTTTTCTTTCTATAGCGAGATTCTATGATTTTGCAAGGATACCAAGTTTCAATCACGACTTGGGAAAATGATGCAGACCATTATAAGAAGCAAATCACATCCGGGTTGACTCTAGAGATGGCGAAAGCCTATGTTGATATTGCTAAGATGTTCAACAGCCGAAATGCGACAAATCCTGGATTTGGTAATGGAGTCCTAAATGAGGATGAATTTGAACAGATCATGTATATGTTAGAGGAAAAGCATCCCCAAGCATATCCTGAATTCGAAGAGGATACTTTGGATTCATTCCACTACTTTTTATGTGATCAAATTCTCGGTCAACCAGAAGAATATTACCAGATGTATTTTTGTCGTGTTTATGATCAACACGAAGTTCATTATTTTCCAGATCATATTCCATCGATCGAAATCTGAATTCATATTAGCATAGCTTTACTCTTTACATAGACATAGGTAGAATTCTCCTATCCGCTAACTAATGCGGAACATTGATAAACATTCTCAGGAATAAACAAAATGATCACGAACAAAATCTGCTTCATTCATCTCCGCGACCAACAGCAACGCACTTGGAGCGGTCTGGAAGATAAGCAAACTGGCGGCGTTACTGTTCCCTGGATGGTGACCGAAGGCGGTGATATCATCGTCGGCCAACCGGCTCGCTGCCGCGAGAACGAACGTTTCGTGAAGGCTCTTGGTCGTGCTGAAGCCAAGCATAAGTTCGAAACTCTGCCGCCGCTGTTCACCATTCCAAAGGGTCGTGTCCAGGAACTGGCTGTGTGTCAAGGTATGGCTTCGGTTGCCCTTCCAGTCTTGCCGCCGAAGGCTCGCTATTCGCTGATGGCTTCGATGGCATCCCTGCTTGAAGCTAATCTGCTCGACAACCTGTCGTCGGGTTGGTACGAACAACAAGTTCGTGATCGTCTGTCATTCAAGAACAACGATGTGACGTATGACGAAAGTGTGGAAGCAATCTTCGATGCTAACAATGTTGCGGTGATGAATTACTTCAACACTCTGGGCAAACCGAAGGCCAAGGCTGTCGCTCGGTCGTAAGTTGTTCCGCGCCCTTCGGGGCGCTTCCCTCCGGTTTCACAAGGATTTGACATGCTGATTTGTAGTGCTCGTGCTGGTTGGATTCGTGATCAAAAGACGGGTTTGCCTGTGGCAAACAAGAATGCAGTTTCTCCGGCAACGGAACGCCGCTGGCAAGTACAAAAGATGGATGGCGCGGGTTGGGTTTCTCTGACCCCTCCGGTGAATGCAAAGGGTCTGGCAGATGATCTGCTGGAAGAATACAAAAATACTGGCGGTGAATATCGCCTTGTGGAGATTTGAAATGAAAATGACCAAGAAGCAGAAAGGTTTCACCATCGTTGAACTTTTGGTGATTGTCTGGGCCCTGTTCATCCTCGCTTGTGTAGTTGGTACAGTATATGTGGGCTTCCACTTCCTAGCCAAGTTCTGGTGATCAATATGAAGGAAATCTGGCCGTTTCATGATGAGCCTTCCGGCGCCAAGATCCAAGAAGGCATGTACTACGGGTTTGGTGATAGCGGTTTCCTCGCTGGCAGCTTTGATGGTTATATCTCCCGCGAAGATGCGATCAAGGATATTGCTGAAGGCGCTGAGGATGTGAGCTGGATTGGCACCAAACCTGAACAACTCGGGGCAGAAGCAATCACTGTTCTTTCCGGTCGTGAATATATTGATTATCTGCGTGTAATCATGCCGGAGGAAGGTGAACTATTTTATGGGAAGTGGAGCGAACAATGAAAAACAAGCAACTGAAAGGCGGTATGATTCCTGTAGGTAGCGAGTGTCCGTTCAAGTCACATTGTGAATATGATAAGAGTGGAGATTGTCATCACATGGGCAAAGAGCATCCTGTCGCCTTCAGTTGCGGTCTTGCTCGTGCCTTCGACATGTTTGGAGTTCCGGACGATAATGCTGGCTAACGTCAAATACCATATGATCATGATCCAAAGCATGATCACCGGAAAGACCGTGGTTAACTTCTTTGGAACAACCTACCTGGTGAGTGGCAATGTCGTTAAACGCTTTGGGAAGTAAAACCTGCAATTGTCCTTGCCATACAAAAGGAATCAACCTGAAGCATCTCCTTCCTTGTTGCTCATTCACCTATGAGAAATACAAGAATGAAGCCGGAGAGTTGGATCAAGAAAAACTGAACCAACTCCGTGAGAGTCGACAATGATCAGCTGGAAGAATATTCTCAATGTAGTAGAAATGCCTAGCTACCGGGTTCAGAGAAAAATCGACTATACTAATCTCATGCCTGGCGATGTTTATCCGGCTTTTCGAGTGTTCATCTTCGGCCAGGAGTTTGTGTTGATGGGCGTCAACTTCATGAAACCCGAATACTTCAGCTGGTCTTGCATGATGGGCGATCTTGATAGGGTGTCGGTATGAGCACGAACAAAAAGCAGCTGGCAAATCTTGGGGTCAACATCGCTACGATGTTCTGTGAAAAGAACAATATTCGTATGCCGACACTACACATTCTTGATGATGAGAATGATCCTGAGTACCAGAAGATCAAGCGGTTTGCGACCTGCGGCTACTATCGTCGCAATCATGTATATGTTGGGGTAGGGCTTTGTGCGCACCAAAATCCCAACTACAGCTGGGCGGGTTTCATTTCTGACCGTACCCCTTATGGGGTGATTCAACACGAACTAGGACATCATGTCGATGAAGTCAAGACTGGGGTTGACATCTATCGGAATCGGGGTGCAATGCTGTTCTCCACCGAGATTCGCAAGCGGTCAGGAGAAAAGCGAATCACATCGTATTGTCCGAACGACATGGAATGGTTTGCTGAAATCTTCCGTCTGTTCGTTACCAACCCAGACCTTCTCAGCAAAATCCGACCTAAAACATACGCGGCGCTGATCGATTCTGGACTAAAGCCGGTTGTTACTTTGGATGCCAGAACAATGCTGATGGTAACAAGCGCCCCTCCCCGCGTATTTGAACGCATGAACGACTGGATCACCAATAGGAAATGAAATATAAGCTATATGTTGGAGGCTTGCACTGTTCATTCTGTGGCGCCTTCATTCCGATTCCATATCCACCCCTCCGTCGCGGCGAAGCCGTTTGTGGCGAATGTGGAAAGGATGCAATGGACCTAGATTGATATGAAGACTCCAGGCGAACTACTGAAGGAAGAGTTGGATCGGATTGTAGTCTCAGTTCCTAAGAATCTTTTTGAACTATTCTATACCGCGCAAGAGAACGGTATGGATATGAACGATACCATCCTGGCATACAAGCTGGTTCTCCTAGCACAGAGTTATGATGGCAGACCGATTGATCATCTCAAGATGTAAAGCAAAAAGCCTCCGGGGAAACCGGAGGCTTTTTCATTATCTGCGCTTAGAGCGAGCGCGATGAGATTTGCGAATGCCTTTCTGATCTGCTGAAGAGGCATCGGGCTTTCTCCAGTCTTCCAATCTCAGGAATGTAGCAATCTCCCAATCCGCTGCGTGAATCTCTACCATACGGTGATTCACAACTCTATCCACCCGATATGAGTGAACGGCTCTTTTCAATAGATTGTGATCTGCAACAGACTTCAACAACTGCCAACTAGCTTTTAGCTTAGTCGCATTCGTCCATCCCTTCTTATTTCTTAGCTTCATCAACTTAAGATACACAATAGCTCGTTCTCTTGGGACTAGATAGTGCATGTTGATAGCATGAATCAATTTATTACCATCATGCGTCGTTGAAGTGTTGAAGACAAATACCATAGGGAACCTATCATAGACTCCTAGTTCACGGTCGCCTGCTTCTACAGCAGCATATTCAAAATAATATAGACGGCCAATAAGAGTCCTATTCTCAGTCCCGCGCCTAGTTCGATAGTCCCCATTTCCTTGTATCAAGCGGCGGCGATTATATTTTAAGTCCTTGGAAACGCGCTTGCGAAACCAGTCTAATGAATCTTTGGAATGGCGTTGCATCGCTGCTCCGCTGACGACTGCCTTGTTGAATTTGTCGAGGTATGATTGGATCATCTCCGGACGGATATAATCCGGATCATCCACATCAATAGAACTATTAGGCATCTTGATCCTCAAGTTAAATATAAGTACATACATGTATTTAACCATAGGAGCAAGAATGGCAACCAGAACTCCATTGGGCGATTTTCTGAATCTAATCAAGAAAAGCAACATTGCCCGCCCGAATCGTTTCAAGATTACATTCACGCTGCCGTCCGCGCTATCCTCAGGCAGCACAAGTAGCTCACCATCAAATCCTGGTGCAGACTATATGAAGATGAATAGCATCTTCAATCAACAACTAACATCTCAGATCAATGATGTAAACAACGCCATATCATTGACTTGCATGATGGTCGATATTCCTAGTCGCCAAGAAGTGGTTTCTGAAATCACTTATGGTAACTATTCACGCAAAATCGCGTCTGGCCGTTCCTATAGCGATGTGAACATGACCTTCCTGGTCACTGGTGGTTATGGGGAAAAGAAACTGTTTGACGCATGGCACAATATTATCCTAGATGAATCCAACACGGCGGTTCAATTCTATGATGATTATATCTCCACGGTCACTATTGAATGCCTGGATTCTCAAGATAACGCCCAATATGTTTACATATTAGAGGAAGCATGGCCAACCTCCATTGGGTCTATCAGAATGGACCGCACATCCCAGAATCAACAAATGGTTCTAGACGTCACCTGGGGCTTCCACCGTATTACCTATGGGGATGATCAGCGTGGTGCTCAAGGCGGAATCGCAGGCAACGGTATTCCTCCGGTTGCTATTCCTGGAGTTGGATCAGGTAAGAATCGGCTGCTTCCGATCCCAGGTATCGATCAAATGTCTAGCGCAGTTCAGACTGCTGTTGATACTATCAAGGAATTCAAGGGTCAGCTGGATGGGGCTTTGAATGTCGCGCGTGATGTCCGTGAGCAGGTGAGAGATTTAAAGATGACTGCCATCGATGGTGTCAAGACAATCAACGGGGTCGTTAAGGATTTCAAGGCTCTCAACCATGTACCAACAGATGTGAGAAATGAGGTTGTTGCTGTATTGAATGACACTAAGAGTCAGCTAGGAAGTCTGCAAACTGATACTAAGAATTTCAGAAACTATCCCACTAAGTAACTATACAACCAAAGGTGAGAATATGTTTAGTGTAATTCAAAGATGGCTTGCTATCGGTGCTCTCATCCTAGCCTTGATTTCAGGTTCCTCTTTCTATTTTTATGAGAAGGGAATTCAACATCAAAAAGATGTGTATGCTGCAGCTACCGTCAAGGCAGATGATAAGATTGTTCAGAAGAATGATACTCTTCAACAAACAGCCGATACTACCGATAAGCAACAGATTGTCTATAGAGACAGAATTGTAACCAAGTATCAAACCATTACCAAAGATGTGGTGAAATATGTTGAAAGTAAAGATGCTCATGTTGGGCTTGATCCTGAGTTTGTGCGCCTGCACGACAACGCAGCCCGTGCCAACGGTCAATCTACGATTGCCGAATCCGCCAGCGGACCTGATGGTCAAGCCGCAGGGTCTGGAGTTACTACAGGTGCAGCCATCGGCGTCATCACCAGAAACTACCAAACCTACTACGAATGCGCCCGCCGTCTCAGCGGTCTCCAAGACTTCTACCTGAATCTTCAGAATCAGGTGAACGCGAGCGCTACTACACCGCAGTGATTAGCAGCATTATAAGCCGCTTAAACGAAAAGCCCTGGGCCGACTAGCCTAGGGCTTTTTTATCGTCTCTATGACTCATCTAGCTGGTTTAGGTGGCTTATATCCTCTGTCGATCCCTCCGAAAATCTCCCGTTCGGTGATAATCTTAAAGTGCCATCCCTTTTCGGCCGCATAGGCTTTCGCCGCGAGCCACTTAGCCTTATTTGTTATCCATGTAGTTTGTTCCAACAGAACCGTCTTTTCAGACTTATTCCGATTGGCTCTGGGCTTCATGGTCTGCTTATAAGGCTTGATCTCAACCAGAGTTACCTTATATGACCCGTCTGCATTCTTAGTGACAATCTTGAAATCAACGTAGTAACGCCGTCTTGTATTCTTTACCGGATCGAAATATGGGATCACGGTTTCTTCTGAACTATATCTTATAATTTCTGGTGTCACATCACACCATTGCATGAAACATAATTCCCAAGAACTTCTGAAAATAATATTGTCTACATCCCCGACATATTTTTCTGGGTTCTTAGGTTTAAATTTCCCCTTCATCCACTTGTTCATATCTAGTATATCCTTTATGTTGCTTATTCCGCCCTTTGAATACATGAGTCATACAGCCGACATTCAATCCATGATCTCTACAATATTCGGTAAGATTGGTGATATATACGACTTCTCCATCTTTCATAAATTTGTAGGTCTTAGAATTTCTTAATTTAATAGCAGCAATTCTTTCTTCTTTATTTGCTGCTTTTATCAAAGATTCTCGCCACTTAGCATAGCCTTCTTCTGTATAAGTTTTCTTTTCTCCTTTCTTATATCCGGGGTTTGAATCGTAGAATGCTCTAACTCCTTTATTGATATTATCTCTTCTTTCTGTGGACCAAGTTGTACCATACATCCCATTAAATTCCCCGAGTCTAACTTTCTTGGCATTTATTTCCATCTTTTCTTCGTCTGATTTAGCATTCCAAGTTTCTCTAGCTTTGTTGATATAATATTCGTGATTGCTTCCGTTTATATGATCAAATCCGCCAAATCCACCCTTTTTGATATTATATGTATTTGGGTCGTTGACTATGGATTCATCAACAACCAATCCTTCAAATTCATATGCTAGGTCTGACGTTTCAAAGAATGCCAAGTCAATCCGTTCGAAATTGCTTTCTCCGTATTTTTTGATGGCGTTTTCTATGGCTGTTCCGCTCCCAAGATATCCATCTTTGATATTATCTGTGCTGTGCTTTCCATAATATCTCTTACCGTTTGATTTGTTGATTGTCACATAAAATATATGATACATTTTGATGCTCCTAGCTAAATAACCTATATCATTGTATTTATCTAAATGGGAGTCTCCAATGGCCACATCTACACAAGAAAAGGTCAATAGACTGGAAGGC
>JGI24740J21852_10000291_pt1 | contig 21452 bp, 16 predicted proteins | sample KBSCornC6_FD_21852 | JGI IMG/M metagenome (IMG submission 21852) | reverse complement strand
TATATCGACGATGCCCATGGCATTTCCTTGTTCGGCAAGTCTGGGGAGGGCTTTGTACGATCCCAGGTCGGCGCAGCCCTTGGCGAGCGCACAATCATTGCTGCGTCGCTCGGCAAAGGCTTTGGAGCGTCGGGCGGCTTGCTGATGCTCGGCACTGCCCGACAGGAAGAATTGTTCCGGCGCTTCTCAATCGCCTATGCCTTTTCCGCGTCGCTTAATTTAGCAGCAATCGGCGCAGCCATGGCGTCGCAGGCGCTGCACCGCACCAATGAACTCAAGTTACGCCAGGATGCGCTTGCGGATCGGTTAGCTGTTTTCGACAGAATGGTTGCCAGCAAGCAAGCCGGGTCAAAGCTACCAATCCGCACCATAGAGATCGGCGACGAAAGACAGTCGATTCGTGCTGCGGCCCAGATTCTCGACAAAGGCTTCTACACCTCGGCGATCTTCTTTCCCACGGTCACAAAAGGCAAGGCCGGCTTGCGGATCTGCCCTACCGCCAGGCACGGCATGCGGGAAATTGAAGGGTTGGGACATGCGATCAACGAGGCGCTCGCCGAAGGAGGAACAGATCCATGATCGACCTAATCAGCATCATTCTGGATGAAACGCCCGAAAAATTAGCCGCAACGCCAACTTAGAGGCCGACAGGATCGATATGCTTAACTGCATCGCCGAAGCCCACGTCACCTTACCCGATTCCGATATATGGCTTGAGCAGATTTGCCAACAAGCAGCCGAGCTATGCCCTTCCATAATTTCAGGGCGAGAAAAAAGGTTCGAATGCGAGAAAAGACATCCTATTGTCGGCGCTACGGATATGATTGCTGAGTGGGCGCGCACGCAAATTCGACATGACAGCAGATCAGCAGTTACCGACGGAGTCGACAGGTTTCTGAACTTTGGCGACGGTTGCGCCATCATACGGCCAACCAACGACGGTTTATTTGTTCGCGTTCTCGCCCGAGACCTAGTCGTTTTCTACGGAATTCGAACGCTTCTGGAAGGTAGTCTTTTGACACTCGCGGCCATCTCCAATGAGGCAATCGAGTGGTTCCCTGCAAGTCTTGAACCGCCGCACGTCCCGTCACATGGTAGGGAGCATTAGGCCAGAGATATCGCCTGGGAGCGAGCAATTGGATTTGTGTCATTGCGGCCCTTGGCGCTGCTCCCGACTTCACCGCCCTCGGCCGCGCGGGCGCGAACCAGCGGTATCAACTCCGTCAACACCGCCGTCGTAGTGTTGCGCGCGTAGCGGGCTGCCCGGCCATCGAGCCAGAAGATTTGAACCACGCAGCACCCGAGCCGGTCCTACGCAGTGAGCAAATTGTCGGCAGATTGGAAGGATAGTGTTCAAAATGCCTTATCACGAACCGGAAACACTACCGCTCGAGAGGGCTTATCAATGGCACTGAGGGACAGAATACATCCGAGCTTTCTTCTCATCCTGGTGCCGATCGCAGTGACAACGCTGACACTCTGTATCACTGGATGGCAATGGCAGGATTTGGCGATCGGCATGCCAGCGCGAATCGCCTATTGGTTCTTGCGAGCAGGTCCTCTTCCCGATCTGCTTCTCGGACCTATAGCTTCTCTTCTGACGGTTTTGGCATTGCCGCTGCATCGCCGTCGGCCAATCGCTTTTGCGAGCCTTCTTTGCTTTTTATGTTTGGCAGGCTTTTACATCCTGCGGGAATATGGCCGTCTGGCTCCATGGGTGGAGAATGGCGTCGTCATATGGAGTGAGGCTCTCACTTACCTCGATGCCTTCGCGGTTGCCGGGATCATTCTTGGATTTTGTATTGTCGCAATCTCCGCGCGCATCTCGATCGTTGTTTCCAATCCGATCAAGCGCGCCAAGCGCGGCATTTTCGGCGATGCAGATTGGCTGCCCATACCGGAAGTGGCTAAGCTCTTCCCTTCGGATGGAGAGATCGTTATCGGCGAGCGCTACCGCGTCGACCGTGATCGCGTGCATGCGTTGCCTTTTGATCCGAATGATCATGCGACTTGGGGGCAAGGTGGCAAGGCGCCGCTCATGACTTTCAATCAGAATTTTGATTCGACGCATATGTTATTCTTCGCGGGCTCCGGCGGCTTCAAGACGACCAGCAATGTCATCCCGACCGCGCTGCGTTACAGGGGGCCGCTGATCTGTCTCGATCCATCGACCGAGGTCGCGCCGATCGTTCTCGAACATCGCGCCCGTGCGCTCGGCCGCGAAGTCGTGGTACTCGACCCGAGCAATCCAGTCATGGGCTTCAACGTTCTTGATGGAATCGAGAGATCGATGCGTAAGGAAGAGGACATCGTTGGGATCGCCCATATGCTTTTGTCGGAAAGCCTACGCTTCGACACCTCTACCGGCTCCTATTTCCAGAACCAGGCGCACAATCTGCTAACCGGGCTTCTGGCACATGTGATGCTATCGCCCGATTATGCCGGCCGCCGCAATTTGCGTAGCCTGCGGCTTATCGTTTCCGAGCCGGAACCGTCGGTGCTTGCCATGCTGCGCGACATCCAGGAAAATTCGGCGTCCCCCTTTATCCGCGAGACGTTAGGTGTCTTCACCAACATGACCGAGCAGACCTTCTCCGGGGTATATTCGACCGCATCCAAGGATACGCAATGGCTGTCACTCGACAATTACGCTGCGCTCGTCTGCGGTAATACGTTCGAGTCGAGCGAAATCGCTTCCGGACGGAAGGACGTCTTCCTCAACATCCCCGCGTCAATCCTGCGCTCCTATCCTGGCATTGGCCGAGTGATCAGCGGCTCGCTGATCAATGCTATGGTCAGGGCCGATGGCGACTTCTGTCAAAGGGCGCTCTTCATGCTCGACGAGGTCGATCTGCTGGGTTACATGCGTATTCTTGAAGAAGCGCGCGACCGCGGACGCAAGTATGGCATCACACTAATGCTGATGTACCAATCCGTCGGCCAACTCGAGCGTCATTTCGGGAATGAGGGAGCGAATTCCTGGATCGAAGGTTGCGCCTTCACGTCTTACGCCGCAATCAAGGCGCTCGAGACGGCGCGCAATGTCTCCGCCCAATGCGGAGAGATGACCGTTGAAGTCCAGGGACGTTCACGCAATGTCGGCTGGAGCAATTCCAACAGCAGCGCCCACAAATCTGAAAGCATCAGTTTCCAGCGCCGGCCGCTTATCATGCCGCACGAAATTACACAGTCGATGCGCAAGGACGAACAGATCATCATTGTCCAGGGCCACAGCCCCATTCGCTGCGGACGAGCGATCTATTTCCGTCGCAAGGAGATGGATGAGGCGGCAAAGATCAACCGTTTTGTGAAGTTCTAGACTTTCACGTTGACTGCGAAGCTAGTAACGAAATCCAGGAGCCAGCAGTCAAAGAGCAAGAATCAAATCAGTAGCGTCAAAGGGGCTTTTGATCTTTACCACCCATGGGCAGTTCTCTACGGATGATGCAGAAGGGCGGCATGCCAACCTTTGAGTCAGCTCTCAGAGCAATCAATAGGGTTGGAAGTTTTGGTGCTGAATCGGATAGTGCGATGGGAACCCGAATTCTGTTGTAGGATAGCGATCGGCCGTTGATGCAAGATGACGCAGCCGATACACCGTTGTATAGCACATGCATCGATCATGCCGGTGACACGTTTTGCTCTGAGGCGATCGGCCGCCCGACACTCCGCATGTTGATTTAAGTTGGGGCAAGGCCGAAGATATGGGTGACCAGAGAGGGCACGTATCCATTATGTCCAAGGACGCGAATAACTCATTTTTACTAGACTGTTTGGCTGCAGCAATATTTCGGTGGGCGGCTTACGTGATAGCGGCAACAGTGTGCGGGGAATTTAGACGTGTTCGATAACGCAAATCAGCCGCCCCGATCATTTCTGATGGCGGTGCTATCGTCACTGAAGATGGCCTTCCTGGGGATCGGAGCGACCAGCGCGCTTGTCAATATCCTTGCACTAACGGGCTCGTTTTTCATGTTGCAGGTCTACGACCGGGTGATCCCGGCGCGTAGTCTGCCGACTCTCATCGGCCTTGGTATCATTGCGGCGACGCTCTATGCCTTCCAAGGATTTCTAGAGGTGGTCCGCTCAATGCTCTTGGTGCGTTTAGGACTCTCAGTCGATGAGCGCTTTGGAACAACAGTGTACGATTCTCTTGTCGTGTTTCCCGCGCGCATGCAGATGCAAGGAGATGGTCTCCAGCCCGTCCGGGATCTTGACGTCGTACGCTCTTTTCTTTCCGGGCCGGGGCCAACCGCTCTATTTGATATTCCGTGGATGCCTTTTTATCTTGGTTTGTGTTTCCTTTTTCATATCTGGATCGGAGTCACAGCGCTTGCCGGTGCGTTGATACTTGTTGGACTTACAATCCTGACCGAACGGATGTCTCGCGAACCCGCAAAAGAGGCAGCCAAGATCATTTCGGAGCGCATGGCGTTGGCGGAAGCAACACGTAGAAACTCCGAAGCCGTGCTTGCAATGGGCTTCGGCCGTATGCTTGGCACGAGTTGGGATGAGATCAATAGCCGCTATCTGGGCAATCATTTACGCTTGTCAAACGTAACCATTACCCTCGGGACAATTTCGAAGATCTTGCGGATGATGCTGCAATCAGCCGTGCTCGCCGTTGGCGCGATCCTCGTCATTCGTCAGGAAGCTTCGGGTGGCATCATGATTGCGAGTTCCATTCTCCTCAGCCGAGCATTGGCTCCGGTCGAATTGGCAATTAGCCAGTGGAAGGGCTTTGCTGCCGCCAGAGATAGTTGGTCGCGCCTGGTAAGGCTCGCCGACTTGATGTCTGTCGACGGGCGAGAGGTCGCGTTGCCCAAGCCGGAGAAAGCCTTAAAAGTGGAAGATCTGCATCTTGCGGCGCCGGGGTCCAAGCGCTCGATCGTACGAAACATATCCATAGAGCTCCAGGCGGGGGATTCTATTGGTGTGATCGGCCCCAGCGCATCCGGCAAATCCACACTCGCGCGGGGGCTCGTCGGCCTTTGGCCACCGGTTGCAGGAGCGGTTCGCTTGGACGGAGCAGCACTGTCGCAATGGGATCCGCATGCACTTGGCAAACATATCGGATATTTGCCGCAGGATGTCGCACTGTTTAGCGGATCCATCGCCGAAAACATTGCCCGGTTTGATCCGGATGCGACCTCGGACAAGATTATTGCTGCTGCGAAGACGGCGGGCGTGTACGACATGATCCTGCAATTTCCTAAAGGCTTTGAAACGAAGATTGGCGAGCAAGGGTCCGCGTTATCGGGCGGACAGCGGCAACGCATTGCGCTGGCCCGCGCGCTCTATGGCGAGCCGTTCCTGATCATTCTCGACGAGCCGAATTCGAATCTCGACGTTGATGGAGAGCTGGCGCTATCGCGAGCTATACTGAGCGTCAAGGCCCGTGGAGGCATTGTCGTCGTCGTTGCGCATCGTCCCAGCGCGCTTGCTGCGGTCGACAAGGTTCTCGTGTTGACGAATGGCCAAATGCAGGCTTTTGGGCCGAAGGATGACGTTCTCAGGAAGACAACGCAGCCCGGACCCCCGGGGCCCCAACCCGTCCGGCTGATTGTCGGCGGTGAGGAGATAGCCCAATGAACGGCGCTCTTACGCCGCTTGCCGAACGCGCCGTGCGCCGCCTGACGCTGGTTGCGCTGGCCGCCGTTATCCTTCTCGTCGGCGTCCTGGGAGGATTGGCTGCCACCATTCGTCTTCAGGGTGCCGTTATCGCCAATGGGACGCTGGTTGTTGACAGCTATGTCAAGCCCGTACAGCACCAAAAGGGCGGTACTGTTGGCCAGGTGTTCGTCAAAAACGGCGATCTCGTTGCAGCTGGCCAAATACTCGTGCATCTTGACGATACGCAGGCCCGTGCCAATCGTGCCATCATCTTAAAGCGTCTGAAGGAACTTTCGGCGCGCGTAGCTCGGCTCTCCGCAGAACGAGATGCGAAAGAGGCAATTACTTTTCCAGAGGACCTTCTAAACGAACAAGAGATAGCTGAAGTAGCGGCGATACTTGATGGAGAACGGCGGCTGTTTGAAGATCGGCGCTCATCCAGAATAGGCCGCAAGGCGCAATTGGCCGAACGGGTCCGTCAGCTTTCGAAGGAGGCGGATGGGCTGGGCGCTCAGCAGGAAGGTAAACGACAGGCGATCGATATCATAAATACCGAACTCGCCAGTCTTCAGCCACTGCTTGAGCAGGGTATCATTCCCGCGACGCGGGTCTATAGCTTACGGCGTGATGCTGCCGATCTCACCGGCCAGCTTGGTAGCCTAGTCGCCTCTACCGCTCAAACCAATGGAAAAATTGCCGAAACCCAGTTGCAGATTATTCAAGTCGATGACGATCAAAGAACCGAGATATCGGACCAATTGCGGCAGGCTGAAAGTGATATCGGCGAATATTCTGAGCGGCTCGTTGCTGCCGAAGATGAGCTGAAGCATGTTGATATTCGCGCACCCCAGGAGGGGATCGTTCATCAGCTTGTCATTCATGCTACCGGAACGGTCGTCACGCCTGGCGAGGCGATCATGCAGATCGTGCCCGATAAGGACGCATTGACACCGGAACTCAAACTATCACCACGTGATATCGATCAAGTGGCTGTCGGGCAGGAAGTGATGGTTCGATTTTCTGCTTTCAATCAACGCACCACGCCGGGAATAGCAGGCCGCGTAACGAGCATCGGAGCCGACCTGACGACCGATCAACGCACCGGGCAGAGCTACTATGATATAAGGGTTGCTATACCGGAGGTCGAATGGACGCGGCTGGGGAATCTTTCACCGGTAGCGGGTATGCCGGTGGAGGCATTTATTCAGACGGATGAGCGTACGGTGCTAGCATATTTGGCAAAACCGCTGTCGGATCAGATGGTGCGTGCGTTCAAATAACAATAACGATGAAAAATGAATAACGCTGGGAATCGTAGATTACGGCGTGATTGACACCACCCTTGCTTGCATAATCCGTGATTCTTGTTTAATCAACGAAGGGAGAAACGGGCCACTGAATTTGCCATGCGCTAGGAGACGTATTGAATGCAGACGATGTACTATCCGGTTGCTTCCCTGCTCAACGATGTCGATGGATTGATCTATGGGCAGATCTGGTCGCAGTACTCGCTGGATTTTTCGTTTACGACTAGCGGCACGCAATATGTCAACTATAGTGGGGAGGAAGCAACATTTCAGCCCCTTAATGCAACCATGCAGGCTGCGGTGAACTCCGCGTTGGCGCAGTATGCATCCGTCTCGAACCTTTCCTTTATGGAGGAAAAATCCACTCCAGGCCTTGCTACACTGCGTTTTGGTATGTCGGATGAGGCGCAAGACACAGCTTATACATATGCTCCATCGAGCGCTGATCAGGGTGGAGATGTCTGGTTTGGCACGCAGACCGACACAAATGCTATGACCAATCCGATCAAGGGCAACTATGCTTGGATCTCCACTCTGCACGAGATTGGGCATGCACTTGGCCTCAAGCATTCTTTCGAGTCATCCTACTACAATTCTTCGAAGATGACCATCTTCCACGACAGCATGGAATTTACGGTCATGAGCTATCGTTCCTATTTTGGAGCATCCCTAAGCGCCGGCTACACTAACGAAGAGTTCGGCTTTGCCCAGTCGTTAATGATGTATGACATCGCCGCCATTCAGAAATTGTATGGTGCCGATTTCACGACCCACCCCGGCGACACCACCTACACCTTTTCACCCACGACCGGTGAAATGTTCATTGATGGGGTGGGCCAAGGAAAGCCCGGTGCGAACCTCATTTTTCTCACCATTTGGGATGGTGGTGGCAATGATACCTACGATTTCTCAAACTACACCACGGATCAATCGATAAATTTGCAGCCGGGCAGCTCGTCGTTAATGTCATTTATGCAGAGCGCCTATCTCGGAAATGGTCACTTCGCCCAGGGCAATGTCTACAATGCGCTACAGTATAACGGCGACAGCCGTTCGTTAATCGAAAATGCAATTGGCGGATCCGGCAACGACACGATTATTGGGAATGCCGCAAACAATACGCTAAAGGGTGGCGCCGGTAACGATTGGCTGAATGGCGGCACCGGCAATGACTGGTTGGATGGCGGAGCCGGCTTTGACGCAGCCGTCCTCAACTTCCGACTAGCAGAAGCGACCGTCGACTACGGTTATCGCGCAATGGTAGTTAAGGGCGGCGGAGCGGTGGAAAGCTTGGCTTCAATCGAGAAGCTGCAGTTTTCCGATAGAACGGTCGTTCAAAGTGACGGCCTAGTCGACGATATGTTCTATTACACCCATAATCGGGATGTTCTCAACGCAGGCGTTGATGCGGACCAGCACTATAATCAACATGGGTGGAAGGAAGGGCGAGATCCGAACAAATTCTTTAGTACGTCGGAATATTTGGCGAAGTATCATGATGTTGCGGCCGCCGGAATAGACCCTCTACAGCATTACGATCAATTCGGATGGAAGGAAGGGCGAGATCCCTCCGACAGTTTCCATACGATGGAATATTTGCGGATCAATCCAGATGTTGCAGCAGCAAAGACTGATCCACTTGAGCATTATTTGCATTTTGGGATCTACGAGGGTCGCGCTGTCACCGCAAATGATCTGTTGATCAACGGAATATTCTATTATCATAATAACCCGGATATAGCGGCCGCCCATCTTGATCCGCAGCAGCACTATAATCAGCACGGCTGGCGTGAAGGACGAGACCCAGACGCATTTTTTGACACCTCAGCATATCTGGCCAGGTATAAGGACGTAGCGGCCGCTGGAATCAATCCATTCCAGCATTACTTGGAGTTTGGTTGGCATGAGGGGCGAGATCCCTCTGCAAATTTTGACACCGCAGGGTATTTGAAGCTTTATCCAGATGTCGCCGCTGCCGGCATGAACCCTCTTGTGCATTACTTGGAGTTTGGCATCTTTGAGGGTAGGAGCTATGTAAATGATGGGGTACTAGGATAGGTTAGACACAAAGGCCGGCGGCTGGGAACTTGTGCGGAGCGGTAGGAAACACCCTGAGGCAGCCGCAGCGGCAAGCTATGCCGGATCTATCGCTGCGCGAGATGAAAGCTTCCGTTTCCGCCGGTCGCTACCATCGCGCCAATCGGCGTATTGAAAATGATCTGAACCCTTCAAACTGGGCCAGTTTTGGGCTCTTCCGCAATTTCGGTGCAGATCAGATCCCAATTATGCGCGAACGCAGAAGATCCATCCCGGCTCTGCCGTACATGGAACGCTTGATGAGCTTCAGCTTATTAATTTTTAGTAAGCGCTGTCTTGGGGCCACGGCAGGTGGCATCTGATACTGCTATTTTGTGGGTTGATGGGCAGCAAGACGCTCTGCTTCCGCCAACGCGGCGGTTTTGGTTTTGAAGGGGCCCACATCGTGTTCTTCCGTGTCAGGCAGCCATTTCGGAAGGAACCACCAGCCTCCAGGGCGATAACTGGACTGCTTCTCACAGAGCCGACATTCTTGGCGAAGAACCAGCCGGAGTCGATTCCATCCTGCTCCCATGAGATGCTCTGCTCTGTCACGGCACACTCCACGCCTGTTGTTTTATCGGGAGCATTTTATCGGCCCCGTATGACCAGGGCAACAACTCGTCGATCTGGCTGTTTGGGTGACCATTGACGATCTTGGTAAGCACATCGGCGAGGTAAGCCGAGCGGTTCCACATCGTTGGTAAGCGAAATATCCAGCTGCTTCCCTTCACGCGCTCAAAATGAGTTGTCGCAGTATGCTTCTAGCGTTTAATCTCACCCCATGGTATCCATTTATTCAGATTAATACGAGGAAGATTTTAGGTTACGCAAAATGCGACAAAACGATAATGAGGCAGCTATTCGCAGCTTGACTAGCGGTCAGGTCTGGAACAGCGAGCTTGCCTTTCAATATCTCAAAGCAATTGGCAAGGCCGATACAAAGCGCACTGCCGAGCGCAGGTTGCATGAACTGGGCATTTTGCCACCGGCTTTGGCAACCGAGGATCTGTGCGATGAATTCGGAGACCGACCCGTACAGCTTGTTTTGAATTCCGATTTGGATAAGCAGCGCTCCAAGAGAACGCTTGTTTTATTCGTGCAGATTTTCGAGCGAACGCAGTCAGTGTGCCTGCATGCAAATGATGCACGAGGATCGCGAATCTGGGTGCCCATGGCTACGCCGGTTAACTCTGCGGAAGTTGAGGCTGCATTGAAAAAGCTGCGGCAACATCTCGGCAAACCGATCGCTGTCTTTCCACACGCGGCTGTAACTCAGTTCTGTCGCGAAATCCCTTCCAACGAAAGTATCGGAATCCACCTGTTAAGCTATCGCTCGCCTACGCCATCCATTGCGTCCAGCCGGACGATATCATTAATGCCCAGTCACCTGACACGGCTTGAGGCAGAGAGCATCTACATTATCAGGGAGGCTTACGTGGAAGCGCGTAATCCCGTGCTCCTGTACTCGCTTGGAAAAGATAGTTCTGTTCTCCTTCACTTGATGCGAAAGGCGTTTTTTCCTGCGGCGCCTCCATTTCCGCTTCTTCATGTGGACACGCGATGGAAGTTCCACGAGATGTATCAGTTCCGGGATCGCATCCGCGCGGAAAGCGGAATGCAACTTATCGTTCATACCAACCCAGAGGCCGTCGAAAAGAATATCAACCCATTCGACCATGGCGCGGACCTGCATACATCCATTACAAAAACTGAAGGGCTAAAGCAGGCCCTCGACCTTCACGGGTTCGATGTCATTTTTGGCGGCGCGCGACGCGATGAAGAAAAATCGCGTGCAAAAGAGCGCATATTCTCCTTCCGCGCTCGCAATCATGGTTGGGATCCGAAGAACCAGCGACCGGAACTTTGGAACCTTTACAATACCCGCAAGCGACCGGAGGAGAGCATTCGTGTATTCCCGCTTTCAAACTGGACCGAGCTCGACGTATGGCAATACATCCATGATCAGGCCATCGACATTGTACCTCTCTATTTCTCCAAAGAGCGACCTGTCGTAAATCGAAACGGTATGCTTTTGGTCGTTGACGATGATCGTATGCAGCTTTTACCCCATGAACAAATTTGCGCCCGCAAAGTCCGCTTCCGCACGCTTGGTTGCTATCCCCTCACCGGGGCGATTGAATCGGAAGCATCTACCGTTTCGGAGATAGTAGCGGAATTGTTGCAATCTCGATCGAGCGAAAGACAAGGGCGCTTGATTGATTTGGGCTCTAGTTCGAGCATGGAAAAAAAGAAGGCGGAGGGATATTTTTGATGAGAAATGGAATGCGAGTTCCAGTCGCGCCGGCGAGGACCGCCCGAGAAATACTCGAAGCCTTTGGTTCGGAACAAGGTTCGCATGATCTTTTGCGTTTGGTCACTTGTGGTAGCGTAGATGATGGCAAAAGTACCCTTCTCGGACGGTTGCTTTGGGAATCTCAGGTATTGGCGGACGATCAACTTGAGACGTTGAAGACGGATTCAAAGCGATACGGAACTCAAGGTGAGGCGATCGACTTTGCACTACTTTTCGATGGCTTGTCTGCCGAGCGCGAACAGGGCATTACGATCGACGTTGCACATCGGTTTTTCTCAACATCACGCCGCAGATTTATCGTGGCGGATGCGCCTGGTCACGAGCAGTACACGCGAAACATGGTGACGGCTGCCTCGACCGCGGATTTGGCGATTCTGCTGGTAGACGCCCGAAAGGGACTGCTACCGCAAACTAAACGGCATGCATACTTGGCGTCCTTGCTCGGTGTTCGTCATCTTGTAGTGGCGATCAATAAGATGGATACAGTGGAATACGACCAACAGATTTCAGCACGGCTGTCGGAAGCCATGGCCGCTTTTGTAGGCACTCTAAACTTCGAAACATTCGCGCCTATCCCACTCAGTGCCTTGAACGGTGAAAACGTGATCCGCCGATCATCTAAAATGCCGTGGTATGATGGTCCCACCTTGCTGGGGCAACTAGAGACCGTCAAGGCGCGTCAAGCGCCCTCGGACCGGCTCGTTTTTCCCGTCCAGTGGATCAACAGGCCGCATGCAGGCTTCCGAGGCATTTGTGGGACGATCTTGGAAGGTACAGCACGTGTGGGGGATTCAATCAGAAACATAGCGTCTGGCGAGGCCACGAAGATCGCGGAAATTGTCATTATGGACGGAAGCCCGCCAGAGGCTTCTCAAGGCAGCGCCATCACATTACGACTCGATCGTGATATCGACGTGTCACGCGGTGATGTGCTCTCGCATGCCGACCAACCCTTGGATATGAGCGATCATTTTGAAGCGACAATCGTTTGGATGGACCCGGATCCCGGTCTGATCGGACGGACTTACGATATTAAACTGTCCACCCAGTCGGCCACCGCTTCAATTTCGGCCATCAAATATCGTGTGGATATCAATACCCTTGGGCATGAGGCTGCGCGGCAGCTTGCGCCAAATGACATTGGCGTATGCAACGTTTCGGTTAGCCGTCCTCTCGTTTTTGAAAGCTACGGGCAGTCGAAAGGGCTTGGAAGTTTTATTCTGATTGATCGCTTCAGTAATGCGACTGTTGCTGCTGGAATGATCCGTCACAATCTGAGACGCGCCCAGAACGTCCATCGCCAGGCTTTGTCCATCACGAGGGGCGATCGCGAACGTCTGAATGGTCATACAGGCAAGGTAATTTGGTTTACTGGTCTATCGGGATCGGGAAAATCGACCATAGCCAACGCCCTTGAGCGAGAGCTTCATAAAGCCGGTCGTAGAACCTATATTCTCGATGGCGACAATATACGACGTGGGTTAAACAAGGATCTGGGCTTTACCGACGCCGACCGTGTCGAGAACATACGCCGTGTCGCCGAGATGGCTAAATTGATGATGGACGCCGGCATCCTGGTCTTGACGGCCCTTATTTCACCTTTCAGGCGCGAACGCCAAATGGCTCGGGAGTTGATCGGTGAAGGAAATTTCTTCGAAGTCTTTGTTGACACCCCGCTGGAGATTTGCGAGGAGCGAGATCCTAAAGGCCTATACAGGAAGGCCCGTGCAGGACAAATTCCCAACATGACAGGTATCAGCAGTCCATACGAGCCTCCAGAGCGGCCGGAGGTGAGGGTCGATGGCTCCCTCCGCCGCGTCGACGATACTGTTGCGGATCTCCTAGGAATGCTCAATGCGGCAGAGCAAAGGCCTTGATGGTTGTGCCAAGGACGACGTTAGAGCAAGATCAAGCAACTATTCCGTAACGTCAGGATGCTAGACTTCAAATGATTGCTGCATTTATACACGCAGATGCGGTCGACCCTTCCCCATTCTCTGCTGGAACGGCAAGCGTGCACCACAAGAGCTCCCAAAGATCGCTCGCAGCAATGAGAGAGCGTAAGGGCATTCGTGCCTTAAGCGCCCATCTTACATCTAAAATTTCCAACAGACTGATGCGTGTGCGTTGGAGTGTCGAAAACTCGCGTCGGCTTCTGATAGAGGAACGTTTCGATTGCCGCGTTGTCCCAGTCAACGAACTCAGGCAATTCTTTTGCCTTACTGTTGGCGTCTATGACCCACAGCGCGCACGGGGCTCGTCGCGCTGTGATTGGCGCCAAGTGCCGGGCCGCCTAGTTGCTAACGAATCGTGGCGTGACGATAAGGTAACTGCGTCACCTCCCTTAAACAATGCGGAGCTATAGGCTAATGCAAGAATTTTCGACTAGCCTATCCGAAATCGTGGCCGGCCACTGGCGTAATCGAAATCTCATCGTTACATCGATCAAACGCGAGGTCTTAGGTCGTTACAGAGGATCGTTCCTGGGCACCTTCTGGTCATTTTTCAATCCACTCCTAATGCTCAGCATTTATACATTCGTTTTTAGTTCTGTCCTAAAGGCCCGATGGGGTGCCGGGAGCGGATCAAAAGTCGAGTTTGCGTTGGTCCTATTTGCGGGATTGATGATTTATAGCCTTTTCTCGGATGTGCTCACTCGCGCTCCTGGTCTTGTAGTCGGGAACCCTAACTATGTGAAGAAAGTTGTATTTCCGCTCGAGATCCTGCCATCGATCGTCCTTGGCTCTGCACTATTCCATCTGTTCATCAGCCTTGTGGTCTGGCTTCTTGCGTATTTTGTCTTCTACGGGTTGCCAAATATCACAGTGCTATTTTTTCCGATTTTGCTGGTGCCTCTTTCGATGTTTGTGGTGGGTGTAAGTTGGATATTGGCATCCCTAGGCGTGTTTTTGCGCGATGTTTCGCAGGTCATCGGGATCGCTATGACAGCTTTGATGTTCATGTCTCCGGTCTTTTATCCGGCGAGCGCATTGCCAGAAAACGTACGTTTTCTCCTCTACCTCAACCCCTTAACGCCTGCGATTGAACAGGCTCGCGATGTCTTGTTCTGGGGAAAAATGCCGGATTTCGAGGTCGTCGCGATTTGTTCGGTCGTGGCCTTGTTCGTGGCCTGGTTCGGCTTTTTCTGTTTTCAGAAGACGCGCAGGGGGTTTGCCGATGTCCTCTGACGTAACCATCAAAGTCGAGAATGTCAGCAAGTGTTACCATATCTACGACACTCCACGAGCGCGGTTCCAGCAATTAATCTTGCCGCAGATACGCCGCCGCATTGGAAAGTCATCTCGACAATATTTTCGAGAATTCTGGGCACTGAGAGATGTTTCCTTTGCGGTAAAAAAGGGAGAGACTGTCGGGATAATTGGGCGCAACGGAAGCGGCAAGTCGACCCTGCTTCAGCTGATTTGTGGCACGCTTAGTCCGACGGAGGGCAGTGTTCAGACCACCGGTCGTATCTCGGCCCTGCTGGAGTTGGGATCGGGGTTTAATCCCGAGTTCACCGGGCGTGAAAACGTCTATATGAACGCCGCAATCTTAGGGGTCCCCAAGGGTGAGATCGACTCCCGTTTTGATGAAATTGCGGCTTTTGCCGATATTGGCCATTTTCTCGATCAACCGGTAAAGAGTTACTCAAGCGGCATGGTGGTCCGCCTGGCATTTGCGGTGCAGGCGATGATAGACCCAGAGATCCTCGTGGTCGACGAAGCTCTCGCGGTCGGAGATGAGAAATTCCAACGGAAATGTTTCGCTCGCTTGGAGGAACTTAAGGCGAACGGCACATCTATATTATTTGTTTCTCATTCTGCGTCCAGCATCATTGAGTTGTGCGACCGTGCTATATTCTTAGACCGAGGAATTCAATTGATGGACGCTGAGCCGGCCCGCGCTGTTCGCGCCTACCAGAAGCTCATTTATGCGCCGGTCGAGGATTATCAAAAGCTGGTTGATGAATATCTCGCACGTGACGAAGACAGCGAAGTGACTGGTACTTCCCGTGCTATCGACGAGAAGAATGTCGAACCCAGTACTGCTTCGTTTGACCCAGGTCTCGTTCCGGAAACTACTGTTGCGTATCCAACGCAGGGAGCGGAGATAACGAGGTTAGCGATTATAGACGACGATGGACACTTGGTAAATGTCCTAAACCCAGGGAGCATCCACACGATCGAGATGAAGGGGCGGTTTCTGTCCGATTTCGCAGGTGTGTTTTTCGGAGTGCATATTCGGAATATCTCCGGCGGGGTGGTGACGGGACAGCGGCACCCGGAAGATGGTGTCTATCTCGACAATGCTCGAGCGGGCGCGGAATTCGTGGTTCGTTTTTCGTTTCGCATGAGTTTGTTACCGGGAGCTTATTTTATTGGTGGCGGTGTGTGGTCTCTAGAGGAGCCCATGTGCGCGCACCGAATAATCGATGCTCTTATGTTTAGGGTCACTCCGGGTGAACGATCGATGTCTTTTGGCTATGTGGACTTGATGTGCTCGGACCCTTGCTCGAAAATTGAGGAACCGACAGATGAATATTCGCGACGTTGAGGTGAAAAAGTTGCTAGGAGGCTTTCCTTCTCGGCAGCGTTTGTGGAGCGCATTTCTGGACGCGACGCAAACTCGTGTGATGGCGGAGATTGGAGTTTGGAAAGGGGACTTTGCTGCGGAGATCCTTGCCGCAACAACCAATATTGAACTTTACTACATGATCGATCCGTGGGCGAACCTTCCGGATTGGAACAAGCCTTTCAATGTCGGTCCGGAGGTATTCGATGAAATATATCGCGAGATGGAGTTAAAGACGGCTTTTGCTGGTGATAAGCGGAGGATATTGAGAGGACGCACGATTGAGGTGGTAGATACGATCCCCAATGAAAGTCTGGACTTTGTCTATGTTGACGGAGATCACACCTTGCGGGGTATTACAATTGACTTAATCAAGATATGGCCCAAGGTCAAACTGGGCGGTTTCATTGGCGGAGATGATTTCACTAATACCCCGTGGCAACACGACATAAGGTTCGAACCAACATTGGTTTGCCCGTTCAGCGTCTTTTTTGCCGAGGCTATGAATGTTCCAATCGCAGCATTGGAACATGGCCAATTTCTGATTCACAAGGACGAACACGCCGATTTTTCTTTCCTTGATACAACTGGGACATACGGCGATCTTTCCTTGAACAAAATGCCGGTGACTACCGGGTCGTAAGCATACGGAGATAATGTTTTGGACGTCAATGATTGGTCTGATGAGGACAAAGAAAGCCTCGGCACTTTTCTTCGGTGGAATAGTTATCGTTCCAATGACCATCAGCTTTTCTACGTAAGCACACCCAAAGTTGCCTGTACATCTCTCAAATGGTGGTTTGCATCCCTGGAAGGCTACGCCGAGGCGATTGCTAGAAGCACGGACAGTAGCGAGTCGGATCCGGATCTTTTTGTCCATGACGTTTTCCACAAGGTGGCACCCGACGTCGTGGGCATGCCGCTTGAGGAATTGTCTCAGGCGTTGACCTCGCCAAGCTATCTTCGTTTTGCTGTTGTAAGAAATCCATACAAGCGCGTGTTTTCGGCTTGGCAGTCGAAGTTGTTGCTGCGTGAGCCGCTCCAAGTTGGACACTGTGGCGACCAGGATCTCCTTGATCTCCCCATAGATACTGCGGCGGATATCGCCGCCGCATTCGAGCGATTTATGGAGTATCTTGCCACGCAAGAGGCGCCGCATTATAAGGATTATCACTGGACACCGCAGGCAAATATCCTGCGACCTGACCTTATTAACTACACGCGGATTGCCAAAATCGAGGAGCCGCACGATCTCATTGGCGAGCTGAACCGCTGGTTGGGAAGTTCGGCTGTCGACCCCTTTTCTGTTCGGCGCGCAAACGAGAGCATAATTCCGTTTCTTCCAGAGTTGTTGACTCCGAGAAGCGTTGAACTGATTAGGGAGCTCTACGCGCGTGACTTCGAGCTTTTTGGTTATGGATCGAGAGTTCCATCTTCTGGTGAAACTTTTAACGTCGATCAGTGGGATGTAGCACTCAAAGCGGTCAAACTTATTCGCGCCCGGCATATAACTTTAGGGCAACGCAATAATCAAATCGCCGACCTGAAAAGCAAGGTTATGGATTCCGAGGGAAATCTCGCCAATTTGCGGACGGCCCAAGTTGGGCTTGAAGAGGCGGAGGCTACAAAAGCCAGCTTAAGAGATGCTATCGTTCGATATAAAGAGGCGGAAGCTCTACGTCAATCGATGGAAGATCGTCTTAGGCAGAGCGAAGCGAGCCATGAAGAGACTAAGGCTAGTTTGAGGGAGGCTATCGCACGACGTCAAGAGATTGATTCCAGCTTTAGCCAGATGGAAATTCAACTTAGAGACGCTGAGGCCCAACGAGATGATGTCGGAGCACGCCTCGACCGCGCAGAGAAGAGTGTATACGCTTTAAGTGAAGAATTAGGAAGAATTATTAATTCTCGATCCTGGCGAATTACCGCTCCACTGCGAAACATCATTCGCTTCGCCTTCTTATTGCGAACAAATTTGACTGCGTTCGGACGACTGCTGCCACGACCATTACGCCGCCTGCGACGCAAAATTTCCTGGTGGAAGGCGGTAAGAGAGGTGCGTGCCAGCAAACTCTTTGACGCCAGCTACTATCGGTCGAAGTACCCTGATGTAGCTACGAGCGGTATCGATCCGGCAACCCACTTCGTCGTCCAGGGATGGAAGGAATTCCGAAATCCCTCTACTATATTCCATACAGCAGAGTATTTATCCTTTAATCAGGATGTAGCCAAAACCGGGATGAATCCGCTGGTCCATTACTTACGGTTTGGTCATAAAGAGGGTCGTCAGATACGCGCTGCGAAGGCTTCAGACGTATTCGACGTTAACGCGATCGAGAAACCTGTTGACGTGCGACAAGCGATGGATGCTCAAGAGCAAGTAGCAAGCGAGATTGAAGCGATTCGCCTGTCGGGCTGGTTTGACGAGCAGTTTTATCTAGCAACGTACCCCGAGTTGGCACTCGAGGCAGATGCAGCAATTCAGCATTATTGCGAGCATGGCTGGCGGGCCGGCCTCAATCCCTCTGATGACTTCGATACGAAATTTTACCTTTCAACGTATCACGATGTTCGAGACGCAGCGATTAATCCATTCTGGCATTATGTAATTGCCGGCATCAGAGAAGCCCGACAGGCGTCGCCTAGATCATCCGGTTAGTGAAGCACGGCGATGAAGTTCAATTCAGAGAATTTCCACTAACGAATGCCTTGTTGCGGGAAAGCCCCAGCCGAGATCACTAATATGCTGTCCCATGTCGACGGCGTAGCTGGGGCGGGCGCTGAAGCTTGAGGACAGCGGTCCTAGAGATTGCATCTTTTACGTGAGGTTGTAAAAGATGTAGCGACGTCTGTAACGCTTATTTCTTTGGCTGCGGGGTCCCATCGTTTCGACGGCGTAGCATCCTATTACACACACCTTTGGCATGGGTAGCGACTGCGGGAGTTGTTGTTTTTCGATGGGCATAATTCCCATAAATCGATGTATGATCACATTAACTCGCGTGTGCGGCGGTGCGAAATTCGACATGAGGTTTGTGGCCGAATGAACAATGAAACTTATTGGAGGCGTACCGATCGCCGCGAAATCAGAGGGAGAGTAGGTTGAACAGTCCGATCAATACTGAAATTGCAGCGTCTAGGCGATACTTAGTTCTAGGTGGAGGTGGCTTCATTGGATCACATTTGGTCGATGCCCTACTTAACGGTGGACACCATGTACGGTGCTTTGATCGACCCAACACACAGCTGATAGGCGATTACCGCGAGAACAACGAAAAATTTGAATTATATTCCGGGGACTTTGCCAGTGAAGCGGATATTGCCGGCGCCCTACAAGGGTGCGAGGTTTGCTTTCATTTGATTTCAACGACATTACCGAAATCTTCTAATGCGGACCCGATATTTGATGTGGAAAGCAATGTCATTGGAACGGTGCGGCTGCTAGATCACGCTGTCAAATCGGGGCTTCGAAAGATTGTTTTTGTCTCATCCGGTGGCACCATTTATGGCGTGCCAAAGCAAATTCCGATCCTTGAAAGTCATCCGACAGATCCCGTATGCTCTTACGGAATTACCAAGCTTGCGATTGAAAAATATCTACAGCTTTTTCACACCCTATATGGAATAGACTATACAATACTGCGTCTGGCCAATCCTTTTGGCGAGCGGCAGCGCTTGCAGGCTAGCCAAGGCGCCATTGCTGTGTTCCTTGGAAAGGTGCTCCGGGGAGAGGCCGTGGAAATCTGGGGGGATGGATCTGTCGTGCGTGATTACATTTACATCAAGGATGTGATTGATGCATTGATGGTTGCCGCAGATGAGGTCCCCTCCGAGCATGTGTTCAACATCGGCTCCGGTCGCGGGCACAGTCTTAATGAATTACTGGATGCCATTGAAAAAGTCACTGGCCTCATACCGCAAAGACGCTATCTTCCCAGCCGCACATTCGATGTACCAACGAGCGTCCTTTCTATAGAGAAGGCAAAACGGCTGCTGAACTGGGAGCCCAAGGTTACTTTCCAGGATGGATTGCAAATGTTCACCAACTGGCTTCGGACAGATAATCTGAAGGACGCCTCCTAGAGCAGATCCAGTTTAATCTGAGTCATATCCTGCGACCTTGAAGTAGTAGTCGCGACAAAGACGCGGTTCATGCCGCGTTGACGATGCCTTGGAGTACCGGCCCGGTCGAGGGAAAAATTGTAAGCGTCGTTTTGCCCCCACCTTCCGGATCATCTTGTGATTGACGATGTTGAGCCTGAACAGAGGGCTTAGACATCGCGTCCGAAATTCCCGCCTTGCGGCAGACCTCACCGATCGGCGTACCGTCCTCTGCCTGCTTCAATACGAATGCGATCTGTGCTTCCGTATCCATCCGAGCAGGACCGCGGGATTTTGGGTGCCGCGCGTGGTAATGTCGGTTCATGGGTAAGCGCGAATTTCTCCGCACCTTCTGCAATTGAGTGAGCTTTGGCATGTGGTGTCCACTTAAAAGAGGTGGACACCAAGTTATGGATGAAGGTCAAAAACTCGCGGTCCGGCTGGTCGGTCGTGACCTGCCATGGAACTTTCATCCAGCGGCGACTAGAGCTCCGGCAGTTTTGAATACGCCAAGTGGCGCTGGGTGAGCAACCGGCGGAAACGCGAAGCTTTCATCTTGCGCAGCGTTGGAGCCGGTTGCGGCGATGGTTCCGGCATAGTCTGCCGGGGTCTGATATCCGAGCGATGAGTGCGGCCGGAAATGNTTATAATCNTCNGCCCATTCAGCAATGGCGCTGCGGGCATGATCGAGGCCGAAGAACAGGCTCTCGTTGAGCAGTTCATCGCGCATCCGACCGTTGAAACTCTCGACATAGCCGTTTTGCATCGGCTTTCCTGGCGCGATGTAGTGCCACTCCACCTTGTGATCCTTCGACCAGGCGAGGATGGCATTCGACGTTAGTTCGGTGCCGTTGTCGGAAACGATCATCCCCGGTTTGCCGCGCCGCTCGATCAGCATTGTCAGTTCTCGCGCGACACGGCGACCGGAGATCGACGTATCAGCGATCGCTGCCAGGCATTCACGCGTCACATCGTCGACGATGTTGAGAACGCGAAAGCGTCTGCCGCAGGCGAACTGGTCGTGCACGAAATCCAGCGACCATCGGGCATTTGCCTTCGCTTCGACCAGGATCGGCGCACGAGTGCCGACAGCCCGCCGTCGGGCCTTCCGCTTGCGAACCGAAAGCCCTTCTTCGCGATACAGCCGATAGATGCGGTTGACGCCGGACGGCTCTCCCTCCCGCCTGAGTAGGACGAAGAGCCGCCGGTAGCCGAAGCGCCGTCGCTCGTTGGCGAGATCGCGCAGCTTCTCCCGCAGTTCGGCCTCTGACGGTCGGCGTGACCGATAGCGCACCATCTTCCGGTCAGCAGATATGATCTGGCAGGCCCGCCGCTCCGACAGGCCCATGACGGCCTTCAGATGCATGACGGCTTCACGCTTGGCGGCAGGCCCTACCATTAATGGGATGGTCTGCCTCGTCCTCCTGCTGCACCATGAGGCGGCTAAACCAAAGGAGGTTGCAATG
>JGI24740J21852_10000284_pt1 | contig 21562 bp, 9 predicted proteins | sample KBSCornC6_FD_21852 | JGI IMG/M metagenome (IMG submission 21852) | reverse complement strand
AAGCGCCATCTGTGGCTACGGCGTATGTGGCGGTGTAGGCCCCATTGTCGCCAATAATGTAGGTATCTGCAATTTCCTGTTTAGCGGTATTTACCAATACTATTCCAAAGCCGGTGCATAACCAGGCCAGGCCTTTGTTAAAGAAAACGCGGTGAATGGTTTTATCGCTCTGTATGTTCTTGCGTAAAATGTCGGGGATGTTAAAGATCTGCTCATGCTGAAGCAGGTCTACATTACCATTTTCATAGCCAATTACTACCAGGCCCTCATTGGCGCCGATGGCGCTGATCCCTGCATCGTGCAGGCCATTTAGTTTGGTATAGCGGGTAATGTCATGATCTTCAGCACTTACGGAAAACAGGTTGTAGGCAGTGCCGCAAAATACTTTATCGGTACCGCTTACCACCATTTGGGCCTGCGTATAGGGCAAATGTTCCCGCCAATGCCCTATGGGCACGGGTTGTGCCTGGCAAGGGTGCAGGCATAGCAATAAGAGAATGAGTAAAAGAACAGGGCGCATTATACGGTGCGGATTTGCAAATGTGCGAATGTGCAAATGTAAGCCTGCTGACGTTATCATTAGCCAATTTGCAGCACCACCACCGCAACAAATTAGTAAATTATTTATTTACCTTTACGCCATTTACAAAAATGAAAAATTCCTTATGTGGCAACGCTTAGCAGGTTGGGTGTTAAAGTTCCGCTTACCTTTATTGTTATTATTATTTGCCGGCACCGCAGTTATGGCGTATTATGCCAGTAAAGTACAGCTATCCTATGAATACGGCAGCGCCATACCAAGGGATAATCCTGAATTTATTACTTACCAGCATTTTCATGAGCAGTTTGGGGAAGATGGTAACATGATGGTATTGGGGGTGCAGAACAAAGATTTTTTTACACCGCAGTTCTTTAATGATTATGTGCAGCTGAACAGGGATATTAAAAAGGTTACGGCAGTAGAGAACATACTCAGTGTACCCGCAGCCGTGAACCTGGTAAAGAACGACAGTACGCACAAGCTAATGGTGGTACAAGCGTTCCCGGACCAGGTAGCTGCTGCTGATATGGACAGCCTGGCAAACGTGTTCCGGTCCTTACCTTTTTACCAGGGGCTGTTGTATAACCCGGATACGCATGCCTACCTGATGGCCATCCGCATTAATAAGGATGTAATGAACTCCGCCAAACGTATAGGCGTGGTAAGTGAGATCATGACCATAGCCGATGAATTTGGCAAAAAGCATAATACGCAGGTACGCCTGAGCGGCTTACCGCTTATCCGCACCATTATGGCTACCAAGGTGGCCGATGAAATGCGGCTGTTCCTGAAGCTTTCCTTTATACTTACAGCGCTGATATTACTGGTGTTCTTCCGCTCTTTCAGCGCAGTGCTTATGTCTATGATAGTAGTGGCTATTGGCGTAATATGGTCTGTAGCTACTATTGAATTGTGCGGATATAAGATCACGCTGTTAACAGCCTTAATACCGCCCCTGATCGTGGTAATTGGCATTCCTAACTGTGTGTACTTTTTGAATAAGTACCACACGGAATATGCGAAGAGCAATAATAAAACAGAAGCCCTGGTGCGCATGATACAGCGCATGGGTATTGTAACCTTGTTCACCAACATTACGGCGGCTATTGGCTTTGGCGTGTTTTACTTTACCAAAAGCCCGCTGCTGAAAGAGTTTGGCGTGGTAGCAGGATCGAACATTATGTTCATTTTCCTGATCTCCTTTATTTTCCTGCCTGCAGTACTCAGCTATTTACCGCCGCCTAAAACCAAGCATACCAGCTACCTGGAGAACCGTTCCTTTAAAGCGGTGCTGAACCTGTTAAATACCCTGGTGTTCAAATACCGGCCCTGGGTGTACCTGGTAACCCTGGTGATGGTGGTAATGGCGGTATTGGGCATGCTGCGCCTGCGGCCGGAAGCCTATATGCTGGATGATATTCCTAAGAGCGACCGTTTATATACTGACCTGAAATTCTTTGAGCAGAATTTCCGCGGGGTAATGCCGCTGGAAATTACCGTAGATACGAAAAAGAAGAACGGCGTAATAGGGCTGCAAACGCTGAACAAGCTGGATGAGCTGACGCAGCTGATTGCCGCCCAGCCGGATTTTGCCCGCCCCCTGAGCGTAGCGGAAGGTATTAAATTTGCCAAGCAGGCCTATTATAACGGGGATAGCACCAATTACCGGATCCCCAACCAGTTTGACATTGGTTTCCTGGCTCCTTACCTGCGCATGAAAGGCGGTAATGGCAGCAACAGCAACTTTACCAAGCTGGTAGCCTCTTTTATGGACAGTACCCGGCAGGTGGCCCGTCTGAGTGTAAGCATGGCGGATGTAGGCTCCCGCAGGCTGCCTATACTGCTGGATTCCCTGAAACCGAAGGTGAACCAGATCTTTGACACTGCGCAATACAAAGTATCCTTTACCGGCACCAGCGTAATATTCCTGGAAGGCAGCCGCTTTATCATTAACGGGTTAATGGAAAGTGTGGTGCTGGCCTTTATACTTATTATCGGGTGTATGCTGTACCTGTTCCGCAGCTGGCGTATGCTGCTTATTTCCCTGATCCCCAATATTATTCCGCTGGCCGTAACGGCTGGTGTAATGGGATGGGCGGGCATTGCGCTGAAACCGTCTACCGTGCTGGTATTCAGTATAGCGCTGGGTATAGCCATTGATGTTACCATCCGTTTCCTGGTGAACTTTAAGCAGGAGCTGCCACACCATGGTACAGATATATCTGCCACAGTAAAGCAAACCATTAATGAAACGGGGTTGAGCATTATATACACTTCGCTGATCCTGTTTGCAGGGTTCATGATCTTTAGCTTCAGTGAGTTTGGCGGCACCAAATCACTGGGCTGGCTTACTTCCCTGACGCTGATAATGGCTATGATCACCAATCTTACCATTTTACCGGCGCTGTTATTGTGGATGGAAAAAGCGCTGGTAAAACAGGCGCAGAGAAAAGGAACCGCTGATCCGCTGGAAGAAGAAAAAGACGTTGAAATTTCCAAGCTGGGATTAAATGATGCTAAAAAATAATTAGCAGGTAGCTAAACAAGGACGGCTTGCTAAATCAAACACGTCCCGGGCTTGAGGGTCCGGGACGTGCTCATTTTAGCACTTGTTGCAACGAATGAGGCCCTTTCAGGATAACCTATTTGCCTAAAATAATCTAGTATGCCACATTCATCCCACCCATTTAACCACTTGTATAAAAGGAGGGTATATACTTATTAAAAAGTTGGAGGTTTAGAGTGCCATTCTAACCTTCTTGTTCAATGAAAAACAGGTACTTAAAAGGCGCTCACTTATCTGAGCGAAAATTTAAGGAGATCCTAAAGCTTTTCTCTGAAGATCTCACCGCTACCCAAATTGCCAACATCAGTGGGGTAAGCCGGGTAACTGTAAACAGTTACCTAAAGAAAATCCGTCAGCAAATAGCCAGGTACTGCGAGCAGCAACAGCCCGCAGAGCACGTGGTGAAACCGGTTATCAGTCCGCCGGAGCGTCGTGACCATTATGACTACCGTAATGGAAGCGATACTGCCGTAGCTGCCAAACCGGAAGTAAGCCGTGCTATCAAGCCTATTGTGTTCGGTATTTACCGGCATGCAGACCGTCTGCATACGGAGATATTACCGGATGTAAGCCGTGCTATGATCCATGCTATTGTAAGGGGCCGTTCTGTGCTGGAAACCTTCGGGACCGCAGAACGGCTGCGCCATTTCAATAACGTGGTGGATTTGGGGCATTACCGGCTGTATCGCTTGGAGCATACTACCATTGGGGACAGCAGCAACGGAATTGCTGCAGAGGATATTGATGCTTTCTGGGGTCTAACCAAGCATCGCTTAGCGAAATTCAAAGGTTTGAACCGTAATACGGTATACCTGCATTTGAAAGAATGCGAGTTCCGGTATAATCACCGGAACGAGGAGCTGTATGAGGTTTTATTGAACCTGTTGAAAACGCATACGCTGAATCTATCCTGATAAGGTAAGCTTTTTAAAGACGGAGTGTTATGGAATAACCGTTGGTCGTTTGTGCCTGCACTGTAATAGTGTGCCCGCACTTTAGCAATTGACCCGGAGGACCAGTACGCCCTGTTAAAACATATGGATTTTTTTTTAAATCTGGATTATCTAGATTTAGATTTTGGTTGATGAGCGCAGGCGGTATTCCTATCGCTTGCTTACTTTTTTCTTAGCTTGATAAGAATACAACCATATAATTATCTTGTAGAATTTTTAATGTATTGGTCTTTATATCAATTGTTTATCAGATAGGATTTGGAATAATACGTTTGTTTTTTACCATTTGCCCGTTATAACATCTAAACCATTTTTTCAATCAACTTACCTTTGGCCTGTTAAAGAAATATTAAAACGGAAACAAGGAAACTTTGCTTATTGGAACGGGGTTGAACCGTCGTTTTGCCATGCAAAACAGACACTGTTATTGCTGTATATCACACCCGACAAGCAACCAAAAGAGTAATTATTAAAGGAAGCCATTTTACACTAACGGGCGCCGTAAGGGCCCGGGGGACTAACATTTTTTTACTTGAAAAAATCACCAACAAACTAAACAATGCTTATGAGGAAAAGTCTATTTCTTCTGCTGGCAGTGCTGTTCCTTGCCGGGCAGGCTTTTACACAAAGCCGTACCGTAACGGGCAAGGTCACCTCAGCAGATGATGGCCAACCGGTAATTGGGGCCGCCGTAATTGTAAAAGGCACCACCACGGGCGCCGTAACTAACCCTGACGGGGCGTACACTATTCAAGCCCCGGAAGGCGCTACACTTGTTTTCAGATCAGTAGGAATGAAAGACATTGAAGTAGCGCTGAAAGCTTCCAACACGGTAAATGTAGTATTACAACCGGATGTAACCCGGCTTACGGAAACAGTAGTTACCGCTAATGCCATCCGGCGTGATAAAAGTTCACTGGGTTATGCCGCACCTACCCTTAAGAACGAAGACCTTACCAAAGGGCAGGTAAGCAGCCCGCTGAATGCACTGGCCGGCAAGGTAGCCGGTGTAAATATTTCCAGCAGCGCGGCAGCGCCCGGCAGCTCCTCCAGGATAGTGATCCGCGGCGGTTCTTCCATTGCTGGTAATAACCAGGCATTGATGGTGGTAGATGGCGTGCCCATTGACAATACCGGTATTATTGGTAACAGTAATGGCCGCACTGGTGGTACCGATGCGCGCAGCTCAATAGATTTCGGCAACCGTGGTAATGACATCAACCCGGATGATATTGAATCTATAACGGTGCTGAAAGGCCCCGCTGCCGCTTCATTGTACGGATCACGCGCATCCAACGGCGCCCTGGTCATTACTACCAAAACCGGTAAAAAGCTGAATGGTAAAAAGAACGAGGTTACGTTCAACAGCTCCGTTACTTTCTCCAACGTATTAAAGCTGCCGGATCTTCAGAATGAATACGGGCAAGGTGGCGATGGTGAAGCTGACCCGCGTGAGAACTTTAGCTGGGGACCCAAGTTTGACGGCCAGGAAAAAGAATGGGGACAATCCATTAACGGTGTACGTCTGAAAAAACCTTATGTAGCACAACCTGATAACGTAAAGAATTTCTTTGAGCTGGGTAAGGCTTTCAATAATAACATAGCGCTTTCCGGCGCCGGTGAAAAAACTACTTATTACCTGTCATTAAACAGCCTGAATGCCAATGGTGTAATGCCCGGCAACTCTGATAAGTACAATAAGTACGGCGTGCGTTTTAACGGTAGTGCACAATTGAATAATAAATTCACTACCAGCGTATCCGTTAACTACACCAAAATTAACAGCAACATGATACAGGGCGGGCAGGGCCCCGGCTCCGTATACGACAACGTAATACAAACCCCACGGGATATTCCGCTGGATAAAATGAGCGACCTGAATAACCCGTACTATGGTATGGGTGGCATTTTTGATGCAGATGGCAATGAGCAGTACGGCTACTATGGCGCTTATACCACCAGCCCTTATTTTTTGCTGAAGAATTACCGCAACATTAATGATGTGGACCGTGTAACCGGCAACTTTACCATTGCTTATAAACCATTGGAGTGGCTGGATATTACGGAAAGATTAGGGGGCGATATTTATTCTGACCGCCGCCAGTTCAAATATCCCAAGTACAGCGTAATACCGGCAGATGATGCAGGCAACTATTCTGCAGATGCTAACATTAACAGCAGCACCGGTAAGTATGAGCTGGACCAGTATAACCTGAGTGAAATTACGCATGACCTGATGGTAACTGCCAGGAAGCAGTTTAACCCGGACTTTAACGCTTCCTTAATGGTAGGCCATAACGTACGTATGCGCAACTTCACCACCCTGGAAACGCAAACCAACCAGGCTAATGGGTTGGTAATACCCGGCTGGTACAGCCTGGATAACAGTAACGGTCCTGTATATACGTTTGATGAACGCCAGACACGGCGCCTGGTGGGTTTATATGGTGAGCTGAACCTGGATTACCGGCATATGCTGTATGTAGGATTTACGGCCCGTAACGACTGGTCATCTACCCTGCCTCCCGGACGTAATTCATTTTTCTATCCCAGTGTGAACGGTTCATTTGTGTTTACAGAGCTAATGCAGGGCAGTGCGCTTACGCATATACTGAACTATGGTAAGCTGCGCGCCAGCTGGGCACAGGTAGGTAATGATGCCAATCCTTACCTGCTGCGCTCCTACTACCGTAAAACAGATATTGCCGGCGGATTTGGTAACACCACTTTCCCATTTAATGGCGTACCCGGTTTTACTGTAGACAACCAGATCGGCAACCCGGATCTGAAGCCTGAAATTACAACTGCCTTTGAAATAGGTACGGAGCTGAATTTCCTGGATAACCGTTTGTCCGTTGACTTCTCTTACTACCGCAACCGCTCTAAAGACCAGATACTGCCGGTGCCAATTGCACCTACTACCGGTTATGCCTTTAAGGTGCTGAACACCGGCCTGGTAGAAAATAAAGGAATAGAGGTGAGCCTGCGTGGCACGCCTATCCGCACCGCATCCGGATTTACGCTGGAACTGTATGGCACTTACACCAAGAATGACAATATGGTGCTGGATATTGCCGGTGGCGTAGACCAGGTAATACTGGGCGGCGTAAGCGGTATGAGCATAGTAGCTGCCAAAGGCAGACCTTATGGTACTTTTTATGCGCAGGATATTAAGCGCGACCCACAGGGCCATGTGATCATTAGCCCGGAAGACGGGATGCCCCTGTTAACAGATCAGGCAGTATACCTGGGTTCTTTTAATCCCAAGTATATGGCTTCTGCCGGCGCTAACCTTTCTTACAAAGGATTTAGCTTTGGTATATTGTTCGATACAAAGCAGGGCAACAAATTTTACTCCCGCACCAAAGACCTCATGGATTTTGTAGGCACTGCGCCTGAAACTGTAGTGGGTGGCCGTGATCCGCAGATATGGGCTAACTCAGTATACGAAAGTGAGCCGGGCAAATTTAGCCCCAATACACAATACACTTACTCCCCGCAGGACTGGTTTACCAATAAAATTCCTGCAGGTCAGCATATAGTGGATGGTTCTTACGTGCGGCTGCGTGAAGTAAGTCTCAGCTACCGCCTGCCTGCCAGCCTGCTGAACAGAACTCCGTTCGGCGGCGCATCCATTGGCATATTCGGCAACAACCTGGCTTTATGGACTGCGAANGAAAATGTGTATGCAGATCCTGAAGTAAACTCCGGCGGCGCCACCAACCAGCAAGGTTTTGACTACACTGCACAACCTTCCCTGAGAAATTTTGGCGCTAACCTGAAGATCACTTTCTAAGTTTTAAAAGCTAAAGACCATCAAACATGAAATGGATAAATAACAGTTATATAAAAAAATCAGTAGCAGGTATGCTGGCAGTACTGGCATTATCTACATCCGGCTGTAAAAAGTTCCTGGATGTAAATGATAACCCTAACCTGCCGGAGCAGGCGGATGTGCCGCTGATATTACCTTCCGCACAAGCAGCTATTGCCCATGTACTGGGCAATCACTTCCAGATCTACGGTAGTATCTGGGGCCAGTACTGGACACAGTCGCCGTATTCTTCCCAGTATAAAGCCATTGATCAATACCAGCCCAGCTCCGCTAACTTTGACCGGCCCTGGGGTATTTTGTATAATGATGCCATGCAGGATCTGCAGGTGATCAGCAAACAGGGGAATATAGAGAAATACAAGCAATATGCAGCTATAGCCTATATCCTGAAAGGGTTCGATTTCCAGGTGATCACCGATGCTTTTGGGGATGTGCCGCTGACGGATGCGTTGATGGGGGATGCCAACCTGAATCCTCACTATAACCCGCAGCAGGAAGTGTATGACAGCATCTTTAAGTACATTGGGCAGGGGCAGGCGCTGATCAATAACAGTTCCGATTTTTTACCGGGTAATGAAGACCTGATCTTTGGCGGGGATATGGACCAATGGGAAGCATTTGCCAACACGCTGAAGCTGCGTGCCTACCTGCGCTTGTCAGAAAGGGATTCTGTAAAAGCAAAAGCCGGTATTGCCGCATTAACCGGTAAAACATTCCTGGCAGCAGATGCGCAGATCAATTATGTGGCTACCGGCGGTAACCAGAACCCGCTGTATGCTGAAGTGCTGGGTTTAGGATTAACGCAAAACCTGGTGGCCAGCGCTACCTGCGTAAATGCTATGCTGGCGCTGCACGACCCGCGTGTAAATAAGTTTTACAGGCCGGTGCCGGCTACAGGGATTGTAAACCCTATACCGCAGGGCAGTTATAATACTACGCCTACTGCTACTATTTCCACGCCTTCATACGTGGTAGCAGCAAGGGCTAATGATCCCAACTCTGCGTTGGCGCCTGTAAAGCTGATCTCTGCAGCGGAAAGTTATTTCCTGCAGGCGGAAGCTGCAGCCCGTGGCTGGTTAGGAGGCAATGCACTGGCTTTATACCAGCAGGGTATTACTGCCAGCTTTACTTCCTATACCATTACGCCAGGTACATATATTACAGATGTAGTGGCGCAGTGGCCTGCTGACAGAACCGCGCAGATCAAGGCCATTATTACGCAAAAGTATTTTGCCATGTGCGGCAACCAGAGCTTTGAAGCATGGACGGAATGGCGCCGTACCGGTTATCCTGATTTCTTTGTACGGTCAGAAGCCTCTAACCTGGGCAATGGCCTGTACCCGGAAAGAATGTTATACCCGAATACAGAGATCACGCGGAACAGTAACTTCCCGGGATTAAAAGTAGTAACAGAACGGGTGTGGTGGGATGTGAAATAGCATGATATTCATAGAAAAGGAAAGGCTGCCCGGATACGGCAGCCTTTCTTATTTTCTGTAATAAGTTCCCACATGATAAGAAAACCCTCTTTTTATGGGTAAATTTTTTAATTCATCTTTAACCCGGACCGGCCTCATATATTTATCCAGATTGTTAAGGCTATGTTAATGATTTACATAGTTGCTACAGCAAATAATGACCAATCTGATAATTTAAGAATATTTTTAATATTAAAATTTGAACAAACTTTTCGTCGGTAAACTTCCACTTTTTAACGACTGAATTACATTTTTTTACGTAAATTATTCTTGTTAATCGCTTTAATCAACCAAAATCTAACTCATCTATGAAAAAAGAGCTACTCGTATGGCTTTTAACAGTCATTAGCGCTCTCCACGTTTCAGCCCAATCACGAACAGTCACAGGAAAAGTTACGGATGTAAAGGATGGTTCCCCTTTACCCGGTGTGACAGTACAGATTAAAGGAACAAACAAGGGGGTTTACACTAGTGGGGAAGGGACTTACAAAATTTCTGTAGACCAGGGCGCTACCCTGGTGTTTTCATTTATCGGTTATTCAAGTAGAGAAGTAGCAGTTGGTAACGAAGCTACCATCAGTACTGCATTATCAGCTGATAATAAGCAGCTGGGAGAAATTGTGGTAACGGCTGTAGGTATCCGCCGTACCGAAAAGTCGATCGGTTATTCTGCCACCACCGTAAAGCCGGACATACTGGTGCAGAAATCAGAGCCGGATATGTTAAAAGGCCTGCAGGGTAAAGTAGCCGGGGTGGATATCAGAACCTCCCAGGGTACGCCCGGCGCGGCCACCAGGATCAGCATCCGCGGTAATACTTCTTTTTACGGTAATAATGAGCCGTTGATAGTAGTAGATGGTATTCCGTACAATAACGACCAGGTAGCCACTTCCAGCCAAACATCCGGCGGGGGCGCCTATTCCAGCGGTTTATCTTCTTTGGATCCTAATGACATTGCCAGCATGACAGTGCTGAAAGGCGCGGCAGCAGCAGCATTGTACGGTTCCCGTGCATCAAACGGCGCGTTGGTGATCACTACCAAATCCGGTAGCGCCAGCCGTTCCAAGAAGGGCTTAGAGCTCACCTACTCTACCGGTCTTGCATTTGAAACTGTATCCAACCTGCCGGTGTACCAGAATAAATATGGCGCCGGTACACTGTTCAACTACGCCAATGCCAACGGCTCCTGGGGCCCTGCCTTTGGAACGCTGGATTCCATTGACGTTTGGACGGATTATAAAAATGCCTTCCCGGACCTGTTCCCTTCCGGTAAAGTAGCATACCGTGCTTATCCCAACAACGTAAAAGACCTGTTTAAAACAGGTACCGTATATGAAAACTCTGTGAGCGTAAATGCCGGTGATGAAAAGACCGCCATGAGCGCCACCGCTTCTTACCTGAAGCAGGATGGTTATGTACCCAACTCCAGCTTTGACCGCGGCAACTTAAGCATAGGCGGCAGCACCCGGCTGGATATGGGGCTTACTGTAAGCGGCAACTTTGCCTACTCCCGCAGCAACCAGGTAGGCGGTGTGTTTGGTGAGAACCAGGTAGATGGAGCAGCATCGTCCTTTGCACGTAACCTGTTCCTGGCCCGTAACTGGGATCTGAACCTGCCTTATGAAGATGCCAATGGCATGCCGGTATCTACCAGTAAAGCGCAGTATGATAACCCGCGCTGGTCATGGGCACATAATACCATTACCACTACTACAGACCGTTATGTGGCCGGTTTAAAACTGGGGTATGATGTACTGCCCTGGTGGAACCTGAGCTACCAGATAGGTACCAATACCAATAACTTCTTCCGCCGGGAAATTACCGATATAGGCTCCCGCGCAGCAGAAGGTAAGGGCCGTATCATTGAAGAAAGCTACCAGTTCCAGGAAATAGAATCCAACTTTTTGTCAACGTTTACGCCTAAACTTAAAAATGAGGACTTTGATCTGAAAGTTATTTTAGGACATAACGTGAACCAGCGTACCATGCGGAGTGAAACCTCTACCGGTAACGAGATTGTTGCCCCGGGCATTTACACCATGGCCAATACCAAGAGCGTGCTGCCTTCCACAGATTACTTCCGCCGCCGCTTATGGGGTGTTTTTGGAGATGTGGAATTTGGTTATAAACAATTTGCTTTCTTAACCTTAACCGGCCGTAACGACTGGTCATCTACCCTGCCCAGTAATAACAGGAGCTACTTTTACCCCAGTGTGGCCGGCTCATTTGTGTTCACACAGGCATTTGGTATTGAAAGCCATGTGCTGAACTTTGGTAAGATCCGGAGCAGCTGGGCAAAGGTAGGCCGCGATGCGGACCCTTACCTTTTAAAGAACCTGTTTAGCATTAACGCACCCTTCCAGGGCCAGTCCGGTTTAATACAAAACCCTTCTGGCGCCAATCCTAACCTGAAACCGGAGTTCACCAAGGACTTTGAAATAGGTGCTACATTAGACTTCCTGGATAGCAGGATCACCCTGGACGCTGCCTGGTATAACCGTACCTCTACTAACCTGATCGCTAATGTTACATTACCGGCGTCTTCCGGTTTTACAGAGGTAATAGACAACTTTGGTAAGCTCACCAATAAAGGGATTGAATTAGACCTGAACATTATACCGGTTAAAACAAAAGACCTCACCTGGTCATTACATGGTGTATTTACCAAGAACAGGAGCATGGTAAGAGAATTGCTGCCTGGCCTGGAACGTGTGCCGCTGGCTAATATCTTAACCGATATTTCTCCATACCTGGAGCCTGGTAAGCCTTATGGTTACCTGCGTGGTTCCAAAGATTACCGGGATGATCAGGGTAACCTGTTAATAGACCCGTCTACCGGTTTGCTGATCCGCTCTACAGAACAAGGTATGATCGGTGATCCGAACCCTGATTTTAAAGCAGGTTTCAGCACATCGCTTAACTATAAGGGCTTTTTCCTGAATGCGCTGTTTGACTGGACACAGCATGGTGATATGTATTCTGTAACCACCAGCTCCCTGTTGGGCCGCGGTGTAACCAGGGATACAGAAGACCGTGAAACGGCCCGCATTATACCCGGTTATTACGGAGATGCAAATACCGGCAAACCCTTGTTAAATGATAAAGGAGAGAAGATCAGGAATACAACCGCAGTAAGCATGAATGAAATGTACTTCGGTGAATCATTCGCTATTAACTCCGCTACAGAATGGAATGTATATGATGCTACTTTGTATACACTGCGTGAAGTAACGCTGGGTTATGATTTTCCGAAAAGCTTCTTTAAGAAAACACCCATTGGTGGTGTTACCTTAACGCTCTCCGGCCGTAACCTCTGGTACCTGGCGCCTAACTTTCCCAAGTACACCCGGTTTAACCCCGAAGCTAACAGCTTTGGTAATACCAACGTACAGGGTATTGAGTTATCAGCTGCGCCTACTACCCGCCGCTTTGGTGTGAATCTGAAGGTTACGTTCTAAAATTTATGAAACTGAAAAAACGGAAAAAATGAAAAGAATAATCTATAGTTCTTTGGTAACGCTGGTGATAATGACCGGTTGTACTAAAAACTTCCTGGATATAAATAAAGATCCTTACCACCCGGAGAAAACCTCTTTAAACCGCTTATTACCTGCTGCCGAACAGGGTTTGGGCTATGCGCTTGGGTTTACCAATGATAACCGTGGCGCCCGTGGTTTAACAGAAGTGCTGGCAGTGTACATGCACCAGGTAACAGTACGTGAATCTCCTGACCAGTATGGCGCGGATGGGAATGAATTTAACATTAACGGCGCCTGGAAAGGAATGTACAGCAGCTCCCCTGCACAGCAGTCGTCTGACATACTGGGCTGTTTGCAAAACGTAGAAGTGATCATTAGCCAGGGAAAAGAAGAAGGTAATGCTATTTATGCCGGTATTGGCAGAGTGCTGAAAGCATATGCCATTAGCCAGCTGGTGGATGTATTTGCAGATGTGCCTTTTTCTGAAGCCAACAAAATGATCTCTGAAGGTATACGCTTTCCTAAATATGATAAGGGTGCTGACATTTATCCGCAGCTATTTTCTTTGCTGGACAGCGCCATAATTGATCTGAATGATGCGAATGCCGCCAATACGGCTGTACCTGCCAATGATGATATTATTTATGGAGGCGATGCCGAGAAGTGGACAAGGGCGGCCAACAGCATTAAACTTAAATTGTACAACCAGGTAAGGCTGGTACAGAACGTATCAACCCAGGTAAATGCGCTTATTGCCTCCGGTGACCTGATCCGCGGAACAGCTGAAAGCTTTTTGCTGCCTTACGGAAAAGGAACCACTCCTGATGACCGTAACCCCGGCTTTAATGATTATTATGCCGGTCAGAAAACGCACTATCAAAGCCCCTGGTTTTATGAAACATTAAAAGGGTATCACCAGAACGTACTAACCAATAACCCGGACCCGCGGCTGCCTTATTATATGTACAAGCAGCTGGCACCCAGTGAAGCTTCGCAAAGCCCTTCTGAGTATAGAGATGGTGGTTTTCTGTCTATCGTGTTTGGCTCTGTTGGTCCTAACCGCGACTGGTCACAGGATCAGAGCATGACCGTGTTTGGCATTTACCCTGTAGGCGGCCGTTATGATGATGGTGCAGTTGATGCTGATGGTCTCGCAATCAAGGTAAATGGCAACAGTAGCACCGGCGCCGCGCCTTATAAATTCCTGACGTATGCAGATCTGTTATATATAGAAGCAGAGCTGATGCAGGCCGGTGTAGCCACCGGTGATGCAAAGGCCACTTTCCAGGCTGCCTTGGAAGAATCTTTTAAACAGGTAGATTATGTAGTAGGCCTGGTTGGTCCCAGCCAAAGCGTACCTAAAATAGTCGGTACAGCTGCAGCGACTACTTACCAGAATAAAGTGATGGCGGAATATGATGCTAAACCGGCTGCAGGTAAACTGGAGCTGATCATGACTGAAAAATGGATTGCCAGCTTTGGCAGCAGCATAGACCAGTATACAGATTACAGGCGCACAGGATACCCTGTTCTGTTCAATCCTAAAGATCCAACAATGGCCCCTGGCGGCCGCTTTCAGCCGCCTATTAACGGCGATGTTTCCCACCCGGGCGCACAACCCACTATACAGGTACAATTGCAGCGTGCGTATCCGCTATCACTGCCGTGGAGTAATGATGATCTGAATGTAAATGCAAATGCGCCGGCCCAGAAACAACCGGCTTCTTACCCGGTATTTTGGGATAAGTAACTGTTAATGCTAAAAACAAAAAGTATGAAGAAGATATTGAGCTTAATAATATTGTTTGCTGTAGTGGCGGTTACTATCTGGGCTTGCCGCAAGGATAGTGTAAAGTTGCCGGATGGTATCATCCGAACGGTGCTGCCACAGATCACAAAGGATACCAGTACAGATGTATTGATACAGGATTCATCTACCTTCAAAGGAAGTTTTGATGTAGGGGTTTTCTTCAAGAATGACATTATGCCTAAGAAAATGGACATAGTGGTGATCATGAACGGAGATAAGACTAAGGTTAAAACACTGAAGGCTGATGTAACAACCTTTCCTGCTAAAGTTGATGTTACAACGGCAGTATTAATGGGACTGTTTGGTAAAACAGTGCCGGAAATACAAACAGGTGATGTATTTGAAATAGGTGCGGACGTTACGCTGAACGACGGCACTTTAATAACTGTTTTCAGGACAGATGGTACCGAGCCTTATGGCGGTGATGCGCAGAACTACAATGATGCCAGCCTTACTATACAGTACAAAAAGGTATGCCCGCTGGACATTAATGACCTGGTAGGAACTTTCACCATGGAGGATCCTGATTTCTGGGAAGGCACTTATAAAGTAACCACTACCCTGGCAGGCAATGTGCTTACCGTACATAACTGGATAGAATTTCCCAGCAGCACGCTGAAGCTAACGGTGAATGAAAAAACACAGTCCGTTACAGTGCCCAAACAGATCACTATTCCGGGAGCTGCCTACGGCTATCATAACTGGACTTCCGTAGGCAACGGAGACATTAATGCCTGCGGTAAGGGCAGCATTACCCTGAAGCTTACCAATACGGTAGATGAAGGTTCTTTTGGCGCAGCTACCATGACCATGACGAAGGATTAATTTGCCCGTTAATACTTATAAAAGAGAGGAGGCTTCTTTAGAGGAGCCTCCTCTCTTTTTTGCTAAACAGTTAGAATACAGCTACAAATTTTTACTAGAAAAGTTTAGCAATAGCTATTATTTCAGTAGAATAAGTATATGGTATCCAATAATATAAGGCGACTGCGGTATTTTTTCGTATGTGCGTTGATATAATAATTACATTTTAGTTGTACATGTTAAATTCCTACTAATTTTATATATTGCATCGGAATTATTCACAGAGTAACCGAAATCTAATTTAAACCGGAATCTAAACTTGAAGTCAACATTGTGAGAAAAAGCTTACCTAAAGCATTCCATTTGAGTTACTGAGAGAACTATTGCTAATAACCTGCTAATAGTGTAACATCAACTGCTTTGAGAAGAGCTATCTATGAAAATTTTGTAACTGTACTTATAATAGCCGTTAAGTTCCCAGGTAAACATCCCAGCTGATATTGATGATACCTTTGAAAACTTTAATAGTTACAACACTACTGTAGTTGGATTCTTCACGTTTTAATTAGGCGAACCAGCTTCGAAGCACAGCGTGCTTTCGGATCAGTAATCTATTGGCATTATCGCAGAATATAGGTGAGAATTTTTTTAATCTAAACCAGCTTATAACGCTTATGAAATGTACTTAGTTACCCAACTAATACTTGCAGATCGCTTACTGCAAGCATGTCGCCCATTGGCTATTCACTTTCCTAAAAATCTATCAACTAAAGTCAAGTCAGTTTTTTTATGAAAAAAACATTACAGCTTTTGTTACCCTTGTTGCTCATTATCTTCAATGTAATGGCACAAGACCGCACCGTTAGCGGTACTGTAACATCAAAAGAAGGTAACACGCCTTTGCCGGGTGTTACCGTTCGTATTAAGGGATCTTCAACCGGTACCAGTACGGACATTAACGGTAAATATTCACTCAGCGCCGGCAATGGCCAGGTGCTGGTGTTCAGTTTTGTTGGATACACAGAGCAGCAGATCTCTGTAGGCAGCCGTACCAACATTACTATTTCATTACAACCAGATCGCCGCGCTTTGGATGAAGTAGTGGTAGTAGGCTATGGTACTAAACAGATCAAGGACATTACCGGTTCTGTAGGTACAGTAAAAGGCGATAGGATTGCCATAGAGCCCTCAACCAGCTTTGATAAGGCATTATCCGGTAAAGTAGCCGGTGTGCAGATCACTTCTGCCGGTGGTGTACTGGGTGACGCTGTTTCTATAAGAATTCGCGGTGTAAACTCTATTTCTTCCAGCTCTTTGCCTTTGGTAGTAGTAGATGGTGTACCGCTGAATGACAACGAAAACCTGAACCTCTTTAACGGTGGTAACGGTACCCGTTTCAACCCTCTGTCATTAATTAATCCGAATGATATTGCTTCCATTGAAGTATTAAAAGACGCCGGCTCTGCGGTAATGTATGGTTCAAGAGCAGGTAACGGCGTACTGCTGATCACCACAAAAAGGGGTAAGGCAGGCACTGCCCGTATTTCTTTTGATTCCAAAGTGAGCTGGAGCGAAGCCGCCAGATTGCCAAAATTATTGGATGGCGATCAGTTTACTACGATTAACAACGAAAAAGCAGCCAATGCAGCTAATAGATTTGGTGCAGGTGTTATCATAGCAAAAGACAGTGATATTGATGGTGATGGTAAACCCGACAGAACAAATTGGCTGGATAAAATATACAGAACCGGTTTTACGCATGACAACTCACTGTCCCTTTCCGGTGGTGCGGAAAAGGTATCTTACTTTGGTTCTGTGCGTTATGTTGATCAGCAGGGTATCAGCTACGGTAACGAGCTGAAAACAGGACAGGTGCGTTTGAACCTGGATGTAACACCTAAAACCTGGTTTAAATCTGGTATCAGCTTTTCTTACACCAAATCCTTAAACAAAGGTATTTTAACCGACCGTTACCTGGCCGGTGCTACTGTTTCCGGTTTAAACGCCTTCCCGAACGTAGCAGTATATAACGCGAATGATCTTACAGGGTTTAACCGCTCTTCCAATGGTTTACTGGGATTGGGTAATAACGTTACCAGCGTAAATAGCGCCCTTCTTATACAGAACAGTATCTATAACTCTATTGCAGCTGCTTCACTGCAAAGGAATGAGAACACTCCGCAGAACCTGTATGGGAATGCTTATGTAGAAATTCAGCCTATCCATGGTCTGAAGCTTACTTCTAAGTATGGCATTGATTACCTGAACAACTTTGAAGATCAGTACAGCAGCCCTTATATTAACGGCTTAGGTTCTACGTTCAATGGACTGGTACAGGACTACTACAGGACTATGAACCAGTGGGTTTGGCAGAACTACCTGACCTACGATAATACTTTTGCAGAAAAACACCGTGTATCCTTTACCGGTGGTGCGGAGTATCAGTACACACAGGAACGTCAGACCTATGTAGGTGCATCTGACTTCGCAGATCCTTTCTTTAAGAATATTCTCGATAATACTTACACCGGTAATGATAACTTTGGCGACCTTCAACTATGGTCAGGCGGTTTACTGCAAAGCAAGGGGGTACAATCTTACTTCGGCAGGATCGGTTATATCTATGATGATAAATACATGATCGAAGGCGCTTTCCGTACAGATGCCTTTTCTGGTTTTGGTGAGAATTTCCGTTGGGGTAAATTCCCATCCGTATCATTGGGCTGGGTAGTAAGTAAAGAATCTTTCATGAAAGATATTGCTGTAATTAACTACCTGAAAGTACGGGGTAGCTACGGTAAAGTAGGTAATATGAGAGGTGTTGGACCCTATGCATCCCGTACCCTGTATGGTGGTGGTTTATATGCTGAACAGAATGGCTTTTCTACTTCCCAGGCGGGTAACGTAGGTCTGAGATGGGAAACCTCAAAGAAAACAGATATCGGGCTTGACCTGAACCTGTTCAACAGCCGGATCAGCATTGTAGCAGATTATTTCAAGAACAACATTACAGGTTTGTTACTGGATGCACCGGTTTTATATACTGTAGGTATTCCGAATGCTTCTGTTAAAACCAACATCGGCTCAATGTATAACGCTGGTGTGGAATTTACAGCCAATGTTAATGTGTTAACACTGAAAGATTTCAACTGGACCAGCTCACTGAACTTTACCTGGATAAAGAATAAAGTAACCTCACTGGTAACAAAATCCGATGTACTGGATCCGAACTTTAACCCTGGCGTAGCAAGTGTGGGTAAAGCACTGGGTGAATATAAACTGATCCGTTGGGGCGGCGTAGACCCTGCTAATGGTAATTCCATTTTCCTGACAGCAGATGGTACCAGGAAGTTCTACAATCCTGAAGCTGCAAAATGGTATCTGGAAGATAAAACAGAAACAACTCCTATTGGCAGTAAAGATGCGGTGTACACAGGTAAAACCGGCATGCCTAAATACTATGGTGGCTGGGATAACACTTTTACCTATAAGAATTTTGACCTGAACATTTCCCTGGTTTACACCGGCGGTTTTTATGTTTATAACTCAACCCGTGCCGGTATGTTGACCAACTATTTCCAGAACAACTACGCAGAGATCCTGGACAGGTGGACAACCCCCGGTCAGCAAACAGATGTGCCTAAGTTGTATCTGACTGACAACGTAGGTAACCAAACCTCTACCCGGTTCCTGGAAAAAGGTGATTTCCTGCGTGCACGTACCCTTGGCCTGGGTTATACCTTCAGACAGCCGGTAATTACCCGCATGGGCATTTCTAACCTGAGACTGTATGCACAGGTGTATAACGCATTTATCATTACAGGTTATAGCGGCCCTGATCCGGAAGTGAATTACAACCGGAACAATACAAACATTGCTACAGCTATTGACAACCGCGCTGTTCCGCAACCAAGAACATATACCCTGGGTTTAAACGTTGGTTTCTAACAAGTTTTAATCAGAACACATGAAAAAAATGAGATTTTTGATAAATATGGGCATGATTGGATGCATGCTCACGTTAGGCTCCTGTGAGAAACAGATCTTTGAGGAACCTTTTTCCAACCTGTCTCCTGCTGCTGCATTTGATACTCCTGAAAGAATAGCGAAAGCAGCTACGGGTATGTATGATCAGCTGCAGAATGCTAACTATTTTGGTGGCCGTGTTTTAATTTATGCAGATATACGTGGTATTGATGCCGGTGTTCCGGCTTACTTTACGGATATTCCCAAGTTTACCAGCTTACAGTCCACAAATACTCAGGTAAACGATGCATGGAAAGGTGCTTACAGAACTATTTACGAAGCCAACAACTTCCTGAAAAACCTGGATGCAAATCCTGGTAAAGTTTCTGATGAGCAGAGTGCACATTATACCGCTGAGGCTAAATTCATCCGTTCTCTCTGCTATTTTTACCTGGTAAATCTTTGGGCGCAGCCTTATAAATTTACTGCAGGTGCTTCCCATCCCGGTGTACCATTAATACTGACCGTTGCTGATGACCCTTTTGCTGCCAGCAACCAGGTACCGCGTAACACGGTGGCAGAAGTATATAATCAAATGGAAGCAGACTTACTGGATGCTGAGCAGAAGTTGGCTTACCCCACTGCCGATGCGCATACTTTTAGCGATGTTGCCCGTGCCAGTAAAGGAGCTGCACAGGGTTTATTAATGCGTTTGTATCTCTACAAGGGAGATTATCAGAAAGCATTGGATTATGCTAATAAGCTTATTACTTCAGGTAAATACGCTTTGAATACTGAGCCTGAGACTGCATTCCGCACCTTTACTACCAATGAAAGCATTTTTTCTGTTGCGCAGAACGGTGCAGATAATCCAAATACGAATTTTTCGCTGGGCCAGCACTATAGTCCTACCAACAGGGCGGATATTGCAATCAGCGCGGATTATGTGAACTTGATGAGTGCAACTGATAAACGCAGAACTCAGCTGACAACCACCTATGCACCTCGCCCTGGCACCTTCTGGACCACCAAATATACCGGCGTTACCGACTGGGTACCTGTAGTGCGTTACAGTGAGGTATTGCTGACCAAGGCAGAGGCCCTGGCTAATTTAAGCACTACTGTAGATGCAAACGCTGTAGCATTAGTTAATGAAGTGCGTGCAAGGTCTGCTGCTACCCCTGTAGCACCGCTGACCAAACAAGCTTTAATTGATGCAATATTGCTTGAAAGAAGGATTGAGCTGGCTTTTGAAGGACAGGGTGAACTGGATTTCCTGCGTACTGGCAGGGGCATACCCGCTCATGCTACCGTGAATGCATTAGCCTACGGTTCTGATTTTGTGGTATTACCTATACCTAAATATGAAACAGATCAGAATCCAAATCTTGAGCAGAATCACAGCTATTAATAGGATATTCGATCATAAAAAGAAAGGGCTACCAAGTGGTAGCCCTTTCTTTTTATGAATGTTGTTATCAGCGTTGAATGATGATCTTTTTGCTTAATTACTTCACCACTTCCTGCAGCTTTTGCTCCAGTGCATCGCCCCTTAAATTAGCAGCAATCACCTTTCCCTGCGGGTCTAATAAAAAGTTGGTAGGAATGCCATTAATACCAAACAAAGGCACTACTGCAGAATCCCAGAACTTCAGATCACTTACGTGGTTCCAGGCCAGGCCATCAGATTGAATAGCTTTCAGCCAGGCATCTTTTTTCTGATCCAGGGAAACGCCTAATATCGTGAAATTCTTATTCTTGTATTGCTGGTAAGCTTTTACAACATTAGGGTTTTCCATGCGGCAGGGTTTGCACCAGCTGGCCCAGAAATCAACCAGCACATATTTGCCACGGAAAGATTTCAGGCTTATCACTTTACCGGAAGGGTCGGGTAAGGAAAAATCCGGTGCTACATCGCCCACTTTCACCGCCGTCATGCTTTCTTCCTCTTCGCCACCGCCGCTGCTGGCATTAGCGCCCTGCTGCTCCATTTCCGTCATGCGGGCGGCCAGGCTTTGTACCAGGGTATTTTCCGGGAAACGTTTTTCTATGCTGCCTACTATCTGTTTTTCCTGGATCAGGATGTTCGGGTTATTGATCATGCTCAGGGCAAAAACAGCGTTAGCGGGG
>JGI24740J21852_10000283_pt1 | contig 21589 bp, 14 predicted proteins | sample KBSCornC6_FD_21852 | JGI IMG/M metagenome (IMG submission 21852) | reverse complement strand
AAATTCGCTAAGTTCGACCGTAATTTTTCTAACGTATCGGGCAGTGTGGGTATAAGCTATGAAGCCACTGATAAGGTAACGCTGAAACTGAATGCAGCCCGCGGTTTCCGCTCACCCAATATTGCGGAGCTGGCGGCTAACGGTGTGCATGAAGGCACTATTAAATATGAATATGGCAATGCAGACCTGAAGCCGGAGATCAGCACCCAGGGCGATGCCGGTGTGGATTTCAACACGCAGCATGTGTCCATAGGAGCCAGCGTATTTTACAATCATATCACCAACTTCATTTACTCCCGCAAGCTGCAGAATACAGCCGGGGCAGACTCTATTCCGGCAACGGATAATGACGAAGGTTTCAGCGCCTTTAAATACCAGCAAAATACAGCTAACCTGTATGGCGGAGAACTGTCGCTGGACATTCACCCGCATCCTATTGACTGGCTGCATTTTGAGAACACCTTTTCTTATGTGCGCGCAGTGGCCAGCAATGGTACGGATTCCACCAAATACCTGCCCAATATACCGGCAGGCCGTTGGTTAAGTGAGCTGCGGGGCAATTTCAAAAAAGTGAATGGTTGCCTGCGCAATGCCTATATAGGCGTGCAAATGGATATGAACCTGGATCAGAATAACGTATTCAGCGCCTATGAAACGGAAACACCTACTAAGGGATATACCTTATTGAATGCACATCTGGGGGCAGATATCGTAAATAAGAACAGCAAAACGCTGTTCTCCCTGCACTTTGCCGTGAATAACATTGGTGATGTGGCTTACCAGAGCCATTTGAGCCGCCTGAAATATGCGCCGGAAAATGAAGTCACCGGCCGCATGGGAGTATTTAATATGGGCCGCACCTTTAGCGTAAAAGTAGCAGTGCCCATTGACTTTAAGTAATGATTTCTAATGTGTTCACTCTTTACTACACGGCCCGGGCTTTTGCCTGGGCCGCTTTTTTGTGCATTATGAAACAGTGATACCGCAGCAATAAATGTCCGTTTTGATATGTCATACGAACATATTATCTTTGCATGTAGTTAATTTATAATACATATATAAACGATATATATTACATCTATTGTTATAGCGGAGGTTCTGTAGTGGGGCCTCCCTTTTTTTTATAAACGGTACGCCCCGGTATTGCATGCTACCCCTTGCTATCCTATTTTTGTTTGAACACCAAAAGTTATCCAATGCAAAAGCAGCTTATGTTGATCTGTACCTTCCTGGTACAGTTGTTTTCGTTTTCCTATGCCGCAGATAAAGGACGGATACACATTATCCCCGAACCGGTGGATGTAAAAGAATTGCCCGGGGAATTTGTGCTGGATAATACCACCACACTGGTTGTAAGCGGTACTGATAAACAATTGCCCGGCACTGCACAATGGTTTGCAGACCAGGTAGCTGCAGCTACCGGTTTTCACCTGCAGCAGCAAAAAACAGCAGGGCAGGGTAAAAGCATCCGCCTGGAGCTGAATGCCAAAGCCAATACCACCACTGGCCAGGAAGGTTATACCCTTTCTGTAAATAATAACCAGGTAATACTGCGCGCCAATACGGCTGCCGGCATTTTTTATGGCCTGCAAACCTTATTGCAGCTGCTGCCGCCTGATATAGCAGGTGATAAGGTAGTGAACCGCACCTGGACCATTCCCAACGCAGAGATCACGGATTACCCGCGCTTTGGCTGGCGTGGCCTGATGCTGGATGTAAGCCGCCACTTCTTCACCAAGGAGGAAGTAAAGCGTTATATAGATGAAATGGTGAAATACAAATACAACGTTTTTCACTGGCACCTGAGCGATGATAATGGCTGGCGCATTGAAATAAAAAGCCTGCCGCAGCTTACAGAAAAAGGCGCGTGGCGTGTGGAGCGCGTAGGCCGCTGGGGACAGTTTGCCCCCGCCCAGCCGGGTGAAGCTACCCCCTATGGTGGTTTTTATACGCAGGATGATATTAAAGAGGTGATTAAATATGCACAGGACCGGTATGTAACCATACTGCCGGAAATAGATGTGCCGGCACACAGCCTGTCCATGATCACGGCCATGCCCAACCTTTCCTGCACGCAGCTGCAATACAGTGTAGGCCCCGGCGATAGCCTGCGTAAAAGGAATGATAATGTGCTGTGTATTGGCAACGATTCTGTATACCAGGTACTGGATAAAGTATTTACGGAGATCGCAGCCCTGTTCCCCGGCAAGTACATTCATGTGGGTGGAGATGAAGCCTTTAAAGGTTTCTGGGACAAATGCCCCAAATGCCACCAGCGCATGGAAAAAGAACATCTGAAAGATGTGAATGAGCTGCAAAGCTATTTTGTAAAACGCATGGAAAAAATGCTGCTGAGCAAAGGCAAAAAGCTGATAGGCTGGGATGAGATCCTGGAAGGCGGCCTGGCCCCGGAAGCCACGGTAATGAGCTGGCGCGGTATGAAAGGAGGGATAGAAGCCGCCCGCATGAACCACCATGTGGTAATGACACCCTGGGACTTCTGCTACCTGGACCTGTACCAGGGAGAGCAGGCCGCAGAACCGCCTACCTACGGCATTTGCCGCCTTACGGATTCGTATAACTATGATCCCGTACCGGATAGCGTAGATGAAAAATTCATCCTGGGCGGACAAGGCAACCTGTGGACAGAATCTGTAGCCAACTTACGCCATGCAGAATATATGACCTGGCCCCGTTCCCTGGCTTTGTCAGAAGTATACTGGAGCCCGAAATCCAAACGTAACTGGAATGATTTTGTGGAGCGGCTGGAAGCGCAGTACCCGCGCCTGGATGCCGCGCATATCAAGTATGCACGCAGCGCCTACAATACCATTGCCATTCCTGCGCGCGATGGCAACGGTGAGCTTACCATACGCCTGACCACTGAAGTAAAAGGACTGGATATTTATTACACTTTTGATAATACGGACCCGGATACTTTTTATCCGCATTACAAAGAGGGCGAATCCCTGAAGTTCCCGAAGGGCGCCGCACAAATAACGGTGATCACCTACCGGGATGGAAAGCCCATTGGCGACCAGTTTGCCATTAAAAAGGAAGACCTGGAAAAGCGAATACTGGAAGGGCATCACGTATATTAAGCATACACGAAAAAGAGGAAGGGATCCCTTCCTCTTTTTTTTATCATTCAATTTTCTTTTCAGGTAAATTCTCCGTGTCCTCATCATAGTACACAAAGAAGTAGAGGTATATCACCCGGCTGATGCGCATGAGCCAGGGTTGAAAGATCAGCAGGATAAACCCATTCACCCCCAGCCATATAAACACACTATTATCCTTCCAGGACATACCGAAGAACACCCAGTACCAGATCAGGTTAAATACGGAGAAAGCCACTGCCAGCGCATAGCTCACATAACCGGTGCCAAACCAGAAACCGGTTTCCAGCTCAAATTTCTGGTTGCATACCGGACAATGATCGTGCATGTTAAAGATCCTGGAAAAGCGCCAGTGAAAAGGGTTTTGGTCCTTGTACATAGGTCCTTTCCGGCAGCGCGGGCACTTCATAGATAACAGGCTCAGAAAATAATTAGGGCGCTTTTTCTTCATCCTGCAAAGTTAATATTTTAATGTGCTAATGTACAGGTATGCAGATGTACAGATGTTAATAGGTACTATCAGCACATTTCATCCATCTGCACATCTGCATATTAGCACATCTGCACATTATTACACCGTTTCCAGCGTTTTCCTTTCCCCGATCTGCTGCCGCCACATGGCATAATACAATCCTTTCTCAGACAGCAGGCTGGCATGCGTACCGGTTTCAATAATATGTCCTTTCTCCAGCACATAAATGCGGTCTGCATGCATAATGGTAGAAAGCCTGTGTGCGATCATTACCGTAATATGTTCCCGGCTGGCAGTTACCTGCCGTACGGTTTGGCTGATCTCTTCCTCTGTAAGTGAATCCAGGGCAGAAGTAGCCTCGTCAAACACCAGCAGGCGCGGGTGGCGCAGCAAGGCGCGTGCAATGGATAAACGTTGTTTTTCGCCGCCGGATATTTTAATACCGCCTTCACCGATCACCGTATCTATCCCGTTATCTGCACGGGCCAGCAGGGTTTGGCAGGATGCTTTTTGCAGCACTTCCATGATCTGCTCGTCCGTAGCACGCGGGTTCACAAACAGCAGGTTCTCTTTAATGCTGCCGGAAAACAGCTGCGTATCCTGGGTTACAAAACCTATCTGGTGCCGTAACGCTTCTATATCTATTTTCGTACTGTCTACACCGTTATACAGTATTTTTCCTTCCATGGGTTTATATAACCCTACCAGCAGTTTTACCAGCGTGGTTTTGCCGGAGCCGGAAGGGCCTACAAAAGCAATGGTCTCACCCACGTTCACCCGGAAGTTAATATCGTCCAGCGCTTTGTTGGCAGCTGTTAAGTGTTTAAAACCTACCTGGTCAAACACCAGCTCATCTACCTTGGTCATGGGAACAGGTTGTGCCGGCATTACCTCTACCGGCGTTTCCAGTATGCCCTGGAAGTTCAGCAGCGATACCTGTGCTTCGCGGTAAGCCAGTATAATATTACCCAGCTCCTGCAAGGGACCGAAAATGAAAAAGGAATACAGCTGTAGTGTAAATAGCTGGCCCACGGTTACAGTGCCCGGGTACAGCAGGTACAACAGCAGGAACAGGATGCTTTGCCGCAGCAGGTTTACAAAAGTGCCCTGCACAAAGCTGATGCTGCGGATGGTGCGTACTTTCTTCAGCTCCAGCATTAATATTTTAATGGTGGTGGAGTTCAGCCGCCGTATTTCCTGCTGCGTAAGCCCCAGGCTTTTTACCAGTTCAATGTTGCGCAGTGATTCAGTGGTAGAACCGGCCAGCATGGTGGTTTCCTTTACAATGGTTTTCTGAACGATCTTTATTTTTCTGCTCAGCACATTCATCAGGTAGCCCAGTAAGAGACAGCCGCCAAAATATACAAATACCAGCGACCAGTGTACTGTAAAAGCGTATACCATTACAAACACCACGCCTACCAGTGAGGTGAACAGCACGTTGATGAAAGAGGTAATGAACTTCTCAGAATCCGTACGCACTTTTTGCAGCACGGCTAATGTTTCGCCACTGCGCTGATCTTCAAACTGTTGATAAGGCAGGCGCAGGGAATGGCGTAACCCGTCCGTGTACACAGAGGCGCCGAACTTCTGAATGATCACATTCACAAAATAATCCTGGAACGCTTTGGCAATGCGGGATACCATGGCTACGCCAATACCCGCCAGCAACAGCCACAGCACGCCGCTCAGGTATGCCGGCATACCACGGGTTACTGTAACCCCGTTAACCTTTTCATTTTGTGGGTGAGAGGCAAAACGGTCAATGATCTTCCCGAAAATATACGGGTCCATTAAAGAGAACAGCTGATTGATAGTGGCTAAGAGCAAAGCCAGCACTATCAGCCATTTATAGCTTTTTAAGTAATGCAGAAATAGCTTCATGTAGTTTAATATTGAGTTTTAGAAGGCGCAAAGTGGATACGGATATATTTTTCTGGTCGTACAGCGTGCAAAGATACGATAAAACGGCGTTATTACATGTTGCAACATCTTTTGAAGAGGTGTCAATTTTACGTAAAAAATGGTAACTTAATAGTAACATTCCACTTATGAAACCGTGAGGTTCCATCTGCCCCTGCCATCTTACTACAGATGCAACCACAAGGTTCCGCCCGACCTTAACCTTTAAATCTTAACGGATGAAAACGTATGATGAGAAACACATTAAGAACATCGTACTGTTAGGCGCCGCCAAAAGCGGGAAAACGACCCTCAGCGAGACCATGTTATATGAAGCCGGCATTATCCACAAGCGCGGAACAGTAGAAGAAGCCAATACAGTATCCGATTACCACGAAATAGAATATGAAAGGGGCAGCTCCGTATACGCCACCTGCCTGCACACCGAATGGCGTGATTATAAGATCAATATTATAGACACACCCGGGCTGGAAGATTTCATAGGTGAAGTAATTGCCTCCATCCGTGTATGTGATACCGCGCTGTTGCTGCTGCATGCGCAATACGGCGTGGAAGTAGGTACAGAGCTTATCTGGGATTATGTAGATAAATACCGAAAGCCCACCATACTGGCCGTAAACCACCTGGACAACGAAGAAGCCAATTTCAACAAAGTGATAGACGATGCCCGCCGTACCCTGGGCCCGGCCGTTACTATCATGCAATACCCTGTGAACCAGGGTATTGGTTTTAATAGCGTGATCGATCTGCTGAAAATGACACTTTACCGCTTCCCCGCCAACGGTGGCAAACCGGAAAAGCTGCCTATCCCCGACAGTGAAAAGGAACGTGCTGAGCAGTTGCACAATATACTGGTGGAAAAGGCTGCTGAGAACGATGATACGCTGATGGAGCACTACTTTGAAAAAGGTAGTCTCGATGAAGACGAGATGCGCGAAGGCCTGAAAATAGGCATGCTTAAACACCAGGTATTCCCGGTGTTTTGTTTATCAGCCGAGCGGAACATGGGCAGCGGCCGTTTAATGGGGTTCATTGATAATGTAGCGCCTTCCGCCACGGAAATGCCGCCGGAAATAACAGAAGCAGGTGAGCCCATTCCCTGCGATCCTGCCGCCCCAGCCTGCTTGTTCATATTCAAAACCCTACTGGAACCGCATATTGGCCGCCTTACCTTTTTTAAGGTACTGGCCGGCGAGGTAAAGGCAGGGCAGGAGCTGATAAATGAAAAGGGCAACACCACCGAGCGGCTGAACCAGCTGTTTATTGCAGACGGTAAGAACCGTAACCCGGTGGAACGCCTGCGCTCCGGCGATATTGGCTGCACCCTGAAGCTAAAGAACACGTTAACAAATCATACCCTTAACGACCGGTCCTTTATCGGGCAGGTAGATCCCATTCACTTTCCCCCGCCCAAAGTACGCGCCGCCATTGAAGCCCGTAGCAAAAGCGATGATGAAAAGCTGGGCGAAGTGCTGGCAGAAATACACATGGAAGACCCTACGCTGGAAATAGAATACAACCGGGAACTAAAACAGGTGATCCTGCACGGGCAGGGCGAGCTGCACCTGGCCGTAACCAAATGGCGCCTGGAAAATATTTATAAGATGCAGGTAGACTATCTGCCGGCTAAAATACCTTACCGCGAAACCATCCAGAAGCCTGCACAGTCCTCTTACCGCCATAAGAAACAATCCGGCGGGGCCGGGCAGTTTGGCGAAGTGTATATGAAAATAGAGCCCTGGTATGAAGGCATGCCGCCCTTCAAAGAGCATCCGGTAAGGGATACGGAAGAGATAGCGCTTAACTGGGGTGGTAAGCTTGTTTTCAATAATTGCATTGTTGGCGGTGCTATAGATAACCGTTTCCTGCCATCTATACTAAAAGGGGTGATGGAAAAAATGAATGAAGGCCCGCTAACCGGCTCTTATGTGCGCGATATAAGAGTAAGTGTGTACGATGGTAAAATGCACCCGGTGGATAGTAATGATATTTCTTTTAAGATAGCCGGTATGATGGCTTTCCGCGATGCATTTCACCAGGCCTCGCCCCAGCTGCTGGAACCCGTGTATGATGTAGAGACCACTGCCCCGGATACTATGAGCGGCGATATTATGAGCGAGCTGCAAAGCCGCCGTAGCGTTATAACGGGGATGGATACACTAAACAACAACCAGGTGATAAAAGCCCGTACCCCGCAGGCTGAGCTGGATAAGCTGTATGCCGCCTTGCGCAACATAACCCAGGGTAAGGCCAAGGTAAGAGCGCAGTTTGCCGAATACGCACCCGTACCGGGAGAAATGCAGAAGAAGCTGAGTGATGAGTACCGGAAAACGGAAGTGGTGAGCTGAGAATTATAAGGTAAACAATCAGATAGCTATCAAAGTTCAATCAAAAAAAATAAAGCCAATAGCGCTGCAATCAGCTGGGAAATAGGGCTATTTTTAGTCCGTTTAACCATACTTCTTTTTAATCTATGATCCCGGAAACAAAAAGAACAGCTGTAAAACAAGCATTGCAGGAAGCCTTTGGTGTAAGCGGTTACGAAGATCTCAGGCAAATAACTACCGGCCTTTCTTCAGCGCTCATTTTTCGTATAGTGGTACAGGGTAGGCCCTACCTGCTCCGTATTGTTACCCGCGAAGACGAGCCGGGCGATCCCACACACTATTTTGCCTGTATGAAGGTGGCTGCAGATGCGGGCATAGGTCCGCGTATCTGGTACGCAAGCTCCGAAAGCAGGATCTCCATCACTGATTTTATTGAAGCGCAGCCATTCCCGTTAGATGAGGCCAGGATTAAAATGCCGGCCCTGATCAGGCATTTGCATACCCTGCCTCCTTTCCCTGCGCGCGTCAACTATCTGACCTTCGTTAATGGACTCGTTAAAAAATTTCAGGACAGGCAGCTGCTTCCTGAAAGTATGACCGGGGAGTTATTCCGGCTGTATACAAAGGTGGCAGATGTTTATCCTCGCGATATTCAGGACCAGGTAGCAAGTCATAATGATCTTAAACCGGAAAACTTCATTTTTGATGGTGACAGGGTATGGATGATAGACTGGGAAGGCGCCTTCCTGAACGACCGTTATGTGGACCTGGGAGTGGTTGCCAATTTTGTGGTACGGAACGAAGAGGAAGAAGCCGCGTATCTCAGCATTTATTTTGGTGAAGAAGCATGCGAATACCGGCGGGCGCGTTTTTTCCTGATGCGCCAGGTGCTTCATATGGCATACTTTACGCTCCTGATGTTGCTGGTCTCCGCAGCAGGCACGCCGATTGATCCGGATGTAGTCATACCGGATTTCAGGGATTTTCACGACCGTATATGGTCAGGTGACATCAGCCTGGCCGGCAATGGATCGCGGCTGCAATATGCCTGGGTGCATATGGAACAGCTATCGCGTAACCTGCGGTCAAACCGGTTGAATGAGGCTTTGGAGATAGTATCACGGGCGCATATAACAAATTAATCGCCGTTATTCCTTCGGCTCAAAGATTGCGCGCCATGCGATAGCAGCAAGGATACCGCCGGCTATGGGAGCTACTATAAATAACCACAGTTGTTGAAGCGCTTTACCGCCTGCAAGTATAGCAGGGCCAAAGCTGCGGGCCGGGTTTACAGAAGTTCCGGTTATAGGTATAGCTACCAGGTGTATCAGTACTAACGTAAGCCCTATTGCCAAACCGGCCATGTTAGGATTACCCAGCCTGGAAGTAGTAGCAAAAATTACAAATAGGAATATGAATGTAAGCAGCACCTCCACAATAAATGCCGCTGTTGTTGAATAGTTACCTAAATATCCGGGTCCCCAGCCATTGGATCCTAATGCCCATTCACCCATGCTGAATCCGGGTGCATCTTTCTGAATGGCCAGTAACGCAAGTGCTGCCACCGTTGCCCCGGCCATTTGCGCTATGATATAACCAATGGTATCCGCCAGGCTTAATTTTTTAGCCACCAGCATAGCAATAGAAATAGCTGGATTTATATGACAGCCTGATATTGGTCCAATGGCATAAGCCATAACCACTACGGTAAGGCCAAAAGCAAGCGATATTCCCAGCAGGCCAATGCCTATTGGTGCGTCGGCAATAGTTACAGGTATGGTTTTACCTGCCACAACTGCCGCTCCGCAACCAAATAATACTAAAGAAAACGTTCCGATGAATTCAGCGAGGTACTTTTTCATAAATGGGGGATTTTGAGTATAACAAAGTAAGACATTTATCCGATATTGATTTGAAATGTTGTTTATCCAGCTATTAGTATTTGACTTCAATAGTCAGACATCGCCTGACAATTTGAGGGTAAAAGTCTTATTCTTAAAAGCAATATAACAGGATATCAAGAGATTCACTGATGGTGCAAAAAGGTGAGTATTGATTTTCATTATTCAAAATGTCACGACAATATTCCAGATCCTTTAAAGCCTTTGTATCAACTGTTTTAGTTGGAGAATCTTTTCATATGTGGCACTTTCGTACCGTGGTTCTACCAGGATTAAAATCTCTTCCTCATGTAACTGATTGATAATAATGTCGTTTAATTTTTTGAATGCCATATTGGAAAATGAAGATTTAATCTGGGATATTAAGTATATCCACATAGATTTTGGCAGCTTTGCATTTAATGCTGATATCAATGATTCTACTACGTTAAAGTTTTTCATTTCGATTTTTTGTAAAGACTCAATTTCTTTCTTGATTCCGTTGATTGCTGGTATATATTGTTCAATGATTTTTTCAAATTCTTGCCTTTTCTTGTCATAATGTTCATCGAACTGTTCACTGTATTCGCGCACATGCTTTCTTTTATGGTTCTGGATATCGTAACCATTAGTTTGAAGTTCACATAAATCACATTTCCACATTCGTCTTCCTCCTGTTAGGTTACGATCAATCTTACTGCCCTCCAGAAAATTAATAAGGTCAGTTAATACAAACTGCCCAATTTCATTGTCCCCCTTATGACTTTTCAAAAAAAGTAGTAATTCAATCCAACTTATTGTATTGAAGCGCACTTTTTCATTTGATTTTGATGGAGGACTTCCCATACTAACAAAGAAGAAGAGCCTTTGTTCTTCCGTCCTATCCTGTAAGATTGATAGATATCTATCCAGCTGATCTTGTTCCTCAATTTTTTTTCCTATTGGGCTATCAATCTTGAATTCAAATACAACGTAAAACTCCTCACAATCGGTTAATACCAGATCAAAAATTGCTTTTTTGTATTTGGATTGCTTTAGTATTCTAATATTAGTTGATTTAATCTCAGTCAAATGAAATAATAATTGTTGAGTTAATACTGGATTTTTATGTAGTGTTGTCGCAACTGCGTGCGTCACATGATTCTCAGATGGCCTATTACTCATTGCGCCGAATATGTTAAAGTAGTCCTTCGCGTTCCCAGTAGTTTCCATATTATATCAGTTCATTTATTATTATGATGATGATTTGTTTTAATGAACACTCATTTGCGTTCTATATTGCATATCCCGTAATTCCCTCACGCTCCCCAGCTCTCCCTGTCCAAGCTCCTGTATCGTATAGCCTCCGCTATATGCGCGGTCTGTATCATCTCAAACCCTTCCAGGTCTGCAATTGTTCTGCTGACTTTTAATATACGGTCGTACGCACGCGCCGATAGCTTCAATTTATTCATGGCATTCTTCAGCAGGTTAGCGCTTTCGTATTCTAGGTAACATGACATTTTCAGCAGGCTGCTGCTGATCTGCGCATTACAGTATACGCCATTGTGTTGTTTAAAACGTTCGGTCTGTACCTCACGCGCCTGCACTACCCGCTGCCTTATATACTCACTGGCTTCGGCTGTTTCCGTGGAGTTAAGCGAAGCAAAAGGCACGGGCGTAACCTCTACATGCATATCAATCCTGTCCAGCAAAGGGCCGGATACACGGTTCATATATTTCTGCACAATGCCGGGCGCGCAAGTACAGTTTTTTTCCGGGTGGTTGTAAAACCCGCAGGGGCAGGGATTCATAGCTGCTACCAGCATAAAGCTGGCAGGGAAATCAACCGTGGTTTTAGTACGGGAAATAGTAACCTGTCTTTCTTCTACGGGTTGCCGCATTACCTCCAGCACGGTACGTTTAAATTCCGGCAGCTCATCTAAAAAAAGTACACCGTTATGCGCCAGGGATATTTCGCCCGGCTGTGGTATGCTGCCGCCGCCTACCAGCGCAGCATCGCTGATGGTATGGTGTGGAGAGCGGAAAGGCCGGCGTGCTATCAGCGATGCATGCGCCGGTAGCTTGCCCGCTACCGAATGGATCTTGGTAGTTTCCAGCGCTTCGTGCAGGCTTAAGGGTGGTAAAATGGACGACAGCCTTTTGGCCAGCATCGTTTTCCCTGCACCCGGCGGGCCTATCATCAGTACATTATGACCACCGGCAGCCGCTACTTCCAGTGCACGTTTTACGCCGTATTGCCCTTTTACCTCACTGAAGTCTACATCAAAATGTTGCTGCGCGGTAATGAACTCCTGCCGTGCATCTACGTGTACAGGTAACAGTGATTGCGGTGCATGCAGGAACTGTATCACTTCACGGATATGTGATACGCCATACACTTCCAGCTCATTCACCATAGCTGCTTCCCGTGCATTTTGCAAAGGCAGCAGCATGCCTTTAAAACCTTCTTTCCTGGCCTGTATAGCCATGGGCAGGGCGCCTTTAATGGGTTGTATGGTACCGTCTAAGGATAGCTCGCCCATAATAATGTATTGAGATAATGCTTCACCCGGTACCTGTCCGGATGCCGCAATAATACCCAGCGTAATAGGCAGGTCATAGGCCGATCCTACTTTACGGATATCTGCCGGCGCCATATTCACTACAGTGCGGAACCGCGGAAAACGGTACCCCAGGCTGATGATGGTGGATTCAATACGTTTTTCACTTTCCTTCACCGCATTATCCGGTAAGCCTACAATAAAAAATTTAGTGCCTTTGGGAAAAACATTCACTTCTATGGTAATGGTAATAGCAGTTACGCCCTGCACGGCGCTGCCAAAGGTTTTAACAATCATGGATGGATATGGTTGATGGAAAACGAAAATAAGTGAAAACACAGAATCTGCCAATTTCACACAATAGTTTACCATTAACAACGGATTAACCAAAAAAATGTTTAAATTTTGTCAAGGACTATGAAAACCGTTGTAACCATTTTGACCCATCAACCCGGATTACACCTGAAATATTCATAGCAATATTCGTTTATACATGTAGGTTATATTGGTGAAAGAAACATCCTGTTCAAATAACTATTGCAATAAAGAATAGCCGTATGTGGTTTGTTGCCATGCGTTTTAACTTAATGCTGCTGTTGCTATGGGTGTGCCTGTCAGGTACTGCCCCGCGTGCGTTTGCGGGTAGCGAAATGTTTTTTCAGCACACGGATAAGGTAACCCTTTCTGCTGATCAATGGCCGCTGCGCGAAGTATTAAAAGCCATGAACAGGCAAACAGGTTATTATTTCTTTTACTCCGCAGACTTGGTTAACAACAATGAAAAAGTAACGCTGCATGTAAAGGAGGCTTCCGTTAAAGATGTGTTGCAACAATTACTGAAGGGAAAAGGATTGGTCTGGGTGTTTAATGGTAACACGGTTATAATAAAAAAAGCGCCGCCTGCTGCATCCCTTACTGCCAGCACGCTACGCGATTCACTATTTACATCCCTCAACGGACAGGTTACAGATATTACCGGTATGCCATTAGCCGGGGCAACAGTATTAGTGGACGGAACGCCCAAAGGCGCTACCACCAATGAACAGGGCCGGTTTGTAATTGATGGTATAACCCGCCCCATCACCCTGCAGGTAAGTTATGCAGGTTACCTGAAACAGCAGCTGCGGTTAAATGAAGCAGGTAATGTGCAGATCCGTTTGCAAAGAGAGATCCTGGACATAACCAGCGTATCTGTAGTAGCTACCGGTTACCAGGCCATTCCCAGGGAGCGGGCCACCGGCTCTTTTGTAAAGCTGGATAATGAGCTGCTGAACCGTAAAGTGAGCACCGGCATCCTTGACCGGTTAGATGGGGTGGCCAGCGGTGTATTGTTTGATAAACGCGATGCCGCCAGCACCAGGATCCAGATCCGCGGATTGTATACCCTTACCGCAGCCATTGCGCAACCTTTAGTAGTAGTGGACAATTTCCCGTATGAAGGTGATATAAATGATATTAACCCCAATGATGTAGAGAACATCACCATTCTGAAAGATGCGGCTGCAGCCTCTATCTGGGGCGCAAAAGCAGGCAACGGGGTAATTGTGATCACGACTAAAAAAGGGCGCTATGATCAGGCGCCCCGCGTATCTTTTAACTCCAATGTAACGGTGATCAATAAACCGGAACTATTCCGCTTACCGCAAATGCCCGCTTCTGATCTTATTGACCTGGAAGAATTTTTATTCAGCAAAGGATTTTACAACGGTGTTATTAATGACAGGCGCTATCCGCCTGTAACACCAGTGGTAGAGCTACTGGTAAAGGAACGGAACGGGCGGTTGTCAGCTGCTGAAACCCAGGCCGCCATTGACAAATTACGCAGTATAGATGTACGCAACGATTTTCTGCGATACATTTACCGGCAGGGCATAAACCAGCAATATGCCGCCAATGTTAGTGGTGGCAGTAAAAAGGTAAAATATTTTTTCTCTACCGGGTATGATAAGAACAGCACCAACCTGGTAGGTAATGCCTATCAGCGTGTAACCCTGCGCACAGATAATACCTGGCAAGCCGCCCGCGGGCTGCAAGTACAGCTGGGTATTCAGTATACGCAGCATGACGATACCAACAACAGCACCGGCGCCTATAACAGCAATAACTATAAGCTGGGTACACGCACACTGCCGCCTTATAGCCGGCTGGCGGATGATAACGGCAATCCTTTAACCCTGGATACCCGCTACGCAGGTACGTATACAGATACTGCGGGGCATGGCCTGCTGCTGGACTGGAAGTACCGCCCCTTGCAGGAGCTGGCCCTGAACGATAAAACATCCCGCGCACAGGTGCTGATCGCCAACCTGGGATTGCAGTATAATTTTTCCAATGCCTTTAGCGCAGAGGTAAAATATCAATACCAGCGTGCAGACAGGAATAGCCGTGCGTATTACAGCACACAAACCTTTTTTGCCCGGGACCTTATTAACCGCTATTCGCAGATTAAAGGCGACAGTGTAACCTATATAGTACCCAATGCACCTATCACAGACCGTTCTACGAGCTTACAGCAGGGGCATATGTTACGCGGGCAGTTAAATTTTAATCATACCTGGGCGGGGAAACACCAGGTAGCAGCTATTGCCGGTGCAGAGTTGCGGCAGCTGCACACGGCAGGCAACAGCTACCGCGATTATGGTAATACAGTTGTAGACCTGCTCCGTTACTACCCGCTGTTCACCGGCCGCACGGCCACCATTCCGTCTAATACAGATATAGACGACCGCCTGGATCGTTTTGTTTCCGCGTACGCCAATGCAGCTTATACTTACGATAACCGATATACGTTTTCAGCCAGCGCGCGTAAAGATGCGTCCAATTTATTTGGAGTAAGGGCTAACCGGAAGGGGGTACCGCTTTGGTCTGCCGGCGCGGCTTGGAAAATATCCAATGAAAGATTTTACCATGCAGGCTGGTTACCTTACCTGAACCTGCGCCTTACCTATGGCTCCGGTGGTAATGTGAATAATGCCATTGCCGCACTGGCTACCATTTATAAAAATGATGCTTCTTTCCAGTTCACCAACCTGCCTTTTGCCACTATTGTAAATGTGGCCAACCCGGAGCTGCGCTGGGAAAAAGTAAATACACTCAACGCAGGGCTGGACTTTACTTTCAAAAATAACCGCGTAAGCGGCAGTATTGAATATTACCGCAAACAATCTGTAGATGTAATAGGTCTGGAAGCGCTGGATCCTACCACCGGCCTGGGTGCGGCGCTTACCAATTCTGCGGATATTAAAGGCCGGGGCGTAGAAGTGCAGCTGTATGGTAAAGCTATAAATACCGGCGCCTTTCAATGGCAAACCAGCCTGTTGTTTAACTATGTGCACTATGCAGTATCGCGGTATTTGCTGCCGCCGCTTACCAATGGTTTTGTGAGTGATGGGGAATCAATTGTTCCGCTGCCCGGTTATAACCCTTATTTACTGGTGAGTTACAAATGGGCCGGCCTGGACCCCACTACCGGCAATCCGCAGGGCTATCTTAATAAAAGCATTAGTACAGATTATGCAGCCCTGGTTAAAAACCCGCTTTCAGAGCAGGTGATCCACGGCCCTGCATTACCCACTTATTTTGGCAATGTATTAAACACCTTTAGCTGGAAGAACATCTCCTTCTCTGCCAACATCACTTACCGGCTGGGCTATTATTTCCGGCGTAATACCATTGCTTACAATACACTGTTTGCAAGCGGTGCGGGGCATAGTGATTATCTGCAGCGCTGGCAGCAGCCGGGAGATGAAAAGCACACCAATGTACCCTCACTCGTATATCCTAACCCCGCTTACCGTGATCTGTTCTATACCAATTCATCCATCACGGTGGAGAAGGGGGACCATGTGCGCTGGGAAGATGTACGTTTAAGCTACACCCTTAGAAAAGGAGTGAACAGCCATGCCTTCTTCAGACAGCTGCAGTTTTATACTTACATCACTAACCTGAATATATTGATCTGGAAAGCCAATAAAGCCGGCCTGGATCCCGACTTCCCATCCGGGCTGCGGGCGCCGCGCGCCTTTGCGTTTGGTATAAAAGCCGATATTTAAATGAAAAGAACGTATATACGATACCGGTATATTATCATATGGCTGCTGCTGACCTCCTGTAAGCATTACCTGGATGCCAAACCAGATGTGAAGCTGGAAGTGCCCACCACCATTCAGGACCTGCAGCTGCTGATGGATGATTACGGCACAATGAACAACGCCTGGCCTGCTGCCGGCGGTTTAATGTCCGATAATTTTTACCTGGCCGCAGCAGACTGGAACGCTTTGCCGGAAAGTGACCAGGACCTGTATATATGGCAAAGAACAGATCAGACCAACGATTATTGGAATGCTCCCTACCAGGCTATTTTAAATACCAATGTGGTACTGGAAAATGTTGACAAGGCGCGCAGTACCGGTTCTGCAGAGGATTGGAATAACCTGAAAGGTACGGCCCTCTTTTTCCGTGCCATGTACTTTCATGCCCTGGCGCAGCTGTTTGCCAAACCTTATGATGCAACCACCGCCGCGCAGGACCCGGGTATTCCGTTACGCCTCACCTCCAATTATAATGATCCTACGGTAAGGGCCACGGTAGCACAAACCTATGACCGTATTTTGTATGACCTGAAAACTGCGCTTACCTTATTACCGGGAACACCTGCCATAAAAAGCCGCCCGGGTAAGCCGGCTGCTTATGGTGCACTGGCCCTGGTATACCTGGATATGCGGGACTATGTCCGGGCCGGCGCCTATGCAGATTCCTGCCTGCAACTGTATAACCGGCTGATGGATTATAATGCGCTGGATACCCTGGCAGATGCGCCTGTTCCGCGTTTTAATGATGAAGTGATCTTTGAAATGATATCGCCTATAGCCAATGCGTTGTTGCCGGCAGTGTGTAAAATAGATACTGCGTTTTATAATACTTATGCGGTGAATGATCTAAGAAAGCGTATATACTTTACCGGTACAGACGCTAACAGCTTTAAAGGAGATTATGCAGGTATGGGCGCTGACAATGGTTATATTTTTGCCGGTATTGTTACAGATGAAATGTACCTGGTACGTGCAGAAAGCAGGGCCCGTGCCGGTAACACCAGCCAGGCAATGAGCGACCTGAATGCCTTGCTGGTAAAGCGTTGGCGAAAGGGCGCCTTTGTGCCGCTCATAGCTGCAGATGCAACAGATGCGCTCAAACAAATACTCCGTGAAAGAAGAAAAGAGCTGCTGTTCCGTAGCGCCCGCTGGGCCGATCTGCGCCGCCTGCAGCAAGAGCCGGCTTTTGCCATAACGCCACAACGTATGTTAAACGGGCAAACCTATACGCTGCCACTCAACAGCCCGCGTTATGTATTGCAGATACCGGGTAATGTAGTTAGTATGACGGGCATTGCACAGAATCCGTAAGAATGTAAAAGTGAATGCAGCGATAACTGCATTTTTCACTTTTACATTTATCATTTGAAATTTTACATTCTTTACGGTTTCTCCTTAAGAAACCCTCCCACAGAAGTACCGCCGGTATTGAAATAGGTTACCAGCTGGTTGTCCAGCGTGCTGCCCTGTGTAATTACTGGCAGGTGGTTGTTGGTTTGCGCCAGCACCGCACACAGGTTCACCGTACCATTGCAAACGTCAGATACATCGGTACCGGCTTCAATATAATTGCCTACGTTACGGGCCTCTCCAATATTAAAAGCAAGATCGTCCCCGCCATCTGAATACAGGAACCACTGCGTGGTTGCAGGTTTTTTTACCAGTTTGCCGGCCTGGGTGTAAGACACTGCTGCTACCGCCAGCAGCACAGCCAACAGGCAAATACGGTTTTTCTTCATACAAGAATTTGAAGGTTTAATGGATTAATAGGCCTACTCTTTTTTACAGGTTTTCAGCTTCGCCTGTTTTTATAGATGATGGAACATGGTCATGTAACCGTATACCCAGCAGCGCCAGCCCAATAAATACAATATTAAATACCAGGTGCTGCTGCCAGCTTAAGCGGCTAATAACACCGCCACAGGAGCAGGGCAGCCTGGGCACAAAAAGAAGCATGTAGGTAAGGTAAGCGGTAAATACCAGCATAAGCCCCAGGGATGCAAGCATGCCCTGTTTGCGGGTAGCCGGCAGGAACAGTAGTAACGAAACCAGGATCTCGCCGGCAGGTATCAATACCGCCATAATACCGGCATTACGGGCTATTAAAGGAGAGCTGCGCAGGAAATGTCTGAACACGGCAAATTCACCCAACTTGCTTAATGCGGTGTACAAAAACAGGAGAATAAACAATCCTGCAATGACTTCCGCCATCGTTTTTTTGGACATAGGTTTAAACGGTTGGTCAAAAAAGATTTGACGCTAATATATTATTCTTCAGTAGCATAGCTTACCCCATTGGCCCGGTGCGACCGTGGGGAATAGCCAAAGAACTTTTTAAAGTCCCTTGCAAAGTTGGTAGGCATGTAGCCCAGTTCCGCCGCAATATTGGCTACACTTTTATTGGTATGCAGCAGCAGCTGCATGCTGCGCTCCATACGTTGTTTGTGATGGTAGCTCCATACAGTGGTCATGAAATATTTCTTAAAGCCCTGCTTCAGCTTTGACTGGCTAATGCAGAAGCTGCGTGCCAGCTGCGCCAGGTCGGGCCGGGTATCCAGGTGGTTGGAGAGGTATACCTTAATGGTTTCAAACAGCTGGCTGTTGGCATCGCGGTAAGGCCGGTCACCGGAGGTATCCAGGTCTTCCAGCACCATGGCCTGTATTTCCAGCAGCTTGCCAAAAAGCTGCATTTCCGTTATTTTTTTCACAGGCGTGCTGTGATTAATATCTTCAATAAGCTGGTACAGTTTATTCCAGGTAATGCCGGAAAGCGGTTTAGGTGCGCCGTCTTTACTCAGGGTTTGATGCAGCAGTTTTTTAGCATGAAAAGAATCCGTGGCCATTTCTTCCAGCAGCGTGTAGGGGCTGTCTACCCCCCAGGATGCATACAGGCCGGGATTCAGGAATATTTCATGAGTGCCCTGGTGCAGCTGCAGCAGGTTATACTGTCCCTGGTACAGGCGTACGCGTTCCCTGCCATTAATACGGCAGTCTATGCTGCCTTGCATCATACAGTACAGTGTAGCGCCGGTTTCGTCGGGCTGCAGCAACAATTTTACCGGTCCTTTTACAAACATCCAGTGATGGGATACCACGCAACCTCTTACGGTAATTTTCTGTTCCAGGATCACCGTTAATGGAGTGGAAATAAGCTGGCTTTGTGCAAAGGGATATTGGTAGTTCTTGTACTGTACCGGTATTTCATAGGTAACACTCACCAAATGTGCCGGCACATCCGGAAATGAATACTTCATGGGCTGTTAGTATTTAATGGTTAACATGATGAATAGATATGGTTTAATGATCGTTACAGGTTTTTCATAGTACTGCTGCAAAGCATTGCTACGAGGTTCATTCCAGAAAAAGCAGGTTCTCACACGGATACATAGGTTTTCATTTAATGGTCAAAAAAAACAGAGGATAGCGATAAAATTAGTAGTTGCCACTGCTATTATTCTGCAGCAACGCCTAAAAATCTTGTCAAAAATAAGCACTATTTTATTTCTTTCAGCAGGTCCAGCACTTTCTCCCGTTTCAGGATCAAATATCCGATCTTTTCACGTGCAATACCGTCTTTTAACTGGTATGTAAAGTGCAGGTTGTCCGCAATAACTTCCGATTCAAAGTACTTGAAAAGAATGTTCTTTTCCCCCTGCAGGTCTTCTGCCAGCTCATATAAATGGGTAGACAGAATAAACAGGCAGTTAGAGCTGCGCAACAGGCCCTGTATCACAGCCAGGGAGCAGTTCTTGGCATCTTCCACGTTGGTGCCCTTGAACATTTCATCTATCAGCACCAGCCAGTGACGGCCGTTACTGATCTTGATAATAGTATTCTTAATGCGCTGCACCTCGCTGTAAAAATAGCTTTCTCCTTTAAAGATATTATCCTGCACCTGTATATTGCTGAAAATACCGTGAAAAAAGCTAAGCCTCATATGTTCTGCAGGTACGCCCATCCCAATATGCGCAAGGAACACCGCCACGCCTACTGCTTTAATAAACGTGGTTTTGCCTGCCATATTGGCCCCGGTAAGGAATAAAAAGTGCGAGCGCGGATCCAGCTCAATATCGTAGGATACCGGCGTCTGTAAGATCATGTGATACAGCTGTTTGGCTGCTATGAAGGGGTGAGGGGTATCTTCAAATTCAGGGAACTGCAGGTTATAATGTTTCACTGCTTTGGCCATAGCATAATAGGCATCCAGCTTTTTATACAGGTCTACCAGCTCCCAGAGGTGTTTTTTCTGACGGTTGCGGATAAGGTTATCGTAACGTAAGATCTGTACAAAGGAAAGCTGTTCCAGGGATTCTATTTGCAGCAGCTCCGTGAACTCCCGTTGCTGTAGCAGCTGTTGGGCCCTGTCCAGCAGTTGTTTGAGTATTTTTGGGGTAATATCTGTATTGAATACTTCCACCAGCTTACGGAAGCCTTTTATGAGGTTCATGAGCTGGGAAAATGAGAATTTAATGAACCCGTAATCCGGTGCATAAATGGTTTTGGTCATGATAGCGCTTAGCAGCAGGCCGGGGCCACCGGTGCTGGAAATAGGCGATATCTGCGCTTCCAGGTAATTTTCAACTACTACAATGGTGCCGTTGGTAATGATCTCCGGCCACTGGGCTTGCTGGGCCAGTATGTATTGCAGCACCTGCTGCCTTTGTTCTATGGTTGTAATATCGGCCAGGGGAGCGCTGAACAGTTGCCGCAGGTATTCGCGGCCGCCCGCAGTAGTGGTAAAGTCTAACCGGTGAAACAGTGAAAATTCTTCCTCCCGGTTAAAAATAGATAGATCATAGTAGGTCGTCTTGTCCAGCTCCATGCAACCGTATTTTAATTTTAGTGAATATACGTTTTGTAAGGATGCAGCACAATCATATTTCCATAAAAGTTATTAGTAGTTAGCACAGCGTTATGCATTTAACTAACTATCAATAATTACAGTTAAGTTTTTTATACCCGGAACGTAAGCCGGCGGCCCTGTACATTTTCATTGAACAGGCCGTTTTCCCAGGCCAGGTGGCCGCTTACAAAGGTGTGGGTAACGGCTGCCGGGAAGGTATGTTCTTCAAACGGGCTCCAGCCGCATTTGTAATAAATATTGGGCTTATCTACCATGGTAGCTTGCTGCAGGTCCACGATCACGCAATCCGCAAAATACCCTTCCCGCAAAAAGCCCCTTTCCTGTATGCGGAAACAGGTAGCCGGTGCATGGCTCATTTTTTCTACCATTT
>JGI24740J21852_10000282_pt1 | contig 21596 bp, 22 predicted proteins | sample KBSCornC6_FD_21852 | JGI IMG/M metagenome (IMG submission 21852) | reverse complement strand
GAGAGGTCGATGTGCTTGTCGCGCGCGTTGGCATTGCTGGCGGCGAGGACGCGCAGGACGGTGGGTGGGCCGTCGTCCGGCATGCGTCCGTCGGTGCTGAAGGTGGGCAACGCGGCGGCAAGCGTTTTGACGTACAGCTCGGGATGATCGCGCCGGAATTCCGCCGGCATGTGTGCAGCGATCGCGTCCGCCGAGTGTGTGTGCAGGTAGCGCAAGGTCCGCACGAAGGCGCGGGCCAGTTTGGCGGCCACATCCGGATGGGCCTCCAGCCATTCGGTCTGCAGGTACAGGCACGCCGCCGGGTACGGGCCACCGAGCGCGGCGCGCGTGCTCTCCAGGGTGCGCAGATCGAGCAGGATGCGGGCCTCACCATTGCGCACCAGGCGCGAGGCTGTCGGGTCGGTGGTCATGCCGGCGTCGATGCGGCCGCTGCGCAGTGCACTGACAAAGCTCTGTTCCGCGCCGACCGGCAGCATGGTGTAGTCCGCCGCCGACAGACCCTGCTGCGCCATCAGGTAACGCGTCAGAAAACTGGTGGACGACCCCAGCCCCGTCACGCCCAGCGTGCGCCCGCGCAGATCCGGCAGGCTCTGCACCGTGGCGGCCACGCGCGTGGAAACCACCTCCGCCTCGCCGGGTACCTGGCTGAACACCACGATGGCGCGCACCTCCTTGCCCTTGGCCTGCAGGTCGATCGTGTGGTCGTAAAAGCCGACCACACCCTGTGCGAAGCCGGTGAGCAGTTCGCTCTCGGCATCCACGCCGGCGGGTTGCGAGAGCAGCTCCACGTCGAGCCCCTCGTCGCGGAAATACCCCAGGCGCTGTGCCAGCGTGGCTGGCAGGTAGATCATCTTGGCCGTGCCGCTGACCATGAGGGTCAAGCGCGTCGGGTCTTGTGCGAGGGCGTGCGAGGTTGCCACTGCTAGGCAGGCCGCGGCAACCCACTTCGGCAACGCTGTGATCCAGCCCCGGGGGCCGCGTGCGCGCGCGCCCCTGCAGGTAAAAACACCCATTGAGTTGTCTCCGGCTCTTTTGTAGATATCGGTATCGCGTCGTCCGGATGCACGCAGTGATGCATCCGGCGCGCGTAGGCAGCCGCCCCCATTCTAGGAGGCGGCAACCCGCAAATCGCTTTCATTGGGTGACTGGCCCGCCCGGCGTGGCCCTCGTATGAAGCTGCTCCTGATCGAAGACAACGCCCCCCTCGCGCACTGGCTGTCGGAAGCACTGCGCCGCGCGCACTTCACGGTGGATCATGCCACCGATGGGGAATCCGCAGATACGTTGTTGCTCACGCAACACTACGACGTAGTGCTGCTGGACCTGCAATTGCCGACGCTGTCAGGGCAAGGTGTACTGCAACGTTTGCGCGCGCGGCGCAATCCGGTGCCGGTGCTTATTCTCACGGCCAGCGGCGGGATCGACGACAAGGTCGCCTGCCTAGGTGCGGGTGCCGACGACTATCTCGTCAAGCCGTTCGAGATCCGTGAGCTGATTGCGCGCATCCAGGTGTTGATGCGGCGCAGCACGCCTGATCAGTCTGTCGAGCTGCAGTGTGGGGACCTGACCTATCACACCGGCGGCCGTACCTTCACGTTGGCCGGCCAACCGTTGGTATTGCCGGCGCGCGAGCACGCCGTGCTGGAAATCCTCATGCAGAAGCTGGGGCGGACGGTGTCCAAGCCGGCGCTCGTCAATGGCGTGTTCGGGCTGGATGATGAAGCCAGCCCCGAGGCGATCGAAATCTACATCCACCGCCTGCGCAAGAAGCTGGAGCATTCTTCGGCCACCATCGTCACGCTGCGCGGCCTCGGTTACTTGCTGCGCGATGCCTCCGCTGCCCAATCCTGACCCGCCGGGGCAGGCCGTACGGGCGCTAGCGCCCACGCGTGCGCGCAGCTTGCGTGCGCGGCTGGTGCTGTGGCTGGCGCTGCCGCTGGTCGTCTACGTGGCGGCAGATGGCTGGCTTGATCTGGCGGCCGCGCGCCACAACGCCGATCTCGTGCACTTTCACGCGCTGGATACCGCCGCACAGATGATCAACGGCCAGGTGGAGTGGGACGAAGGTCGCCTGCGGGTGTCCGTGCCGCCCGCCGCGCTGGCCGTGTTTGCCGCGCCGGAGACACCCGTGCGCGATCAGGTGGCGTACCAGGTGAGCACCGAGCATGGCCGCCTGCTGGCCGGGCGGCTCGACTTTGGTACGCGCCCCGCGTTTGACGCCACCGGCAAGCCCGACGCCGGTACCTACACCGACACCATGGAAGGCCAGCCCGTGCACGTGGCCGCCGTAGTGCGCACGATGTACGACGCCGGCCGCACCGAACGCGTCGTCACCCGCGTCGCGCAAACCATGAACGGCCGCGACGCGATGATCCGCCAGCTGTGGTGGCCCGCCACCGTGCGGCAGCTCTCACTGGTGGGGCTGGCGCTGGCGATGATCCTCATCGGCCTGACGCTGGAGTTGCGGCCGATCTTGCGGCTGGCCGGCAACGTGTCGGCACGCGAGCCGACGGACCTCGCGCCACTGGACCCCACCGGCCTGCAGCGCGAGCTGCAGCCGATTGCCGGTGCGTTCAACCAGTACCTGCAGCGCATTGCCGACAACGCGCTCACGCAGAAGCGCTTCATTGCCGATGCTGCGCACCAGATGCGCACGCCGTTGGCGATCCTCAACACGCAGATGCAGGTGGCCGCGCAAACCAACGCGGACGCCGCGCTGCATGAAGTCCTGCAAGCGGCGCGCACCAGCACGCGCAATCTGGCCGACCTGATCAACGATCTGCTGCTGCTCTCGCAGGCGGAGGCGTCACCTGCCACGAGCGAGGCGGTGGACCTTGTGCAAGTGGCCCGCACCGTGCTCGAAGACCTCGCGCTGCTGGCCGATGGCCGCCAGATTGATCTGGGCATGGAGCCGGCCGAACGGGCGGTGTGGACATCGGGCAACCGCACGCTGGTTGCTGCGCTGCTGTTCAACCTGGTCGACAACGCCGTGCGCTACACGCACGAAGGCGGCCGCGTGACGGTGCAGGTGTCGGCCGACTACGGCTGGGCCATGCTGACGGTGACTGACAACGGCCCCGGCATTCCGCCCGAGGCCTATGCGCGCGTGTTTGAGCGGTTCACACGCCTGGCGGCCCACACGCAGGGCAGCGGCCTGGGCCTGGCGATCGTGCGGCAGATCGTCGATCGCATGGGCGGGCAGATTGCGCTGGCGCCGGGGCCCGGCGGCGAGGGCCTCGCCGTGACGGTGTGGTTGCGGCGGACGGACGCGCCGGCCGCCGCATGAGCCAGCGCTGTTGCGTTACTGCACCGACACAAACACCGGGTTCGAGTAGAACCACAGGTCGTTGTAGTTGCGGTCATTGATGGCGTTGAAGCGCGCCACGTTTTCCGTCACCACCGTTTTCTGATCGGGCAGCGGGTTGCCGTTGCTGGTCTCGCCCGACACGTTCATGCCGAGGTTGGTGCCGCGCAGTCGGAAGTACTGGTTCTTGCTGGCCGTGGTGGTGAACGTGATGCTGTTGTAGCCATCCGCATCGACTTTCCAGTCGGTCTTGGTGAAGGTGGCGACGACCTTGGTGGAGTCGTTGGTGGCCTTCGCGTATTCCGGCGTGCCCGGCGCGGCCTTGGCCGTCACATCGCCCGCAATCAGATCCACGTGATCGACCACCGGGCGCATGTTGGCCTTCAGGCCGCTGCCCAGCGGGAACTCGTAGTTGTTGTGATCGGGGCTCTTGAAGCGGATGGTGATCGTCACCTTGTCGCCCGCCTTTGCGGTGAGCGTGCCGCCCATGTCGGCCGTGGCGGCGGCGGTGTCGGCGTGGAAGTCCAGCGCGTTGATCAGGTCCCCAAACACGGCGAACGATTTGCCCGAGCGCATGGCGCCCAGCAGCGTTTTCAGGTTGGAGGTGGCACCCGGGGTGCCCGGCAGCCAGATGTAGGTCTTGGCGTATTCGCCGGGGTAGTAGCCGCTGCTGAACTGCTGCGTGGCGTCGACTTCGAAATGGTGATCGGAATCGGCAAAGTTCCAGATGCGGCGGCCTTCACCCAGCAGCGCATCCCACACCCCGCCCACTTGCGCGACCACATAGTCGACGCCGCCGTAGGTGCGGTTCTTGAGGTTGGCGTCGATGTAGGCGCTGGTGTAGCCGCCGCGGTCGGGCTCCATCTGGTTGCCGACCATGCCTTCGATGCCGAACATGATGTCGGGCGCGGTGTCGTTGAACTCGCGGAAATCCGCCACCGTGTACTTGCCCGGGTTACGCGACGGGTGGTTGATCAGCCCGTAGCTGGTGCTCGGGTAGTTCGTCTTGAGCCACTTGAACGCGTTGACCACATCCGCATGCGTGGTGCCAGCGCGCGGGCCTTCCTGCTGCCAGGCGGTCACGTCGTTCGGGTCGAACAGCGAGGCGGACTGCTGCGTGAAGAAGTACTCGAACTTGTTCAGGCCCTTGCCCGAGGTCTGCAGCGTGTCGGTGCCATCGAAGATGCCGACGTTCAGGTGGTCGTGCGTGGGCATGTCCCACTCGGCGGCCGAGAAGATCAGCTTGCCCGTGTATTTGCCGGCGGCCTGTGCGCTGGCGATGGCGGGCATCTCGTATTGCATGATGCCGGCCGATGCCGCAATCGAGCCGCCCGGGAGCGTGGCGCCGGTCGCATCGCGCGGCGAGGGACGCAGGTGGTTCGACACCGCCATCCAGTCCAGGCTGTTGAGGTTGAAAGCGTGGTCGAGCACCGTCGCCAGTGGCGTGACGGCATCGGCGGATTCCGCCGTGTGCACGTGGAGGTCGCCGGTGGTCCACATGCCTTGCGGCTTGGTGGGCGGGGTGGGCGTATTCGGTGTGGTGGGGGCCGGCGTGGTGTCGGTGCTCGTCGTGGTGGTGGCGGGCGCGTCGCTGCCGCCACCGCAGGCGTACAGGCCGAGTGTCAAGCAGGCCGGCACTGCCATCGCGAGCAGCGTCTTCTTGGTTGAAAGCATGGTGGTTTCCTATCAGATGGTGGGTCGAGCAAACGCTCGCCGACCGCCCATGCGTGTGGACGGTTCTTGCGTAGATAAACGTTTGCGCCCGCATCTTGGCGCCCGACGATGACGATCTAGTGAATCTGCGACAGGGAAGGCGAAACAAGAGGCGAAACGATGGCGCGCGCGCCGAACCGTTCGGGTTGCCCGACCGCGCGCAGTGAAACGGCCCCATATCGGGGCCGAATCATGGAAGGTGCTGAGTTACTTGGCCGACTTGAGCTGTTGCGCCATCTGCAGATGCTCGCGCAGCGCTGGCAGGTTGTGTGTAAAGAACGCCTTGATGTCGGGGTCCTTGGCGTGCTTCGAGGCCTGGTCGAACAGCGAGACGGCCTCCTTGTGCGCCTTCACGCCCACCTCATCGGCGTAGGTCTTGTCGAACTTCGCGCCTTCCAGTGTATTGAGCTTGTCGACCTTGGCGCGCTCATCGGCGGGCAGGCTGTCGGGCACGGTGATGCCCTTCTGGCCCGCGAGCGTTTTCAGTTCGTCGCCGACGGCCGTGTGGTCCTTCACCATGCGCTGTGCGAAGGCGCGCACGTCGGGGTTGCTCGCACGCGTGATGGCCACCTGGCTGGCCTCGACTTCCATCATGCCCGCGGCGGCGGCCTTGGTGACGTACGTGGTGTCGGCTTTGTCCGCAGCGGCGGTGGCGGCACTCAACGCGCCAAAAAAGCCCAGTCCGCCAGCCAGGCACAGTGCGGCGACGCGGCGCATGCCGAAACGATGATTGGATCGTTGGTGTTGCATGGGAATCGTCCTCCAGTGCTGGGCGGCCATCACATTTCCTTGCCGACGGCCTTGGACACCGCGGCCGGCGTGTCGTACTCGTTGTCCGGCAGATCGCGCAGGGTCTGCAGGGTGCTGTCGTCGGCACCATTGGCTTGCGCGGTATCGAGCAGGTCCTGCTTCTTGGCCGGATACGACGCGCCCTTCAAGGCCTTCTGGATGCCGATGGGCGAATGCGTCGCATGCTCTTGCCCGCCGCTGTGCGTGCCGCGCTCATGCGACTTGGCACCTGAGCGTTCGGTCGAACCGTGCCCGCCATGCTCGGTGCGTCCGCTGTGTTGCTTCGTCTTGGATGGACTATCGGGCTTGCCGCCACCCGTGGCGTGGCTATGCGACGTCGATTGGGATGGGGCGTGTTTGTGCGCACTGCTGGCGCGCTTGTCGTGAGTCGATTTCATGACACCTCCGCAGGTCGGTTGAACGGACCGCGCCCGGAATTGGCACGGCCCACAACGTGTTCGCAGCAGCGAACATGCCTGCGAAGTGCAATGAAAGGGCAGAGATGCGAGAGACGGTGACGCTACGCGCGCGACGCCGGCTTGGCACGCACGCGCGGCATGGGCAGCGCAGTGGTCTCGCCCAGTGCGCGGTTGACGGCGTTGGGCTTGTCCACCAGATCCTGCAGCGTGTAGGCGTCTAGCACCTCGAAGTACGCCTGCAGCGCGGCGCGCAGCACGCCGCGCAATCCGCACACACGGGTGATGACGCAGTGGTTGTCTTCACCGTGGAAGCACTCGACCAGGCGGAAGTCGGGCTCGGTGGCGCGCACTACGTCGCCCAGGTTGATCTCGATGGCGGGGCGGCCGAGCGTGATGCCCCCTGCCCGCCCGCGCACCGTGTGCAAAAAGCCGTCCTGCCCGAGCTGCTGCACGATCTTGATGAGGTGGTTCTTCGGGATGTCGAACGCGTCCGCAATGCGCTGGATGGTGACCAGTTCGTCCGGGTGCACGGCCACGTAGATGAGCGTGCGCAGGGCGTAGTCGGTGTAGTCGGTCAGTCGCATGGCGAGAACGGTGGTGCCGCAAGAAAAACATTCAAGAGATCTACATCTTATCGGGAAGTTGCGGGGGAGATGCGCTGGTTTGCCGCAGGTCAATTTGTTGCTTCGCAAATGCATGTTTAATAGACTCCGTTGCAAGCGATTGCCTCATTGCCGGGCAATGCAACACAACAAAGCGTGACGGCGCCCCCGTCTTATTTGTTGCATTCATCACGCATATTTGGAGTTCACCATGCTGTCCGAGCGGTCCAAGCCTTTCATTGATGCCAGCGTTCCGGTGCTGCGCGAGCACGGTCTGACGATCACGCAGACCTTCTACCGCAACATGTTCGCCGCCCACCCTGAGCTGACCAACGTGTTCAACATGGGCAACCAGGCCAATGGATCGCAGCAGCAGTCGCTCGCCTCGGCCGTGTTTGCGTATGCCGCCAACTACGGCAACAACGCCGCGCTGGGGCCGGTGGTCAACCGCATCGTGCACAAGCATGCGGCCGTGGGCATCAAGCCGAGTCACTACCCGATCGTCGCGCGCCACCTGCTCGGCGCGATTGGCGACGTGCTGGGCGATGCCGCCACACCTGAGCTGATTGCCGCGTGGGACGAAGCCTATTGGCTGCTCGCGGCTGAACTGATTGCCGCTGAAGCGCGCCTGTACCAAAACGCGGGCAGCGGCCCCGACCACCGCCAGCCGGTGCGCATTGTGGAGCGCCGTCAGCAAGCCGAAGACGTGGTCTCGTTCACGCTCGAAGCCGTGGGGGAGGCACCGCTGGCTGACTTCCTGCCGGGGCAGTACATCTCGGTGCAGGTGGAGCTGTCGCCGGGGGTGTTGCAGCAACGTCAATACAGCCTATCGGATGCCCCCAACGGCCGCACGTGGCGCATCTCCGTCAAGCGCGACGGCGGAGACGCGGACCGCCCTGCCGGCACCGTGTCGAACTGGCTGCATGCCAACGCACGCGAAGGCGCGGTGCTGCTGGTCAGCCAGCCGTATGGCGACTTCGTGCCGCAACTGGCCACCGACAACCCGATCGTGCTGATGTCGGCCGGCGTCGGCATCACGCCGATGATCGCGACGCTCAATGCCCTGGCGCAGGAGAGCAGCGCGCGCAGGATCGTGTTCAGCCATGCGGATCGCGCCGCCGCGCACGTCGCCCATGCCGATGACCTGGCACGCGCCGCACAAGTGCTGCCGGATTTCGAGGCGCATGTGTTCCTGGAGTCAGGTGAGGACGCGGAGTTTGCGGCCCGCCCTGCACAGCCGGGCCGCATGTCGGTCGACGCGTTTGTGGCCGATGACACCGCCGATGCGGACTTCTACCTCTGCGGCCCGCTGCCGTTCATGCAGGCGCAGCGTGCGGCGCTGCTTGCCAACGGCGTGCCGGCCGAACGTATCCACCGCGAGGTGTTCGGCCCCGATCTGCTGGACGACATCCTCTAAACCGTACACCGGAGACTGCCCTGCCCCGCCGCATCCACGGCTTCCGTAGAATGGCGCAGCCCCACCGCTTCCTGCGCCCACGATGGATGTCCACCTGACGATCCACGGCCGGCACGATCTTGCCGGCCAGCTCTACCGACAACTCCGCACTGCCATCCTCGAAGGCCGCCTCGTGCCGGGAGAGCGGCTGCCTTCCACGCGCGATCTGGCCCTGCAGATTGGCGTGTCGCGCAAGACCACGCTTGATGTGTTTGAACGCCTGATCGCCGAGGGTTATCTGCAGTCGCGCGCTGGCTCGGGCACCTTCGTGGCGCAGGCTGCTGAAGGGCTGTGTGGGCGGACGCCTGCAATCTCACCCGCAGAGCAACTCACTGCGCCCACACCGCCTGCGCACGCATTCCCCACCCCGTGGAACGACCTGCCCGACGTGTTGCCGCAGCCGCGAGCGCATGTGGACTACGACTTTGTCGGTGGCGTGACGGAGAAGCGCCTGTTCCCGTTCGATGCCTGGCGCCGCTGCGTGGCCCATGCGCTGCGGCAGCAGGCACGCGGGCGCGGCGGTTATCACGACCCGGCGGGCGATCAGTCGTTGCGGCTGGCCATCGCGCGTTATCTGGCGTTCAGCCGTGCGGTGGTGTGTGGGTGGGCCGATATCGTGGTCACGCAGGGGGCGCAGCAGGCCATCGACCTGCTCGCGCGCGTGGTCGTGCGTCCGGGTGAGACGGTGGCTGTGGAAGACCCGGGCTACCCGCCCGTGCGCATCGCTCTGCAGGCACTCGGCGCCAATGTGGTGCCGGTGCCGGTGGATGCCGAAGGCCTGATCGTCGATGCGCTGCCGCCGCATGCCAAGCTGGTCTACGTAACGCCTTCGCACCAGTTTCCGCTGGGCATGCCGATGAGCCTCGCGCGCCGCGCGCAACTGCTCGACTGGGCCCGGCGCCACGATGCGCTGATCGTCGAAGACGATTACGACAGCGAATTCCGCTTCGATGGCCGCCCGATGGAATCGCTCAAGAGCCTGGACACCGCCGGCTATGTCGCCTACGTGGGCACGTTCTCCAAGACGATCTTCCCAGAGCTGCGCATCGGTTACGTGGTGCCGCCGGCCTCGCTGGCGTTGCCGTTGCGGCGCGCCAAACAGGTGGCGGATTGGCATAGCGAATCGCTCATGCAAGCGGCGCTGGCCAAGTTCATGCTCGATGGCGATTTCGCCAAGTACCTGCGTCGCATGCACAAGGAATACGCCGCGCGCCGCAATGCACTGCTGCAGCATCTGCGTGGGCCGCTTGGCGCGTGGATGGCGCCACTGCCGTCGGCGGCGGGGATCCACATGGCAGCGCAGTTGCGTGCGCCGTTGTCGGAGGCGACGGTCGTGCAGGCGGCGCAGCGCGTTGGCGTGGGCCTCTACGGCACGGGCCGCATGTATGTGGCGCGGCCGCCGCAGCCGGGCCTGCTGCTCGGCTACGGCCACGTGAATGCGGCAGAGATCGACGCCGGCCTCACGCGGCTGGCCGAAGCACTCGGCAATGTGGCTACCTAAAAGTTGCGGGGATTGGCGCTGTTCCGGAGCCACTAGAGGGCCTACGCTGGGGGCATCCGTCACCCCAAACCGTTGGAGCCGCCCGTGGAACCCCGTCTCGATTACAACAAGAGCAATCCCGCTGCCATGCAGGCCGTCCTCGGCCTTGAAAAGGCGCTGAGCAAAAGCACGCTCGAAAAACCGCTGACCGAACTCGCGCGCCTGCGCGCGTCGCAAATCAACGGCTGCGCCTACTGCATCGACCTGCACACCGCCGATGCGCGCAAGGCCGGCGAAGACAACCGGCGCCTGGCCACCGTCTCCGTCTGGCACGAAACGCCGTTCTTTACCGACCGCGAACGCGCCGCGCTGGCGTGGACGGAAGCCGTCACGCTGGTCGGCGAAACCCGCGTGCCGGATAACGTATGGCACGCGGTGCGCGCGCAGTTCTCTGATGCAGAGCTGGTCGACCTGACCCTGCTGGTGTGCACCATCAACACGTGGAACCGGCTGGCGATCAGCTTCCGCAAGCTGCCGGGATAACGGCCACCTATACTCCGCAGCACCGGCGCGTGCCACACACGGAGGCCTCATGCTGCACAACGTCCGCACTCTCAGTATCAATGTGGAACGTCACTTTGACGACGTGGCCGCCTTCCTGGCGGAGCCGCTGAACTTTCCGATCTGGGCGACGGGGTTGTCGGACGGGCTGACGCCGGGCACGCAGGGTTCGGGCTCCGCGCCCGATGAGTGGATTGCCAGCGCACCCGGCAGCGACGAAGGCGCCGTGTTCATCCGCTTCAGCCCACCCAACACCTTTGGCATTGCCGACCACTGGGTGCGCCTGCCCGATGGCAGTGTGGTCTACGTGCCGCTGCGCGTGGTGCGCAACGGCGCGGGCACTACCGTCTCGCTCACGCTGTTTCAGCAGCCCAACATGGACGACGCGCAATTCGACGCCGACGCCGAGTGGGTACAGCGTGACCTGGTGAAACTCAAGACGGTGCTTGAAGCGGAATAGGCGTGCGTGCGCGTTAGACCGCGCGTTATGCCTGATCGCGCTGCGCCGCTTGCGGCACGGCGTGCGGCACCGACTGCGGAGCGTCGGGCGTGGCGAGCGACGGATCACCGCGTTCGTCAGACCCCTTCACCTGGCTCACCCAGAACACGGAGAACAGCCCCGCCGCCACGGCCAGCCAGCCGTTGACCCCGTAGCCTTCAATGTGGCCGCCGGCGCCGTTGCTGAGGAGCAAACCGCCCACCCACGCGCCCACGCCCGTTCCCACTGACATGACGGCACTGTTGGCCGACAGAAACGCGCCGCGCACCTGTGGGTTGGGCACAGTGGTCATCAGCGCTTGCATCGGCACCATGCGGCTGGACAGCACCACCATGAAGCACGGGAAGAACAGCAGCATGCCGATGAACGGCCAGTCGGGCAGATGCGTCATCACCAGCACGGGGATGAACGCCAGCAGCGCGGCCACCACGAACACGCGGCGGCGGCCGTAGCGATCCGCCAGCTTGCCCACCGCACGCGAGCTGAAGAAGGAGGCCGCCCCGCCCGCCACATACAGCCACGCCAAGTCTTGCGGCGCCACGCCGTGGTTGGCCACCAGCACCGGCGAGATGAACGGAATCACCAGCATGTGCGAACCCATCATCACGAAGGTCAGCAGGAAGGCGCGCAGATGGCGCGGGTGGGTCAGCAACTGCCACAGGCCCGTGAGAATCTCGCGCGGCGTCTGGCGGGTACCGGTCAGGTGGGCGGTCAACGGCGGCACCGTCTGGCGTGCGCCCAGCCAGATCAGCACGGTCAATGCCGTCAGCAGGAAGAACGGCGCCGTCCAGCCGAGGTGCGCACCCAGCGCCACGCCCACTGGCACGCCGGCCATGGCCGCCAGCGCAAACGACGACATCACCACACCGGTCGCCGCACCGCGCCGCGCGGGCGGAATCACATCCGACAGCACCGCCATGATGATCGAGCCGAGCACGCCGCCCGTGACGCCCGCAAACGCCCGCGCAAATAGCAGCATGGCGTAGCTGTTGGACAGCGCGCAGGCTAGGTTGGCCAGCGTGAAGAGGCCATAGACGGCCAGCAGCAAGCGGCGCCGGTCGAAGCGGTCGGTGTAGGTGGCGGCCAGTAGGCCCGAGGCGCCGGAGCACAGCGAATACACCGACACCGCCGTGGCAAAGGCCGCCGGACCAATGCCAAACGTGTGCATGATCTGGGGGCCAAGCGGCATCATCACCATGAAATCCATGATGACGGTGAACTGCGTGAGCGCCAGCAGCCAGAGCAGGCGGCGCTCGCGGGTGGGTTCAAGTAGGGGCATGAGGGTGCGAAGAGACCGGGGAGAAGGCGTGCGCAGACTGCCGGGGCGGCTGCGCGGCACACCGTGTTGTGTCTGAAAACATATCTTACGATAGTTGCCGCGGCACAAGAAGTCAAACTCGAATACGCATAACCAGCCTGCAAGGCAGGTCATCGTGCGCTTGTTTGCGCCGGGCATCGAAATTTTTTCGCGGATGCGAATCCGTTTGGCGTGCCGGCGCCTCTTAGGGGGCGAGGACATCCCTCACCTTCGTCTGCCCTCTTTTGGAGAACATCATGTCGTTTCTGAAAACTGCGCTGTATGTGAAAAACGTGCCGAACTGGGAGCGCGCCGTGCGCATCGTGCTGGCCTTGGCCGTGATTGCCGGCGGGCTGGCCTTGGCCACCGCGCCGTGGAACTGGCTGCTGGCCGCGGCCGGTGCCGGGTTTGGCCTGACGGGTGTGGTCGGCTTCTGCCCGGCATGTGCGCTGGTCGGCCGCAAGCTGCAACAACCCCCGCGGAACTGAGCTATGGATCTGGTCCGTCACCAGCCCCTGCTCGATGCCGCCCGCGCGGGTGACGTATCGGCCATCGAGCGCCTGCTGGCCGTCTGCCAGCCCGATATTCGCCGCTATGCGCAGCGCAACTGCCTGATCTCCGACGTGGATGACGCTGTGCAGGAAAGCCTGCTGGTGCTGTCACGCAAGGTGGGCTCGCTGCGCGCGGCGGCGGCGTTCTCCAGCTGGCTATTTGCCGTAGTGCGCCGCGAGTGCCACCGCATGGCGCGCAAGGCGCTTTCCACCGACCCCTGGGATGACGACAAGGTGGAGGCCTGGCTTGCACGCCAACCCGTCGACGACCTGCGTCACGACATCGCCGCCGCGCTGGAATCCTTGCCCGCGCACTATCGAGAGATCATCGTGCTGCGCGACCTGAACGAGATGACGATCGGCGAGATTGCTGACCAACTGCGCGAGACCCGCGCGGCGGTGAAGAGCCGCCTGCACCGGGCACGGCAGCTCACGCGTGAGTACCTGCTCGGCTGAAGGTGGTGGGCCGGGTTACTTCGCCCGCAGTGCCCACAGCGCGTCCAACACGTGCTGCGTCGATCGCTCGACGTGCCCGGCACGGTGCGCGACGCCGAGTTCGCGCCACAAGGCCGGCCGCAGCGGCCGCATGGTGATGCGCGTGTCTGCCGGTGCGGCGGAGGCTTCGTGCGGCAACAGCGTGGCGCCGTAACCAGCGGCCACCAGGCTCTTGATGGCGTCGTTGTAGTTGAGCTGGATGCGCGGCACGGGGTGTTGGCCATCGGCGGCAAACCACTCCATGGTCTGGCGCGAGAGCCGCGTGGTGGTGTCGTTCAGGATCAACGGCTGCGCTGCGAGCCACGCAGGTGTGATGCGGGCGGGGCTTGTCCAATGCGCGGGCAGAAAGGCCATGACGGGATCGCGGCGCCACGGCTTGATGTTGAGCCCCGCCACCTGCGATTGCGGCAATGCCACCAGGCCGACATCCAGCGCACCCTCCGCCAGCTTAGCCAGTGTCTCTTGCGAGGTCAGCACAGCCACCTGCACGTCGATGCCGGGATGGTTTTGTCGCAACGCCTCCAGTGCCTGCGGCAGCAAGTGGGCGATCGCGCCGGTGGAGGCCCCCAGCCGCACGCGCCCACCCAGGCCTTGCACTTGGCGCTGGATGTCGTCCAGGGCCTGTTCGGCATCGGCCAGCAGCTTGCGGGCGCGTTCCACCATCACCTGCCCGATGGCGGTGGGCTGCACCTGCCCGCGCTTGCGCGAGAGCAGCGGCGCGCCCACACGGTCTTCCAGCTCGGCAATGTGCAGGCTGACGGTGGGTGGCGCCAGATGCAGCGCGCGGGCCGCTTCGGCAAAGGAGCTGCGGTCGGCCACTTCCACCAGGGTGCGCAGACGGTCGAGGCTGATGTGTCGCATGGTTCAGAAATGCTGAATGTGAACGTTGGGAAATTCAACTTTTCATATTCTAGGCGGGAGCCGAAGATGGTGGCTTACCCATTCGAATTCATCAAGGACGCTGCCATGTCCAAGCCCCTCATCTTTATCGACGGTGACCAAGGCACCACCGGCTTGCAGATTCACGAACGCCTGCGCGGCCATGTGGATCGGCAGGAGCTGCAACTGCTGACGCTGCCTGCAGACGCCCGCAAAGACCCGCACCGCCGTGCCGAGGCCATCAACGCTTGCGATATCGCTATCTTGTGCCTGCCCGATGCAGCGGCGCGCGAGGCGGTGGCCTCCATCGTCAACCCGAGCGTGCGCGTGATCGATGCCAGCTCCGCGCATCGCACCACGCCGGGTTGGACGTATGGGTTTCCGGAGATGGCGGCCGAACAGGCGCAGCGCGTTGCCACCGCATCGCGCGTGACCAATCCGGGCTGCTACCCGACTGGGGCGATCGGCTTGTTGGGTCCGCTGGTGCAGGCCGGTTTGCTGCCGACGGACTACCCCGTGAGCATTCATGCGGTGTCGGGCTATTCCGGCGGCGGCCGCGCGTCGGTGGAGGCCTACGAGGGGCCCGATGCCAGCAACGCGCTGCCGTTTCAGGTGTATGGGTTGGGTTTGGCGCACAAGCACACGCCGGAGATTCAGCAGCACGCCGGCCTCACGCAGCGCCCGATGTTCGTGCCCGCGTACGGCGCGTATCGCCAGGGCATTGTGTTGACGGTGCCGCTGGAGCAACGCCTGTTGGCGCCCGGCGCCGATGCGGTAACGCTGCACGCGTGCCTGGCCCGCCATTACGCGGACGCCGAGCACGTCGAAGTGATGCCGCTAGCTGCCGCATCGGCGCTGTCGCATCTGGACCCCCAAGCGCTCAACGGCACCAACGACATGCGCCTGAGCGTCTTCGCCAATGACCACGGGCAAGTCCTACTGAGTGCCGTGTTCGACAACCTCGGCAAAGGGGCGTCGGGCGCCGCAGTGCAGAACCTCGGGCTGATGCTTGCGGCGCGCTGACGCGGCTCTCTTCACTTGCGCGTGGCCACGATGAACAAGCGCGGGAACGGCAGCAGCACCGTGCCGTCATCCTGCGCGGGGTAGCCCTGCGCCACGGCATCGCGGTAGCGCGTGAGGAAGGCGTTGCGTTCGGCGTCGTCATCCAACCCAGCGAGGAAGGGCCGCAGCGCACTGCCCTTGAACCACTCGACCACCGCATCGGCGCCGCCGCGCAGCGGATGGTGGTACGTGGTGCGCCAGACATCCACACGCGCGCACAGCGGGGCCAGCAGCCCGTAGTAGTAATGCGCATTAAACCGCTCGGTCCGTTCCACACCCTTGAGCTTGTCTGCCCACGGCCCTGAAGCGCCCACTTCGCGCATCAGGCGGTGTGCGGGCTCGTCCAGGTTGTCCGGCATCTGCACTGCCAAGTGGCCGCCGGGCGTGAGCTTGCTGATGAGCTTCGGAAACAGCGTGTCGTGCGCCGGCAGCCATTGCAGCACCGCATTGGCGAGGATCAGGTCATACGCGCCGGGCTCGTCCCACGTTGCAATGTCGACGATGTCGAACCGCACCTCCGGCAAGCGCTTGCGTGCGGCCTGGATCATGTCGGCGGAAGCGTCGATGCCGCGCACGGCTGCCGCAGGCGCGCGTGCGATCAGGGCTTCGGTGGAATTGCCGGGGCCGCACCCAATGTCGATGGCCACGTGGATGGGCGTGGGCGGCACGGCGGCCAGCAAATCGCGGATGGGCCGTGTGCGTTCGTCTTCAAATTGCACGTATTGCTTGGCGTACCAATCGTGTGGGGTCGTCACGATGTGCTCCTTGTCGTTGTTTGCCTGACGCTGGATTGTGTCGGGCGACAACCGATCAGTAAAATGAATTCAATTTCCGGATTGATTCAAAACACTGATGAAAATCGACACGCTGGGCGTGCAGGCTTTTGTGGCGATTGCGGAGTGCGGCAGCTTTACACAAGCCGCCGATGCGCTGCATGTCACACAGACCGCCATCACGCAGCGCTTGCGCAAGCTGGAAGCCTTTCTGGGCGTGGCGCTGGTGGAGCGCACCACGCGCCGCACGGAACTGACGGAAATCGGCCAGCGTTTTCTGCCGCAGGCGCGGCGGTTGTTGGGCGAGTTGTCCGATGCGTTGACGGAGATCCGCGAGACGGGCCTGAGCCAGCGTGGCGACATCACCATTGCGTGTGTGCCGACGGTGGGCGTGCAATACCTGCCGCGTATCTTGCGTGCATTCTCCGAACATCGGCCGCATGATCGCGTGAAGATTCTCGATCATGCATCCGCGTCGGTACTGCAAGCAGTGCTGCGGCGCGAGGCGGAATTCGGTATCAGCATTGCGGGCGATCAGCACCCGGAACTCGTGAGCGTGCCGTTGACGACCGACCCATATGTGCTGGTCTGCCGCGACGATCACCCGCTCGCCAAGCGGCGGCGCATTCGATGGGCAGCATTGCAACCGCATCCGCTCATCTTTGCCGGCGAGGTGAGCGGCAACCGCAGCCTGCTGGACGGCGCGCTAAAAAACAGCGGCGTGACGCTGCATTCGTTCTACGAAGTGCAGCGCAGTTCCACCGCGTTGGGGCTGGTCGCCGAAGGGCTGGGGGCGGCCGTGGTGCCGAAGCTGGCCATCCAGAAGAATGCGTACCCGATGATCCGCACGATTGAACTGGTGGAGCCGGTGGTCTCGCGCACGCTGGTGTTGGTGACGCGCAAGGCGGCGCAGTTGTCGCCAGCGGCGCGCGCCTTGTATGACCGCATTGCCGAGGGCGCCACGCTCGCGAACTGATGCCGTGGCGAGGAAGCCGGTCCGTGCCTACGTGCCGGCCCTCTCCCCTCGCGCATGACCCGTCAGCCGCGAGCCCCCTCCGCACTGCTCGGATAGCGCGTGTCTCCACGCCATGCAAGCAGGTCATGTGCGCTGGTTTGGCGATCTGCCCCTTGCCCGTACGGGTCAAAACGATCGTACTTCCACGACAGCGTGCCACGGGTGTCGGCCGGGCGATCCGCGCCTTGCGTGAACGGATCCGTCTTGTCGACGGCGCCTTGCGTATAGGTGTCGAACTTGGGTTGTGTGGCCGAGGCTGGAAGCGCTGCGAACAGCGCGGCAGAAGCGGAAAGCGTGGCAAGCCATGCCAGCGAGAGACGGCGGGTGTGCATGATGAACTCCTGGTGCGGTGAACGGGTGCCATCCAACATGGCACGCCATCAGGTCGTTGACGGCGCTTGGCCGTCTCAACCTCACAGGTTGGTCGCGGTGATCATGCAAACCTGACACTGCATCGGTGAAAAACCATTCCGCGCCGGCCTGTACCCACAGATACGCAGCGCATGCGGCAGTGGATGCAACACGAGGAAAATGTGCGCGTGGCGATGCCCGCGCCGGCTGCGCCGTTACACCAGTTGCATCAACCCGTGCACGCCTTGCCACCCTACGTAGAGCCCCACCAGCGAAATCAACGCGCCCGACAGATACGGCGCCTTGCTGGCGAATTCGCCAAAGCCGCTCCAGCGCTTAGACACATGCTTCACGCTCAGCGCAGCCAACGCGCCGGACGCGACCAGCGTCAACGCCAGGCCGATGCTGAAGCACAGCACCAGCGCGGCACCCAATGTCACCTGCTTGAGTTGCAGGCACAGCAGCAGCACGGTGATCGATGCGGGGCACGGAATCAACCCACCCGTCAGCCCGAACACAATGATCTGCCCGGTGGTCACCTCGCGGTTGGCGAAGCGGCGGCGGATGTCGTTGGCGTGCGCGCGTTCATGGGCGTCTTGATAACCATCGGACGACACGTCCAGCCCACTGTGGTCGTGGTCGGCATGCGTGTGATCGTGCTCGGCGAATTCCACATCGTAGTCATGCCGATGGTGTTCATGCCCAAGCGACAGGCGCGCCACGAAGGCATGCGGCTCGGGAATGGTCTGTTCAGATTCCAGAAAGCCATCGCGCTGCACGAACGCAAACGTCTGCCGGCTGCCGTCGGGGCGCTCGATCACCACCTGCACCTGGTCGGCGGTCCATGCGTGGCCGCGTGTGCCTTCGCGCGTGAGCCGGAAGCGTGGTGGCATGCCGTCTTCAAACACCTCAAGCCGGACCGTGCCGTGGCCGGTGTCGATGTGCTTGGCTTCGTCATGGTCGTGCGCGTGATCGTGATCGTGGTCATGCCCGCGCGTGCTGCGCCACGTGCGCCACATCATCCAGGCTGCCACGGCCACGATGAGTACGGCCGATGCCACCTGGAAGTACGGCTCGGTGGTCTCCGCATTCCAGTTGCGGCCGAAGTACAGCCCCGCCATGGCCACCGCCCACACCACCGCCGTATGCGACACCGTGGCCGACAGCCCCAGCAGCACGGCCTGCCCGAGCGTGCCCCTGATGGCGACAATGAACGCCGCCATCATCGTCTTGGAGTGACCGGGCTCGAGGCCGTGCAGGGCGCCCAGCAGGATGGCGCTGGGGACGAACAGCCAGGCATTGCCTTGCTGCAACAGGGTGGTGAACGCGGTCATGGGTGGGCCTGTCCGTGGCGATTTCCGGGTTGGCGCAGTATACTCCCCCCTAGTATCGGCGTGCTACCCTCCGCCGACTCTGCAATCCTCAAACCACCTGAACCCATGGCCCACACCATCCGCGACAAAGCCAAGCTCCTGGCGCGTGTACGGCGCATTCAGGGGCAGACGGTCGCCCTGGAAAAACAACTCGCCGATGAGGGGGATTGCACGGCTGTGCTGCAGCAGATCGCTGCGATTCGCGGTGCGGTGAACGGCCTGATGGCCGCCGTGATCGAAGGCCACCTGACCGATCACGTGGTCAAGGAATCGGCCGAAGCGCAGCGCCAGGAAGACCTGGATGCCGTGATGCAGGTGATCAAGTCGTATTTGAAGTAAGGCGGGTGTCGGCGGAATCTCCCGTCATACCTTCAGGAAATTCCACATCAGTCTGCCCATAGTGGCTCGTTAGCCGCCCAGCTTGTCGAGCAGGCTGTACCACGCCACGCCCGCTGCAATGTAGAAGCGCTGAAGGCTGTGCAGCGGGATCGGCGTGATGGGCGACACGGGATACGGAAACGCCTCGCCAGTATCTGCAAGCCGTGCAGCAATATGCTGGCCCAGGCTGGTGCACAGCGCGATGCCGCGCCCATTGCAGCCAAGCGCCATCGTCAGGCCCGGCGCGGGCTCGTGAATGTGCGGCATGAAATCCCGCGTGATGGCGATGCGGCCGCTCCAGCGGTATTCATATTCCAAGGGCCCCAACTGCGGAAACAGCAACTCCAGTGAGCGTTCGAGGTGTGCAAAATCCTGCGCACTGCGCGGCTCGGTAAAGAAGCCGCGCCCACCCATGAGCAGGCGCCCGGCTGCGTCTTTGCGGAAATACAGCAGCAGCCGTTGCGAGGTGGAAGCCGTCTCGCCGCGTGCCAGGATTGCTTGCGCATCCGCCGTCTTGAGCGGCTTGGTGGCGACGATGAAGCTGTTGGCAGAGAGCACGGTCTGTGCCAGCCCCGGCCACAGCGCACCCGTGTACCCATTGGTGCCGATCACCACGCGTTGTGCGCGCACGCTGGCGCCGGTGCTGGTGGTGGCAATCCACTGCGCGCCCTGCCGTTCCAACGCGGTGACGGCGGTGTGGCCATGCACAGCCGCGCCCGCTTGTTGTGCGGCACGCACCAACCCGCGTGCATACGCCATCGGCTGGATGGCGCCGGCACGGCCGTCGAGCCATGCACCTGCAAATGACTCGGTGCCGACGCGCTTGGCGACCGCCGCGCGATCCAGCACTTCCACCGGCACGCCGCGCTTCTCCCACTGGCGTGCGCGTGCATGCAATGCAGGCACGGCCTTGTCGGAATACGAAAGCTGCAGCCAGCCCGCCCGCACCGGCTGGCAATCGATGCGGTGGCGCTCGATCAAATCGAACACCAGGTCGGCCGAGCGTGAGACGGCATCGATCAACGGTTCGGCACGCGCGGCGCCAAACAGGCTGACGAGTTCATCCGGGTCATGCTTGAGCGTCGGGTTGACCTGCCCACCGTTGCGGCCCGAGGCACCCCAGCCCGGATCGTTCGCTTCGAGCACGGTGACGTTGGTGCCGCGCTCGGCCAAATGCAGCGCGGTCGACAACCCCGTGTAGCCGCCACCGATGACGAGCACGTCCGTCGTGATCGATTCCGTTAACGGCGGCGTGGGCGGCGCGGCGGGTGCGGTGGCGGCCCACAGCGACGGCGGCAGTAGCTCGGCGCCGAAGGCCATGTCGAGTTGCGGTTGCGTCATGGCACCAAGTCTCCGGCCGGTGCATCTGCCGGCTTGTGCAGCACGCGGCGCAAAAAATCTTGCGTGCGCGGCTGGCGCGGTGCGCCCAAGACCTGGGCAGCCGGCCCCTCTTCGACGATGGTGCCGCTGTGCAGAAAGCACACGCGGTCGGCCACCTCACGCGCAAAGCCCATCTCGTGTGTGACGACGATCATCGTCATGCCTTCGCGGGCGAGTGCGCGCATCACCTCCAGCACATCGCCCACGAGTTCGGGGTCGAGCGCGGAAGTCGGCTCATCAAACAGCATCGCCTCGGGCTCCATTGCCAGCGCGCGGGCAATCGCCACGCGCTGCTGCTGGCCGCCTGAGAGTTGCGCCGGGTAAGCCTGTGCCTTGGCAGCGAGCCCCACTTTTTCCAGCAGTGCCATCGCCTTGGCCCGCGCGGCTTCGGGGCGTTCGCCCTTCACGTAGACCGGGCCTTCCATCACGTTTTCCAGCACGCTGCGGTGCGGGAACAGGTTGAAGCGCTGGAACACCATGCCCATGCGGCTGCGCAGGGTGTGGATGGCCTTGCTGTGTTGGTCGACGCGTTCGCCAAAGGCGCGGATCTCCCCGCCGTCATATGACTCCAGCCCGTTGATGCAGCGCAGGACGGTCGACTTGCCCGAGCCCGACGGGCCGATCAGACAGACGACTTCGCCCTTGTCCACGTGCAGGCTTACGCCGCGCAGTACGTGGTGGTCACCAAAGTGCTTCTGCAGATCACGGATCTCGATCATGGCTTTGCTCTCCCCGCGCCCATGCGGCGTTCCAACCGGCGCAGGCCGTACACCAGCGGCAGGCTCATCACCAGATACAGCAGCGCCACCAGCGTGTAGACCGTCATGTTCTGGAACGTGGACGAGGCAATGAGTTGCCCCGCGCGCGTCATCTCCGCCACCGTGATGGTGGACACCAGCGATGAATCCTTGAGCATCATCACCAACGTGTTGCCGTACGGCGGCAGCGCAATGCGAAACGCCTGCGGCAGGATCACGCGCCGCATGATGAGCGCGCCGCGCATGCCCATGGCCTGGGCGGCTTCACGCTGGCCGGGGTCCACGGCCTCGATACCGGCGCGAAAGTTCTCGGCCTGATACGCGGAATACGCAATGCCCAGCCCGATCACGCCCGCCTGGAACGCCGTGAGCTGAATGCCGATGTCCGGCAGCACGAAGTAGATGTAGAAGAGCTGCACGATGATCGGCAGCCCGCGAATGATGTTGACGATGGTCGCCCC
>JGI24740J21852_10000280_pt1 | contig 21665 bp, 20 predicted proteins | sample KBSCornC6_FD_21852 | JGI IMG/M metagenome (IMG submission 21852) | reverse complement strand
GGGTTTTATCGCCTGGCGGTCGTTGGGGAATAGTTCAATGGTAGAACGACGGACTCTGACTCCGTTAATCTTGGTTCGAGTCCAGGTTCCCCAGCCAATTTCAAGCTTCCCGATTTGAATAAACATTTTTGGTTTGCCTCTGGTCCTTGAGGCGGATATCCGTCTTCCTATGATTGAAATCTTTTCGAAGGAGAAACTACTCCTTGTCATGAGATTTGATTTGTCTTGGATTGTGTCGACAATTTAGCTGCGTGCCTAAAATGGATTTTAGATGACGATATTGGTTTCGGGTGGTGCCGGGTTTATTGGCGGGAACTTCGTTGTTGACTGGCTTGAGCGACACGACGAGACGGTCGTTAACCTCGACAAGCTGACCTATGCCGGCAATCTGGATACGCTGAAGGGTTTGAGGGGCGATGACCGCCATGTGTTCGTGCATGGTGATATTGGCGATCGCGAGCTGGTGAGCGATTTGCTGGCGATGCACCGGCCGCGTGCGGTCATCAATTTCGCAGCCGAAAGTCATGTCGACCGCTCCATCCATGGGCCGGGCGATTTCATCCAGACGAATATTGTCGGGACCTTCAATCTGCTGGAAGCCGTGCGCGGCTTTTGGGATGGCTTGCCGGACGACGAGAAGCAAGGCTTCCGCTTTCTGCATGTCTCGACGGATGAGGTCTATGGCACACTGTCGAAGGATGATGCGCCGTTCAATGAGCTCAATCGCTATGAGCCGAACAGCCCCTATTCGGCGAGCAAGGCGGCATCCGATCATCTTGTGCGGGCCTGGCACCATACTTATGGCCTGCCTGTCTTAACGACGAACTGCAGCAACAATTACGGACCTTACCATTTTCCGGAAAAGCTGATCCCGCTGGTGATCCTGAACGCGCTTTCGGGAAAGAGCCTGCCGATCTATGGCGATGGCCAGCAGATTCGCGACTGGCTGTACGTCCGGGATCATTGCAGCGCCATTCGTCGCGTCCTGGAAGCCGGCAAGCTCGGTGAAACCTATAATGTCGGCGGCTGGAACGAGAAACCCAATCTCGATGTCGTGCATACGATCTGCGCCATCCTCGATGAGCTCAGGCCGAAGGCTGATGGCGGCCGCTACGGCGATCAGATCACCTTCGTTAAGGATCGGCCCGGTCACGATCGCCGCTATGCGATCGATGCGCGCAAGCTCGAGCGTGAACTCGGCTGGAAGCCCGCGGAAACCTTCGAGACCGGCATTCGCAAGACAATCGCATGGTATCTCGAAAACCAGGACTGGGTCCGTAACGTCACCAGTGGTGCCTATCGTGAATGGGTCGGCAAGCAGTACGAGGCCCAGTTGTGAGCGCCATTCTGGTCACCGGCGCCAATGGGCAGGTTGGTTTCGAATTGCGGCGCTCTCTGGCGCCGCTCGGCACGATAAGCGCAGTGACACGCGCCGAAATGGATCTGGCCAGCGAAAGAAGCATCCTTGCCGCGCTCGACGAGCATAAACCCGGCATCATCGTCAATCCCGCCGCCTACACGGCGGTGGATCGGGCCGAGAGCGATAGAGAGCTGGCGATGGCGGTCAATGCTACCGCTCCGGGGATACTGGCGCGCTGGGCGGCGGACAATGGTGCCTTGCTCATCCATTACTCCACAGACTATGTCTTCGACGGCACGAAAGCCGATCCCTATCAGGAAGAGGATGCGGTCAATCCACAGTCCGTCTATGGCGAGAGCAAATGGCTGGGCGAAGAGGCGGTTCGCGCTTCCGGTGCTCGTCACGCCATACTGCGAACGAGCTGGGTCTATGGTCATCACGGCAGCAATTTCCTGAAGACTATTCTTCGGCTGGCCGGCGAAAGAAGCGCACTGAACATCGTTGCCGACCAGGTTGGCGCGCCGACCTCGGCGGCCTTGATTGCCGATGTTACACGCGCGGTGATCGAGCACATGACGGCTTCGCGAGCTCCAGGCGACCTCTCGGGAACCTATCATCTCACGGCACAAGGCAGCACCTCCTGGTATGGTTATGCCGCCCATATCGTTCGTGAGGCATTGGCATCAAACGTTAGGCTTGCGCTGTCTCTCGATGCGCTGAAACCGATATCGACAGCTGAATACCCGACCCCTGCCACGCGCCCGGCCAATTCGCGGCTGGATTGTCGAAAGCTGATGGATCGCTTCGATATTGCGCTTCCTCTCTGGCAGGAGGGCGTTGACGACGTCCTGGCGAGATTGCGGGTTGCGGGGAATTGAAAACCGTAATTTTGCCGATGATTTCCGGCCATGTCCTCCCGCCGGTGAGACAGAGGCAGATGCACTAAGGACCAGACGCAGGATCATGACGAAGGCACGCAAAGGAATCATACTCGCCGGCGGATCGGGAACACGGCTCTATCCGCTGACACTTGCGGTCAGCAAGCAGCTCCTGCCGATCTACGACAAGCCGATGATCTACTATCCGCTGACGACTTTGATGTTGGCGGGTATCCGCGAGATCCTCATCATCTCGACGCCGCAGGATACGCCTCGCTTCGAGCAATTGCTCGGCAATGGCAGCCAATGGGGCATAAAGCTTGACTATGCCGTTCAGCCCAGCCCCGACGGTCTTGCCCAGGCCTTCCTGATCGGCGAAGCGTTTCTGGATGGCGCGCCGTCTGCCCTGGTTCTGGGAGACAACATTTTCTACGGGCATGATTTTACCCGATTGCTGCATGAGGCGAGCGCCAAGGAGACGGGTGCGACTGTCTTTGCCTATCACGTGCAGGATCCGCATCGCTATGGCGTGGTCGAGTTCGATCAAAGCGGCCGGGCGATCAGCCTGGAGGAAAAGCCGGGGATGCCGAAGAGCAACTATGCGGTGACCGGCCTTTATTTCTACGACGAAAGCGTCGTCGACGTTGCTAAATCCATCCGACCCTCGCCGCGTGGCGAGCTGGAGATTACCGATGTCAATGTTCACTATCTGCAGGCCGGGCAGCTGGACGTCCAGACCATGGGCCGCGGCTATGCCTGGCTCGACACCGGAACGCATGAATCGATGCTGGAGGCGAGCCATTACATTGCGACGATCGAGAACCGGCAGGGCCTGAAGGTGGCCTGCCCCGAAGAGATCGCCTATCGCAGTGGCTGGATCAGTTCGTCCGATGTCGAGGCGCTGGCGAGCCCGCTGAAGAAGAATGCCTATGGGCAATATCTCCTTGGGATCTTGCGCGAGCAGATATTCTAACCTACGCGCTTTATGCCGCCGCTTCCCCCTCGCAAACAATCCGAACAGGACGACGAATGAAAGCCATCGATACCGCTATTCCCGATGTCAAGATTATCGAACCGACGGTGTTTGCAGACGATCGCGGCTTCTTCTTCGAAAGCTTCAATCAGGCGAAGTTCGAAGCAGCGATCGGCCGAAGCGCCGATTTCGTGCAGGACAATCACAGCCGGTCGGGCAGGGGTGTCCTACGCGGTCTCCACTATCAGCTGCCGCCGCATGCGCAGGCGAAGCTGGTGCGAGTGGTGGTCGGCGAAGTCTATGACGTTGCCGTCGATATCCGAAAATCCTCACCGACATTCGGCCAATGGGTCGGCGTTCTTCTGTCTGCGGAAAACAAGCGCCAGCTCTGGATCCCGGAAGGCTTTGCCCATGGCTTCCTGACGCTGAGCGACCATGTGGAGTTTCTCTACAAGACTACCAACTATTACGCGCCGGAGAGTGATCGCGGCATCCGCTGGGACGATCCGAAAATCGCCATCGACTGGAAAACTCTGGATGTGCTCACGCTCTCCTCCAAGGATCAGCGGCAACCATTGTTGGCGGATGCCGAACTCTTCGATTGATATCGGCTTCGACATCAGACCCGATTGTAATCGTCGCTGAGCCTAATGATGTCGTTCTCGTCGAGCAGTTCGCCATATTGAATTTCGATGAAAACCAACGGCTTATCTCCGGTGCACGAAACACGGTGTGTCGCCCTGAGCGGAATAGCGACTGTATGCCCGAGCTGCAGAGAGTGTTCGATTCCGTCGATCTCGGCAATGCCCTGTCCTGAGGCGGCGGTCCAACGCTCGGAGCGATGGTTGTGATACTGCAGCGACAGGCGCCCGCCGGGGCTCACGATAATGCGTTTGACGACATGGCGATCACCGATATCGAGCACATGCATGCGCCCCAGGGGCGCGGATCGTAGTCACCAACCCTGTATAAGCTTCCCGACTTCATTGAAATTTCCTTTACGACAAGCCGATCGGTGCCCGCTCGACCGAAATTCTTGGGTCGGATTAATTTAGCTGCGGCGGCAAGAGCAAGCCCTTTTAGTGGCGACGCGCAGCCAACGTCGATGCCTCGACTAACGATACTTCAGGTGACGCGGCGACCGCTTTTCGATACAGGAATAAAATGCGCGTCTTACATTTTTTCAAAACATACTGGCCTGACACATTCGGCGGAGTCGAGCGGACCATCCATGCGATTGCCAAGGGGACTGCCGGGTATGGCGTTGAGTCCGATGTCCTCTCGCTCAGCAAAGTGCCGCTGGAAAACACCGTCGAATTTGATGGTCATATGGCGCACAAGGCCAAGCTGGATTTCGAACTCGCGTCCACGGGCTTTTCCCGCGAGGCGTTCGGACGTTTTCGAGAATTGAGCAGCAGGGCAGATATCGTCCATTATCACTTTCCATGGCCAATGATGGATATCGTCCATCTGACCGTTCCTCCCGGTAAGCCGACCGTCGTGACCTATCATTCCGACATCGTGAAGCAGAAGGTTCTGCTGCAATTCTACAAGCCGTTGATGTTTCGCTTTCTGAAAAGCGTCGACCGCATTGTCGCGACGTCTCCCAATTACCTCATGTCGAGTGATGTCCTGAAAAGGTTCAAATCCAAGACGACGGTGATCCCGCTGGGTCTGGATGAAGCGGACTATCCGAAGGCGGACGAAGCCACGTTAGCTGGTTGGCGCGACAAGCTTCCCGATCGCTTCCTCTTATTCGTCGGCGTCCTGCGATACTATAAAGGGGTCCACATTTTGCTCGAGGCTGCGAGGTGCAATGGTCTGCACGTCGTGATTGTCGGCAATGGACCGATGGAGGCGGAACTGAAGCTGGCCGCGGGGCAAAATTCCAACAATATCCATTTTCTTGGATCGTTGTCAGATGGGGACAAGATTGCCCTGCTCGGGCTTTGTAAGGGGTTTGTATTTCCGTCGCATCTTCGTTCCGAGGCCTTCGGGCTTTCCCTCGTCGAGGCGGCAATGTTCGGCAAGCCAATGATTTCGTGTGAGATCGGTACGGGGACAAGTTATGTCAATCTGGACAGAGAGACCGGCTTTGTGGTGCCGCCGAACGATGTGGATGCTTTGTCGAAGGCAATGAAGTTCATCTGGGGAAATGAGAAAGAGGTTGCCGCGCTAGGTGCCGCAGCACGCAATCGCTATCTTGAATGTTTCACGGCAGAGAAGATGTGTTCCGAATATTATCGTCTCTATTGCGAGTTGACGGGCTCCATTGTGAGCTGAACATTGACGATGCACATTAATGTTCTGGCGAGAGTCCGTGCGTGGATCTGATGTTTGTGTGTGGATCGGTAGCGTGAAACGACGGTACGCACACCGAGTAGACGAAATGGGAATGCCAATACGCGCGGGAGGGACTAAATGGATGTTTCCCTTATACTAATGCAAGTGCACTTCCCAATGGACGCGGCAGTTTTGCCGGGAGATTTCGGTGGCTCAATAACCGCATTCTGGTTGAAGGCTGAGTTTTTGCTTCTCCTGTGTCGTTAAATTCGCGCACCGAGGATGCCCTTTCGGCGGCAAAAGTGATACGGGCGAGCTTAGGTCGCCGAGACAGGCGGGCTTCAAAACGAATGGTGGCGCTACTCTCAGGATCGACATCGCAAGAAATCAGCGTTTGCCGAATATCTTGTCTACGAGATTCGGTCTTATTTATTCTCACCAGACTCGCCACAATCGCTCCCGAGCGGCATTGTCTTTTGCGATTTTAGGTCATTTCGATTTTGTGTAATTCTGTATAGTCGTGTACAGAATGTTCCGCAAAATGAAGGCGTTATGTTTCTGGCGCGATCGAGCGATGGAGATGGAGTAAACGATCTTTTCCAGATTACAGAGAACGTGATTTCACAGGTGACGCTAGATTGTTCATGAGATCCGGCGATCTGGCGCACTATCGGACGTTTTACGCTATGTCCAAGCCGATTTATGTCACGTGATGCCTCGTTCGTTGACACCGCCGCGTTAGACGCAGTATTTCCCCAGCGAAGCGAACCGATCAGGAAGACCGAGTTCAAGAGTTGATATCAAGAAAGTAGACTACGGATGAAAAAAGCGCTTATCACTGGTGTAACGGGTCAAGATGGCTCTTATCTCGCATCACTTTTGCTTGAAAAAGGCTATGAAGTCCATGGTATCAAAAGGCGATCTTCAATCTTTAACACGGATCGCATTGATCATCTCTATCAGGATCCACACGATCAGGATCGTCGATTCATCCTTCATTATGGCGACATGACCGACTCTTCCAGTTTGGTGCGGATCATGCAGCAGGTGCAACCTGATGAGGTATACAATCTTGCCGCGCAATCTCATGTGGCGGTTTCATTTGAGGAGCCGGAATACACGGCCAATTCGGATGCCCTGGGCGCATTGCGTATACTCGAAGCCATTCGAATTTTGAAGCTTGAGAAAAAGACACGCTTCTACCAAGCTTCGACCTCGGAACTATACGGTTTGGTTCAAGAGATACCGCAGCGAGAGACCACCCCCTTTTATCCACGGTCTCCTTATGCGGTTGCGAAGCTTTACGCTTACTGGATTACCGTCAACTATCGCGAAGCGTATGGCATATACGCATGTAATGGCATTCTGTTTAATCACGAGAGCCCGGTTCGCGGCGAGACATTCGTAACGCGCAAGATCACGCGCGCGTTGGCCCGCATCAAGCTGGGCCTACAGGATTGCCTGTATCTCGGCAACCTTGATGCGCGACGCGACTGGGGCCACGCTAAAGATTATGTTGAGATGCAGTGGCTGATGCTTCAACAAGAGCAGCCGGAAGATTTCGTGATCGCGACAGGTGTGCAATACAGCGTTCGCGAGTTTGTGGACACCGCCGCTCGCGAAATCGGGATTGTCGTAACATGGAAGGGCGAAGGCGTCGACGAAAAGGGATATGACGAAAGCGGCAAATGCATCGTGTCGGTTGATCCGCGTTATTTCCGGCCGACGGAAGTAGAAACATTGCTGGGCGATCCCACCAAAGCGCAGCAGAAACTCGGGTGGACGCCGAAGATCACTTTTAACGAGCTGGTCTCTGAGATGATGCTGGAAGACATGAAGGCGGCGGAGCGCGACGAGCTGGTGAAGCGTCACGGCTTTTCGGCATACGATTATCACGAGTGAAACATGCAAAAAAATGCCAAGATTTATGTCGCAGGCCACCGCGGAATGGTTGGGTCCGCGATCGTTAGGCAGCTTCAGGGAAACGGCTATACAAACATCGTGACGAGGACGCACGATGAGCTCGATCTAGTGAATCAACGGTCGGTGACGGAATTTTTTGCCATCGAGAAGCCGGATTATGTGTTCATGGCGGCAGCTAAGGTGGGTGGCATTCACGCGAATAACACTTACCGAGCCGACTTTATCTATGAGAATCTTCTGATAGAGGCCAATGTTATCGGGGCGGCTTACAAAGCCGGCGTCGGCCGGATGCTCTTTTTGGGGTCCAGTTGTATTTATCCCCGTGACTGCCCGCAGCCTATCCGGGAGGACTATCTTCTCACTGGGCTACTTGAACAGACGAACGAGCCTTACGCGATCGCCAAAATCGCAGGGGTAAAACTCTGTGATAGCTTTAATGCGCAATACGGGACGCAGTATGTTTCGGCTATGCCCACGAATTTGTATGGGCCGAATGACAATTATGACTTGAACAAGAGTCATGTGCTTCCAGCACTCATCCGGAAAGCTCATGAGGCGAAGATGCGTGGAGACACGCAATTTGTGGTCTGGGGCTCCGGTACGCCCATGCGAGAATTTCTCTACGTCGACGATATGGCGGAAGCCTGCGTTTACTTGATGGAGAAAGGGATTGCCGCCGGATTGTTCAATATAGGCACGGGAACCGATGTGACCATCCGGGAGCTTGCCGAAATCGTCATGGATGTCGTCGGCTTTACAGGAGAAATCGTATTTGATCGCTCCAAGCCCGATGGTACGCCACGCAAGCTTCTCAATGTCGACCGCATAAACGAGCTTGGCTGGAAGGCGAAAACGTCGCTGCGAGACGGCATTTCAAAGGCCTATGCCGATTTCCGGTCTCAGGGCATCAGCTCCTGATATGACTGCAGCAATTGTCACCGTCGCCGTTCCATCCTTCAATCAAGGGCAGTTTCTGGAGCACGCCCTGCGCTCGATCTTCGAGCAGGACGTACCAGTAGAAGTTTTTGTGATCGACGGCGGTTCGACTGACAACTCCCTGGACGTCATTCGTCGATGGGAGCATCGGCTCGCTGGATGGCGAAGTCATAGTGATCGCGGACAAGCTGCTGCCATCAACGAAGGGATTGCTAGGGGGAGCGCGCCCTTCGTCTGTTGGCTTAATAGCGACGATTGGTTTCTTCCCGACGGACTGCGTACGCTTTTGGAATCTTGCGACAACAATCCAACGGCACCCGCGGTTTATGGCCGGGCTTGGAATGTTAAAGAAAAGACCGGCTCGAAGCGGCCCATTTGGACCGAGCCGTTTTCTGTTGAGCGAATGGCGGTACGTTGCATTGTTTCGCAACCCGCGACCTTGGTGAGACGCTCCTGTTGGGAAGGCGTGAACGGCCTCGACGAAAGTCTCCACATGGTTATGGATTATGACTTGTGGTGGCGGCTTTATCGTTTCGGTGGACCGTTGTGCTATGTCGACAAATTCGTCGCAGTTAACCGGGAACATGAACTCACAAAGACCAGCTCACAGAGGCGGCGCCATTACCGGGAAGCCATCACGACCGTGAGAAAGCACTATGGCCGCGTACCGCTGAAGTGGTGGCTCGCGCAGCCATATGCCGTCTGGTACAAGGGCGTCTTCAATGTCATCCAGCGATGAATATGGGCAGGATTTGACCAGGAAATCGCAGCAAGCACAAGAATGGCCGCTTTCAAGACTCTGTGGATATGGATGTCGCTCCACTAGCCGAAATGGAATTGAGAAATGAAATTTTCATTCGTCATCCCGGTATACAACACTGGTAGCCTTCTGGAGAAATGTGTTGCATCCATCACGGCCAACAGCTTTTCCGACTACGAGATCATTATCATCAATGATGGTTCTACGGATGGTTCCGCGGAGATAATCGAAGGATTGGCGCGGCGTTTTTCGGCTATTCGTCCGCTCAACCAAGCTAATAACGGGCAAGGTGCCGCGAGAAACGCAGGGGTAAGGGCCGCGCGGGGCGAATATATCTGGTTTGTCGACAGCGACGATTGGTTGCTCGATGGTGCCGTTTCGCGAGTGGCGAAGGTGGCGGGCGCGTATTCGCCGGACGTCGTTGTTCTGAACTACGTCAACGCATATGATGACGGTCGTTATATCCCGAGGTCCAATATCGCGCCTGAACTGCTTGGAAAGGTCATAAAGCCAGCCGAAAAAGAAAATGTGTTCGCCTCCGTGTCCTGCTGGAATACGCCCCCCTGGCGCCTAGTTTGCAAGAGGCAACTGCTTCTCGATCACGGTATCGTATTCGCAGAGGGTGTCTTCTACGAGGATCACCCGTTCGCGATTCACTTGATGTTGGTAGCGGAACGGGTTTTCATCTATCCTCCAGCCTCTTATGCATATTTCCAGCGTCCTGGCTCGACCACGCACGCCAATGATCGCAAAGCGTTCGATTTTCTGACGGTTCGGCAGCTGTCCATTGATCTTTTCAAGCGTTTTGGCAAATTTGAAGAGTTCAGCGAACTGGCCTCTTCTTATGTCTCGCCCCGCAACTTCTACGACGCACATGTCGCGGAGCCGTTCCGCCAGGAATTTATCGAGCGTCTGGGAAAACTGATTACGCCTGAAGACCAAGCCTTGCTTGAAAAGCTGGGCGATCCGGTTCGCATAGATTTCGTTCGTGGCGCTATTGCTGGCCGCTTGCCGAAGCCGGAAAAGGCAACCGTGCGTCGGATCAAGCTTTTGATGTCGGCCGCGGGGCGCACTCGTTTGCGTATTGCCCTCAGGACTCGCTTGATTGGATTGTTACGGCGTTTTTTGGGTAAAACACGGTCGTTTGGAACAAAGGCACGTCAGCTTATCGAAGCCGGTCATGTTCCCGCTCTGAACTACCGTCTGGGGACCGGTTCCAGACTTGAGCATGCGCGGGTCGACGTCCGTCTTCAATCTGAGCTACGTGATTATCTTGTGGTTGGAAATCACAGTCTCGTTGGCGGCAGTTACATTTTCGAACGTGGTGTTGGCACTATTTCGATCGGTGACTTCAGTTCTGTTGGGCACGGGACGATGATGATCTGTACCCAGCCGGAAGGCATCAAAATCGGTAATCAAGTCTTGATTTCCTGGGATGTGACCGTCATTGACAGCAACTCCCATCCGCTTGATCCAGAGTTGAGGGCCAGCGACGCTTTCGATTGGTTGTCAGGCATAGAGACGGGCCACTACGGCGCGTTCAAGGACTGGCAGGATGTGGCGGCTGCGCCAATCGTCATTGACGATCGTGCATGGATCGGATTTGGTTCGACGATCATGAAGGGTGTTACTATTGGCCGAGGCGCGGTTGTCGCATCGAGATCCGTTGTAACCAAGGATGTTGCCCCCTTCACTATCGTCGGGGGAAATCCCGCGTCTTTCATTTCTTACGTGCCGCGCGGCCAGTGGAATTGGGAAGATACGTTGGCGGCAGCGCATGGTGACCCCGCGATGCGAGATACACTGCGGCATAGCTATATCCATAAGGATTATGCCGACACGCTCCACCGATACCGCCATAGTGAGGAATTCCGGGAGGTGGCCGGAATAATCGCTGATCGGCATGAGCAACCTGCTAGCATCCTAGACGTAGGCGCCGGGAATGGCGTTTGTTCCGTGGCCTTTGCGCTTGAAAATCATGAGGTTGTTGCTATCGAGCCAGGGGAGGGGCCGATAGGCGGTATTGATGCCGTTGAGACAATGGCCAAGCACGGCGCTTGGATTGATCCAACGATATTTGACAGATTGAGCTGGGAAAGAGCTGATATTCTCACATACCAGACAGAAAAGCGCTTCGACGCAGTTCTGTGCCGTCAGGCCCTACATCATTTTTCAGATCCACATCTTGCTGTTCAGAATATTTTCAATCTGCTCAAGCCGGGCGGCACCGCGCTCTTCGTCCGTGAGCACGTTGTTTTCGACGCCGACGACAAACAGGCATTTTTGAAAGGCCATCCGTTTCAAAAGTTCTATGGCGGTGAAAATGCCTACACTGTGGAAGAGTATATTGATTTCATCAAGAAGAGCGGTCTGGTCGTTGAGAAAGTGCTCAAGTTTGGTGATAGCCCTATCAACTACGAACCGCATTCTCGCGAAATTGCACAGGAGTTGGATGAGCGCGATATCGCCGGACGTCCCTACACTTTTGTAGCAGTCAAACCTGGGCGGTCGAAATGAAAACGTTGATCGTTGGAGCGCGCGGCTTTATAGGCTCGCACCTAAAAGAGTATATGGCCAACTTCGGTGAGGTTGTAGCTGTAAGCTTGTCTTCGCTTCAAGGAGGTGATCGGAAGCAACGTCTCACACAATTATTTGCGAGTATCCAGCCTGACATTTGCGTAAATTGTTCGGGGGCAGCCCATGTTCCAAGCTCATTCAGCAATCCTCTTAACGATTTCGAGATGAATACTGCGAGCGTTTATGAAATGCTGGCTGCGATACGCCAGGAGAGTCCTGGGACTCGGTTCGTTCATCTGTCGAGTGCGGCGGTTTATGGAAGCCCTGTCACACTTCCCATAGCGGAAAGTGCGCCGCTGAACCCCGTATCGCCGTATGGCTACCATAAATTAGCCGCTGAACAGTTTTGCCAAGAGTTTTCAAACATCTATGGCATCAAGACCGTATCGTTGCGGATTTTTTCCGCCTACGGACCGGGCCTGCGGAAGCAGCTTCTTTGGGACACCTACTGCAAATGGCGGGCTTCCACCGAAGTCAAACTGTTTGGCACAGGCGACGAGACGCGGGACTTCATCTTCATCGATGATGTCTGCGAAGCCATACGAGCGGTGGTGGAGAGAGCCGGATTTGGCGGTGAAAGCATCAACATAGCGAGCGGAACGGCCATTTCCATCCGTGAAATTGTCACATTGCTATTGAAGGAACTGGGTGGCGCGCACCAGGCCGATTTTGTAGGTCAGAAACGCGAGGGCGATCCGGATTCTTGGTGCGCCAATATTACAACGCTGAAAGCCCTAGGCTTCGAAAACAGAACATCACTCATTGATGGGATCAAGGCGACGGCCCAATGGCTAAAAGAACAAGAATAATAATTCCATTTAATTACGATGAGGGTTGGACCGGAGGGAATTATTATATTTCCAACCTGGTTTCATCGTTGAACAGCATTCCGGCAATCCGGCAGCCGGAAGTTTACATTCTAAGTCACAATCGTGCATCGTTCGATTTTGTCGCTCAATCATCTAACTATCCCAGGTTGCGCTGGATCTCGTCGCTAATGATAAGCGACATCGACGGCGGTTTGTTTAAGAGGCTGCGGATTCTGTCGAAACTGCTGCCGCGTTTCGTCAAAAGGAAGATCGCCTATGATGCGATCTTCCCGTTTCCCATCGATACGAAAGAACGGCACAAGACTATTTGCTGGATCCCGGATTTTCAGGAGAGGGCACTTCCGCATCTCTTTTCGAAAGAGGAGCTCGCATATCGAACGGAACAGCATCTGTATTATATTAATAATTTCAATAATATATTGTTCAGCAGCTATGCGGCGAAAGACGATTTCGAAAAATATTATCCAGATGCAAAAAATACAAAACATGTGATGCAATTCGCCGTAGCAAATGTCCCTGATAGTCGAGATCATGTATCGGTACTTAAGCGTCTTCAACTTCCTGATACTTTCTTCTATTGCCCAAATCAGTTCTGGATGCACAAAAACCATAAGTTGGTGATCGAGGCTGTGCATTTGCTTGCGCAGGAGGGGATAGAGATCACAGTCGCTTTCTCCGGGAAGGAGCTTGATCGTCGAGATCCAATGCATGTAACGAATTTGAAGACTAGGGTCGCCGAGCTTGGACTTGCAGAGCGGATTAAATTTCTCGGGTTTATCAGCAAGGAAGACCAATATGTCCTTATCGAGCGGGCCAACGCCTTGTTGCAGCCGTCGCTCTTCGAAGGCTGGTCCACCGTCGTGGAAGAAGCGAAATCGAAGTCTCAATTCATTATCGCGTCGGATATTGCGGTTCACCGCGAGCAGCTTCTCGAGAATGCCCTTTTCTTCGATCCGCACAACCCGAGCGATCTGGCGAAGGCCATCAAGCAACGCCTCGCTGATCCTGGTGAGAATATCCCCATCGACTACGCTGCACGCAGACGCGAGTTCGCTGAGAGCTTTATGAACATCGTCACGAATGTAAGCGGAGGCGTTTGAATGTCGATAGGACTTGGAGGGAGAGGAAATCCGCTCGCGTTATTGATACAGGCTAAGCGATATCGGAGCCTGATTTACAGCTTGGTGCATCGTGACATCACGATGCGCTTCAGGCAGTCCGCGTTCAGCTTTCTCTGGCTCGTGCTGCAACCCTTGTTTCTTCTGCTCGTATATTCGTTTGTCTTCCAAGTCGTCATGCGCGTGCGATGGCAAGATGCCGCGTTTTCGAACGGTAATGTTCCGGTAGGGCTTATTCTGTTTACGGGGCTAAGTGTGTACACCTTGCTGGCGGACGCACTGATCCGGTGCCCAGCCATCATTTCGAGCAGTACCTCGTATGTAAAAAAGGTTGTTTTTCCCCTCGCTCTTCTGCCCATGATCGTCGTTTTCAGCGCGCTTGTTCTCGCCGCTATCGCTCTGGCACTCGTCGTATTGATTTCGATCGGCTTTATCGGTCACGTATCGATGTGGACTCCGCTGATCATCGTCCCGTTACTTGCCTTGGCCTGTATGGCGCTCGGAATTGGTTGGTACATGGCGGCGCTGGGTGTTTATTTCAGAGATATCAATCAGATAACGCCGTTCCTAAGCACAATCCTGCTCTTCACCGCCCCTATCTGTTATCCGAAGACTATGGTGCCTGAACAATTCGGCCGGCTGTTGCGATTCAATCCGCTTACCATTCCGGTCGAAACCATTCGCGCTATGATTTTCGGCGGCGATTTTAGTTTCGCCGTTCTTGGCATCTATTGCCTGATAGCTGCGGTAATTATGGTCACGGGATATCTCTTCTTCCAGAAATTGAGAGTAGGTTTTGCAGATGTCCTATGAGACGGCGATTATCTGCCGTGGGGTTTCGAAGAGTTATGGTCTCTATAACAGCAGCGCTCAGCGGCTTCGAAGTCTGATTTTCGGCGCTAGCCATATCAAGCGCTTCACCGCTTTGAATTCGCTCGATATTGAAATCAAAAAAGGGGAATTCTTTGGAATTATCGGACGTAACGGAAGCGGTAAATCGACCCTCCTTCAGATGATATCGGGTATTATACCTCCAACGAGCGGGCATATTCATGTCAACGGTCGTGTAGGGGCTATGCTGGAACTCGGTGCTGGATTCAATCCAGAGTTTACAGGGCGCGAAAATGCGCGTCTAAATGCGCAGATACTCGGTCTATCGAATGCGGACATAACCGCAGCGATGCCTGAAATCGAAAAGTTCGCGGATATTGGGGACTTTATCGACCGACCCGTCATGACGTATTCGAGTGGTATGTTCGTCCGGCTAGCCTTCGCAGTCCAGACCGCGATCAACCCGGATATCCTCATCATCGACGAAGCTCTTGCCGTTGGCGACATTTTTTTTCGCATAAAGTGCTATGATCGCCTCAACGCACTGAAAGCGAACGGCACGACGGTAATCCTGGTAACGCATAGCTCTGAAGATATAATGTATTACTGTGATCGTGCGTTGCTACTCGATCACGGCAACGCGCTATTCTGCGGTGACCCCACTGACGCGGTCAATCGTTACTACGAGCTTGGGCATATGAGTGCTCCAGCTGAGCCAAAAGAAGTGACTGCGTGGGTCGGTGAAGACGACGAGGAAATGCACGCCGATAGAGCTATGCTACCCGCCGCATGGCCAAATGGCGGCTTTTCTAGCGTAGCGCCCAATCGTCAGACAGGGGATGGAAAAGTCGTTTGTACCGCCATTCGAATGCAGGATGACGCAGGTCAAGTAAAGAACGTATTTCGTCAGGGTGATACGATGCATTTGCTTGCCGAATATCGGGCGCAGAGTGATATCGGATCACCCTGTGGCGGGTTTGTCGTGCGAACGGACAAGGGCGTCGTAGTTCATGGGCGTCACACGGCGCAGACCAATGCCCCTGTGCCGAGGTCGATCCCCAACGGTGCTGCGGTTCGGGTGGTTCATGAGCTTAAGCTGGACGTATCGGTAGGTGAATATGTAGTCGATTTGGGCTTTTCCAGTTTTCCGCCAGATGTTTATGCGAGGCAGAATGCCATTCCGGCCATCGAGCTGGAGGGAACGGCCGCACGGCATAGTGTGATCACAGCGGCGACCAGCTTCTCGGTGGTCGGAAAAACCGGCGGTGGCTACACAGCGCAACCATTTTACGGTTTGGCGGGCATTCCCTCACAATCGCATTTGGCTGTAGCTAGGAAAGGTTCGGATGTATAGCCAGCAGCGTAGGGATTCACGGTTTATCGCCCGTCTAAAGCAGAAACTGGGTATCTCGCTTGGGCTATTTTACCTTTATGACGCACGACCATTGAACGGGGTGCGCACATGTGTTTTGCCCGTTGCCAAGCAGGCGAGGCTGACATTTTCCCTTGTGACGCCATCCTATAATCAAGGGCGTTATATCGGCGAAACAATCAGCAGTGTTCTTTCCCAAAGTTATCCACTTGTCGAATATGTCATCCAGGACTCGCTCTCGGCGGATGAAACGCCTGAGGTGATTGCATCTTTCCATGATTCACGCTTAAGGGCCTTCTATGAAAAGGACACTGGTCAGGCCAATGCGATAAATCGTGGTTTCCTCCGCACGAGCGGAGACATCATGGCCTATCTAAATTCCGACGATCTTCTTCTTCCGGATGCCTTGACACAGGTGGCCGCGTATTTCGAAGCCAATCCGGATGTCGATGCGCTCTACGCGGATCGCCTCATAATCGATGAGCAGAGTAATGTCATCGGCCACTGGCGGCTGCCAGCCCATAGTTCGGCAGTAACGCGCGTCGTCGACTACGTGCCGCAGGAAACCTTGTTCTGGCGCCGCAGCCTGTGGGAACAAGCGGGCGGAAAATTGGACGATACCTTGCAATTCGCGATGGACTGGGATCTCGTGCTGAAATTCCAATCTGTTGGCGCGAATATCGCTCATATTCCTGTTTTTACAGGTGCCTTCAGGGTTCATGCTTGCCAAAAGACACAGGCGGCACTCACAGCCGGCAAGCGGGAAATGCGGCACGTTCGGAATCGCTATACCAGTCGTTCGGCACGGTATTTCCTGTTTCCGCTACACGTACTCTATTTGTTTCGGCATGTAATGCTGGATGCCAGACCGCTCGAATGAGCGAGCGGCTTAACCGATTTTTAGTTGAGAATACTGGCAAGGGGCGGAATATGCCTGAATTCGATATCACGGTCGTTATCCCGACATTCAAGGCTGAAAAGACTGTCGGACAATGTTTGGAGTCCGTTCTTTCCCAGCAGGGCGTGTCCACGGAGATCATCGTCGTCGATGGGGGATCGCCGGACGCAACAGTCTCCATCGTACGGGGCTTTTCATCAGCAAACCTTACAATTATTTCCGAACCCGATCGAGGCATCTACGATGCGATCAACAAGGGTGTTTCGCGCGCGCAAGGCGGAATGATCGGTGTTCTTGGCTCGGACGATGTCTACAAACCGAACGTACTTTCGGTTGTGAAGGAAAATGCTTCGCGAGGGGCAGAGATCGTTGCAGGCTTGACCCTGATCGACGGGCAATTGCGGGCGGACGAACAATATAGGCCGGCGGCGTTGATAAGCGGTATTCCGTTTGGTCACAATGCAATGTTCGCTTCTCGCGAGGCTTATCGGACGGTTGGGTTGTATGATCTAGCCTACCGAATTTGTGCCGATGCGGAGTGGGTTCATCGCGCGATCAAATCGGATATATCATGCCGCAAGGTTGAACAGGTCTTCGTCGAATTTGGAACGGAGGGCACGTCGTCCACCAATCCGGAAGAAATAATAGCGGAGGCCTGCAGTGTCATACAACGTAACTTTCCCTTTCTGTTGAAAGAGGAAGCGAAATATCTTCTGTATGGCGTGAGGGGCTGGGGAGAAACCAGTCGGATTGAGCATATATTGCAAAAATATAGCCACGAGTCCGGACTTTTTATAACTGCGCTGCAGGAAGCCTTTCCTGCAATAGAGACAAAAGCCGCAGGCAAGCACCGATATCTTGGGCGTCTTCGAAACATAATTTCAAGGGTGTTTTGAACGCGCGTTCGGACTGCCTCCAGACGGGCGGATTTTACGTGTGACCATCTGCTTACTCGGACGCAATCCTTCGGTGGTGGCAGTCTCGTGTCAACCAGCACGGAATGTTGACCCCCTTATCGGCGTCGAATCTTCACCCCCTGTAGACGATTAGCACTTGGCCTTCCCCAACGCTGGCCGGGGTTGCAGAGGTTAGGCCAAGTGCGGGTGATGGGTATCTTCGGCTTTAGCTTTGAGAGCGGTTTTTGAAGCGCCAGGACTCGTTGCCGGTTTCCACAATCTCGCAGTGGTAGCTCAAACGGTCGAAGAGAGCGCCGTCGTCATCTTCGCATCGCCGAGCACCGGTGGCCATTCGCCGAAGGCGAGATCTATCGTGACGAATCGACGTGCGCTCGTAGAGCGTGCTGATCAGATGGAACAGGAGCTGACCACCGGCCTGTGCGAACGGTAGATAGCCGAGTTTATCGAGGATGATGAAGTCTAGGCGTGTAAGGTAATTCTCCGTCCGGCCCTGCTTGCCGTTACGCGTCTCTGTCTCCAACCGATTGACCAGATCGACTACGTTTAAAAAGCGGCCGCGCGTGCCGTTGCGTAAGCTCACGGTGAAGGCCGTCTTGCGATGACGGGCTACTGACTGGCAGTGCTAGTGGTAGTCATATGACGAAGCATCCCATTGAGGTGATCACGTCCGTGAGATAGACCTCCGGATTGTGCTCGTGGAGTTTGGCAGTCTCGATGCTCTCGACATCTCGAGCCGACTATTCTAGTTCGTCAGGTATTCGCGGGCAAGCTCTCGGCTTTTGGTGAAGGTCACGTTCTCCGCATTCCACTTCTGCGCCGCGAGCGTTGCAGAAGTATTTCCGTCTGAAAGATTTTTGGGGCGACCTGCAGATATCTAACCACGCTCCGGCGCTGCGTCATATTGATCAATCAGCCGATGCATTGCCATGCTCTCAATCTCAATCTCAATCTCAAGCGCTTAGCTTAGGCGCGATAGGCCGCGGCTAAATAATGTGACCGGTGCATTGAATTCCGGTACCATTAGAGGTAATTACACCCTGCTAAGGAGGGCAGAAGTTGGAAAACTCCCCACTGACCAAGCGTCATGTGCAGCGTCCTTGGACAGCCGCAGATGGAATTGGAAATGGAGCGATTAACTATGCCTGCGGTGCAAAGCCTATAAAGGGTTGGGTAAACGTCGATATCTTCGACGCTTCATTCCAATCTTTTTTGGAGCAAAGCAGCGATCAACCGGATATAGCCGACGTATTCAATTTTGATCTGCTAGCGCCGCACCCGTTCGAAGACAATACGTTCTCTTATGCTTATTGCGAAGATTTCGTTGAACATCTCGACCAACGAGAGTGCATTTTGTTCTTAGTTGAGGTTCTGCGCACGTTAAAGCCAGCCGGCATTTTGCGCGTAGCTACTCCAAGTCTCGATGGTGTCCTACGACGGCATTTTTGGAAAAAAGATCGAAACCAAGCATATTCTGAGGCTGACCAAGCATTCACGCAGTGGGGCCATAAACATTTTTTTTCCCATAGCACACTGAAAGAAATGGGATATGCACTCGGCTTTGCGGGCTACAAAAAACGTGGATATGGCGCAAGCCGTCATCAGGCCCTTCGCAACCTCGAAACGCGGCCCTTACAAATCGAGCTGAACCTCTATGCTGAGTTGAGAAAGCCCGGATGATTGTCACTCTCTATTGGCGATCAAAGGGATCGGCTGGAACAGCTTGACGCGAACCGTTCGAGCCAGCAACGGGGGGTATGGCCGTCCATCCCAACGAGACGTAGAGCGGGTCCATCCTACTCGGGGTTATATGCAAATGCGGTGATGTAATTGGCGCACTCTTTGGATTCGAACAGCGGCACGATTTTGCCAAACGTGTCCCAGCTTCGACGGTGCGCTTGGTTCGCGCACGCAGGAGGGCCTTGAGCTTGGAAAAGGCTTTTTCAATGAGGTTGAAATCCGGGCTCTAGGGTGGGAGGTAGAGAAGCTGGCAACCAGTGCTCTCAATCGCCTGCCGCACACCGTCCGCCTTATGTGCAGGCAGGTTGTCCGTTACGACGATGTCGGCGGGTGTCAGCAGTCGGGATGAGAAATTGTTCGACATCAGCGCGGAACGCCGTGCCGTTCATTGCGCCATCGCGCACCATGGGTGCGGTCATCCCTGAGAGCCTGAGCGCACCGGTGAAAGTCGTCGCGAAAAGCGATTGATCTTCGCCGCCTTATCCATCTCCTTGCGACGGAAATAGATCGCTCGTCCGCAGCGAATGGGACTGTGGCCCTGGACAATGATGATCTGCTCGTCCTTGCGCATCGACTGGGTGACTTCGTGCGGCATGATCAGCGGTCGACGCTGGAAACTGATGCTTTCGGATTTGCGGGTGCTGCTATTGGAATTGCTCCAGCCGACATTGCGCGAACGTCCCTGGACTTCGACAGTCATCTCTCCGCATTGGGCGGAGACATTGCGTGCTGTATCGAGTGCCTTGATTGCGGCGTAGGATGTAAAGGCACAGCCTTCGATCCAGGAATTCGCTCCGTCCTTCCCGAAATGACGCTCGAGCTGGCCGACGGATTGGTACATCAACATCAGTGTGATGCCATACTTACGCCCGCGGTCGCGCGCTTCTTCGAGAATGCGCATGTAACCCAGTAGATCGACCTCGTCGAGCATGAAGAGTGCCCGGTGGCGGAAGTCGCCGTCTGCCCGGACCATGGCATTGATCAGCGCGCCGCTAATTACTCGGCCAATGCCCGGATAGGAGCGCAGGATCGATGCGGGGATGTTGAGAAAGACGTCCTTTCGTCCAGAAGCGATGTCGCTCGATTTGAATGCATTACCGCAGACGAGCGCAGCGTAGTTGTCGAGCGACAGCCATTGCGTATCCTTAGATGCGGTCGAATATACCCCAGAGAAGGTCTGCTCTGTCATATTGGTGAAGACACCGAGCGTTTCTCGGATAAAAGCGGACGCGGAATTTTCCTGGATGTCGCGCAGCATGGCAAGTACCGACGGTTCCGGCTCGGAAACTATCAGGCGCAGGCTACGCAGGTTGCGGCGGCCGGCGTAATCGGGCGATAGCATCACATGCGCTAAAAGCCCAGTTAACAGATTGTGCGCCTGGTTCTGGAAATAGGAGCCAGTCGAGGTGTCGAAGCGGAGACTTTCCGATAAAAGCATATGGGCGATCCCAACGATGTCCTCTTCCTTACGCATCGATCTCTCGATCCCATCAAGAACGTTGAAGCCCATGACTGGATTGGTCGGGTCGAGTACCATGACTTCGCGGCCGAGCGCATGGGCGCGATGTTCGAGAACCATCGGCGCGACCTCAGTTGATGGATCGAGACAGATCAGCGGTCCCTTGTAGCGCAGCGCTGTTGGAATGACATTGCTGGTTGTCTTGAAGCCGCCGGAGCCTGCGAAGAACAACATATGGGTGGAATCGAAATTCTGATTGAAGGTCATGAGTGGCGCCTTGCCACCTTGCCCCCAAGTCTCGTGATCGTTCGGATCAAAAGGCAACTTATGCACGCGATCACGGTCGACGCGGTAACGCTCGCCGATAACGATCTCTCCGTCCGAGGGGAAGAGCTTAGCCACTTCCGGCATGGGCAGCCAATCGGCATCGCCGAAAATGCCGCGCTTGGCGCGCTTGATCGGATCGGAAACAACGATTGAGATCCGCGCGGAGATTGCCACAATACCAAATCCGAGAATGGTCCCGGCAACCGCGAAGGCGTCGAGATAAGTGAGCACCTCGTTCCATATGACGACGCCATTCTCCACCCATGGAACCAGGCGGCCATATTCCCGCAGGATGTAAAAGCCTGCCACGCATGAAAAGCAAAGAAGGCTCGCAAAAGCGATTGGCCGACGGCGATGCAGCGGCAATGCCAAAACCGTCAGAAGAGAAGCTACAGGTCCGAGAAGCAGATCGGGAAGAGGACCTGCTCGCAAGAACCAATAGGCGATTCGCGCTGGCATGCCGATCGCCAAATCCTGCCATTGCCA
>JGI24740J21852_10000278_pt1 | contig 21674 bp, 21 predicted proteins | sample KBSCornC6_FD_21852 | JGI IMG/M metagenome (IMG submission 21852) | reverse complement strand
CGCAACCCGAGCGTATCGTCACGCTGGCTGGGGCGCCCGCCACGCTCAAGCTGGTGCAGCGTTGCGGGCATGTGCCGCACCGGGAGCAGGAATCGACCGTGCTCGAAGCGGTCAACGCGTTCCTCCGCACATTGGCTTGATTGCGCTACCGCATCAGCGGCAGGTCTTCTCCGGTTTCTTCTCCGGCATTGGCCAACGCTGCACTTTCGAAGAGTGCACGGGTGTGCAACGCACCAAAATCGAACGACCGTTTTTAAATCGCCCGTTTCAAGCGCCGTCGTCTTTCCCACACTCCAAAAGGCCACATCCGCGCCGCGCCGTTTGGAAGGCCACGCCTAGCTTCTGATGTTGGACTCCTGGCCTGCCGAGCCTATAAAGCAGGCGTCGGGCATGACCCGGCGGCGCACGCATGTGCGTACACAAAGCCACCCAGCGGGGCAAAACAGGAGGAAGACACATGGCAACACCTGGCATGGTCGCGTCCGTGGAGTGGACCGACGGCAAGCGCTACCTCTGGATGCTTGGCGCGCTGACCATCACGCTGCCCATCATTGCGGCCGTTTCGGCGCTCGCCACGGGCTGGCATCCGCTGTGGTGGGCGGGGCCGTTCATCGTGTTTACGATCATCCCGCTGCTCGATTTCCTGATTGGCGACGACAGCGACAATCCGTCCGAAAACGTCGTTCCCGTGCTGGAAAAGCAGCGTTACTACCGCCGCATCGTTTATCTGGCGACCACGGTGCTCTACGTGAGTTTTGCGGTGGCGATGTGGGTGCTGCGTACGCATGACCTCGCCTGGCACGACTACGTTGCGTTCGCATTTTCGGTGGGCGTGGTGACGGGCATCTCGATCAATACCGCGCACGAACTGGGGCACAAGACCGACGGTTTCGAGCGCTGGTTGGCCAAGATCACGCTTGCGCCGGTCGCTTACGGCCACTTTTTTGTGGAGCACAACCGTGGCCACCACGTGCGCGTTGCCACGCCGGCTGACCCGGCTAGCGCGCGCTATGGCGAATCGTTCTGGGCATTCCTGCCGCGTACGGTGGTGGGCAGCATCAAATCGGCGTGGGCATTGGAAAAGCACCGGCTGGAGCAGCAAGGGCGCTCGGTCTGGTCGTGGCGCAACGATGTGCTCAATGCCTGGGCGATGACGGTGGTGCTGTGGGGTGTGTGCATTGCGTTCGTTGGGCCCAAGGCGGTGCCGTTCCTGATCATCCAGGCCATCTACGGCGCCTCGCTGCTGGAGGTGGTGAACTACCTGGAGCACTACGGCCTGTGCCGCCAGCAGTTGCCCAGCGGCCGCTACGAGCGCTGCACGCCGCAGCATTCGTGGAACAGCAACCACGTGGTGACGAACCTGTTCCTGTATCAACTGCAGCGGCATGCCGATCATCACGCCAACCCGACGCGCTCGTTCCAGGCGCTGCGGCATTTCGAGCACTCGCCGCAACTGCCTGCGGGTTACGCCGCGATGATCCTGATCGCCTATGTGCCGCCGCTGTGGTTCCGAGTCATGAACCCGCGCGTGGTGGCGCATTACAACGGCGACATGTCGCTGGCGAACATCAAGCCGTCGATTCGGCAGAAGGTGCTGGCACAGCATCCAGCGCGGGCTTGATTTTCGCCATGGCAATGCCGGGGCGCAGGGTTGGTAGCAGAATATCGGCGCGATCACTGCCCACCTACTGCCATGAACGCCGCCACGCCCGCCGCCTTGCTTGAACCCGTTCCCGTCAGCCTGCGCTCCAGCGAGGGCCTCGGCTGGGACGGCTTTGCCGCCACGCTGCTCGGTATCCGCCCGGGCACGTACCGGGTGCCGGCGATGGAGCACCACCGCATCAACGTGCATGTGGGTGCGCCGGTGCGCGCGAACTGTGTGTGCGATGGCCGCCGCTATTCGCGCATCCAGGCACATGGCGATGCGGATGTGATTCCCGCCGGGTTGCCCGGCATGTGGACCGATGATGCGGATTGCCGGATTCTCCGCATCGCCATCAGCGATGGCCTTGTGCTGCGCATTGGCGAGCAGATCGGCTTGCGCACCGCTCATATCACGCCCCGTCTGCAGTGGCGCGACACGCGCGTGCAGCATCTGGCTGCGGCGCTTGGCGCCGAACTGGAAGCGGAAGACACGTCCGACGCGCTCTACGCGGAAAGTCTGTGCACGGCGCTTGTGGTCCGCCTGCTGAACAGCAGCCGGGATGTCGTCTCCGGCGGAGCGAACAGCGCGCGGACGCTGGCACCCCGCGTGGCCGCGCGCGTGATCGACTACATCGAGGCCCATCTACACCAGCGGCTGACATTGGCGGAGGTGGCTGCGCAGGCCGGCCTGAGCGTGCCGCACTTCAACGTGCTGTTTCGCGCCACGCTGGGCGTGCCTGTCCATCGCTACGTTGTGCAGCGCCGCGTGGAACGCGCGAAGGCGCTGTTGCTGGAGGGCCGGCGTAGCGCCTCGCAGATCGCACTGGACGTCGGCTTTGCGCACCAGAGCCATATGACGCAGTGGATGCAGCGGCTGCTTGGCGTGACGCCGCGCGATATCACGCGGGCAGCCAGGGCAGGGGCGGCGTCCGCATAGTCGATCCTCCAGATCTGCCAGATTCCGCTGTTCCTGCAAGTTTGTCTCGCGGGGGCGGCCTAAGCTCGCGTCTCACCTGATAGGAGCGCGAGCATGTTTGTCATCTTTGGAGCATCGGGCAAGGTCGGTCACGCTACCGCCGTGGCATTGCGCAACGCGGGGCGCTCCGTGCGTGCGGTGGTACGTCACGGTCGGCAAGGCGAGGCGCTGGCCAAGATCGGCTGCGACGTTTCCATCGCTGATCTGATCGATTCGGCCTCCGTCGCGGCAGCCATCAAGGGCGCCACGGCGGTGCAGATTCTGTGCCCGGTGCCGGTGGGCGATGCGGACCCAGCGTCGACCATGGAGCGCATGATCGACGTGGCCGCTGGTGCGCTGCGCGTCAACCCGCCGCCTGCGGTGCTGGCCTTGTCGGACTACGGCGCGGAGCTGGACCACGGGACGGGCCTCACGCGGCTGTTCCATCTGCTGGAAGAACGGCTCAAACCGGTGGCCACGCACCTCACGCTGCTGCGCTCAGCCGAGCACGCGCAGAACTGGGCGGCGATGCTGCCCGTCATGCTGGCGACGGGGCGGTTGCCGAGCTTGCATCAGCCACTGGATCGCGCCTTTGCCACGGTTGCAACGCAGGACGTTGGCGCGCTGGCCGCTGAACTGCTGCTGGAAGGCCCGGCGGGGAAGGCGCCGCGCATCGTCAGCCTGGAAGGCCCGCGCCGCGTGAACCTGATCGAGGTGGCACGGGCCTTCAGCGCCGTCATCGGCCGCGAGATCATCGCTGAAGCCGTGCCGCGTGCGGCCTGGGTGCCGATGCTGCAGCGCGCCGGACTGTGTGCAAACCACGTGCAGCTCATCACCGAGCTTTACGACGCCGTGAACGCCGGGCAGATCGATGTCGAAAAGGGCGTTTCCGAACAGCGCTTCGGCAAGACCGAGTTGCACGATGTGTTTGCCGCGATGCTCGCAGCACACCGGAAGTCGAGGTAGCCGCGCGAGGTCGTGGGCCGCAAATACGAATGCCTCTTATGCAGATTTGTATCTGCGCTTCCCGGTTATTCCGCACGGCACGCTATGACCTCACTATGATCTCGGGATTGCTTCGGAGGTCACCATGCTGTCTGCACAGGCTGCGTGCGCGATGGGAACGGCGGTTGTGCTTGCGGCATCGGCGCTGCCGGCGCAGGCGGTGCTGCCGGATGAGATCCAGGTCTACACCGGTGATATCAACGCGCCGGGCGAGTTCGGGCTGGAGTTGCACGTCAATACCACCCCCAGCGGCATTGGCGTGCCGAGCTATCCGAACGAAGTCACGACGCCGCACGGCTGGCGTGCCACGGCGGAGTTCTCCTACGGCCTGACGCCCTCGTTGGAGCTCGGGCTGTATGTGCCGACCACGCTCACGCGCGAGAACACCTATTACGTGACCGGCCCCAAGGTGCGGGTGAAATGGATGCCCGTTCGGCCCGTGGATGGCGTGGGGCAATTTGCAGGCGTCAATGTGGAACTCGCCCACGTGGCCGGGCGTTTCGAAGCGTCGCAGAACGCGATGGAACTGCGGCCCATCTATGGGTATCAGGATGACCGGTGGCTGTGGGCGGTCAATCCGGTGCTTGATTGGAATCTCTCAGGGGATGGGCGCAGCGGCGTGCCGGAAGCCGCGCCCAGTTTCAAGATTGCGCGGACGGTCGCCACGGGCGTGCGCGCCGGCATGGAGTATTACGCCGGGCTTGGCCCCATCAACCATATCGCGCCACTGCACGAACAGCAGCACACGGCATTTCTGGCATTCGATGTGGACCTCAAGCCATTCGTCTTCAATTTCGGCATTGGGCGCGGCCTGACACGCGCAACCGATCGCTGGACGCTGAAGTGGATCTTCGAGATTCCGCTGAGCTGATCCTTGGCCGCTGCGCCACGTAGCATCTATCCTTTGCAGCAACCGATTGCGCCAGGTCGCCAGGAGGCCGCCATGACGATCGACTTACGCTGCATTGCACTGGCATTGCTGTTGTCAGCGTCTGCCACGCATGCCGAAGACGACCTGCAGAACCGTGGTCACGATCCGTTCTTCCAGATCTCGTCGGGCGTGGCCAACTGCCCCGAGCCTGCCGGACCGCGCATCAGCGAAGCCGAATGGAAGCGTGATTCCCACCACCGCATCGAGCACGGCAACCACTGCTGGGTCGAGGGCCGCTGTCGGCTGCCCAATGCGTTTTCCTACGACGATGAGATTGCAGAGACGGCGAAGCGCCGCCTGCAGTGGATGGCCATCCATGTGCCCGGCTGGAAGCAGAACACCACGCTGTGGGTGACGGTGTGGCAGCGCTGGATGCTTGTGCAGGGCTGTGTGGCACCGGGCTACGCGTTCGAGCCGTTCATGACTGCGCTGCGCGACGTGCCCGATGTGGAGCGTTTTATCAACGAGACGACGGCACACCCGGAGCGGGGCGTGCCGTATGCGCTGTTTCGCAAGGGTGCGGTCGCCAAACCTTGAGTTGCGCTGGGGCGTGGCTCAGGGCTTGTGCTTTTGGTAGGTGCCGATGAGTTCGGCTTCTGCCACCACATGACCGCGCATGGCGCGTTCCAGTTCGGCCTTGGTGGGCGCACCCAACTCCGGCAGCTCCACGTTCAGCGCGTAAAGCTTGTGGTAGTAGCGATGCCGCCCGGTGGGCGGGCACGGACCGCCGTAAGCGGTGCGCTGCCAGTCGTTGTTGCCGGGGCGTGCGCCGGGCGGTAGTCCTTTGCGCGCGGCATCTTCGGCCAGCGACGTGGTGCCGGGCGGGATGTTGTAGAGCACCCAGTGGACCCACGTCATCTGTGGTGCTGCCGGGTCGGGGGCATCCGGGTCATCGACGATCAATGCCAGACTGCGTGCGCCTGCCGGTACACCCGTCCACGCGAGCGGTGGCGATGTATCCGAGCCTTCGCATGTGAGGCGGCTGGGGATCTCGCCGCCGGCGGTAAAGGCCGGTGAGGTCAGGGTGAGCGTCATGGCGTTCCTCACTTGAGCGGAGATGGGCGTGCCGCATACGGCCACCAGCAGCAGCGTCAGGACGCGTGTTCGGCGGCAATGCTGGGGCATGTGTGAACTCCCGGTGGCGAGGGCGCATCCGGTGCGGTATGGCCCTCTGATTCCTTTCAAGCTAGTGCGCGACAGCGGTGCTGACAAGCATCGCCGCCGCCGCGCGAACGCACGCCGCTGTCAGGCAAACAATGGCAGCACCAGCGCCACCACCGCAGGCACCGTCTGCACATACAGAATCCGCCGGCTCACGGTGATGGCGCCCCAGATGCCCGCCACCGCTACGCAGATCAGCCCGAACAACGCAAACGCGGCATTGATGACCGGGTTGGGTGCCACCAGCCCGATCACCAGCGCAGCCACCAGAAAGCCGTTGTACAGGCCCTGGTTGGACGCCATGGCTGCGGTTTCGGCAGCCTTCTCGGGCGTCATGCGGAACACCTTCGGGCCGCGCGACTTCCACAACACCATTTCCAGCACGACGATGTAGACGTGGATCAGCAGCACCAGCAGATAGGCGATGAGGGCAAGGGTTTTGATCATGGCGTTTGTCATGTCAGGAATGAGCGTGCCGCCATGATAGAGATTTTGCGCCGCCTGCCTGCTCCCAGAAGGAGGGGTATCAGGGCCCCGTCAACGCGCGGGCCTTGGCAAAGGTGTGCAGCGACGCTTCTGCCGAGGCGATGGATGCCGGCTCGATTGCCGTCAGCGCCTGGCCGCAGAGCCTGTCGATGGTCTCGCGTGTGTTGCGCACGAGTGTCTTGCCTGCGGGGCGAATGGCAATCTGGCGGCCCGCGTGCGTGCTTTGGCGCTCGACCAGGCCGATTTTCTCCAGCGCCCGCACGCGCTTGAGCACGGCAGGGCGTGGCAGCCCGAGCGGCTGCGCGCACTCTGCAAGGCTGGCATGGCTGTCTGCATGTGAGGCCAGCCAATCCAGCAGCACGAAATCAGCGAAATCGATGCCGTAGTGCGTGCCGAGCTTGTCGTCGAGTTTGCGCTGCAGGCTGGCCTGCGCGCGCTGCACTGCCATGCAGAACGTGAATCCCGGTGTACTCATGCTGCGCGCTCCACGTTTTCATAGCCACATGCGCCTTGGCAGGGGACTTCCTGGCGCCAGAGCGTGACCAGCGTTTCCAGTTCGTGTGCTGCATCAAAGTCCGGCGCCTCGCGGTGCTTGACCAGATCGAGCACTTCAAACACGAAGCTCGATTCACCGTGGTCTGCCCAGTCCTTGCGGAGCAACGCGTTGGCATGGGTGCCGTGCTTCAGCTCGAAGTGATGGCGGTTGAGCGTGCTCTGCGCATCGGTGCTGCCCTTGATCAACGCCCGGCCGGTGATGAGGTTGCGGATGGCATAAACACCCCAGCCTGCACCCGCGCGGCTTCGGGTCTCAAGGTACTGGCGTTTCAGTTCTCGTCGGTCGGTCATGGTGGGTCCTTATGCGATGCATGTGTGGTGCAGCCTGCGTTGATAGGCGGCCGTCGTTTGTCAATTATTACCCGGGTAATAATTGTTGGTCAATAATACCCGGGTTAAATGCGCAATGAGTGTGCTGTCGAGCACTTGGACCGTTGCAGGCGCGGCTGCAAATTTCACGGCCCGCGGCTATGCTGTGCGCTTTCGTTTCAGGCAAAGGAGCCACGCATGACTGCGCCGCAAGGATCCATGATTTCGTTCAAGCGCCCGGACGGGCAGGAACTCCAGGGCTATCTGGCCAAGCCGGCCAAGGCAGAAGGCGCCCCCGGGGTGGTCGTCATCCAGGAATGGTGGGGCCTGAACGACCAGATTCGCGGCGTGGCGGATCGCCTCGCGCGCGCCGGCTATGTGGCGCTGGTGCCCGACCTGTATCGCGGCACGATGACGGTGGAAGAGGAAGAAGCCCACCATCTGATGAGCAACCTGAATTTTGGCGACGCCGCCACGCAAGATGTGCGCGGCGCCGTGCAATACCTCAAGCAGACCTGCGACCGCGTGGGCGTGACGGGCTACTGCATGGGCGGTGCGCTGACGTTGCTGGCGCTGTGCAATGTGCCCGAAGCCGCGGCCGGTGTGGTCTGGTACGGCTGCCCGCCGCTGGAGTACATCGATGCCTCGAAGATCAAGGTGCCGGTGCAGGGCCACTGGGCCACGCAAGACGGCTTCTTCAAGATCGAAACGGTGGACGAGTTGGAAAAGAAGCTGACCGGCGCCGGTGTCGATGTCGACTTCCACCGCTACCTTGCACACCACGCCTTCGCCAACGAAACGGCCGTCGGCCCCAACCGCATTGCCGCGACGCAGTACGACCCGGTGTGGGCGCAGCATGCGTGGGACCGCACGCTGACGTTCTTCGGCCGCACGCTCTGGAACCAGGGCTAACCGGCCAGAATCACCCGCGCCGCGCGGTCACCCCACCACGCGGCTTCTTCAAAGACGGAGTAGCCGGACAGGTCCGCATGTGCATAGTGGATCGGTCCGCTGCTTTCGCGCAGGCGCGCAATGCCCGGCCGCGAGAGAAAGCCCGGCGTGGGAATCGCCATGGCGTGGCCACGTAGCGTGAGGTCTGCGCGGCGAATCTGCGTGCGCAGGCGGATGCCGTACACCGTATCGAGATCGGCTAGCGCGCGATCGAGCAGCGCCTGTGGCGGTGCCTTCAGCAGCCATTCGCGCGCGGCCTTGGGCGTCATGTCCGACAGCGCCACATAGGCCGTGAACACGCTCTGCGCGGGCGGCCCCACGCGGATGTCTTGGTGATTGGCCACCACGTAGCCTAATCCCGTGCCGCGATACACCACGTTGTCCCACGCGAGCGGCGTGTCGTCGTGCTCTGGCGGAAAGCCTTCGATCAGCAGGTTGGCGAGCAGCCACGGTGCGGCTTCGGGCAACTCGGCGGCAGGCACGTCAAAGCCTTCGATGACGTGTTTGGCAACGTGCAGCGGCATCGCGCTGACCACGTGATCAGCCAGCAGCCGCACGACGCGGCCATCGGCTTGCGGCACATCGGCATAGATGCGGGCGCCGGCTTCGTTTGTGGTGCCGATGCGTGCGGCGCTGCCGGGCAGCAGGCGGCCGGGTTCGTTCAGCCCAGCCGCTTCAAAGAGCCGCTCGGCCATCCAGTCCAACCCTTCTGGCCATGTGAGTACGGTGCCCTGTTCTGCATTGCTGGCCATGCCGCCACGGCTGGCGAAGTAGGCAATGCCGGCCCAGGCGGAGACGTGGTCGGCGGTACTACCGTAGTCGTCGCGGCAACAGTAGTCGGCATACCAGTGCAGGGTGTCGGCGTGGTAGCCCTCGCGGTGCAGCCAGTCGCGGAAGGTGAGCGCATCGAGCGCGCGCCAAGTCGGGTCGGTGGAAGCCAGCGCCGTGGGGACGGTGAAGATGCGTCGGCCATCATTGCCGGTGGTCTGGCGCAGGCGGTCGATGTGGGCGAAGAAGCGGGTGTGTTCGGCGCGTTCTTCGGCCGTGATGCCCTCGTGCGGTACGAAGCCGTCTTGCCAGCGATTGCCGAGCCACAGGCGTTCATCCGGCGCATGCACGAGCACGCGTTCGTCGTAGGTGGGGCGCAGTGCAAACGGGTTGCGTTCGATCACGCCAAAGTCGGCCAGCATCTCGCGCACGTGTGTCGATTCCATCGACGGCAGCGGCAGGTAATGTGCGCCCGTCGGAAAGCGCTGGGTGCCCGACGCCGTATTGAACCCGCCGCCGGCGGCGTTGCCATAGCGCTCCGGCCCCTCCACGACCACCACATCGTGCCGGCCGCTCTTCGCCAGTCGCCACGCGCAGCTCAATCCGCCGATGCCGCTGCCGCAGATGGCCACGCCCACGCGGCGTGTTTCCGACGGTGCGGGCAAGGCGCGCAAGTCGCGCAGTTGGTGGCCGGCGGTCTGGCCGGGCATGCGCACGTTGGGCGTGATCTCCGTAAAGGCGCGAAAGCCGGCCCACGAAGCAGCACCTGCCGCGGCCACACCGGCTGCAGCAGCACCCACCAGAAAGCTGCGTCGCGTTGCCATCAGCGCAGCACGCCGTGCCAGTCTTCTTCGAAGTACCGCACCAGCGATTGGTTGTTCAGCCGGTTGGGCTCCACCTGCGGGCGCGGCATGTCGGGGGCGAAGCTGAACATCTGGTGCGTGGTGTCGGCATCCAGGAAACGTGTCGGCACGCGGTAGGACGTGGGCGGCTGGAAGTCCGCCCGGCCGGGTGCCGCGAGGATGAAACCCCATTCCCCAAACGATGGCACCAGCGCGTGGTACGGCCACGTGCGGTAGCCGGCTTCCTTCAAGGTCGCATCCACGCACCAGTACGAGCGCGGCGCGAAGTAGGGCGACGTCGCCTGGATGACCACCAGTCCCGTATCCGCCACATGGCGCGACAGCAGCCGATAGAACGGCACCGAATACAGCTTGCCGATGCTGAAGTTGGACGGGTCCGGAAAATCGACGATGGCCACGTCGAACATGTCGGTGGCCGTCTGCAGCCACTGCCCCGCATCGGCGTTGACCACCGTCACGCGCGGGTCGCTGAACGCATGCTGATTGAGCGCAACCAGCGCTTCCGCGTGCGAGAACAGGTTCGTCATGCGCGGGTCCAGATCGACCAGCGTGACGTGTTCGACTTCGGGGTACTTCAGTATCTGCCGCAGCGCCAGGCCATCGCCGCCGCCTAGCACCAGCACGCGCCGCGCACCGCGTACGGATTCCAGTGCGGGCAGCACCAGGGCTTCGTGATAGCGGTATTCGTCGCGCGAAGAGAACTGCAGGTTGCCGTTGATGTAGAGGCGCAGATCATCCTTCCAGCGCGTCACCACGAGCCGTTGATACGGCGACGAAATCGCGTGGATGATCTCGTCGCCAAAGAGCGCGCGCTCCGACCAATGCGTGAGCTTGTCCGATGCGCCAAAGCCCGCCAGCAGGGCTGCTGCCACCGCACCTGCGCGCCACGCCATTGCGCTGCGCATGCGGGCCGTCAGCACCAATTCCGCACGGAAGTGCCAGAGCGTCCACACTGCAATCGCCGTATTGAGCAGCCCGAACAGGAAGCCCGTGCGCACCAGCCCCAGGCGCGGCGCCAGCACCAACGGAAACAGCAGCGACACGGCCAGCGCGCCCAGGTAATCGAACGTCAGCACGCGGCTGACCAGGTCGGAAAACTTGGCCTGTCGGCGATGCAGCATGCGCATCACCAGCGGAATCTCCATGCCCACCAGCACGCCAATCACCGTCACCAACGCGTACAACACCAGCCGGAACGGCGCCGATTCCACCGCAAACAACACAAACAGCGCCGCCGCCGACACGCCGCCAAACAGCCCCACCAGCAGTTCCAGATCGACAAAGCGGGCGAGTAGCGCGTCATCCGTCACATAGCGCGAGAGCCACGAACCGATGCCCATGGCAAACAGATAGGCGCCGATGATGGAGGAGAACTGCAGGATGGAATCGCCCAGCAGGTACGAAGCCAATGCCCCGGCAATCAGTTCGTAGGCCAACCCGCACGAGGCGACCACGAACACGGCAAGAACGAGCAGGGCATTGCCGCGGCCGGCCGGCTGCGTGGTTTCGTAAGTGGCGTCAGGCTGCGGCGTCGACATGCGGCAAGGGTGGAAAATGAAGGAGCGTTAACAAACGGCGGGCCCGAATGGCGAGCGCGATTGTGCCGTCTTTTTCGTGCCGCCGCGAGCGCATCGCGTGCAACAGAATGGGGGGGTACGCAAGCGACGCATGAGCCGCTATAGTGGCGCCACCTATGCATTGCCAGGCCCGTGTTGGCCACTATCTGCCATGCCCGACATGACTGCTTCCGTGATCGCCTACGCCTCCCACCTGCTGGCGGGCGCCGTGGTGTTCTCCGGCTTCTTCTTCGTCTACCTGCGCCTGACGCCGTATGACGAGTTCAAGCTGATCCGTGAGGGCAACATCGCAGCGGCGCTGTCGCTGGCCGGCGCGCTGCTCGGTTTCGTGCTGACCATCGCGTCGAGCATCACGCACGCCGATGGCTTGGTGCCCTTCCTGTTCTGGGCGGTGATGGCGTCGGTCGTGCAACTGATCGTGTTTCTGGTGCTCACGCGCCTGATGCCGGATTACCGTCTGCAGATCGAGCACAACAACATCGCCGCCGGTATGCTGTTTGGCGTGAGCGCGCTGGCCGTTGGCGTGATCAACGCGGCTTGTTTGTCCTGACTCGTGTCCTGATCCTCTGATTGTTCCTGCCCCGCAAATCATTGCGAAGGAGTTTGCTGTGAGCCTGTCCAGTTTTATCAAGAAGCAGTTTATTGACATCCTGCAGTGGACGGAGAGCGAAGATGGTGTGCTCGCCTGGCGCTATCCCATGCAGGACATGGAAATCCAGAACGGCGGCACCCTGGTCGTGCGCGACTCGCAGATGGCGATGTTCGTGAACGAAGGCCAGATCGCCGATGTGTTCAGCGCCGGCACCTTCAAGCTGACCACGCAGACGCTGCCCGTTCTCACGTACCTGAAGAACTGGGACAAGCTGTTCGAGTCCCCCTTCAAGTCCGACGTCTACTACTTCAGCACGCGTCAACAACTTGGCCGCCGCTGGGGCACGCCGCAGCCGGTCACGGTGCGCGACAAGGATTTCGGCATGGTGCGCCTGCGCGCCTTTGGCGTGTATGCCTACCACGTGGCCGATCCGAAGCTGTTTTACCAGCAGGTGAGCGGCACCCGCGACATCTACACCGTCGATGACGTCGAGGCGCAGCTCGGCCCCGTCATCATGGGCGCGATGGCCACGGCGTTTGGCGAGTCCGGTGTGCCGTTCCTGGATCTGGCCGCCAATCAGATGCTGATGTCGAACAAGGTGCGCGATGCGCTGCTGCCGCAGTTCACGCAGTACGGCTTGGCGTTGGATAGCTTCCAGGTCTCCAGCGTTACGCTGCCGGACGAATTGCAGGCCGCGCTGGACCGCCGCATCAGCATGGACATGACCGGTGACATGCAGCGCTTCACGCAGTACCAGACGGCCGAATCGCTGCCGCTGGCTGCGCGCAATGAAGGTGGCATTGCCGGCACGGGTGCCGGCTTGGCAGCAGGCTTGGCGATGGGCCAGGCGATGGCTGATAGCCTGCGCACGGCAGTGCAGGGCGGTGCCGCCCAAGCGCCGGCAGCACAACCGGCCGCCGCCGCGCCTGTAGCGCCAGCCGCAGACGACCCGACCGCACGTTTGGGCAAGCTCAAGGAATTGCTCGACAAGGGCCTCATCACGCAAGCGGACTTTGATGCCGGCAAGGCTGCCGTGCTCAAGGCGCTGACCGGGGGCTGATCTTCAGCCTCACGGATCGGATGATCGGGCGGCTCCGTAAGCCGCCCGTTTTTCTGCGCAATGTTTCGCGCAATCGAACGACCTGACCATGTTTCATGCCAACTGCCCGGCGTGTGGCGCGCCGGTGGAACTGAAGTCTGCCGCCGCCGTCATGACGGTGTGCAGCTTCTGCAAAAGCACACTGCTGCGCGACGGCGAGACGCTGTCCGACATCGGCAAGATGTCCGCCGTACTGGAGGACTACGCACGCGTGCAGATCGGCACCACCGGGCGCTACAAGAACAAGGCGTTCACCGTGGTCGGCCGCATCCAGCTGCGCTACGACGCAGGTTTCTGGAACGAGTGGTACATCCTCTTCGATGACGGCACCGATGGCTGGCTGGCAGAAGCCTCCGGACAGGTGACGATCACCTTTTCGCGTGGCACACCGGCCAACGCCGTCGCGTTTGAGGCGCTGCGTCCGGGTCTGCTGTATGAGGCGGAAGGCAAGTCGTTCACACTGTCCGACGTGCGCGAAGCCGATTGCACCGGCGGCCAGGGCGAATTGCCATTCCGCGTGGGTGAAGGCTGGCATGCCAAGGTGGCCGATGGCCGCCGCGACGATGCGTTCATCACGCTGGACTACTCCGACGGCACGGCCCCCACGCTCTACGTGGGCGAAGCCACCACGCTCGAATTGCTCAAGTGCCAGCTCCTGCGTACCGACGCCGAGATCAAGGAAACCGCCGGCCGCGTTCCGCGCAAACTCACCAACCTCGACTGCCCGCAGTGCGGCACGTCGATTCCGTTCAGCCCCGGCATGACCGGCCACGTGCTGTGCCCCGGCTGCGGCGCGGCCATCGATGCGGCAACACCGCGCGGCGAGATCATCGCGCGTGCGCGGTCGGTGCCGCAGGTTGTCACCACGCTGGAACTGGGCGACAAGGCGCTCATCGATGGCCAGCAGTGGCAGGTGATTGGCGTGATGCGGCGCACGGTGGTCGACGGCGGCGGTGAATGGTTTGAATACCTGCTGTACACGCCCAAGCGCGGTTTCAGTTGGATGGTCGAGACCGATGACGGCTGGTTCCGCGCTAACGTGCTCGACCGCTGGCCCACACAGACCGACGGCCGCAAGGCCACGCTCGGCAATACGCAATACACCCGCGACGAGGACTACACCGCCCGCGTGACCTACGCCGCCGGCGCGTTCAACTGGCGTGTGCAGGCAGGCGACCAGACGCGCGTGGTGGAATACACGGCGGGTCAGGAAAGTCTTGCTGCGGAGAGCGACGCGCATGAGCTGACGTGGTCCAAGAGCACGCCGGTGAGCGCCGCCCAGATGAAGGCGTGGTTCGGCAAGGTGGTGCCGGAGCCGGTTGAAGAATCGTCGTCGAATTACATGACGGTGGCCGTGGTGGCGTGCGTGCTACTGGGCCTGCTGAACTTAGTGCCGTTCTTCATGGCGCCGGGTTCGGTATTTGGAATCACGCTGTTCGCGGCGCTGTTGCTGATCGTTCCGGCATGGTTGGTCGCCAAGGTTGGGGGTGGCGAATGAAGGGCTGGTTCGTCTTCTATGCCGTGGCGGTGGTCATTGGCGCGACATACATGGACTGGAAGGCGGGGTTTGCCGCGCCACGCACGCCGTCGTACGGCAATAGTTCCAGCGGGTCGTCCTACTGGGGTGGATCGTCGGGCGGTAGCGGCTATGGCGGTGGCTTCAGCGGGGGCCATAAGTGACGCGGACTGACGTGCCGCCCTCCATGGTCGAGGCACCCGCCGCGGTGGGCGAACATCTGCTGCTCGATCTGTACGGCGTCGCGCCCGATCTGCTGCGCGATGCTGCGGCGCTGGAAGCCACCTTGCGTGCGGCGGCAGCTGCGCTGGGGGCGACCATCCTGCATGCGCACCTGCATCGCTTTGATTCACTGCGCGGCGGTTCGCCGGTCGACGAACAGGGCGGCGTGACGGGCGTCCTGCTGCTGGCGGAATCACATCTTTCCATCCATACCTGGCCAGAACATGGGTTTGCCGCCGTGGACGCGTTCATGTGCGGTACGGGCACGACGCATGCCGCGCGTGCAGTGTTTGAGCGGGCGTTGGCGCCCACGCGTGTGGATGTGCGCGTCATGCAGCGCGGTCGATGAATGATCTAGATCTTTCGATCTAATACACATTTCGGCCTGTTCATATTCCATGCATGACGGGCAGAGTGGTACTTCGGGTTGCATTCCGATGGCGGATGCAAGGCCATCGGTGTTTTCCACCAACCGACGAGGCCTTCATGACCACACTGCCCACGCAAGTCCCTTCTTCGCTCGTTCCCACGCCCTTCGTTGCGCCGCCGGCATTGCCGGACTGGATCGAGGCCCGCATGCGGCGTCACTTCGATGACCGTATTGCTAAGCTGCTTGGGGGTGATCATCTGCTGCGTGGCCGGTTGCCGGGTCCCGACGCATTGTTTCTGAACAGTAACGATTATCTGGGTTTGCTTGGTGAACGTGCGTTGGTTCGTGCCCAAGCGCGCGCGCTATTGGAACGAGAGGACGAGTTGCTCATGTCGGCCGTATTTCAACATGGCGACACACCACAGCATCGGGTTGAGCATCGACTCGCCACCATGATGCGCGCGGAGGCCGGGCTGATTGCCCAGTCCGGCTGGGCCGCCAATGTGGGGCTGGTTCAGAGCGTTGCCGGACCGGGTGTCCCTGTTTATATCGACATGCATGCCCATGCATCGCTCTGGGAGGGCATTACCGCAGCTGGCGCAGAACCGATGCCCTTCCTTCACAACGATGCCGAACATTTGGATCGATTGATCGCACGCAGAGGCCCCGGTGTGGTGCTGGTCGATTCCGTCTACAGCACGACCGGGAGCGTTGCACCTCTGGTGGCGTTTGCCGAGATTGCCGAGTCCAGGGGTGCGGTGCTCGTGGTGGATGAATCCCATGCGTTTGGTACCCATGGCTGGGGCGGGGCAGGCTTGGTGGCACAACTCGGCTTGGAGGCGCGAGTGCATTTTCGTACGGCTTCACTGGCGAAGGCGTTTGCAGGGCGGGCAGGGTTTGTCGCTTGCGGGGCCCGATTCAAGGAGTTTCTTGCGATGGAAGCGCGGCCGGCAATTTTTAGCTCCGGATTGTTGCGTCATGAAGTCGCATGGTTTGCGGCAGCGGCGGATTTCATTACGCGAGCAGAAGACAGACGGGAGCGCCTGCGAGCGATTACCCGATCAGCGCGTGCCGCGATTGCTGCGCTGGGTTATCCCATTCAGGATGGTACGGAGCAGATCATTGCGCTCGAAGCGGGAACGGAACCACAAGTCAAAATATTGCGTGACGCTTTGCAATCACGCGGAATTTTTGGCGCGGTATTCTGTGCGCCAGCGACTCCAAAGAATCGGGCATTGATGCGGCTCACCTTGCATGCCAAGCTGCGCGCTGAGGATATGGAGCGCTTATTCGACGTGTTGCGAGATATCCGGGACGAAGTCCGGCTGGAGACCTGGTCATCCACGCGCAGGGCCCGGCGAGCGGCCGCGTTTGTCTAATACAACATGAATTTCAAGGCGCCGTGATGATGGACCAGCGCAGCTTGTATCGAGTTAGGGCGGAGGGGCTGCTGGCCCACATCTGGCGACGTTTGGAGGGCGCTCTGACAAGTACCGCTTTACTAGGGGATGATGGCACCGCGCGTTTGCAGCGTATTCGCTTTATTGGGGCGCTGGGCGTGATCGGGCATCCGCTTTATTTCGTCATCTGGACGAATATATTTCCCCAAGCTTACGAGAATATCTGGCTGCGGATGTTTGCGATGGTGGTTTTTATTCCATTGCTCTTCGCGACGCGACTGGCAAGATATCCGTGGCTTCCGGCCTATGAGCTGTTTGCCATCACGGTTGGAATGCCATTCGTTTTTTTCTTCATGTATCTCGAGAATGGCGGAGCTATGGTGTGGGCAGAGTCCTCGATTATTGCGATCGCGGTTCTTTTTCACTTCGGTTTGGCATTTGCAATGATCTCCCTTGCCGCAGGCGCTATGGGTGCGGTGACACTATTTTTGCTGATGGGGAATCCCGTCAATGCGTCGCTGTGGCAGGCGCTGACGATTCAACTACCGATTGTTGCCTTTGTGATTGCCATCCACGTGATCGTGGTCCGATTGAATCGGCGGATCATGACTGAAGAGAAGCGGCGCGGCATGGAGTTGGCGTTGGGCACGGTGGCACACGAGCTACGCACGCCGTTAGCCAGTCTCGCGTTGACAGCCCAAGGTATTCAACGACGGTTAGAGGGTTTGGTGCCAGTGGACCATCCAGACCTCCCAGTGCTACTGCAAGCCGTCGAGCGCATGCGTGCCGATGTAGTTCGTGCCAACACCAGCATCGAATTGTTGGTCGCCAACTCTAAAGACCCGCAAACCGTCAGCACCGGCTGGTTCGACCCGCACGAAGCGATCTGCTCGGCGGTGGGCGCCTACCCGTTCGAGCCGGGCACACGGGAGCTGGTGTCCATCGCGCCAAGCGCGGGCGTGCAGGTGCTGGGCAACGCCAGCTTGTTCGAGCACATCATCACCAACCTGACCAAGAACGCGCTGGAGGCGATCCACCGCGTTGGCAAGGGCAGCATCCACATCGGCTATGCGCTGATGCCGGAGACGGTGGAGATCGTGGTGCGCGACACCGGGGCCGGTGTGCCGCCCACTGTGCTCAAGCGGATGTTCCAGCCGTTCGTGTCCTACCCCGCGCATCGCGGCACGGGCATCGGCCTGATGTTCTGTCGCAAGGTGCTGCAGAGCTGGGGCGCAGGTATCTCATGCCACTCGGTGGAAAACGAATACACCGAATTCCGTATCCGCTTTCCGAACCCGCGCTGAGGCCGTCTGCGCCGGGCTCGGGAGTCCGCCGCTTACCTGCCGACCATGTTTTCCGGCCGCACCCACGCATCAAACTGCTCGGGCGTGACGTAGCCCAGCGCCAATGCCGCCTCGCGCAGGCTCGTGCCTTCTTTGTGCGCCTTCTTCGCAATCTGCGCGGACTTGTCGTAGCCGATATGCGGGTTGAGCGCGGTCACCAGCATCAGCGAGCGCTGGACCAGTTCGTCGATGCGGCTGCGGTTGGGTTCGATGCCCATGGCGCAGTGGTCGTTGAAGCTGCGCATGCCGTCCGCCAGCAACCGCACGCTGTGCAGGAAGTTGTAGGCAATCATCGGGCGGAACACGTTCAGCTCGAAGTTGCCCGATGCACCCCCTACGTTGACGGCGACGTCGTTGCCGAACACCTGGGCGCAAAGCATCGTCACGGCTTCGCTTTGCGTGGGGTTGACCTTGCCCGGCATGATGGACGAGCCCGGTTCGTTCTCGGGGATGGAGAGTTCGCCCAGGCCGCTGCGCGGGCCGCTCGCGAGCCAGCGGATGTCGTTGGCGATCTTGGTGAGGCTGGCGGCCAGCGTTTTCAGCGCGCCGTGCGCATGCACGAGGCCATCGGCGGATGCCATGGTTTCGAACTTGTTCGGCGAGGTGATGAACGGTAGACCGGTGAGTTGCTCCAACTCTGCGGCCACCTGCTCGGCGTAACCGGCGGGTGCGTTCAGGCCGGTGCCGACGGCCGTGCCGCCCAGTGCGAGTTCGCACAAGTGCGGCAGCGCGGCGTTCAGATGCGTTTCGTTGTGCTGTAACTGGGCGACGTAGCCGGAGAACTCCTGGCCGAGCGTGAGCGGCGTGGCGTCCTGCAGATGCGTGCGGCCGATCTTGATGATGTCGTTGAAGTCCGCCGCCTTCTTGGCAAGCGTTTCACGCAGCGTGCGCAGCGACGGAATCAGATGATGCGTGATGGCTGTCACTGCGGCCACGTGCATGGCGGTCGGGAACACGTCGTTGGACGACTGACTGCGGTTCACGTCATCGTTCGGATGCACGAGGCGCGACTCGCCGCGCTCGCCGCCCAGCAATTCGCTGGCGCGGTTGGCGAGCACCTCGTTCATGTTCATGTTGGTCTGTGTGCCCGAGCCCGTCTGCCAGACCACCAGCGGGAATTCGTTCGGGTGCTTGCCGGCGATGACTTCGTCGGCGGCGGCGATGATCGCATTGGCTTTGTCGGCGGACAGCAGCCCCAAGCGGTGGTTGACGGCGGCGCTGGCACGCTTGATGCGCGCCAGCGCGTCGATCAGTTCGCGCGGCATGCGGTCGCCAGCAATGTCAAAATTTTGCAGAGAACGTTGCGTTTGTGCGCCCCACAGGTGGTCGGCGGGGACTTCAATGGGGCCAAAGGTGTCGCGTTCGGTACGGGTAGTCATGGCGGGAAGAGGGCACGAGTGACGGGGGCGAACGCTCCAGTATAGGCAGAGCCCAGTGCCCTTTGTTGGCGGTAGGGCAGATGCCGGAACACGCCGTTTTGCCGGGTACACCGTTTGCGGGCCCGGGCGTGGCACGCCACAATGGCGGCTCCGCCGCACGCCCAACTGCCTCGCCATGTCATCTTCCGTTTCCGTCGACACGTCTCTCAAACCGCTGCTCTGGCTGGTGGCCATGGGTCTGTTCATGCAGACGCTGGATTCCACCATCGTCAATACGGCCTTGCCGGCCATGGCGCGCAGCCTGTCGGAAAGCCCGCTGAAGATGCAGTCGGTCATCATCGCCTATACGTTGACGACCGCCATGCTGATGCCCGCCTCGGGCTGGCTGGCCGATCGCTTCGGCACGCGCAAGATGTTCTTCGCAGCCATCTTCCTGTTCACCATCGGTTCGTTGCTGTGTGCGGAGTCGCGCAGCCTGACCATGCTGATTGCCTCGCGCGTGGTGCAGGGCGTGGGAGGGGCGCTGTTGATGCCCGTGGGGCGGCTGACGGTGCTGCGTGTGGTGCCGCGCGAGCAGTTCCTGCCGGCCATGAGCTTTGTCACCATTCCGGGGCTGATCGGCCCGCTGATCGGTCCGACGCTGGGTGGCTGGCTGGTGGAGGCAGCCTCGTGGCACTGGATCTTCCTCATCAACATTCCCGTGGGCGTGATCGGTGCGCTCGTCACGCTCAAGGTGATGCCCGATGTGCGTGCCGAGGATGACAGCCGTTTCGACTGGTCGGGCTATCTGATGCTGGCGTTTGGCATGGCGGCGGTGTCGTTCTCGCTGGATGGCCTGTCGGAATTGGGCTTCCAGCACGCGACGGTGCTCGTGCTGCTGATCTTCGGGCTAGCGGCGCTCACGGCCTACTGGTTGCACGCGGGGCGCGTGGCAGGGCCATTGTTTCCGCGCTCGCTGTTCGGTATTCCGAGCTTTTCAATTGGTGTGCTGGGCAACCTGTTTGCGCGCATCGGCAGCGGCGGTATGCCGTTCCTGATTCCGCTGCTGCTGCAGGTGAGTCTGGGGTATTCGCCGTTGCAGGCTGGCTTGATGATGGTGCCAGTGGCAGCTGCCGGTATGGCCGCCAAGCCGTTAGGCACGTGGGCCATCAAGCGCTACGGCTATCGACGCATGCTGTTTGTGAACACGTTGATGGTCGGCCTGATGATGGCCAGCTTTGCGGTGATGACACCCGATGTGCCGGTGTGGTTGCGCATCGTGCAACTGGCGCTGTTCGGCACCTTCAATTCGATGCAGTTCACGGCCATGAACACGCTCACGCTCAAAGACCTGAACGGGCCGCTGGCCAGTGCGGGCAACAGCATGCTGTCAATGGTGATGATGCTGTCGATGAGCCTGGGTGTGGCCGCCGCCGGCGCGCTGCTGACCGGCTTCACCGACTTTACCGCCGGGCCTGAAGGGCGCGACACGCTGGCCGCCTTCCACAAGACCTTCATCTGTGTGGGCGTCATGACGGCGGCGGCGGCGTGGATCTTCGCGCAGCTCTCGCGCTTCGAGTCAACGCAGGTCGTCAAGCAGCCCGAGATTGAAGTCCATTGACGACAGACGCCCTCTACTTTTGCCAGTAGCCGCGCATCTTCTTGGTGAGGTCCACCTTGGCTGCGGCGCGCGCCTCCGCAGCCGGGTCGGCACCAGGCTCGGGCGGCGGCCAGGCGCAGGCCTCGAACAGCGGTAGCAATGCGGGCGGAATGAAGCGCGTGCGCGATGCGTAGATGTGCCGATCGCCATTCGGTGTCTGCTGCGTGACGTAGAAGCGCTGCGGCACCAGGATGTCCAGATGCTCCCGCGCACGTGTCATCGCCACATACAGCAGGCGGCGCTCCTCTTCCAGCTCTTCGTGCGAGCCGGCGCCCAGGTCGGCCGGCATGCAGCCATCCACGGCGTTGAGCACATACACCGCCTTCCACTCCTGGCCCTTCGATGAGTGGATGGTCGAGAGGATCAGGTAGTCCTCATCGCGATACGGGTCGCCAGATTCATCGCTCGTCAGCTCAGGCGGGTCGAGCGTCATCTCGGTCAGGAAGCGTTCGCGCGTGGCGTAGGTGGCGGCCATGCGCGCGAGTTGGTCCAGATCGCCCTGGCGCACGGCGGCATCGTCGTGCAGGCGTTCCATGTGCGGCGTGTACCAGGCGCCCACGGCTTCGAGTTCGCTGGCCCATTCCAGGCTGTCTTTGGGTGCGCGCAACAGTTGCATCAGCGCCGTCAACGTGGCCCAGTCACCGGCCAGGCGGGCGGGTGGCTCGTGGGCGAGCAGCGCGGCAATCGGGTCCGCCGCCTCGGCCATGGCGTCGAGCACGCGTGCGGCAGTGGCGGGGCCTGCGCCCGGCAGCAACTGGATCACGCGAAACCCGGCGATGCGGTTGCGCGGGTTCTCGGCCCAGCGCAGCACCGAGAGCACATCCTTCACATGCGCGGCTTCCAGAAACTTGAGGCCGCCGTATTTCACGAACGGGATGTTGCGGCGCGTGAGTTCGATCTCCCAGCGGC